>QWCB01002029.1_pt1 | contig 17850 bp, 20 predicted proteins | sample 1972511 | NCBI WGS metagenome assembly QWCB01 (sample SAMN09866719, study PRJNA288562) | Human gut metagenome isolate term5_stool, whole genome shotgun sequencing... | isolation source: gut | host: Homo sapiens | place: USA: California
GGTGCCACCAGTCTGTCGGTTTCTGCAGACGTCAGTCGGGTGGCCCCACTGACAACAATGCGTGACACCGTAAAGCAGGGACCTTCAGTACCGGCAGACATTTCCCGAGACGGCGTGATGGTCAGCGGCGCACTGCGCTCCAGCGCATCACGCTGGCGCTGGTTTTCATCCAGCAACTGCTGCTGTTGCTGCTGAATTGCACTGCGGTCACCCGGAGACAGCATGGCTGCCGGAGACGAAAATGCGGGGATAAAAAAACCAGAAAAAACGGAGAGGGAGAGATAGCATATCCACGGAGAGCTGCGCCGGAACATATCACAACAGGGGACAGACAACGCACGGGATAAAAGGGACGTTTTCGTCAGAATGTTTTTCTGCCGGTGCTGCATGTTCTCCCCGTATTCTGGCCTGTGTGATGTCAGTGTAAATTCATGTCAAAAAGTGTCAGCGAGAAAATTTACACCTGAAAAAGCCTGTCGTGAAACTGTTTTATGGCGAAACATCAAAAAAAAATCAAAAATGTGATCTTTCTTCAGTTTTCAGAATATTGAGTGACCGGAGGTCAATATCAATCCTGGGGCACATATGCATTTACCATTAAAATATAGGGTACAACAGGCTGTTAAGGTTATGCTGGTATATACCTCGGGCAGTTCTCAATCCATATCCCGTGCTTTATCAATCTCAGAATATCGGCGAACAAATTCAGAAAGAAATGTCGAGGGAGCTAGCTGCGGATTACTCTCCACCTCACAAGCCAATTACAAAAATGATACAGACATATCTTTGATCCCTGTCACAACCAGACATTGACAATCCAATATAACCCCAAATATATTTCGGGTAAGAAGCCTGGGATTTATACAGACATACTGTCTGTTATTTTAATTATATAAATTATATTACATACATAAGAGGCACTAATGAAACGTTATATAAAATGGTTTGCCATCACGATTTTTATCAGTATGTTGAGTGCCTGTGCTCGTACGGCCCCAGTGCAACAGATAAGCACCACTGTCAGTGTGGGTCATACTCAGGAGCAGGTTAAAAATGCCATTTTAAAAGCAGGTGCACAGCGCAAGTGGATTATGACGCAAGTGTCCCCTGGAGTTATTAAAGCTCGCTATCAAACACGAAATCACGTTGCTGAGGTCCGTATTACATATACAGCTACTTACTATAACATCAAATATGACAGTAGTCTGAATCTGCAGGCTTCTGATGGAAAAATTCATAAAAACTATAACCGCTGGGTGCGTAACCTGGATAAAGATATACAGGTTAACTTATCTACAGGAGCAACGTTCTAGTGATGCTGATATCGGGCTGGAATGGCCCGATATTTTTTAATTTTTCTATAAGAATGGTTATATATGTACGAACAGGACACGCTCAGCGCACTGGATGCCATCACCGAGGCACAGCGGATTGCTTTTGCTCCTATGCTTTTCCAGGCAGCTTTGTGCCTGCGCAATGCAGGAATATTAGATTATTTGGATCAACAGGGTAAACAGGGAGCGCCCCTTAATGCGATTACTGAGCACACAGTCCTGAATGAATATGCCGTGAGTGTGTTACTGGATATGGGCTTAAGCGGGCGAATTATTACCTGTAAAGAGGGAAATTATTACCTGGCGAAAATCGGTCATTATCTCCTGCATGACACTATGACTCGCGTGAATATGGATTTCACCCAGGATGTCTGTTACCAGGGGCTCTTCTTCCTCGCCGATTCACTCAATGAAGGAAAACCTTCCGGGTTAAAAGTATTTGGTGACTGGTCGACGATATATCCGGCACTTTCGCAATTACCAGACGCCGCTCGTGAAAGCTGGTTTGCGTTTGATCATTACTATTCAGATGGCGCATTTAACGCCGCACTGCCTTATGTATTCGCCAACAACCCCACAACATTGTACGATGTAGGCGGCAATACGGGTAAGTGGGCTTTGCGCTGCTGCAAATACAATGAAAACATCGCCGTTACGTTATTAGATCTGCCACAACAAATCATACTGGCGAAAGAAAATATCGCGAATGCAGGTTTTTCTGATCGCATAGATTTCCATGCGGTGGATATGCTAAGCGATGCCTCGTTACCAGGCGAGGCTGATATCTGGTGGATGAGCCAGTTTTTAGACTGTTTTTCACCCGAACAAATAATTAGCATACTCAGCAAAATTGCCAGCGTAATGAAGCCTGGCGCAAAACTTTGCATCATGGAGTTGTTCTGGGATGCGCAGCGGTTTGAAGCGACATCGTTTAGCCTGAATGCATCCTCACTTTATTTTACCTGCATGGCAAACGGTAACAGCCGTTTCTATAGTGCAGAGAAATTTTACGAGTATCTGAATAAAGCAGGATTCCAGGTAGCAGAGCGCCACGATAATTTAGGCGTTGGGCATACACTTTTGATATGCCAAAAGAAATAATCGTCACTTAATAATTTTGGTTTACCGCGGGCGCGCGTTGATGAAATTTGCATTAAATATTACCGACTGGCAGGCACTGGCACCTGGACTTAGCGAAGCGCAGCAATGGCAAGCATGGTCGCGCCAGCCGTGGGCGATTGACCCTGCCGCTCCGCTGGCAAAATTAAGTGAACTGCCAATGATGACCGCCCGCCGCCTCAGTTCAGGCAGCAAACTGGCTGTTGAATGCGGTCTGGCAATGCTACGCCGCCATCAACCAGACGCCGTTTTGTATACCAGTCGTCATGGCGAACTGGAGCGCAATTACCGCATTGTTCATGCACTGGCAACCGAACAGGCGCTTTCTCCGACGGACTTCGCGCTTTCCGTACACAACTCTTCCGTGGGTAACCTGACCATTGCGGCCAAACAGCCGATCGTTTCGTCATCGCTTTCGGCTGGTCGCGACAGTTTCCAGCAAGGTTTGTGTGAAGTGCTTAGCCTGCTACAAGCGGGATACCAGCGCGTGTTGATGGTCGATTTTGACGGTTTTCTGCCCGAGTTTTATCACCCACAACTGCCTGCAGAAATGCCGACCTGGCCGTACGCCGTCGCGCTGATGATTGAATCTGGCGATGACTGGCAATGTGAAACGCAGCCAGCCATTGTGGGCAATGAAACAACACTGCCGCAAAGCATGTTGTTTTTACAGCACTATTTACAAAATGCAGACGCATTTTCACTGCCTGGTGAGCGCGTGCAATGGCGCTGGAGCCGCAGATGAGTAAGCTGATGTCGCGCCTGGGATGGGCATGGCGACTGGTCATGACCGGGTTATGTTTTGCCCTGTTTGGTCTCGGCGGCCTGCTGCTTTCAGTCGTGTGGTTTAACATATTGTTAGTTTTGGTGTGGGATACTTCCCGCCGCCGTCGTTTGGCGCGTCGCAGCATTGCCACCAGTTTTCGCCTGTTTTTAACTGTCGCGAAAGGGCTTGGCGTGCTGGATTATCGTATTGATGGCGCTGAAATTTTACGTCAGGAACACGGTTGCCTCGTCGTAGCCAATCATCCCACGCTGATCGATTACGTGCTGCTGGCGTCAGTCATGCCAGAAACTGACTGCCTGGTGAAAAGCGCGCTGTTAAAAAATCCTTTTCTTGGCGGCGTCGTGCGGGCGGCAGATTATTTAATCAACAGCGAAGCTGAAACCCTGTTACCTCGCTGCCAACAGCGACTGGCACAGGGTGACACTATCCTGATTTTCCCCGAAGGTACACGAACGAAGCCCGGTGAAAGAATGACGTTACAGCGCGGTGCAGCGAATATTGCCGTGCGCTGCGCCAGCGATTTACGCATCGTGACGATCGGCTGTAGCGAGCATCTGCTGGATAAACAAAGTAAATGGTATGACGTTCCGCCTGCCAGGCCGTTTTTTACGGTTGAGGTCCATGGGCGGGTTGAAATCAATAAATTTTACGATGCAACTTCACAAGAGCCGACGCTGGCTGCAAGACAGTTAAACCGGCATCTTTTGTTTCAATTACAGCAAGGTTGTTTACCTCTATCAGGAATAAATAATGCAAGCGCTTTATCTGGAAATTAAAAATCTCATCATCAGCACCCTCAATCTGGACGAGTTGACTCCTGATGATATTGATATCAATGCGCCACTGTTTGGCGACGGTTTAGGGCTGGACTCTATCGATGCACTGGAACTGGGGCTGGCAGTAAAAAATGAGTACGGCGTCGTGCTCTCTGCGGAAAGCGAAGAAATGCGTCAGCACTTTTTCTCCGTCGCCACTCTGGCCTCTTTCATTGCTGCGCAACGTGCCTGAGGAAAGCCATCATGACAGACCAACAAACCATTTATCAGGAAGTCTCAGCCCTGCTGGTTAAGCTGTTTGAAATCGATCCGCAGGACATCAAACCTGAAGCGCGCCTGTACGAAGATCTGGAACTGGACAGCATCGACGCCGTTGACATGATTGTGCACCTGCAAAAGAAAACCGGTAAGAAAATCAAGCCGGAAGAGTTTAAAGCAGTGCGTACAGTCCAGGATGTTGTAGAGGCTGTAAAACGCCTGCTACAGGAAGGCTAATTTGATGTCGGGCATTCGCTCGCTACCGATGATTAAGTTGCTGACCGGATTATTGCTGCTCGCCTGGCCTTTTTTAATCTGGCTCGGTTTGGCGCATAACAGCCTGCACTGGCTGTCGCCGCTGATGGCGTTGCTGCTTTTATTGCGCCTGCGTCAGCCCCTTCGCCAGGCAGGGCCGCTACAAGCCGTTACACAAATCGTCGCTGTTGTGGGCATTGTATTGTGTATCGCCAGTTTTCTGTTGAAAACGCACCAGTTACTGCTGTTTTACCCGGTAGTGGTTAACGCGGTCATGCTGGCGGTTTTTGGCGGTTCGCTGCGGTCGACATTGCCGATAGTTGAGCGGCTGGCACGTTTGCAGGATCCAGACCTCCCGGAAAAGGCCGTGCGCTATACCCGCCGCGTAACGCAGGTCTGGTGCCTGTTTTTTATTTTCAACGGCTGTATTGCGTTACTTACCACCTTGTATGGCGATATGTCGTTATGGACCGCCTGGAACGGCATGATTGCTTATTTGTTGATGGGGGCGTTAATGGCAGGTGAATGGCTGATACGTCGTCAGATGATCAAACGGAAAACACCATGAATCAGACTCTCTCACTTTCACAGTGGTTGACTGCCTCTCGCCCTGTAACAACTCCTGTTGCCTGGCTTGGGGAATATACCTGGACACTGGGGCATCTGCGGCATGATGTAGCGCTTTTGATCGACCATTTACGCGACCAGCCAGGCAATCGCTGGGCACTTTGTTTTGAAAACAGCTATCTTTTTATTGTAGCGTTGTTGGCCACACTACACTCAGGTAAAATCCCGGTAATCCCGGGCCATAATCGCGCCGCTTTGTTAAATGTACAACGCTCCTTGTTTGATTGCGTCCTGAGTGATAAAAGGCTGGGCTGGAACGGTCCACAGTTTGTTGTAAGCACATCTCACCAGATGACGACCAGCACGATAGCCTTTGATGATATTGCTTCTGACGCGTTTATTGAACTTTTCACATCGGGTTCAACCGGACAACCAAAACAAATTGCAAAACCTGTTATCAGCCTTGATCAAGAAGCAAACATGCTGGCAACTCACTTTGCAGACCGACTACTGGGCTGTCGTTTTGTAGCATCCGTGATGCCTCAGCACCTGTATGGGCTGACTTTCCGTATTTTTTTACCCATGGCACTTGGCCTGCCATTGCATGCCGCAATGCTCTGGTATTCTGAGCAACTTGCCGCATTAAGCCATACCTACCGCTATGCCTTTGTCAGCAGCCCGGCGTTCCTTAAGCGACTCGACCTTCATCTGACGCCTCCCCCAGTGGAAATGATTCTCTCTGCCGGCGGTATGCTACCATGGCAGGATGTAGAGAAAACTTCCACCTGGCTGAATATATGGCCCGATGAAATCTATGGTAGTACCGAAACAGGTATTCTCGCATGGCGTTACCGTCAACAGGATAATATCCCCTGGTTTACTTTTTCTGATGTTCATCTTTCACAGGAAAGTGAGGGGGTTCGTGTCTTTTCGCCACTAATCCCTGCTGAAGGATTGGTGCTTGACGATATGTTGCAATTCAATGAAAACGGTCAGTTCCACCTGATCGGACGACGTGGTCGAGTGGTAAAAATAGAGGAGAAGCGGATATCACTGGTTGAAATCGAACAACGACTTCTGGCACTTGACGGTATTATGGATGTCGCTGCAATACCATTAATACGCAATGGCCGCCAGGCTATCGGTGTCGTGGTTGTACCAGATAAAGAGGCCCGTCAAATATGGCAATGCTCCGGAGGGAAAACTCTGGAGTTGTCCTGGCGCAAAGCACTATTACCATGGCTTGAACCTGTTGCAGTACCTCGTTACTGGCGCATTATTGATGAAATACCAGTAAACAATATGAATAAGCGTGTCTATGCGCAATTACAGGAGTTATTTCATGATACGCCATGAAATTGAGCGCCATCTGGTTCAACCGCAGGAGATGGAAATCGTTCTATACCTTGACCCGATGCTCTACTGGTTTAATGGTCATTTTGCCGTACAGCCTCTGTTACCAGGCGTGGCCCAGTTGGACTGGGTAATGCATTATGCTACCACGCTGCTTGCTCCGGGCTGGCGTTTTCGTAGTATCCAGAATGTTAAATTTCTGGCGCCACTTATACCTGAGACGACTGTTACCCTGCAATTAACATGGCAGGAAACAAGTCAGGTACTCACTTTCTGCTATCAGCGTCACGACGGTGACGCCCGCCACACCGCCAGTAGCGGGAAGATCCGCCTATGTCGGTAAACTTTTCTCCCTGCGTGTTGATCCCCTGCTACAACCACGGCGCGATGATGCCGGGCGTGCTGGCGCGTCTTAAGCCATTTAATCTGCCCTGTATTGTGGTGGATGACGGCAGCGATGCCGCCACGCAACAGCAACTGGATAATCTGGTTAGCGAACAGCCTGGCGTGACCTTAATTCGCCTGGCAGAAAACGCAGGTAAAGGCGCAGCGGTGATGCGTGGCTTGCAGGCAGCGGCAGACGCAGGGTTCAGCCATGCGGTGCAGGTGGATGCTGACGGTCAACATGCGATTGAAGATATCCCCAAACTGCTGGCACTCGCTGAACAACACCCTGCGGCGCTGATCTCCGGCCAGCCAATTTACGATGACTCCATTCCCCGCTCACGGCTGTACGGGCGCTGGGTCACCCACGTCTGGGTATGGATCGAAACGCTCTCCCTGCAACTGAAAGACAGCATGTGCGGTTTTCGCGTTTATCCGGTTGCGCCGACGCTGCAACTGGCAAAACGCGCCACCATCGGCAAGCGGATGGATTTCGACACCGAAGTGATGGTGCGCCTCTACTGGCAGGGAAATACCAGCTATTTCGTGCCGACCCGCGTCACCTATCCGCTGGACGGGCTTTCGCATTTTGATGCCCTGAAAGATAACGTCCGCATCTCGCTCATGCACACGCGTCTGTTTTTCGGCATGTTACCGCGTATTCCTTCACTGCTGATGCGCCGCTCTTCCAGCCACTGGGCGCGGCAGAGTGAAGTGAAAGGATTATGGGGAATGCGCCTGATGCTGCTTGTCTGGCGTCTGCTGGGAAGAACGGCGTTTAGCGCGCTGCTTTACCCGGTGGTGGGTGTCTACTGGCTCACTGCTTCTCGTGCGCGCAAAGCGTCGCAAGACTGGCTCGCCCGTGTGCGCCAGCATCAACCACAGGCGGCAAAACTCAACAGCTATCAGCACTTTCTGCGTTTTGGCAACGCCATGCTCGACAAAATTGCCAGCTGGCGCGGCGAGCTACAACTGGGGCGCGATGTGCTGTTTGCGCCAGGCGCAGAAGCGGCGCTTGACGTCCGCGATCCGCGCGGCAAATTGCTGCTGGCCTCGCATCTTGGCGATGTGGAAGTGTGCCGGGCGCTGGCAAAAATTCAGGGCTACAAAACCATTAACGCGCTGGTGTTTAGCGAAAACGCCCAACGCTTTAAACAGATAATGCAGGAGATGGCTCCTCAGGCAGGCATTAACCTGATGCCGGTAACAGATATCGGCCCGGAAACCGCCATCCTGCTGAAAGAGAAGCTGGATAACGGCGAATGGGTGGCGATTGTCGGTGACCGCATCGCCGTCAACCCGCAACGCGGCGGCGACTGGCGCGTCTGCTGGAGTCCGTTTATGGGCCAGCCTGCGCCTTTCCCACAGGGGCCGTTTATTCTCGCGTCTATTTTGCGCTGCCCGGTGAATCTGATTTTCGCCCTACGCCAGCACGGCAAGCTGCATATTCACTGCGAAACCTTTGCCGACCCGCTGCTGTTGCCGCGTGGCGAACGCCAACAGGCGCTGCAAAATGCTATCGACCACTACGCCGCGCGTCTGGAACATTACGCGCTCCAGTCGCCCCTCGACTGGTTTAATTTTTTCGATTTCTGGCAACTGCCGGAAATTCAGGACAAGGAGTAAAGGGTGCTTAACGATCCCCGATTTACCGCTGAAGTCGAGCTGACCATTCCCTTTCACGACGTCGATATGATGGGCGTGGCCTGGCACGGTAACTATTTTCGCTACTTTGAAGTGGCCCGCGAGGCGCTGCTCAACCAGTTCAATTACGGCTATCGGCAGATGAAAGAGTCCGGTTATTTGTGGCCAGTGGTCGATGCGAGGGTGAAATATCGCCACGCCCTCACCTTTGAGCAACGCATCCGCGTGCGTGCGCATATCGAAGAGTTCGAAAACCGTCTGCGGATTGGCTATCAGATTTTCGATGCCGAAACGGGAAAACGCGCCACCACCGGATACACCATTCAGGTCGCGGTCGACGAGCAAAGCCGCGAACTGTGCTTTGTCAGCCCCGATATTCTGTTTGAACGCATGGGAGTCAAACCATGAAATTTTTACCGCTGCTGGCGCTGCTGATTAGCCCGTTTGTGAGCGCCCTGAACCTGGACGATCTTCAGCAACGCTTTACCGAACAGCCGGTGATCCGTGCCCATTTCGATCAAACCCGGACGATTAAAGATCTGCCGCAGCCGCTACGATCTCAGGGCCAGATGTTGATCGCCCGCGACCAGGGGCTGTTGTGGGATCAAACCTCACCGTTCCCCATGCAGCTATTGCTGGACGATAAACGCATGGTGCAGGTGATCAACGGTCAGCCGCCGCAAATCATCACGGCAGAAAATAACCCGCAGATGTTCCAGTTTAACCACCTGCTGCGCGCGCTGTTCCAGGCCGATCGCAAAGTGCTGGAACAAAACTTCCGCGTTGAATTTGCTGACAAAGGCGAAGGCCGCTGGACACTGCGCCTGACGCCGACCACCACGCCGCTGGATAAAATTTTCAACACCATCGATCTCGCCGGGCAAACCTATCTGGAGAGCATTCAGCTTAATGATAAACAGGGCGATCGCACCGATATCGCTCTTACCCAACATCAACTGACGCCAGCGCAACTGACCGATGACGAACGCCAACGTTTTGCCGCCCAGTAAACGCCCGGCGCTGTTATGGGGGATCGTCTGCCTGGTCATGGCGGCGGCGTTGCTGATCCTGTTGCCGCAATCACGACTGAACAGTAGCGTACTGGCTATGTTACCCAAACAGGCGATGGGCGATATTCCTCCAGCGCTGAATGACGGCTTTATACAGCGTCTGGACCGCCAACTGGTGTGGCTGGTCAGCTCCGGTAAAGAGGCTAATCCCAGGGTCGCTCAGGAGTGGCTGACGCTGCTGCAAAAATCCGCTGCGCTCGGCGACGTTAAAGGGCCAATGGATGCCGCCAGCCAGCAGGCGTGGGGAGCATTTTTCTGGCAGCACCGCAACGGCCTGATTGACCCCGACACCCGTGCGCGCCTGCAAAACGGCGGCGAAGCGCAGGCGCAGTGGATCCTCTCCCAGCTTTATTCCGCATTCTCCGGGGTAAGCGGTAAGGAGCTGCAAAACGATCCGCTGATGTTAATGCGTGGCTCGCAGCTGGCGATGGCGAAAAACGGCCAGCGTTTGCGGCTGATGGACGGCTGGCTGGTGACGCAGGATCCCCAGGGCAACTACTGGTATCTGCTGCACGGCGAACTGGCGGGATCGTCGTTTGATATGCAGCAAACCCACCAGCTCATCACGACCCTGAATACGCTGGAAAAGGATCTGAAAACGCGTTACCCGCAGGCGCAGTTGCTCTCGCGCGGCACGGTGTTTTACAGCGATTACGCCAGCCAACAGGCGAAGCAGGATATCTCCACCCTGGGTGTGGCAACGCTGCTGGGGGTGATATTACTGATTGTGGCGGTGTTCCGCTCTTTACGCCCATTGCTGCTTTGCGTGATTTCCATCGGCATCGGCGCGCTGGCGGGAACGGTCGCCACCTTGTTGATTTTCGGCGAATTACACCTGATGACGCTGGTGATGAGCATGAGCGTTATCGGCATTTCCGCTGACTACACGCTCTATTACCTCACCGAGCGGATGGTGCACGGCAATGACGTTTCGCCGTGGCAAAGCCTGGCGAAAGTGCGCAATGCCCTGCTGCTGGCGCTGCTCACCACCGTGGCGGCGTATCTGATTATGATGCTCGCCCCCTTCCCCGGCATTCGCCAGATGGCGATTTTTGCCGCCGTCGGGTTGAGCGCCTCCTGTCTGACCGTCCTGTTCTGGCATCCGTGGCTGTGCCGTGGCCTGCCGGTGCGTCCGGTTCCGGCGATGGCGCTGATGCTGCGCTGGCTGGCTGCGTGGCGGCGTAATAAAAAACTGTCGCTGGGTCTGCCCGTCGCGCTGGCGCTGTTTTCACTGGCGGGGATGTCAATGCTGCGCGTCGATGACGATATCTCGCAGTTACAGGCACTGCCGCAGCATATTCTGGCCCAGGAGAAAGCCATTACCGCCCTGACCGGACAAAGCGTCGATCAAAAATGGTTTGTGGTTTACGGCGACTCCCCACAGCAAACATTGCGGCGGCTGGAGAAATTTACCGCCTCGCTGGAGAATGCGAAAAAAGACGGCCTTATCAGCAACTACCGCACTATTCCGCTGAACTCCCTGGCGCGGCAGGAGGAAGATTTACATCTGCTGAAAACGGCTGCCCCGACAGTAACAAAAGCACTGCAAAATGCCGGGCTGACGGCGGTGAATCCGGATCTCAACGCCATGCCGGTGAACGTTGATGAATGGCTGGCAAGCCCCGCCAGTGAAGGCTGGCGTCTGCTGTGGCTGACGCTGAAAAACGGCGAAAGCGGCGTACTGGTGCCGGTTGAAGGGGTTAAAAGTAGCGCGTTGTTGCAGGAAATCGCCAGCTATTACCCTGGCGGTATAGCCTGGGTTGATCGCAAAAACACCTTTGATGAGTTGTTCGCACTTTACCGCTACGTCTTAACCGGTTTGTTGCTGGTGGCGCTGGCGGTGATTGCCTGCGGCGCAGTGGCCCGCCTCGGCTGGCGCAAAGGGCTTATCAGCCTGGTGCCTTCGGTGCTTTCGCTGGGCTGCGGTCTGGCAGTGCTGGCGATGAGCGGGCAGGCGGTGAATCTCTTTTCGCTGCTGGCGCTGGTGCTGGTGCTTGGCATCGGCATCAATTACACGCTGTTTTTCAGTAATCCGCGCGGTACACCGTTAACTTCCCTACTGGCGATCACGCTGGCAATGCTCACCACCTTGCTGACGCTGGGAATGCTGGTATTCAGCGCCACCCAGGCCATCAGCAGTTTTGGCATTGTGTTGGTGAGCGGTATTTTCACCGCCTTCCTGCTTTCGCCGCTGGCTATGCCCGATAAAAAGAGAACAAAAAAATGATCAAACCCACATTCTGGCGAGCGTTCGCCCTGACCGCTACGCTTATCCTCACCGGCTGTAGCCACTCGCAACCAGAACAGGAAGGCCGCCCGCAAGCGTGGCTGCAACCTGGCACGCGCATCACGCTGCCTGCGCCGGGGATTTCACCCGCCGTCAATTCCCAGCAACTGTTGACCGGCAGCTTCAACGGCAAAACCCAGTCTCTGCTAGTGATGCTTAATGCCGACGACCAGAAAATCACCCTTGCCGGGCTGTCGTCGGTCGGCATTCGTCTGTTTCTGGTGACCTACGATGCGCAAGGGCTACGCGCCGAGCAATCCATCGTCGTCCCACAGTTGCCGCCCGCAAGTCAGGTGCTGGCTGACGTAATGCTCAGCCACTGGCCGATTAGCGCCTGGCAACCGCAACTCCCCGCTGGATGGACGCTTTGCGACAACGGTGACAAACGCGAACTGCGTAACGCCAGCGGCAAACTGGTCACAGAAATCACCTATCTGAATCGCCAGGGAAAACGCGTGCCAATCAGCATTGAACAGCATGTCTTTAAATACCACATCACCATTCAATATTTAGGTGACTGATATGATTTACATTTCCGCCGTCGGCATGATCAACGCCCTGGGAAATAACCTTGATGAGATCGCAGCCAACCTGACTCGCGGTGTCGCTCCCGGCATGCGCCCGCGCGCAGGCTGGTTGCAGGGACATCCGCAGGCGGTCCTGGCTGGCGTGGATGGCGAGCTTCCGCTTATCCCGGAAAAATTCGCTGCGCACCGCTCGCGCAACAATCAGATCCTGCTGGCGGCGCTGGCGCAGATCCAGCCGCAGGTTGATGACGCTATCGCGAAATATGGCCGCGAGCGCATCGCGATTGTGCTTGGCACCAGCACCTCCGGCCTGCATGAAGGCGACACACACGTTAACCTGCGCACCCACGGGCAGCCGAGCACCACGTGGCACTATGCACAACAAGAGCTCGGCGATCCGTCGCGTTTTCTCAGCCACTGGCTGGCGCTCGACGGCCCGGCTTATACCCTTTCAACCGCCTGCTCCTCCAGTGCCAGAGCGATGATCAGCGGGCGCAGGCTTATCGAGGCAGGGCTGGTCGATGCCGCCATTGTGGGTGGTGCAGACACCCTGAGCCGAATGCCGATTAACGGTTTTCACAGCCTCGAATCGCTCTCGCCAACCTTATGCCAGCCTTTTGGTCGTGACCGCGCGGGCATCACCATAGGAGAAGGCGCGGGGCTGATGCTGTTGACCCGCGAACCGCAGCCCATCGCCTTGCTGGGCGTCGGTGAATCGAGCGACGCTTATCATATTTCGGCCCCGCATCCACAGGGCGAAGGCGCAATTCGCGCCATTAACCAGGCGCTGGCTGATGCGCAGCTTACGCCGGATGAGGTGGGCTATATCAACCTGCACGGCACCGCCACACAACTCAACGACCAGATTGAATCGATGGTGGTAAACGCCCTGTTTGGCGAACGCGTACCTTGCAGTTCCACCAAACATTTGACCGGACATACGCTGGGCGCGGCAGGCATTACCGAGGCGGCAATCAGCATGTTGATCTTACAGCGTGATTTGCCGCTGCCCTCTCAGGACTTCAGCCTGTCGCCGCGCGATCCCACGCTGCCACCGTGCGGCATTATCGAACAACCGCAGCCGCTGGCACGTCCGGTGATCCTGTCCAATTCCTTCGCCTTTGGCGGCAATAACGCCAGCATTCTGCTCGGGAGGGTTTCGTGAGCAACTATTTATCCCCCGGCGCTTATCTGCCCCACGACGCGCCCATGTTACTGCTGGAAGACGTGGTGAGCGTCAGCGATGACAGCGCGGTGTGCCGTGTAACGGTCTCGCCCAGTGGCGTACTGGCACCGTTTCTCGACCCGGACGGCAATCTCCCTGGCTGGTTTGCCCTTGAATTGATGGCGCAAACCGTCGGCGTCTGGTCTGGCTGGCATCGCCACCAGCAGGGCAAAAACAGTATTGAGTTAGGGATGGTACTGGGCGCACGTGAATTGCTTTGCGCCGCTGGCATGCTGCCCGCAGGCCAGACGCTGACCATTACCGTCAAACTCCTGATGCAAGACGATCGCTTCGGCAGTTTTGAGTGCAGTATCAACGACGGCGAAGCAACGGGCCGCATTAACACCTTCCAGCCGACCGCGGAAGAACTTACCACCCTGTTTCAACAAGGAGCGTCCTGATGAGTCGTTCAGTTCTGGTTACTGGTGCCAGCAAAGGCATTGGTCGCGCCATCGCCTGCCAACTGGCGGCAGACGGTTTTAACATTGGCGTTCACTATCACCGTGATGCCACAGGCGCTCAGGAAACGCTGAATGCCATTGTCGCCAACGGGGGTAACGGGCGTTTGCTCAGTTTCGACGTCGCAAACCGCGAACAGTGTCGGGAAGTGCTGGAGCACGAGATCGCGCAACACGGTGCCTGGTACGGCGTGGTTAGTAACGCCGGGATCGCCCGCGATGCCGCTTTTCCGGCTTTAAGCGATGACGACTGGGATGCGGTGATCCACACCAATCTCGACAGTTTCTACAACGTTATTCAGCCGTGCATTATGCCGATGATCGGCGCACGCCAGGGTGGACGCATCATCACGCTGTCCTCGGTTTCCGGCGTGATGGGCAATCGCGGACAGGTGAACTACAGCGCTGCCAAAGCCGGAATTATCGGCGCAACAAAAGCACTGGCTATCGAACTCGCGAAGCGCAAAATCACCGTCAACTGCATCGCGCCAGGGCTTATTGATACCGGGATGATCGAAATGGAAGAGAGCGCCCTGAAAGAGGCAATGTCGATGATCCCCATGAAACGCATGGGCCAGGCGGAAGAAGTTGCCGGGCTTGCCAGCTATTTAATGTCTGATATGGCGGGTTACGTCACCCGCCAGGTTATTTCCATCAACGGAGGGATGTTATGACACGTCGCGTAGTGATTACAGGAATGGGCGGCGTGACTGCCTTTGGTGAAAACTGGCAGGACGTTTCTGCACGCTTACTGGCGTATGAAAATGCGGTGCGCAAAATGCCGGAGTGGCAGGTCTACGATGGTCTGCACACCCTGCTTGGCGCGCCTGTTGATGATTTCACGCTACCGGAGCACTACACCCGCAAGCGTATCCGTGCGATGGGCCGCGTGTCGCAAATGTCGACCCGTGCCAGCGAGCTGGCGTTAGAGCAGGCCGGGTTGATTGGCGATCCGATATTAACCAGCGGCGAAACGGGCATTGCGTACGGTTCATCGACCGGCAGTACCGGCCCGGTGAGCGAATTTGCCACCATGCTGACGGAAAAGCACACGAACAACATCACTGGCACCACCTATGTGCAGATGATGCCGCACACTACTGCCGTTAACACCGGGCTGTTTTTTGGACTGCGCGGGCGGGTGATTCCGACCTCCAGCGCCTGCACGTCAGGTAGTCAGGCTATCGGCTACGCGTGGGAAGCCATTCGCCATGGTTATCAAACGGTGATGGTTGCCGGTGGTGCCGAAGAGTTATGCCCTTCAGAAGCAGCGGTATTTGATACGCTTTTTGCCACCAGCCAGCACAATGATGCGCCGAAAACCACACCTTCACCGTTCGATGAAAACCGCGACGGGCTGGTGATTGGTGAAGGCGCAGGTACGCTCATCCTCGAAGAACTGGAGCACGCCAAAGCGCGCGGCGCGACCATTTACGGTGAAATCGTCGGCTTTGCGACTAACTGCGACGCGGCACATATTACCCAGCCACAGCGCGAAACCATGCAGTATTGTATGGAGCAATCGCTGAAAATCGCCGGGTTAAGTGCACAAGATATCGGCTATATTTCAGCGCATGGTACGGCGACCGATCGTGGTGATATGGCAGAAAGTCTGGCGACAGCAACCATTTACGGTGATAATGTGCCGCTCTCCTCGCTGAAAAGTTATTTTGGTCATACGCTTGGTGCCTGTGGCGCGCTCGAAGCCTGGATGAGTCTGCAAATGATGCGTGAAGGTTGGTTTGCGCCTACGCTAAACCTGAAGAAACCAGACCCGAACTGTGGCGCGCTGGATTACATCATGCATGAAGCCCGCAAGGTTGATTGTGAGTTTTTGCAGAGTAACAACTTTGCCTTTGGCGGCATTAATACATCCATCATCATTAAGCGCTGGCCCTGAGTTATACAACCACATGGACATCCCATGTGGTGACTCTTCAAAAAATCTGAATCAATGAATATGAACCTTATCCACATTCAACCGTTCTTTTGTTTACCATCTGATTGTCGACAATCCTCCAAAAAGCAAATTCTCTTACGCATACTGGAAAGTATTCCGTATAAATATTCAGCAGACAAAACTTTATCAGTCCATACGAATCAACGGATGCACAGATGACACGCCCGGTTATCACCGGGCAATGGTTGCCATAACCGGTAACATAAGGGACTGAACAGTTGTCTTTAGCACAACGAACTGATCTAACGTACCTGAACGAACAATCTGAAAACACCTTTCCACCCGACATTGTCCGCCAGCGTTTATCCCCGACCAGGTCTGCAGCAGTAAATCCACCACTTGCGAACATTCTTCCTCAACCGTGGCACTGGTTCGCGGATGGCAAATACTACTCGTCTGGCTGAGCAGCAACAGGCATCGTATTGTTGCTGCTCCATGTTGTTCACGCAACCAGCGTAATACCAGTGGCGATGGTGGACTGACCGTGTGATTACGCTCAGTAATACGTTCGTGCACCTGTCGGTAAAAGGAAGTACAGAATGCATGAATCTGTTGCCCGTTGATGTTTCCTTCTGCCGAATGGAGCGTAAAGTAAAATGCCAACAGATGTGGCCAGTGGTCCACTGCCTGCTGAACAAAACGCCGGATTTCCCCCGCTTCTGAAATTAAGGCTTCGGTTATTTGCACTATGTTATCCCTGTTGTATTTTGTTCAGCCGGTGCAGGCACACAGGAAAGCGCGCATCAACACCGGCACGGTTCGATACAAACACCAGTGACTGGCGATACGAAAGGAATGACGAATCAGTCAGGAAATGATGACAAACTGTTGGCTGACCGGAGAATGTCTGCTGGAAGGTTCACGGGAGTGTCGCCAGTGCCATGAACAAGGTTGATTTCCACAATACCAGCGCCGGCATTTTGCACACTGCCAACGTACCGGCATCACAACACGTTTCATGCTGCTGCGCCCCAGTTTGATGGGTTTAGGGAAATGCCCTTCGCTGATCAGCGTGCAAAACCATTTGTCAGTCATACCGGTAAGCTGGTGATGTAACTCATCTCGATCAGGGAATCGTCGGCACGCAGCAATACGCTGTCGTGGCTTGTTGTGGTCAACATGGTCAGAATGTCCTCTGTGAGATTTATGAAGAATATACAAATGCGGGGGAAGGTGCTGAGCCGTGCTTTCAGAACGGTTCTGCAGATCCGGGATACCCGGAATTACCGGCGAGATAAGGGGCTTCCGGATCGCGGACGAAATCACTGAACACTCAGATCAGCTCTTTGAGTATGTCTTCGCTGTCAGGTAACCAATGAACCCCGTTCCACATTCCGGGTGATCTGCTTCTGGTTCTGATTTGATTCGCCCGGTGACACAAAGCCCGGATTGCTCCGGACATCCAGAATCAACCGCTCCAGATCAGGGGCATCGAAATATGCCTCCTGAGGCATAACATCACGTTATATTCCGACATATCAGGAGCATGGTCCGGGTCAGAAGTGACGGCCATCAGAGCGCACAGGGCCTCCATAAATGTTGCCCCGGGATTAACTATGCAGAAATCGTCCTGAGGCAGGCGAAGCCTGAGACGACTCTCGCGTGTGGTTGATTGACACCACAGTGCGGATTCGGCGAATCAGCGATTCACGGTGCGATTTCGCACCACAGGATACAATCAATCCCCCGGGTTTTATTCCGGTAAGAGGAACTGCAGACATCCGGTGTCACGTCGTTGCACGGTGCAGGTGCGAAACACCAGATAAAATGCAGGTTCCGATACCTCTGAACGCCCTGAGCAGGTCGGGCATTTCGGATTAAGTACTCGCACCTCCGCAGTCCTGAA
>QWCB01003993.1_pt1 | contig 17803 bp, 19 predicted proteins | sample 1972511 | NCBI WGS metagenome assembly QWCB01 (sample SAMN09866719, study PRJNA288562) | Human gut metagenome isolate term5_stool, whole genome shotgun sequencing... | isolation source: gut | host: Homo sapiens | place: USA: California
GATATGGGCAGAACCTAGAAGATCAGCTCTGCCCATTTGTAACTATTCACAAATCTTATATCAGTTTTTAACGTTTACACAAAACTTGAAACGGTCTCAAAGAGATCTTCAAATCCATGCCGTAATGATTCCCTGGCAGCTTCCGGCATATAGCCTTTTCCCCCAAATGGTTGTCCAAGCCAGTATCCCAGCTCACACTCATCGTCTCTTTGTGTCATATCCGTATATCCATTCAGCTTCAATTCCACTGCACCAATTGCAATATTATTCTCTTTTTCACAAATTGCATAGCATTCTGGTGCAATTTTCATTCTTTTTTGGACAATGCACAAAGTGAGAGTCCGAATGCCACAACCGCCCAAAAAACAACTACCATTAAATCGGATCTAACTATCGGCTTTGCTAAAAACAAAACTTTCCTTATTAAATTACTTACAGGAACAAATGGCAACACGTTATAAATATACATAGACCACTCTGGAAGTCTTTCCGCTGGATATGTTATAGGCGAAAAAAGTAACCCTCCTATCATAATTACCTGTGTTGCCAATGCCATGGTATTCGGTGGAAGCCAATAGGCAATACAAAATCCAATGCAAATCATTGTAAACTGTGTAAGTACTATAACCAAACAGCTTTGTACTGTTATATTCAGGTTTATATTAAAACGCAATACAGAAGCAACGCAACCCATGATCACACCCGGCAGTGACGCAATTCCCCATATGATAAGATCTGCTAACAAAATAATACTCCTTGAAACCGGAAGCGTTCTTTGATATTCAAATACTCCATTTTGCTTTCCCTCGCTTACTATCTGTGGTGCTAAAACACAGCCGACCGCAATCATGCCCAAAGTCACTGCCCCAGATGCCAGATACACAATCGACCGATCATCAAGTCGTGGAAGAAATAATGCCATTCCGCATATAATTGCAACCGAAAATGCAGCCTGTGCCACGCTGAATACCGGTACCAGATACTTATGTCTTATCAGACTCCAAACTATCACACCTTTCAGTTTTGTTAAATAATGAATCTTTGGTTTTGATAATATTTCTTTATTTATCATCTATCATACCTCTATATTGCAGATCCAATGTTGCAGATGTAATCTTATAATTCAAAACTTTTCCCCTCCTTATAAGCTCCATCAGCCAATTAACAGCACTTGGAACTTGCTTTTCCGACAAGGTAAGAACCAGTTGCATTTCATCTTCTTTGTATTCATTCGTTTCATTTTCTGGCAAATGATATAGCTCATCCTCATCTTGTAAGTACACGATCATTACATTTGAAGCAAAGTCATGACTCATAACTGCCGTAGAAACATTTTGTATCATACGGCCTTTATTCATCAGAATATACCTGTCTGTATACTGCTCAACTTCAAGTAGATTATGAGTAACAACAAAAATGATATGTCCATTCTTTGTCAGTTCCCTCATATACTTCCATATCAACTTACGACGTATTGGGTCAACATCATTTGTTGGCTCGTCAAGTAGAATTATATCTGAAGGATATGCTACTGCCATTGCAAAAGATGTTAATCTTTGCAAACCACCAGATAATTTATTTCCCGCCCGATCTGCCCACTGCTCAATATCCAAATCTTTTAGCACCTTTTTTGTGTATAAATGAATTTGCTTTTCCGAAACTCCTTTGATTCTTAAAATAGATTCGATAGACTGCCTTACTGTTACTCCTTCAAGTGGAATATGAAACTGAGGCATCATTGACACCAGTTCTCTGGCTACTTTTGAATTTTTTACCAATGACATTCCCTTATAAGTAATATCCCCACTACCAGGTTTAACATTACCTATAATTTGATTCAGCAGAGTTGTTTTTCCCGCACCATTATGACCGATAAGCGCGGTAATTTCAGAAGGATGCAATTCTAATGAAATATTATCATTGGCTTTTACTTTCCCTTTTTTATATGTTTTACTGATTGAATCAATAATCAAATTATTTTCTTTCATCAATTCTCTCTCTTTCTAAAAAACAAACAGATTAGAGAAAATGCTCATTACGAACGGAATCCCCCAAAAAATAACTACTGCGATCCCGTCAAGAACTCCAATTTTCTGAAACACTTTCCATATCAAAATATCTTTTTTATTAGAAAAATCAGCATTGTTCTCATTCTTCAATGCAATTACGGGATTATCTAACAGAAGCATGAGTATCAAGCGGCCATCCGTTTTTCTGTGAAAACGAAACTGCCATAGTAACACTAAATCTCCATTTTTTGCACCTGATCCAACATATTTTTTACGGCAAAAAACGTAACTATTCCCATTCCAGTCAAAAGCAACAGCATGGCTGCTCCAGCAAAAAATGTCATGGCTGCTATCTGACACATTATAACCATAATAATGCAGGAAGCAACTATTGTCGCAATAACAGACTTCTTTTTAAAACCGATCCAACTCGAAACAATACCACAAAATGAAGCAATCAAAGCATAACCTATTAAATATATAATACTTGTTAATATAAGTCTCAAACTTATACTATCTTTGCTAATTGGAACGAAACTTTCTGTTATCATAAAAACCATTAGGATTGCTGTTCCACTTATCAACATCGAAACAAATGTAAATAGAAAGACTAACAGCATCTTGGTTTTCATTACGTTTTTCCGGCTGATTGGATATGAGAATAATAAAATTGCTTTTTTCCCACGATATTCATCCACAATAAACTTAGATGACATCGTTGCGGAAATCATGGAAAATATCCCCATCATTACTACAAATGTTAATCCTATTACAAAATTATAAGAGCCAAATAATTCCGCATCACTATCCGCCGGATCAATTTTTGGAATTGTTGCCATTAAATATATAAATCCCAATATAAAAAAGTTACTTACTACAACGGCAATTTGATACGGTTGTAAACTATTTCTTTCCAACTCCAAAGAAAATAATCTTTTTGTTTTCATATACTCATTCTCCCTGAATCACTTTCATAAAATAATCTTCCAGTCCACCAGCATTCTGTTTTTGTATATCCAGCGACGAAACCTCACGCACGATTGTTCCACCTACAAGAAATCCGATATCGTCTGCGACCAGTTCCACCTCTGACAAAAAATGGCTCGACATTAAAATAGTAATTCCCTGTGCGGAAAGTTCCCTAAACAAATCCCGCATATCCCGTATTCCAACTGGATCCATTCCATTTATGGGTTCATCAAGAATTAATAAATCCGGTTTATGAACAAGTGCTCTGGCAACGGCAAGTCTCTGACGCATCCCCAGTGAAAAAGTAGATACCCGCTGATCAATCGAATCTTTTAACCCAACCTTTTCTAATACATTTTCAATTTCATTAACATGTTTCCTTCCCATATATTCTAAATGAATTTTCAAATTCTCCCCTGCGGAAAGATGTTCATAAAAAATCGGGGTTTCTATAAGAATACCGGTTCTGGAAAGAACCTCAAGTCTGTTCTTTTTACAATCCATCCCCAAAATGGTTGCAGTGCCTTGTGTAGCAGATGTCAATCCCAGCAATATCTTAAATAAGGTTGTCTTTCCCGCTCCATTCTGTCCAACCAGACAATAGATCCTACCCTTCTTTACACTCATATTACAGCTACTTATAACTGTTTTTTCATTATAATTTTTAGTTAAATTATATGTTTTTACAACATATTCTTCCTGTTTCATATTATTCTCCTTTTTCATACATTCAGTATGTATGTATCTATATAAAAAATAAAATAAAACTGTGCCGCACAATTTTATTTTATCTTTTACATCAACACACATCATTAATCATTGACAATATCTCGTCATTAAATAAGGGTACTCCCATACGCTCAAACAACTCTTTTACAAACATCACCTTATGATGCAATTCTTCCTCTGTTGCCGGAAATACAGAAGGCATTAACCACAACTCCAATAACGGTAAAATTTCTGCCAGCTCTTTTGGATACTCTGTATGAATAGAACCATCTTTGATCCCTTCTTCGATCAATTCATAAAACTCCGGTGATAAATATTTTTTTTGTGATTCTATCATTCCTGCCAATATACGAGGATTCTCCAATAATGGAATCATATTTTTCGACAATGTCATCCGTTCCGAATCCTCCTGATTTAACATCATAGCTTTCTGTATCTTCTGTAATCCATTTAATTCATTCTGTTCTTTTACTACGTTGAATGGATTGTTACCTAAAAACATTTTATCACCCAAAGCATTTATAATCTCTTCTTTAGACTTAAAATGATGATATACTGCTCCTTTCGTCAATCCTCCCAAATGATCAACGATATCTTGAATTGTCGTTTGTTCGTATCCTTTCTCCAGAAAAAGTTTTTGCGATACTTCCAAAATCTTCTCCACTGTTAATTCCGGATACTTGTTTCTCGCCATATAATGTTCACCTGCAATTTAATAAATACATTCGTTATGTATGTATTTATATCACTATTTCTTTCTCCTGTCAACTCTTTTCCAGAAATGCCGGTTTTTTGAAAATTGCAAAGTTTAATTCCACCATCCATTTATATAGTGGATTTTACCCCTGCACTGGAATTTACTTTTTCAAGTCAGCTTCAAGTAGTATGCTATTTCAACTTTCTTATTATTTTGTGGTGCTCCTCATCTAACCGGGGACATATGCACGATATGTATAGCTATGTCCCTCTTTTTCATCTACTTTTTGGACATATGCACGATATGTAACGATCTATGTCCCTCTTTCCATCTAACTTGGGACATATCTCGAATTTTTTTCTATATATGTCCCAAACGCATCGACTCACGGGACTTTTCACAAATCTTTTTCCTCATATGTCCCCGCAGTTGAAAATATAAAAAGTTTCACATGTTTTGGGTAGGATTATAGGGATTTTGTGTGAAAATGGAAATGAGATGGAAGTTTTTATGAAAACGTGTTCATTGATGATTTTATCATAAAAAAGACCTCATAGAACGATTTTCACTCTACAAGATCTTTATTTATGTTACAAAGTATATCTCTATAACATAATAATTCTGTTTTTCTTTTTTGCTATTATCTTTTTTTGCTTGTCTATGTAACTATCTATTCCACTCACTCCAAGTTTTTCAACAAAGAAAGTTTTCGGAATATAATAGCCCAATACTTCATCCTTTTTTATTCCAAGATGTATAACTGCATTTTCATCCTTGGTATAAAATAAAATATCACAATCAATTTTTGTTGGTGGATCTACATTTTGATTTTTAAACTTAACCGCAACTGGATTTTCTACAATATCTGTCATGAGATAAAAATAAACAAACTTAGCTTTTACACTCTTAAATTTACTCTTATTTATCTTTTTTAAATCATTAAAACAAAGACCTGAATTCTGTATAAAATCCCATCCTCCTTGCCCCTTATAATTACATATTTTCTTTTTAGGAACTGAATATTTTACAATTGATTCAATTCCCAACAAATGGCAAAAATTTGCTTCATCAAACCTTAATTGAATAGAACTTTGCTTCTTTCCTTCTATTATATCATATTGATAAACAAATGGATTTAAAAATTTTCTATAGTAATCCTGCAAAACATTAAGGTCAATATCGTTAATTTTAGGTTTTATTGAAAGTCCACACAGTTCTTCTGCTCTAAACAAATCAATCTCCTTTTATGAAAAAAGACTCTGAATCGCTTCAGAGCCTCTTCACGCAACTTTATTTTCATTCTGCTCATATTTAAACTCTCCGCAGCGGAGAAATCAGGAGTTGCATCCCAATTATATAAATAGCATATGCCATTTATGTCAAAAGTATTTTTATATAAGTATAATATATTCTCATTCTTATTAAGTCAAGCAATTTAGTATTCATTTTTTAAAAATTATGATTTTCTTAACCAGAGTCAATGACAGAAAAAAGAAGCAAATGATAATCTGTTATTCTCCAAGCGCAACCTTGCACACCTTCTTAAAGCACGCTATTCCATACCTGATGAAATTTTTCATTCCATCCTGCTTTAGCTTTGCCACATAATCTTTTTCTTTGATCTGCTTCAAAGCCTCTTCACATGCCGCATCAAGATCCCCGTTCTCAGCATACTTGAGCTCGATTACGATTCCGGTTCTGTTTGTCGGAACCTCCACTAAGATGTCACTATAGCCTGTTCCAGACTCTGCATTTGACTTTATAAGCCAGCTTGACTTGTAGCCTAAAAGACCGAGTAAAATACCATGATAGAAATTTTCCTTCTTTTCTTTGGCAACTGCGGTGTCACGTATACTGATCGTATTCCAGAGATAATCACCAAATATCTCCTCAATTTTTTCCAATTCTTTATTTACAAATGCATTGCAGAGCTTATCAAGCGTCTCTCCGTCATTTTTCGTCACATCAGAAAGCCACTCTCTGATTTTTTTAACAAAAAGATTTCTAACCTCCCTGTTGGGAATCACAAGACGGTATTTTCCACTCTCCGTGCGGCCCTTGTGTGTCAGATATCCCGTTGTAAAAAGTACACTCCATAGATTTTCTATACTTTTATCAATCTCATCATAAGTAAGTTCCGGTGCTACATCCTTTTCAATGCTCTCCCCTGCAATCAGACGTTCTATCTCATTTTTTGTGGAAACGTCCGCTTTATCTATAAGCCTTCGGACTATGGCATTGCCGCTCGAATTCGACCAGAAATCCTGTGGTCCGGCGGTCTGGTCATACTTTAGCTGATCCACATAATTTATGACATCCCACGGACAATATATATCAGCCTTGCCAAAATGATACCCATCATACCATTCCTTTGTCTCCTCAAGATGCGATGCCAGACCATAATCTTCCAAAATTTTCTTTACTTCATAATCTGTAAAGCCGAACTGTTCATCAAATCTTGAATCAAGGATGGACAACACTTTAAAATTATTAAGCCCCGTGAAAATACTCTCTTTTGTAATGCGCAGGCAGCCGGTCAGAACAGCAAATGCCAGACTGTCATTGGTCTTTAACGCCATTCCAAAAAGACCTCTGATTAGTGAGACCATCTCCCTGTAATAACCATTCTCAAATGCCTTATCCAGGGGTACATCGTACTCGTCTATAAGAATTACAGCTTTTTGCCCAAAATGCCTGCATAATAAATATGACAATATCTGGATTCAGAAAGGTTGTCACTTTCCAAAAGGAAATCAAAACGCTGTGCTTCCCTTCCTATCAATTCCGTAATACGGTACTTTGCTGCTTCAAAATTCAATCCCTCCACGCTCTTGAGGGATAGAAAAATAACTGGGTATTTTCCCATATATTCGTCACAAAGTGCTTTGTTTTCTGCAATATATAAGCCTTCAAACAATGACACATCCGCACCTGTTTCAAGGAAAGCCTTCAGCATACTCATGTTTAATGTCTTTCCAAAGCGACGTGGACGCGTAAACAGCGTTACTTCTCCTCCTGTTTCCACCAACTGTTCTATAAGCTTTGTCTTATCAATGTAATAAAATTCATTCTTTCTGATTTTTTCAAAACTGTCAATTCCTACCGGCAATTTTAAATTACATACCATATGAACCTCCACAAAATATAATCCGCCATATTATGACTATAGTATAGCGGACTTTGAGCCCAATTACAATTCAGCTATTTGTTTTCATCTACTCTGGGACATATGGAGGAAAAGCTGCTATATATATCCCGCGGTGCAAATGTAATGGGACATATGGAGAATTTCTTTACTGTTATGTCCTGTCAACGCAATCCAATGGGACATATAGAGAATTTCTTTACTGTTATGCCCTGTCAACGCAATCTAATGGGACATAACATAAGACTTTTTCTCTATATGTCCCTGTAATTTCTGAAAGCAGGACATAATAAATAACTTTTTCTGCATATGTCCCTGCGGCTCCATACTACGGGACTTTTAACGAACCTTTCACCCATATGTCCCAACGTTCCAGACAAATGACACTGGAGGGATTCGAACCCTCAACTTCGGTTTTGCAAACCTATGCCCTACCGGCGGCCACAGCGTCAGAAATTTAAATCGAATCTACAGGTACAAAACAAGAGATACCCCTGTAGATTCAAATACTATCATCACTCCATCGAACTGCGATTAATCATCAAATAAAAGCGGGCATTTCCATATAAATTCAGATACAGTAATCGCTCCATCCACCCTCATCGGCGGCCGTGCAGCTATTGCGAATCATAAGTTTTCCTTCCAGTTCCGTGCGCACAACACTTTTATGTCCACCGCGCATACGGTCAATCAACAGGTATAACGCAAATTTTCCCATCTCCTCTTTTGGAAGTGCCACCGTAGTCAGCATCGGGCGGGTATATTGTGCCTCCTCGATATCATCACTTGCTATGATGGAAGGGACATAGTAGCGGTTTTTGTTGGTGCCAAGATATTTTAACATCCCGATGGCAGTAATATCATTTGCGCAGTAAATTCCCGTCGGGCGATCCTCCGACTGCAGAAATTTCTGCATGGCTTCATACCCTTCCGCCTCGGTCTGTCCCGTCTGCATAATATACGCTGCCTCCGGCTCCATATCATGTTTATGTAACGCTTCCAGATATCCACGATAACGCGCCTCATTGTAGCAGTCACCCACATACCCAATGCTGCGGTGCCCCAGTGAGATCAGATATTCCACCGCCATCATGGCAACCTTCTGCCCGTCACAGAGCACCTCGTCCACCTCATAATTGGTGGAATTCCGGTTCACCGAAACAACGCTTTTGTACTTCTGATTCAGCTTCTTTAATGCCCCTTTATTGCACTTTCCGATAATAATCAGGCCATCACATTTCTGGTCAGTTTCCTCATACATTCCATCAATGATCTGGTCGAGATTCTCTCTCCGGCATTTTTTGTCACTGGAAAAAAGCGGCATATACCATACTTTGGTCAGGATTGCAATCTGTTTATGGATCTCACTCTCAATCACCCGCAACAGTTCATTAAAAAACGGATCTGTCGTTGCTTTCTCCATCCGGGTCATAAGCACTCCGATATAATAAACCTTTTTTTCGGTGTTCTGTATCCCCATTTTCAGATTGCGGGCGGCTGTGTTCGGCGTATAATTGAGTGCAATCGCCGCTTTCCAGATCCGGTCACGCACTTCCGGAGAAGAGCATTTGTAATTTGGATTATTGAGTACACGGGAAACCGTTGCCGCGGATACACCCGCTTTTTCTGCAATTTCCTTGATTGACATATCACGTTTTCCTCCCCTGCAGTGCGCTTTCTGGCATAGCATCTGTTCTAAGTGTTTCCAACCATCCAATCTTTATGGCAATACAGTTCCGTTTCATTTCCTAGTTATATACTATGTTTAATAGGAATTAAAGTCAAGTATTTTTTCTATTTTCCATTTTCCGCATATTTCTGCCGAATATATACGCCCAGCCTTTCCATGCGTTCTGCCGCATGTGCAAAAAACATCCGGTACGCAGAACACAACTGATTCAGCCCCGGCTTTCCATCCACAAACGGCTCGCGCCATCTGCGGCAGCCGCCTCTGCACAGAGAAAAATACGGACATTCATGACAGGTTGCACAGACCGGTCTGGAAGCCTCCACAAATGCTTTTGCTTTTTCAGAGGTTTTCATCTGTACAAATCCATCTTTCACGGTTCCCAGTTTCCACGCATCCATGCAATAAAAATCACACGGATACACACTTCCGTCTCCTTCTACCACAAAATAACAGTTACAGCAGCCGTTCATTCCACATTCCTCTGCCGGATATCCTGCCGCCATCTGTGCCAGATTGGAAAACATACGGATATCCATCGTCTCCCCTGCGACAAAATCCGCATACCACAGATCGAACAGCTCGCACAGAAATTTTCCATACTGCTCCGGTTCCACCGCATAAATGCTGCACTCCTGCGTCCCATCCTGCCGTTTGATCTCATCCATGCACGGGATAAACTGCACAAACGGATAATGGTTGCGTTTCCAGAATTTATAGAGAAATGAAGCCTGTTTTGCCGTGTCATTGGTAACGACCGTCACCACATTATAGTCCACATGGTACTGCTCCAGCAGTTGCACGGAATGCATGATCCGCGCAAATGTATCCTGTCCTCCGGCATCCTTGCGGTATCTGTCATGCATTTTCTTTGGACCATCCAGCGACAACCCTACCAGAAAACGATGCTCTCCCAGAAAACGCGCCCATTTCTCATCTATCAGCAGACCATTGGTCTGTATCGTGTTTTCGATCTGCAGTTTTTTATTGTTATATTTCTGCTGCAGTTCCACTGCCTTTTGAAAAAAATCCAGCCCTGCCAGCGTTGGCTCGCCTCCCTGAAATGCAAAGGTGAGTGAGCCGTCCGCATACGCGATTGCTTCCCGGACAAGGGTTTCCAGGGTCTCTTCCTTCATGAATCCCTTACTGTATTCCTCTCTGTGACTGCTGAGACATTTGTAAAAACAGTATTTGCAATCCATGTTGCAATTGGCGGATGCGGGTTTGATTAAGATACTGGCTGCTGGCATAGTGGTTCCTCCTTGTGTTTAGTCAATACGGAAAAATTGTTCCTCTAATTCTTTTTTATCTGCCCAGAATCCTGCTGCTTCAATTTCCACTTTCAAAAGTGGTGAAGGGTACTCAAATGGCAGTTTATAATCATCTATAATAGGAGATGTTCCACCATCTTTCAAGTATGCATGTGTCTCCATCATGAAAATAAAGCCTGTAATTTCCGTCTTTCCCTGTGATATGCCATTTACCCATAATTCTGCAACTGCTGTGCCTTTATCCGTTAACCGGAACTGTACCTGCACAGTAACATTTCCTTCTGGCAGTGGATCCGCGGATGTCACCTGAAATACCTGTTCTCTGTGATAATTGTAAGCATATTTTAATCGATTTTCCTGAATGAAAAGAACATAACCTCCAAAACGGTTTCCTGCAGCATACAAAATTCCTTCCTGATTAGGTTCATGAGCAATCTGAACCGTAATCTTATGATTTCTACGATTAAACATAGTTTTTGTCGTAATATCCAACGGATGCAATACCCCACGATAACTAAATTTCTGTGGCTCAATATAGAACTTATTTTCTTTAACGGCATTAAGCAGTTCTTCCGGCTTTTGCGTCAGATATGGTCCATCCCCCAATGGTAAGACGCCATATTTTCCTGCCTGCACATACCATAAGGCAATAAGTTCTTTTAACTTATCCGGATATTGTTCTGCCACATTCTCTGACTCCGAAAAGTCTTCTGCTACATGATACAATTCCCACGTTTCATTTATATAATCTTTGTCATAAATATGATTTGTGATGGCTTTCCACCCATCTTTCCAGATTCCACGGTTTCCGGTCTGTTCATAATACTGGATATGTCTGACGTCCGGTGCCTCTGCGTTATCAAATGTTCCTGCAAAACTTGCCCCATGATATGGCTTTTGTGCAATTCCCTTAATATGATCCGGCTTATCTACGCCAAGAATATCCAGAATTGTCGGTGCAATATCAATTACATGCAAATACTGGTTACGGATTTCCCCTTTCGCATGTATCCCTTTCGGATAACTCACAATCAATGGATCTTTTACTCCGCCGGAATGTACCCAGGACTTATACCATTGAAATGGTGTATTTCCTGCATTTGCCCAGCCAACCGGATAATGTGGATTTGAATATGCACTGCTTCCCAGTTCCTCTAAATGTTTTAAAGTTAATTCTACATTATTGGTCTCTTCCAACAGGTTCAATGATTTTTCCTGATTTACCCTGCCGTTTTTTCCGCCCTCGGCACTGGCTCCATTATCGGAGAGCAGTACAATAACCGTATTTTCAAATTCTCCGATTTCTTTTAAATAGTCTACTACTTTACCAATCTGTGCATCTGCATGTTCCAAAAATCCCGCATATACTTCCATATATCTGGCATACACTTTTTTCTCATCATCCGTCAGTTCATTCCATGGCTTTACAAACTCATTTCTCGGATTTAAAACCGTATTTTCCGGCACAATACCAAGGCGTTTCTGATTTGCAAACCATTGCTCGCGGATTTCATCCCAGCCTGCATCAAACGCGCCCCTATAATGGTCTATATATTCCTTCGGTGCCTGATGCGGTGCATGCCCTGCCCCCAATGCAAAATAAAGGAAAAACGGATTGTCTGGATATACCATATGCTGACGGTTAACCAGACGAATGGCCTGTTCTGCTAAATCTTCCGACAAATGATATCCTTCTTCCGGTGTCTTTGGTGCACGGATGCGCTCATTATCTTTTACCAGATCCGGTGTATATTGATCCGTATATCCTTCCATAAATCCATAGAAACGGTCAAAACCTTTTCCAAGTGGCCAATTCTGAAACGGTCCGGCATCTGTGGCTTCATTAAACGGTGTCAGATGCCATTTACCAACAGCAAAATTGGTATACCCAAAAGTTTTTAATACTTCCGCTGTCGTTGCATACGATGGATTCATATAACCTGTCTGGTTTGGGAAACTACCATCCAATGTATCTACAACTGTAGAAACACCTGCACTGTGATGGTTAGCTCCTGTCAAAAGAGAGGCTCTGGTTGCAGAGCAGATTGCTGTCGTATGAAAATTATTGTAACGCAGGCCACCTTCTGCCAGTTTATCAATATTTGGTGTATGAATGGTAGACCCATAGCATCCAAGCTGCGCAAATCCAATATCATCCAGAACAATATACATGATATTTGGTCTGTTACTTAAAGATTTTTCCGGTTTATAACTACTGATGGAATCTTCTTTTGTGATTCCGATTGTTCCATTAAATTCTGCCATTTATGTTCCCTCCTGTTATTTTGTAAACTTTTTACCTGCTTCTTCATAATACTCATTGTTTATGGCACTTTTTGCATCAATATCCTTTGAAATGGTCCCATTTTCCAGTAAAAATTTAGCAAGCGAATTCATACGTTCTGCCTGTTCCTCCTTAATTTGAGGATCCAAATTGTCAAAGCCAGATTCCTTGGGATATATATTTTCATACAACTCTTTTGGGTTATCCGATGTCGCCAGTGCTTCGTATGCTTTTTCCGGATTTTGCGTAATATATTCTTTTGCCCTCTGTAATGCTTGAATAATTGCTTCTGCCGCAACCTTATTTTCTTTTAAATAATTTGTTCTCCCCATTGCAAAAAACTGTGAGGACAAATCTGCATCTCCCTGCGATGTTGTCAATATATCTCCCACACCGGAATGACTCATCTGCCATACCCCTGTACCTGTAGATACAACTGCATCTGCATTTCCGGACGCAACCAGTGTGCCACCATTTGCAATGTCATTGATCACTTCTACATCATCCAGCGATAACCCGTTTGCCTGCAAAAGGTTATTCAGATATACATACGTGACGGTTCCATACGCAGCTACCACTTTCTTTCCTTTCAGATCTGCCGGTTTTTTAATTCCGGAATTTTTCCCGGCTACAATTCCCATTTCTGCCTCAGAATTCAGATTTGCAAATAACTCTACCTCTAAGCCATTACTTTTTGCAATAATCTCCGGTATATCTCCTACAAATGCAACATCCAATTGCCCCGATGCAAATGCTTCATTAATCGCGGTTCCTCCCTGTGCAAACCCAATATACTGCGCCTTATACCCTGCTTTTTCCAATTCCTCATCCAAATACCCCAATCTATACGCCAGCCCTGCATTTTCTACAAGCTGCGTTCCGTCTGTCGTTGGCGAACCGATTTTAATTATTTTTTCTTCACTTTTTTGTGTGTCACTGCTGCTTCCCGTATCCGCATTATTTGCCTGTGCGGCACCTCCGCAGCCGGTCAGTGCAAGTACCGCCGCAAGCATAATTCCAGGCATCCAGTTTTTCTTTTTCATAATAATTTCCTCCTACTCTCTTTTTGCATTTATCTGTATCCAGGGTGTCATTCTTTCAAAAATAACACTGATGATCTTATCCATTACAATACCAACAATTCCGATTACAATCATGCAGACGATTGCTTTATCAGATCGCATCAGGCTTCTTGCTTCATTCATCCGGTATCCAATCCCAGATGTCGCCGCAATCAGCTCCGATGCCACTACCGCCATCCAGGAAACCCCAAGTCCCAGTTTTAATCCTACCAGCATCTGTGGCAGGGCATGTGGTAAAAATACCTTGGTAAATGTCTGCCATTTTCCCAGCTTATAAAGCTTTGCAACTTCTGCAAATCCCTGTGGCGTTCCGGTAATTCCGCTCATCGTGTTTACAAGAATGGGAAACACTGCTGCAATAACTATAATAATAACTTTTGAACCTTCCCCGATTCCTGCCCATAATATAATGAGAGGAATCCATGCAATCATCGGAATTTGCCGTATTGTGGTAATAAACGGATAGAACAACGCATTTACCGTTTGCGACATTCCCATTGCCGATCCAAGAATAATTCCGATTACGGCTGATGCCAGAAATCCTTTGACTACCCTTCCTATACTAATTCCCAAATCTGCCGGAAGCTGTCCGGTATGTATCATATCGCCTCCCGTCAAAATCACCGAAGAAATTTTCGGTAAAATCGTATTTGGAACACCTGTAAATGTTGTTGCGATATACCAGAATACAAGTACCGCCGCCGGAACTGCCAGTCCCAATAAAATACGTTTCGTTTTTTTCATTTTCCCACCTCCTAAATCACATACTCCACTTCATATTTCTCATCACTGTCTTCAAAGAAATAATCATAAATTTTCTTTTTATATGCAGCAAACTCTGCTCCGCTGCGCTTTCCCGCCGCTGCCCGGTCAACTTCTATGATATCCTTGATCTCCCCCGGCCTTGCGGACATTACCACGATCCGGTCTCCCAGGTAGATTGCCTCGTCAATGTCATGTGTTACCATGACCATCGTCGTGCCCTCTTTTTCCTGAATCCTGAGAATCTCTTTTTGCATCTGGATTCTTGTCAAGGCATCCAGCGCACCAAACGGTTCATCCAGAAGCAGGATCGTCGGATTGTTCGCCAGTCCTCTGGCAATTGCGGCACGCTGTGACATACCGCCGGACAACTGACTCGGATAACTGTTTTCAAATCCCGCCAGCCCTACAAGCTCGAGATGTTTTCTTACTTTTTCATCCCGTTCCTGCTTTGGCAGATCTCCAAGCCCGAATCCTACATTATCTTTTATCTTCAACCACGGAAGCAACCGGTGATCCTGAAACACCATGCCGCATTTTGGTCCGGGACCGGTGACCGGGTGTCCGTTGCGCTCCACCTGTCCGTCCTCATAGCTGACAAGCCCGCAGATAATTTTTAGCAATGTGCTTTTTCCACATCCGCTGTGCCCCACGATGGTAATGAATTCTCCCTGTTTCACCTGCAGGCTGATGTCGTGCAGCACCTCCATCGGCTGTTTATCCACCAGAAACTGTTTGTTTAAATGTGTGACTTCTATAATGTTTGATGTTTCCATTTCCACACCTCCCTGTGTTGTTGTTGCCTGCATTATATACGTGGCAGTATGGAAATGACAAAGGCAAAACGTGAAATCGTTTTCACTCTTTGCGGTTTATTTCCCTATATTCATACATAATTTGTATGAATATAATTTTTCTAAAAATGCCGTATTTTACAGGATTTAAGGACAAATAAATCCGGGGATTTTATTCTGAATTGTCGTTATGCTTTCATGAAATGTACAGATAGATATGCCTAATATATGAAAACGTTTACAGTTGTTTTTTATTGCCAAATAATCCTTTTTTTCCTATAATAAAGGATACTAAGACCATATTCCTTTCCATGGTCTGACCGCATGAGAGACGGCAGTACCGGGAAAGTGTTCAAAACCGCTTCCTTATAGGAAGCAAAAAAGGGGGAAATCATGGGATTTAAAGAAATCATCAACGCAATCCGCCAGTATCCATGGCAGGTAACTGTAGCCGTTATATCGCTGATACCACTGTACATCATTGATCTGAAGTTTTTAGCCAAAAGAAAAGTTGGGCTGAGCAGAAAAATTGAAATTGCAAAAGAACGCGGACATGTCACAAAGGGAATGATTATAAAAAAAGATGCAAAAAGAATCACGGTCAACCGGTCAAATTCCGACTACAATTACTGGGCGGCAAGGTATACTTACACAGTAGCCGGAAAGGAGTACTGCAGAAAATTCTCCTGTTCTCCGCTAAGTAGTACCAGATCCCATCTGCGAACAATCATAAATGTCTACTAGATCGATGATCCTGCCAGACCTTTCTGGGATTACAGCGAGGATCCACTGGGAGACCTGTATAACATTTTTACCACACTGTTCCCATGGATCGTCGCTATTCTCCTTATTCTCTTCCTGCCTGGTGGTGCTGATGCGGTCAGACAGTATCAAATACCAACTATTTCCGGATAGTATCCACCAGTCTACTTTGACATTCGGTTCAAAAAGCATTATTCTTAAATTGTTTCTATTTATATATCTAAAGAATGGGAAATCATATGACGAATTCAGAAGAAAAAAGTCTCCCGAAAAAAATTGCGGAAGACATTATTGCATTTATATTAGAAGAAAATTTACACCCCGGGGATAAACTGCCAAATGAAACCGTTCTGTGTGAACGCTTAAATGTAGGAAGAAGTTCTCTCCGCGAAGCCATGAAGGCTCTTGCATCACGGAATATCGTCACCATCCGGCAGGGATCCGGCACCTATGTCGCATCTTCCACAGGTGTTATTAACGATCCGCTCGGGCTTAATTTTATAAAGAACAAACAAAAGCTGATCCATGACCTCATGGAAATCCGCTTTCTTCTGGAACCTTCCATTGCAGCCCTTGCCGCCATGCATGCAGAAGATAAAGAAATCCAAAAAATCTATACCTTATGTGATGAAGCCGAAGAACTGTTAAACGCCCATAAGGATCACTCTGCCAAAGACATTGAACTGCATACCGCCATTGCACTGAGCAGCAAAAATATTGTTGTTCCACGGCTGGTTCCCGTTATTTTCCGATCAATCCCACTTCTCATAGAAAGTACCGGAAACACATTGCGTAATGAAACGATTGAGTCACACCGGGAGATTGCAGACGCAATTGCAGCCCACGATGCGATCCGCGCCCATGATGCGATGTACCTGCATCTGGTCTATAACCGGAAGCGGATTCAGCCCAACAGTTAAGGTATAAAAACCTCGTCCGCAGCCCCATGTACCGTAGCACAAAATCCCTGTTGTTTTTTGCTCCGGTACATAGCTGCATCTGCCTTGCTGTAAAGGGTATCATAGCTGATATCCCCTGTCCCATCATAAATGCATGCCCCAAGGCTGAGTATTATTTTCCTGCCGCCTAGTGCCTTAATTTCTATTTTTTCAATATTTTCAAAGATTCTTTTGAATATTTTCACTGTGACCTGTCGCTCCGTCACATCCGGAAAATTGTTTCCATACAACTACTTCCTTAAATATTCTGATAATTATTTTCCATCGCTTTTTACAAACTGTTCATAAAACTCTTTTTTGCCGCATGGCTTTCCAAACAGATAGCCCTGCAGATAATCAACATGCATTTCCCTTTCACCCAACAGACCACTGCTATTGTCTGCTCTCTGCCTTTTTGTATTATGCTTCAAAATCTGCAATTTTAAATTTACTGATCATTCCACGCAGGCTTTCTGCCACTTCTTCCAGCTGTGTTGCGGTCCGTTCTGCAATGACCATACCGTTTTCCACGGCTTTTACGGATGTTTCGATCAGTGTGGTAGATTCCTTCGCTGCCTGTGCACTCTGGTCCGCCAGCATATTTACCTGATTCGCCACAACAGCTGCCTGATTGGTCACACCATCTGCCAGATCATTGGAACTTGATGCCACCT
>QWCB01003826.1_pt1 | contig 17794 bp, 14 predicted proteins | sample 1972511 | NCBI WGS metagenome assembly QWCB01 (sample SAMN09866719, study PRJNA288562) | Human gut metagenome isolate term5_stool, whole genome shotgun sequencing... | isolation source: gut | host: Homo sapiens | place: USA: California
AACTGTGACCTGAAAGGTATAAACTTCTATCAAACAGCTGTTTTTCTGAACCCTTACCTTCGGAATTAATTCAGTAATCGGTATTTTATAGGAATAATCCGGTCAGGTGACCCAGGTATCCGTACTCCGGTCAGGGTGGCCTGCCCTTTCATTCAATAAAACTTTCCTTCTTTGCCCTGTAGTGCTGACGGAAGATGCAGGGTTTTATGGCGGAAGACCATTGGAGCAGGAACGAGGGTCCGGTTAGGTTTTCCGAACGGCCGGCCGGTGGTGTCTGACGGAAACGTAACGTAAAGTTTTTTGCGGAGTGAGGAGTTCCGCCGGTCAGTGAAGGAAAGCCTTAACGGACCGGTCCAGGCGAACCGGTCGGACAGCACAAAACCCGGAATCGGAATAGAAAGAAAAAATATACCTGCCATAAAATTAAAGAAAGGGAGAATTGAAGGTTACTCTTCTTTTCTCCCTTTTTCAGATTATAGGACGTTTTAATTATACACTCAGCTTTTAGAACTGTAACAGCATTGCTCCGCAGGAGTAGCCCCCGCCGAAAACGGTAAGGCCGACCAGGTCTCCGGGTTTCACTTTATGCAGGTTTTCGGAGAGAGAGATGGCACAGCTCGGGCTGCCGGTGTTACCTCGTTGTTCGATATTCATCAGAAAACGTTCCTCCGGGATATCGGTTTGCCTGGCTATCGTTTTGATAATGCGCTGGTTGGCCTGATGCGAAGAAATCCAATTCAAATCCTGGACAGTCTTACCATAACTTTGGGTTACCTTTTCTAAAGCTTCGACCATATAATGACAGGCATTGATAAATACATCGCGTCCTTCAGGCATTCCGATGCCACCGTTCTGTGGGCGGAGATACACCGCTTCGGCTGCTTTGCCGATGTGTCCCAGACCTTGGGTATAGATATCGATAATTCGGGGATCATGCCCGCTATAATTCCCGGCAGAGACAAAAAACGCTACAGCACCGTCTCCCCATAGGTGGCCGCTTTGCGGATCGTTTTCGTTGGCATAAGCTGTGTTGTGTTCTGCTCCGATGATCAGGGCTTTGGTCGCTTTCCCCAGAGCAAAATAGCCTTGTGCAATTTCCATCGCATTGATAAAAGAAGAACAGGCTGAGGAAACACTCACACATTTGGCGTGCTCGATGTGATAACGGCGTTGCACCATATGGGCCGGGGTAGCAACGGTATCGTAGGGGGAATAGGTTGCTGCGATGATTAAATCGATTTCCTCCATGGGATAAGGCAAATCGGTAGTGGCAAGATCCACTGCTTTTATCCCCATCGTATTGGTGTTTTCATTTGCAGCTGCTTTACTGCGGTTTTTGATACCGGTCCGGGAATAAATCCATTCGTCGTCCAGACCGTTTACTTCCTTGAAGTAAGAATTAGGAACCACAGAGTCCGGTAAATAGTGGGAAATTTTGTTGATAAACAATTCCATAGATTTAGCATTATGTTTCTGTTAGCTGTGATTTTGACATCAAACCTTCGTGCTAACAAGAAGTATGCCATATCCTCAGCCTTTGTTTAATATTCCATTAAATAGTAAGTCGACATATTCACGCAGCGACTGATAATTCCTTTTCCGGTGCCCGATGATAATAAAGGGTTGCTCCAGACTTTTGAACATAATCAGCAGCGTTTTTGCGAATGAGGAAGGATTATTGATATTGAAGAGGCCTTGTTCTTTACCGTTCTGCAAGATACGGGTTAGCAATTGCCGTTCTTTCATATCGATACCCTTACGCAACTGTTCAACTCGCAAATTGTTGAAAATAAAATCATAACGGATGTATTTGTTCTGACGGACCAGATTGTCGATCACATTGAACCGCGCTAAAATATATAATTTTAATTTGCGGTCGGGAGGAAGTGCAGAGTCTGCGGCCTTCTGCAATTTCTCATTAATGTCTTTGACATGATCCTCGACTACATAGTGATAAATCTCTTCTTTACTCTTAAAATGCATATATAAAGTCCGCCGACTCATGTTTGCTGCCTGAGCAATATCATTCATCGTTGCTTTATAAACGCTCATTTCTGAGAAAAGAGACTTGGCAACATGTATGATTTTATTCTTTGTCTTACTTAATTTTGTTCTCATAAATCTTGCGGTTGTGACTTTAAATTGCACAAAACACAAAATTTTGTGCAATTATAGCTATTTTCTATGACATTTATGGGCAAAGATAGTTTTTTTAACGGAAGAAAATGAGGTTTTGAGGATTGTTAAGTGTTCCAACGATTGCATAACCCCGGTATTTTATGTTTTATCCCTCTCCGATTCGTGTAAAAGGATGACAAATGTCATGTTTTATTGTTGAAGCGGGTGGTATCTTTGCGCGCGAATTGGGAGAGGTGGTGGAGGTGGCGATCGTTTTTTACAGCGTGTAATTTAATTGTCTGATTATGAATGTTACAAAAGTTTCCTTCTACAAGGAAAAAATTTTTTCGGCCCGGTGGTTTCAAACTTGGGGAACTCTTTTATTGGGATCTATGGTGATAGCGACCGGTTACACTTTTTTCATGACTCCCTACCAGATCGTTCCGGGAGGAATTTATGGTATTTCTACCATTTTGAACTGGAAACTGGGATTCCCGATCGGTATGGCGGCATTGTGTTTTAACCTGCCGTTGAGTTTGATCGGTTTTAAAATATTAGGCCGTGATTTCGGTTTGAGGACTTTTATCTGCTTTTGGTTGGTAGCTTTGTTTGCCGACGGTTTTCCGTGGGCTCTGGAACATTGGTGTGGCTATACGGCAGAATTTGCACATGATCCCCTGCAATTGGTCAAAGGAGGTATCGACAATCCCGATGCAACGAAGGAAGGGGTATTGTTGGCCAGTATCTTCGGAGGTGTGGTTATCGGAGTCGGAGCCGGATTGATTTTCAAGACCCGTTCTTCGAGTGCCGGTACGGATGTTTTGGCTGCCGTATTACATAAATTGACCCGCAGGCCTTTGGGGATGATGCAGATGACTGTCGACCTGATTATCGTGGTATTGGGTTTTGTGGCTTTCCCGGATTGGAAAACTCCGTTTTATTCCCTGATCACTATTTTTATTATGGGGAAAGTAATCGATATTGTCATCGGTGGGTATTCCAGCGATAAAACTTTTTTCATCATATCCGAAAAAACAGAAGAATTACGTCGGTTTATACTTTCGGAATTACACCGGGGCGGCTCTATCGTACCGGTCAACGGGATGTGGAACCGTTCGGAGAAAGAAATGATTATGACGGTCGTCAACCGTAAAGAGGTGACTACTTTGCAACGGGCCATCCAGCATATCGATCCTCATGCTTTTACCATGATCCTGAATGCTCAGGAGATTATGGGGCAAGGATTTAAACGGATGGATTGGGACGATAACAAGTAAATACCTGAGTTGCACGGTCGAAAATGCCCTGGAGCCAGGCGATAGTCATGCCGTAGTTGCTGACCGGAATCCGGGCATCGATGGCCGGTTGCAGACGGTGGCGCAATTGGGTGGCTGTGATCATACAGCCTCCGCATTGAATGATCAGGGCATAATCCGTTATCGGACGTTCGATCCGGTCTAAGCCGGCGATATGGTCGAATTCCAGCTGCTTTCCGGTATACTTGCGAAGAAGGGCGGGGATTTTGACCCGGCCGATATCTTCACAGGAAACATGATGGGAACAGGATTCGAGCAGAAGAATCCGGTCGCCGTCTTTCAGTTCCGGGATGCGGGAGGTCCCGGCCAGATATCGGTCGAAATTGCCTTTATGGTGTGCCAGAATAATGCTGAAACTGGTGAAAGGAATATCCTGGGGAATCCAGGGGGCTATTTTGCCGAATACCTGACTATCTGTGATTACCAGGTCCGGTCGTAACGAATTCCGCTGAAAATAAGTCGTGATTTCTTCGGGTTGGACGACAATACCGATACCATGCCGGTCCAATATCTCTCTTAACATTTGTACCTGAGGCAAGATCATCCGGCCTGTCGGAGCTTCCGAATCGATGGGGGTGACCAGCATAACCACTTGGCCGGGACAAACCAGATCCCCTAACAGAGAGGAAGAATTTTGCCGGTTTACCAAAGTGCCGATTTTTTGAATCAGCATTTCTCTTTTAGCCTGGCAAGTGGAGAAACCGATAACCGGGGTACCGTATTTTTGCAAGAGTTTTTCCCGAAGTTGCTCCTGTAAAGGTTCCAGGTCCGATTTATTGTGTACGATCAAAAAAGGAAGTTTTAACTTTTGAAATTCTTCGGTCAGTATTTCTTCGAAATGACCGAATCGGTTGCCGGTGATCACCAGTAAGGCTGCATCGGCTTGCCGGATGGTTTCGAACGTTTTTTTTACCCTTAATTCCCCGAGTTCACCTTCGTCATCCGTTCCGGCAGTGTCGATTAAAACGACCGATGCAACTCCCGGGATTTCATAACTTTTCTTTACCGGGTCTGTTGTCGTGCCGGCAATGGGGGAGACAACGGCTTTGTCCTGTTGTAAAATCGTGTTGACGATAGAACTTTTTCCGGTATTTCTCCGGCCGGTGATGACGAGATGAAATTTATCCATGAATCGGGGTTATTTATACATGCTGACTTCTTCTGCTGTGATTGTCGGGCTTCCGAGAATAATCAAACGTTCGACGACGTTGCGGAGTTCACGGATATTTCCGGTCCATTCGTAACTTTTCAGCGCTTGTAAAGCTTCCGGTGTAATATTTTTTTGTGCTATCCCCATTTCGTTGCAAATGGTTTCCAGAAAATAGGTCACTAACTCGTCGATATCTTCCGGACGGTCTTTCAAAGGGGGAACTTCGATAATTATAACACTCAGACGGTGGTATAAATCTTCCCGAAACCGTCCTTTGGCAATCTCTTCTTTCAGATTTTTATTGGTTGCTGCGATGACCCGCACATCTATCTGAATATCCGTGTCGCTTCCGATCCGGCTGATTTTATTTTCCTGTAAGGCCCGGAGTACTTTAGCCTGTGCTTCCAGGCTCATATCCCCGATTTCGTCGAGGAATAAAGTCCCTCCCGAGGCTAGTTCGAATTTCCCTTTCTTCTGTTTGATCGCCGAAGTGAACGATCCTTTTTCGTGTCCGAACAGTTCGCTTTCGATCAGCTCCGAAGGAATAGCTGCACAGTTGACTTCTATAAAAGCTCTGTCGTTACGGTGACTTTTTTCGTGCAACTGATGGGCTACCAATTCTTTACCACAACCGTTCGGTCCAGTGATGAGTACCCGGGCATCGGAAACCGCCACTTTATCGATCATGATACGGATATGATTCAATGCATCCGAATGGCCGATCATCTCGTATTTCTTACTGACTTTGGTTTTTAGCTTTTGGGTCTCCTCGATAAGCTGGTTTTTGTCCGTTGCGTTTTTGATCGTAATCAGAATCCGGTTCAGGTCCAGCGGTTTCTCGATGAAATCGTAAGCTCCTTTTTTGATGGCTTCGATAGCTGTATCTATGGTGCCGTGTCCCGATATCATGATGACCGGCACATCGGAAGTAAATTCTTTGATTCGTTCCAGTACCTCGATTCCTTCCATTTTAGGCATTTTGATATCACAGAACACCACCTCCGGTTTTTCAGTTTTCACCGACACCAATCCCTCCATGCCGTTTTCAGCTAATACGACTTCGTGTCCTTCGAAAGAGAGAATGTCTTTCATCGAATTACGGATGCTACGTTCGTCGTCGATTACAAGTATTTTTGCCATGGTCATTTTTTTTACACGGATAGCAAAATTAGGAATAATTTCGAAATCCTCAAATTTCCGAATCTTCAAATGTTTTCATAGCTTTGTAGCTAGGATGATTGTCAAATTATTTGGAATACGCTTATGAGATATATTTTATCTGTTCTGATTGTTTTTTGTTTGATTTGTCCCGATACGCTGGGACAGCGTAAAAAAGTAGGAGTCGTGCTGAGTGGTGGGGGGGCGAAAGGAGTTGCTCATATCGGTGTGCTGAAAGTGCTCGAGGAAGCGGGGATTCCGATCGATTATATTTCCGGGACGAGTATGGGGGCTATTGTCGGAGGGTTGTATGCCGTCGGATATAATGCCAAGGCGCTGGATAGTTTGGTCAGGATGCAGAACTGGCCTTTCTTGCTGAGCGATAAGGTATATCGTTTCAACCAGCCTTTTACCGAGAAAGAATCCAATGAGAAATACCTCATTTCCCTTTCTTTTTCCCAGGAAAAAGGTCTTTCGGTACCGGCAGGTTTCGTGAGCGGACAGAATATTTATAACCTGTTTTCCGAATTGACCATCGGTTTTCACGATTCGATTCCGTTCCGGGATTTACCGATTCCGTTCGCTTGTGTGTCGGCCAATATGATCGATGGGAAAGAAGTGGTGATGGACAAGGGGATACTGCCTTTGGCGATGCGGGCGAGTATGGCTATCCCGGGAGTTTTCGCTCCCGTAACTATCGATAGTATGGTATTGGTAGACGGAGGTATCTCGAATAATTTTCCCGTGGATGTGGCTAAAAATATGGGAGCCGAAATTACCATCGGGGTGGATCTCAGCACAGGGTTGAAAGATGAGAAAGGACTGGATAATATCATGGGGATCGTCGATCAGCTGACGGCTTTTATGGGCATGAAGAGTTATGAGAATAATAAAGCGATGGTGGATTTGTATATGAATCCGGATCTGAAAGGATTTACTGCGGCCAGTTTTACTGCGGAGGCTATCGATACGATGATTCAAAGAGGAGAACGGGCAGATCGGTCTTGAACCGGACGAAGATGCTGCTCCCCATCTCGAAAACAGGTTTTTGGAAACAGACACTCTTATTATAGGAAAAATTTCTATCGAAGGAGTGAAGGAAAAAGATGAAAAATGGATACAACGGCAAATCGGGATCAAAGAATTTTCTGTCATCACCATGGATGATTTACACAAAGCGATTTCTTTTTTATACGGTACCGGGGCTTTTGCCAATGTAAACTATGCCCTCAACGGGGATCAGATTTATGACCTGACGCTACGGCTGAAAGAAAAACCGGCCAGTTCACTGAATCTGGGATTCCGTTTCGACTCGGAAGAAATGGCTTCGATCCTGTTGAATACAACCCTTAGCCATAGGGCGTTGAGGGGGTCCAGACTGTCGATTACCGGACGTTTGAATAAAAACCCTTACGTATTGGTGGATTATTCTTTCGGCAGTAATATGCTGAGAAAATTGGGCGTATCCTATATGTTCAAATACAACGATATCAATCTGTACGATAAAAAAGACAAAGTCGATAATATTACTTTCTCTTATCATCGCGGAGACCTGAATTTATCGGATATTTATTTCCGGAATTTCAAATTTCAATTGGGGTTACGGTATGAATATTTCAATTATAAATCCGTCCTGTACAATACCGATTATATAGCGGAAAATCTGAAGTCACAGGGATTTGCCAGTTACTATGCTTTAGCTCATTTCGATACTTACGATAAGAAATATTTTCCGGACAAGGGGATGAGTTTCCGGGCTGATTATTCACTTTACACCGATAATATGGTCAATTATGACGGGCATGCTCCTTTTTCGGCCTTATCGGCCGATTTCGAACCGACCGTCCGGCTGACCCGTAGGGTATATCTGTTGCCGGCTTTGTACGGGAGGGTATTGATCGGACGCGATATAGCCATTCCTTATCTGAATTATGTCGGTGGAGAAGTAGCCGGAAGGTATATGAATCAGCAATTGCCTTTTTACGGTATCCATAATCTGCAGGTGTTCGATAATTCGGTGGTCGTGGGGCGTTTACAGTTGAGATATCGCTTGGGAATGAGGCATTACATCACTTTAACCGGGAATTATGCCAAACAGTCGGAAAGCTTTTTCGATATTCTGAAAGGAGACGATGTTTGGGGTGGAGGTGCCGGTTATGCTTATAATTCCATTATCGGACCGATCAGTGTCACCTTCGATATGTCCAATTGGGACCAGAAATTAGGGGTGTATTTCAATCTCGGCTATTATTTTTAAATTGGAGTAATTGTAATAAAAACGGAAATAAATGGGAAAATATTGGATTTGCATCTGTTTGGCCTGGGGGTTAGGGATCGGAGGTTGTACACCGGTACAGCAATATCGGTATACCGAAGGAAAGATTTACGGTACATTTTATCATATATCCTATGCTTCTGACGAGGATTTGAAAGAGGAAATTCTCCGGCAAATGGAGTCGGTAAACGCTTCTCTTTCCATGTTTAATCCCGAATCGGTTATTGCCCGTCTGAACCGCAACGAGACGGATAGTACAGATGCTCTGTTTCAGAAAATGTATGCGATGGCTTTGCAAGTAAACCGGAAAACCGAAGGAGCTTTCGATATTACGGTCGGACCTTTGGTCAATGCCTGGGGATTCGGTTTTAAACAAAATTCTTTCCCGGATTCTGCCCGTATAGATACATTACGGCAATTTGTAGGTATGGATTTACTGACTTTGACGGAGGGGAAATTGCAGAAAAAATACCCGGAAATTACGCTGGATGCCAGTTCTATTGCTAAAGGACTTGGAGTAGATTTGGTGGCCGAATACTTCGAGCGTAAAGGCTTGAACGATTATATGGTAGAGATCGGAGGAGAGGTCAGGGCCAAAGGACAAAGCAGTAAAAAACGGCCCTGGCGGATAGGAATCGACCGTCCCGAGGAAGATGTGACCGCTCGGAACCGCCGGTTACAAATGATTGCCGGACTGAGTCAGGGGGCTTTGGCTACTTCGGGCAACTACCGGAATTTTTATGTGCACGACGGTAAAAAGTATGCCCATACGATAAATCCCAAGACAGGTTATCCTGTTCAGACCGAAGTGCTCAGTGCATCGGTTTATGCTCCTACCTGTATGGAAGCCGATGCTTATGCCACTGCTTTTATGGTATTGGGATTGCAAAAAGCCCGGCAGATTGTTTTGGCCGATCCTGAACTGGAAGGCGCTTTTATTTATCTGGAAGAAGGAAAAATGAAAAACTGGATTTCACCTGGCTTTGAAAAATTGATTGTAGAAAAATAGAGAGGAGTGAGGGAAAATGATGAAGAGAATCGTATTTATACTCATCATTTGTTTTTGGGTTGGAAGGGTACTGGCTATAGACCATAGGATTCCGGCAGTACAAGATTCTGTGCGCCTGGATACCGTTAAGAAAAGTTTACAGGCACAGTCTTTACAACATCTTTTGGAGCGGGATTCCTTGCCACTGATGACCTTACCGGTTGATGCACAGATGAAGATGTCTCCGGTGTATTTACCGGATAGTCTGATCCGGGATACCCTGCGGTATGAATATACCAAAATTAAAGACTTTGCCTATAAGGCGAAATGGACGAAAGAACTTTATAAAATGGTCTTCGTCAATCCCCATCGTGGATATCTGAATGTCATGCGTACGCAGAACAGTGAGGAACGATTTAAAGCTTATTCCGGGAAAGTGATTCATGATATTTCTATTGTTGTTCTGCCTCCTTATGGGACTAGTGTTTACGATACCACTTACTTCGAGGAAGATATGGGATGGCTGAAAAACTTAGCCAACAAAACCCATATGAAAACGGCCGAAAAAGTAATCCGCAGGCAGTTGACGATAAAACCCGGCATGTTATTGGTACCTTTTGAGTTGGTGCAAAATGAAATTTTGTTGAGAAGATTGGATTATATCGATGATGCGAATATGATCGTTACGGAAGATCCGGACAACCCTGCTCAGGTGAATGTTACCCTCATTTGTAAAGATCAGCTTTCGTGGGGAGCGACGGTCGAATCGAATTTCTTGAATTCTTTCGATATCGGACTCGAAAATAAAAACTTTATGAAATTGGGACATGTCCTGAATTATGAGTTCAGTTACCGGGGAACCAAAGACAAAAAATGGGGAAACGAGTTGGAATATAAGGTGAACAGTCTTTGGGGGACTCATATCAACATCCGGGGATATTACCGCAATGATTACCGTGAAAAAGAAGTTTTCGTAGATGTCGAAAGGCAATTCCTGACCAACCGGATGAAATGGGCCGGAGGGATGGGAGTAGGACGTGTTTTTTATTCGGATGATTTACCGGACCGGAATGTAAACCGGTTGGAAGAGTTGTTCAATTATCATTATCAGGACGTATGGTTAGGTAAATCTTTTTTGTTGCCTTACCGGTATAGCTATAACCAGAATATGTTTCTGACGGGTCGTTTTTTTACGACCCTTTTCAATAATCGTCCTTTGGTTACAGACGATACCAACCATTTGTATTATAACCGGAGGGATTATTTTGCCGCTTTTACTTACATCAAAATGAAGTATTATAAGGCCAATCTGATCTATGATTTCGGGCGTACGGAAGATATTCCTACGGGATTGATGCTTAGTCTGACCACGGGGTATGAAAAGAGTGAATTCGATAATTATGGCTATATCGCCGGAGAGTGTCACTATTCCCATTTTAATAAATACGACGAGCGTTATTACGCCCTGGAAGCAGCCTTGGGGTCTTATGTCAACGAAGACGGTTTCACCCGGGGAACGCTGAAATTGGGAGCCAGTCATATCAGTAATTTGTGTAGCTGGGGCAGTTTTAAATTCCGTTTCTATAACGACGTACATTATGTGAAAGGAATCCGGCGTTATCCGGGCGATTTTTTGTATATGGAAGATCGGAATATTCGCGGATTTTCATCCGATACACTAAGAGGAAATCAAAAACTGTCGTCTTCTTTGGCGACTACTTTTTTCTTGCCCTATATTAAAAAAGGATTCCGGGTTTCCATTTCTTCTTTCTGTGATTTCGGTGTGATTGCCGCCGACAATAAAAAATTGGTACACAGCAAAACGTATTGGGGATTCGGGGTAGGAGTCAACCTGAGAAACGATAATGTCGTCATTAAAAATATTTCTTTTCGTTTTGCCGTTTATCCTACTATTCCTGAGGATGGCAGGAGTTTTCAAGCGATACTTTCCAGTGGGAACAGAGGCAGTTTTTATGATTATCACGTAACAAAACCACAGGTGATTCAGTATGAATAGGAAATACGGATAGATCATGACAAGTTTTGCGTCATCTGATATTTGGTTAGCTTTTATTATGACTCTGGTTGCAGCGATTTCTACTTTTATGGGAGCGATGACGTCGTTATATTTCAGAAAAGTCAACCAGGTTACCCTCTCGGTCATTTTGGGATTTGCAGCCGGAATAATGATTTATACCGCTTTTATGAAACTGATGCCCGATTCGATCAGCATCCTATCCTCCCAATTGTCTTATGCTCAGACGAAAATCACCAGTACGGTCTGGTTTTTTGTCGGTATCGTTTTGTTGTATCCTTTAGGATATCTGGTGAAGTTGTGGAAGAAAAAAGAGGTGGAACGCTACGACGCTTCACTTCAATATTACCGGCGGGTAGCGATATTGGTGCTTCTGACGATTACCGCCCATAGTTTCGTCGAAGGGCTGGCGACTTTTCTGTCGTTTTTGGCTACTCCTTTGGTGGCTATTCCTCTGGTTCTTTCTATTATTGTCCACAACTTTCCCGAAGGGATGACGATCGGAGCCCTGTTTAATAAAATCAGTGATTCGATGAATCGCCGCCGGGCTATATTCTACAGTGTGATCGCTTCCTTATTCGAACCGATCGGAGCCCTGATGGCTTATATTTTTATTCTGAAATATTCTAATCCGGTTTTAACCGGAATACTGAAAGCTTTTCTTTCCGGACTATTGGTAGCCACTGCACTGAATGAACTGATTCCCAATTCCCAACTGAAAGGGAACCGGAAGGTGTCGGTACAGAGTATTATTTTAGGCATGTTTATTATGGGTGTCGTCTTGGTCAGTGCTTCGATTTTTTAAAATTTTACAACAATTGTAATTATTTTCAGAATTTTTTAACGTTTCTCCGGTCTGAGGTTTGGAGGATGTGCCTCTGCGGTTTATCTTTGCTGAAAATATAAAGATAGGGTATTTTTTTGATTCATAAATAATTAATTGGTTGTAAATGAAAAAAGTCTTCTTGTTTTCTTTATTTTTGGTTTTAGGGTTAGTTCTTTCACAGTGTTTACCGGTTTGGTTGGGGGAGGCATTCCTGACAGCTGAAAAGGTAGCGAAGACTTTGATGTTCGTTTGTCTGGCATTTATTATGATTAATGTCGGGCGGGAATTCGAATTGGATAAAACGAAATGGAGATCTTATGCTGCCGATTATTTTATAGCTATGGCTACTGCTGCCGTGCCCTGGATTATGGTCGCTTTTTATTATATGTTCTTATTGCCTGCCGATTTATTCGGGAATTGGGATGCCTGGAAAGAGAATTTATTATTGAGCCGGTTTGCGGCCCCTACTTCTGCCGGTATATTGTTTACCATGCTGGCTGCTGCCGGGTTACGGCGCGAGTGGATCTATAAGAAGACCCAGGTGCTGGCGATCTTCGACGATCTCGATACGATCTTACTGATGATTCCCTTGCAAATATTTATGATCGGTTTTAAGTGGCAGTTATTTGCCGTGGTGATTGTGATCACTTTTTTATTAGTGATCGGTTGGAAAAAACTGGGAACGATCCGGTTGTCCCAAACCTGGAAATCTATTTTATTTTATGCTGTATGTATCGTAGCTGTAACGGAAAGTATTTATCTTTTGACCAAGTGGATGATGGGAGCTGACGGAGCGATTCATATCGAAGTATTGTTGCCTGCCTTTGTCTTGGGAATGGTGATGAAGACTGTCCATCAACACGGGAACCGGGACGAAAAGATAACCGGAATGATTTCTTATCTGTTTATGTTTCTGGTGGGGTTGAGTACACCTCAGTTTATCGGTATCGATCATGGACACCGGATTACAGAAGCTGTGGGGATTATTGCTGCACAGCCTATGCCTTCCTGGGAGGTATTGGTTGTGCATGTGATCGTTGTTACTTTACTTTCGAATTTGGGAAAGATGTTTCCGTTGTTTTTCTATCGGGATCGGCAATTGGAAGAGAGACTCGCCCTTTCTGTCGGTATGTTCACCCGGGGGGAAGTTGGGGCCGGAATTATTGTCATCGCTATGGGCTATAATCTGGGCGGTCCCGCTCTGATTATTTCTGTATTGAGTTTGGTACTCAACCTGCTTTTGACCGGTGGTTTTGTGGTCATTGTGAAACGTTTGGCACAACAGGCTTATGGACTGAAAGAATAGACGGAATAAAGATACCTTTTCTTGGGAACAATGGAGAAAAGAAGAATAAACTTTCATTCTCCGTTTCTCCAAATTTATGGTAGGTTTGAATAAGTTCATAAAGTCTATGGACCTGCGGGTGTGGCCGGACGGAACCGGAGTTTGTATTATTTCGCCTCTTTCTTCTTAAATAACCGTCGGAAAAATCCTTTCTTTTCTTTGGTTTTTTCTTCGGTAGTTCCGGGATGTTTCACTTTTTCCAGTTTACGGTTCGAGATCTTTTCGAGCAGGTTCAAATGTTCTTTGAAGGTCGGTATTTCCGTTTCTTTTTGCTGAGATGGTAAGGCAAAAGGGAAGGAGAGTCTGTTCCAAACCTGATAATTCGGGCTCTCCAGGCAATCTTTCATAAACCGGCCGAAAATAGGCATAGCCATATTGGCGCCTTGTCCTAAACGGATGGTGTTGAAATGGATGTTTACATCGTTGGCTCCGACTCTGATTCCGACGACTATCTGGGGATTATATCCGATAAACCAGCCGTCTACCTGATTTTGGGTCGTACCGGTTTTCCCGGCCATTTCATTATGCAGACCGTATACCGAACGCAATCTTTGCCCTGTTCCTTCGTCGATGACTGCCGAAAGCATATTGCTCATTAAATGGGCTTCGTTTTCAGGCAGTACTTGCCGGGGAATTTCGGGCTGAGCTTTGAATATCAGATTACCCTGGCGGTCCTTGATTTCTTCCAGGTAATAAATCGGACGGAGGTTTCCGTTATTGGCAAAAGTTATAAAAGGACGAACCATTTCCTGCAAGGGGATATCGGCTACTCCCAAGGCTAAAGAAGGATAGGGAGGAAGCTCGGAGGTGATACCCAAACGGCGGGCATGATCGATAACGGTGTCTATGCCCGTCTGAAGCAATACTTCGACAGCGATGGTATTGATCGATTTACTAAGGGCTCCTTTCAAGGTGTAATATCCCTCGTAATTGTTGTCCGAATTGCGTGGGGACCAGTCGTCATATTCCGGATAGGTTTTCTGTTCATTTTTGTAATAAGCGTCCAGACGGGTCCCCTGATGTATAGCTGCACTGTATACGACCGGTTTAAAGACCGATCCTACCTGGCGCGGGGCTTCAACCTGGTCGTATTGGAAATATTTATAGTTCAGATCACCGACCCAGGCTTTTACTTTCCCGGATTGTGGTTCCACAGCAATCATCGCCGGATGCAAAATCTTCAGATAATGCTTGATCGAATCGATCGAAGAATAATCTACCCGCATTTCTCCCTCTTCCGGGCTGTATACCAGCATCGCTTTTTTTTCATTCAGAATTTTCAGTATGTTTTTTTCAGCCAATCCCTGATGTTTCAATCGTTGATAGACCGTACTGTTCTGAATAGCATTTTTCAGTATCGCGGGATTTTTGTCCCAGGGTTCTTGTTTACCCAGGTGGGTGTAATAGGATTGCTGTAATTTTTTCATGTGCTCTTGAACGGCATTTTCTGCATATTGCTGCATCTCTGCGTCCAGAGTTGTTTTCAGGATAAGACCGTCCTTATATAGGTTGTAGTTCGTACCGTATTTTTCGTTGTATTCTTTGAGGATCCGGTCGGCATCCCGGCGTATTTTTTCGCGTAAATAAGGAGCCAGACCGGAAAAATGGTTGACCGGAATGTAATGCAGCTGTAGTTCTTCCTGCTTTATTTTTTCACCGGTCTCTTCATCCAGATAATCGTATTTCATCATTTGGTCGATTACCGTGTTGCGACGGTTGAGCGCCCTTTCCGGATGCAGACGCGGATTGTAACGCGAAGGTCCTTTGAGCATACCGATCAACGTGGCTGCCTGAGGGATAGTCAGATCGGAAGCAGAGGTTGAAAAATATTTTTGAGCGGCACTCTCGATACCGAATGTATTTTCCCCGAAAGATACCGTGTTCAGGTAAAGGGTGAGGATATCGTCTTTGCTGTAAATGTTTTCCAAACGATGGGCTGTAAACATTTCTTTGAGTTTCACAACCGGTATAAAGGTCACCTGCTGTTCGTCCCGGGGATACAGATTTTTAGCCAATTGCTGACTGAGCGTACTTCCGCCGCCTGAACTACGGTGTCCCAGCAGAACAGTTTTGAAAAATACCCTCAGCATACTGATTTTGTCTACGCCTTCATGTTCGTAAAAACGGACATCTTCGGTCGCGATCAGGGCTTTGACGGCATAAGGGGAAATATGATTGAAATTGACATTGGTACGGTTTTCGACATAATATTTACCGATCAGCAAGTTGTCTTCGCTATACAATTCCGAAGCTTCGTCATTACGGATATCCCGCAATTCGGCATAATCCGGTAGCTTACCCCAAAGACCGGCATATACCGAGTAGACAAATAGAGTGATACCGATTGCGAGAAACAGGATAAATAGCACCCCGTATTTCAATAGCTTGAACTTGTGGTGGTGCCGGTGAGAAGAAACCGCTTTTTTATGTTTTTTCTGATATTGTTTTTGGGCCATATGCTGAAAAGCTAAGCATATAATTCGACTTAGCCGGACAAAAATACAAAATAATTTCTTTTATCGGTCGGACTTCGGCTAGTACCGACATGCCCGCTGGCAGTTTGAAGGGTACGAGGATGAAGTGAAACCTGAAATGCTGGGGGAAAGTGAAGAAAATATTTAAAAGAAAAGTCCGGATGTAAAGTCCGGACTTTATACCTAAGGAAACAGAAGGGTTATTTGATGATTTCAACCATGGCACAACGATTCCATTTGTTGTTGTTGTTGTAGTAAGGTTTTTCTTTACCTACATATTCGATAACCATCCGGTTAGAATTGATGCCGTAATCTTTTTTCAACATATTGGCGACAGCCTCGGCTCTTTCTTGTGAAATCCGGAGATTTACATTGATCGGACCGAATTTATCGGCATAACCTACGATGCGGATTTTGACATCCGGGTTGTTTTTCATGAAAGTTCCGATATTGTAGATCAACGGGTCATAAATATCCTGAACCACGGCGCTATTGAATTTGAACGGGATGGTAGAGGGGATAGATTCTACGATTTCTACATTTTTCGTTTCAACCGGTCTAACCACTTCTTTCTCGATAACTTTGATCTCTGGCGGACGGTTCTGTAACTGAGTCACTTGATTAGCTAATACCAGGTTGGCGGCAGCCATTTCGTCGATGACAGCTTGTTTCGGTGCGGTACGGAAACCTCTGCCTTTGAAATAATAGGTAACCCCTGCAGTAAGTCCACCCAGCCCATCGTTCGGGAAACCACCGGTTTCTACCATCTTATCGTTGAAGATCATGCCCTGGAATTCGATGTTGGCATCGAATCTTTCAGAAATCTTGTATTTGGCTTGAATACCGCCATGGATGGTGAAAGATTGCTGATGTTTCCGGGTCATACCTCCGACACCGAAGAAAGGAACGATATCGAATTTACGGTCGGGGTTGTATTTCGCGAAGAAATTTATCAATCCCATCATAAAGTCGATGTTCATGTGCATATAATGCATGTGTAACATACTTCCGGCATTATCGGTGAAACCGTGTAATGCTCCGCCACCGCCTTGTAACCGTAATCCCCACCAGGGGGTGAACATTTTACCTACAGCCAACTCAGGCATAAAAGTAATCGTGTTTTTAAATTTTGCCTGTGAGGAATGTTCGGCAAAGAAAGCATTCGCTCCAAAATTTGCAGAAACAAACCAGTTATGCCAGAATGGGTTGGCTTCAAATGAGGTTTTGTATCCCGGAAGACGTTGTTCTATAATGACTTCCTCGACTTGCGCCTGGGCCTTTGTTATTCCACATAGACCAGCAACCAAAACAATTAACATTAATCCTTTTTTCATAACATTTTTATAATTAAGTAACTTATAATATTGACATTACATTTCGTTTGTTGTTATTATCTTTTGATTTAAAATCAAGGCTATAAACATTGAAATTATAATAGATAAAGGCACAACTGTTATAGAATATATTAGGGTATTTTTCATGGCAAGTCTAAATAATTTATCATTTAAAACCGCCGGAAAATTTGAAAGCCCAACAAATTCTGGATTTAGGATATTATTGCTATTTACTGACATAACAAAGGTCCTAATTAGAGGATAAACGTTAAATATTATTATAAAAATCAGAGCAGGGAGCAAAAATAACCAAGCTTTGTTGGAAGACTCTGCCCTGTAGGCCATTTTCTTTTTCATTAGTAGACCCTTTCTCCATCTTCTGTAAAGAGGTAAATTGCTTTTTGGTCAATTGACACCCTTATCTTATCTTTTGGTTTTATATCAAGGGCTGAATCAACTACCATCCTTGACGCCTGGCCGTTTAAAGTGAAGTGTAGAATCATATACCTACCTATCATCTCACGGCTTTCTACTTCTATTTCTAGTTTACCATCATTATCGAGTTTGAAATGTTCAGGTCTAATACCGACTAGATAAGTTTTAGCGTCTAAATTAGCTTTTTTTCTATCTTCTACTAATTTTGATTTTTCGATAAGTAAATTTCCATCAACAAAACCATCTTCCATATTTTCCACCTGGTAGATATTGATAATAGGATTTCCTATAAATTTTGCTACGAAAAGATTGGCTGGCTCTAGGTAAAGATTTTGTGGAA
>QWCB01005722.1_pt1 | contig 17750 bp, 20 predicted proteins | sample 1972511 | NCBI WGS metagenome assembly QWCB01 (sample SAMN09866719, study PRJNA288562) | Human gut metagenome isolate term5_stool, whole genome shotgun sequencing... | isolation source: gut | host: Homo sapiens | place: USA: California
TTATTTTGACTTTCTTCATCCCCTTTTTCAAGGCCCTTTCAGGCTGGGGAGGTTAGCGTTAAGCCTGCTGGTCAGACACTTTTAAGACAGTCTCCCCCCCCCAAACCACCGACGAGAAAATCGCAAAATAAAATTGTATTCGGATGAAAAATATCGAATTTGCAGATTGGATAATACTTTTGATAAGGGCGAGATAGGATTAATTGTGTTCAGTAAAATGCATGTTGGCGGAAATGAGTGTGTAAACAGATATTAATTGAAATTTTAATGAGTCGGACGCAGAAATTGAAGGGATTGTCTGCTGCTTCGCTCAGATTGAAAACATTAAACGACAATCCCTACCTAAAATTCCAAAGCATTTGAATTGGTATTCATGAAGAATCTGGCGAAACACTTGCAAATGACAAACATTGTTTTTATCTTTGTACAAATAGCGGTTGTGTGTTAAACAAAGAATTACTTATGAAAAGCACAGTGGAAACACGGAAAGACATTGACATAGTGAAGGCGTCATTCAAAAAAATGATGTCTGATAAAAAGGCTGTCAGTGCCTATATTCGTGAGAAGGGGACGCTTAAAGGATTCAACGATGGTTCAATTCAGTTTGCCAAGCCATTATGATGTTTATGAGGAGGAGAATGGCTATTGCTTCAACACCGATTCCGGAAATACTTACTACGTCACATTCATAAAGTATCCGCCCATTTCAGAGTACTTGTCCGTTGATATCTTTATGATGAACATTGACAGGGCTGATGAACTGAATCATCTGAATGGAGACAAAAATCTAGTGAGAGATACTATTCTTTACATCATCTGGAAATTTTTCTCATTGCATAATGATGCTCTTATCACAATCTGCGACATCATGGATGGTAGGCAAGCCTGCAGAAAGAGATTGTTCAACAGATGGTTTAATGAGTTTGCCGATGGAGAGCTTTCCAAATTGGAAGCGACATTATCTGTCGAAGGGACAGAAACGTATGCATCCTTGATTTTCAGAACGGATATCAACAATAAAGAAAGTCTTGAAACAGAGTTTTCATTACTGTCTGACATCAATTTCTATACGTAGCAGTGCGGGAGAGAATGACTATCAACATGAAATACATCATTATTTTCATCATCCTGCTGACGACGGAGATGATTTATTTCCGCATCGCGGACAAGTTTAACTAATCAGCGTTCGTCGCACTCCAGCATTGTCTTGCGTGGCGGTGGGATTATTTTCCTTTTGGCGTTGTGGATTTGGTTGGCTTTTGCTGCGGCAGGGTGGATACCTTCGTTGAATCTGGAAATCGGGGACTACATCTGGTTCCTGCTGGCAGTGACGTTGGTTGCCGGCGTGAGTTTCATTGATGATATTCATTCGTTGCCGGACAGCGTGCGACTTGTGGCGCAATTCGGAGCTATGCTGATGATGTTTTATCAGCTAGACATCTTGCATCTGAACATGTGGTGGGTGGTGATTCTTGCACTCATAGTTTGCGTAGGTGCGTCTAATGTCATTAATTTCATGGATGGAATAAATGGTATCACGGGGGCTTATGCGCTTGCATCGCTTATACCATTGGCACTGCTCAACCAGAGTATAGATTTTGTGAATCAATCACTTATATTCGTGGCGATTCTTGCGGACATGGTATTCTGTTATTTCAATTTCAGGCCCAAGGGTAAGGCGAAGTGTTTTGCAGGTGATGTGGGGTCAATCGGAGTGGCTTATATCCTGCTGTTTCTGATCGGGGCATTGATTCTCAGGACTGGAGATATCACTTGGCTGATTTTCTTGTTGGTCTATGGTGTGGATGGCTGTCTTACGATTTGTCATCGCATAATGTTGCATGAGAATCTGGGAGAAGCGCACCGCAAGCATGCTTATCAGATTATGGCGAATGAATTGAAGATCGGGCATGTGAAGGTGGCATCGCTCTACACGTTGCTGCAGCTGGCGGTGTCTCTCGGATTCATTTATATTATTCCGAATACACCTCTGGCGCATTGGCTCTATCTGCTTGGGGCATTGATTGTTCTAAGCATCGCCTACATCGTATTCATGAAAAAGTATTATCATCTGCATGAGGAATATCTGGAGTCGTTAAAATAGTGGAATTATGTTGGAAATCGACAATAAATTCATTTCGAAGTTGCTCTCCGAGGCTGCGGAAAATCCACGGCTTCGTCAGAACTATGACCTGCGCACGTCGTCCGACGACAACAGTCAGCGTATGCTCAATGCTCTTCTTCCCGGCACTGTGGTTCCTATCCATCGGCATCCGCACAGTACCGAGAATGTCCTGCTGCTTCATGGAAAATTGGTCGAGGTGCTATATGAGGAAGAGCGACGTGGAGGCGGCATTGAACCTGGAGATGGCATTGAACAGAAGCAGGATATGGCAATTGAGCGTCGCCTCCATGAAACGGCACGCATTGTCCTGGACCCGTCCTCCGGCAATTACGGCTGCGTCGTCCCCGCCGGCGTCTGGCACACGGTCGAGGTCCTGGAGCCGTCCGTCATCTATGAAGCCAAGGACGGAAAGTACGGCGAAGATGGGAGCGAGGCGGTGTGAGTTTTGGGGTGGTGGAGATGTGTGATTGCAAGTGTAAATGTCGAAAACGTTGTCGGTAACCCAACGCACTGTCGAACGAGACTTCGCCATACTGCAGAAGGCAGGAATTATTAGACATGAAGCAGGCATTTGGGTTGTGCTTGAAAACTTCAAACAGTTCGTATTAGACTATGACAGACAATTTATTTTTCAGGCTCATACAGAATGCGGTAGGCACGGCTGACGGGTTCGGTCCGGTGGTGCCGTCGGCGGAGGCGTGGTCGGCGATGTATAGGGAGGCGCAGAAGCAGACGTTGCTCGGGGTGTGCTTTGCCGGGGTGCAGAGGGTATGCAGTGCCTATCCGGAGCAGGAGGTGAGCTTGCCGGCGGCACTGAAAATGAGATGGTTGGGAGCAGCGGCCAATATCCAGAAGCGTAATGAGGTGATGAACCGGCATTGTGTCGAGCTGCAGGAAATGTTCGATCGCGACGGAATGCGTCTGACTACGTTCAAGGGGCAGAGCGTGGCGGCTCTTTATCGCGAGGATTTGCGAGGGCTGCGACAGGCCGGGGACATTGACGTATATGTGGAATGCGGACGGGAGAAGGCATTGGAATACTTGAGAAAGAAGGGCATTGACAATGGCGGTTGGGACTACGTGCATGCGCATCCGAAGGTTTTCAATGATGCTGAGGTGGAGCTGCACTATAGGCTGAGCATTTCTCATAATCTTTTCAAGAACAGGAAGATACAGGAGTTCTGGGGGAGTCATGTGGCGGATTTTTTCGCAGGGAAGGCTGAACTGCCTTGTGGGGAAATCGTCTGCCCGTCCGACTACATCCATCTGTTTTATCTGCTGCATCATGCGTTCAGGCACCTCATTTCCGGCGGAATTGGTCTGCGTCAGATGATGGACATCTATTTTGCGGTTCTGCGTCGCGATGCCGGGATGGATGCCAGGCTTATGAAGGATGTCAATGACATGGGCATGACCCGTTTCGCTTCCGCTTCAATGTGGGTGCTCCGGACTGTGTTTGCATTGCCTGAGATTCCGTCACTCTGGAATGCTGATGAGGCAGAAGGACAATTTCTGCTCAACGAAATAATGACGGGAGGGAACTTCGGACATGGTGATACCAGGTTTCGCCACCCGACGTCCCGTGCCGGAAAGCTTGTCGAAATCGCCAGGCGCAATATCCACTTGTTGAGCCATTACGAAAGTGACGCGCTTGCCGCCCCGTTCTACTACATCTGGCACTTCTTCTGGAAACGGATACAGATTTGCAAGATGTGGTTCAGATGTCGTGCCTGATTGACATTGTCACGGGTGCAGTTTGCGGGTTTCTGCCCCCGTCGTTGGCTCCACGGGTGCAGATTCGGCCTATTTGCCCCCGTCAGGTGGCGCGCGAGCTGGAAACGATCAGACGAAAAAGATAGCCGATGATCAGCTTCCCGGCAGGTCGTTCAGGAAGATGGTGCGCCAGGCGTCGGACGGCATTCGCCAGTCACCTCTTGGGGAGAGGGAGACGGAGCCGACTTTCGGGCAGTCAGGGAAGTAAACCTTCGATGGTCTCGCGCCGAAACGGAAAATGTGGTAGAGGAAGAAGTCGTGCAGCTCGTATGGGCCCACAAGGTCTTCCGTCTTCTGGGTGATGTTTCCCTCGCTGTCGGCCGGCTTCAGTTCCGGACTTACAGGCGTGTCAATGATATCCATAAGTATCTCACGTACAGAGCGTTTGTGGTCCGCCACGTCTCCACGAGAAGTTTCTGGCGATGTCTCACGAGCCGCCATTGCAGCAATGTCATCAACCACGCTCGCAGCCACTCGACCCTCAATGTCTCCACAATCCGCCACGGCACCACCGCAACCACTCTCACCACCACGATCCTCCACACCACCGCAAGCACTCTCATCACCAGCAGCACCCACAATACATCCGCAAGCACCCACGGCGCCACGTCCGGCAGCCACTGCCACGTCACTCTCGAAATGATTCTCGGCGGCCCAGCCCACCAGATATCGCACAAGCGTCTTCGGAATGCTGGCGTTCACCGCGTACATGGACATGTGGTCGCCATTGTACGTCGCCCAGCCGAGCGCAAGCTCAGAAAGATCACCGGTACCCACCACGATACCGTTTTCCTTGTTGGCCACATCCATAAGAATCTGCGTTCTTTCGCGTGCCTGTGAATTTTCATAGGTAACATCTTGAACCTCAGGGTTCTGGCCGATATCGGAGAAGTGTTGCTCCACAGCCTTCCCGATAGGAATCTCCAGGGACGTCACACCTAACGCCGCCATCAGGTCGGAAGCATTCGAATGCGTTCTCGTCGTCGTGCCGAGTCCCGGCATCGTGATACCTATAATCCGTTTCCTGTCCCAGCCGAGTTTGTCGAAAGCCAGAACCGTCACTATCAATGCCAATGTGCTGTCCAGTCCGCCGGAAATGCCGATAACGGCAGTCTGCGAATGGATATGAGCGAGCCTTGTCGCGAGGCCCATCACTTGTATATCAGTAATTTCGCGACACCTCTCGTCACGCTCTGCCGCATTGCCCGGAACAAAAGGATGCGGGTCTATATGCCTCTTCAGACATTTTTCGAAATCAGTCGCAGCGCCATCACCAGATGCCACAGCGAAATACCTTTGCGCATCCAGCCCGTCACCCGTGCCGTCCGGTGCCACAGAATGGAACGTACTCTCTTTCTGACGCAGCACGGAAAGCTTGTCAATGTCAATGTCGGCGCATATCATCCCTGCCTCAAGCGAAAACCTTTTGTTCTCCGCCATCAGGCTTCCGTTTTCATAAATCAGAGAAGAACCGGCGTAAACCACATCCTGAGTAGATTCACCATAACCGCATGAACTATAGACGTGGGAAGACGGCGGAATCGGTGTCCAAAGGTCCTCGCAGATCTCTATGGCAAAAGTCGCGCGGCCTACATTGAACAGCATATTCGGATAGACATTCACCTTGTGTCCGGCGTAGCTGATTTCAGCACCGGCGGCAGGCGAACTGCAGTCCTTGGCATTGTCCTCAATCCGGCCGTAAGCGCTCAGGGTATCAGAAAGGAAATCGCAACCGCTTGAAAACCAGCGTGATTCGTAGAATTCGTTATAGGTCGGAAGGTAAATTTTCGGTACAATGCCCTTCAGCGACCCGTTCTGGATGACCGCTGCGCAGTTGTAAAGCGAGCCCCGCACTCTTACCGGCACGCCCACGACCAGTGTCAATGACTTGCCTCGTGAGAATGTTTTCAGCCTTTTTACGCCTTCTTCAGCTCTGCTGACCAGCAGTTCCTGGGCAAACAAATCACCACAACTGTAGCCCGTGACGGAAAGCTCCGGAAAAGCCAAGATGGAAACTTGCTCATTCTCAGCGATTTCCGCCATCCTGCAGATTTCTTCCACATTGGCATCAACATCAGCCACTTTCACTCTCGGCGTCGCCGCAGCCACTCTGATAAAACCGAATTCCATATCTTTCTGTTAAAAAAGTGACACTGCCTGGATGGGCAATGTCACCGTAAATTAAAGTGATTCAATGATTTTGGCGAAGATATATGTCATCTTGTCCGCTGCAGCGTCCGCAGCCTTCACGACATCATCTCCATCGTTCTTGTAGTCAGCCGCAAACTCCTTTTGTGCGGCATTGGTGATGACCGACATTCCGAAAACAGGAATCTCGGAGTGTCTTGCCACGATTACCTCAGGCACAGTGCTCATGCCGACAGCATCAGCCCCGATGGTCCTGAAGAAATGCCACTCGGCAGGTGTCTCGTAAGAAGGACCTGTACCTGCGATGTAAACGCCCTCACGAAGAGGAATGCCCGCCTCCGCAGCAATCTCCTTGGCCTTGGCAATGAGCTTCTTGTCATAAGGATGCGTCATGTCCGGGAACCGCGGACCGAATTCGTCGAGGTTCGGGCCAATGAGAGGGTTCGGCAGGAGGTTGATGTGGTCCTTGATGATCATGAGGTCACCGACCTTGTAGTCAAAATTGATACCTCCGGCAGCATTGGATACGAACAAGTAGCTGATGCCCAGCACTTTCATTGCACGTATAGGCAATGTCACCATATCCATCGGATAACCTTCATAATAGTGGATGCGTCCCTGCATCGCTATCACGAATTTGCCTCCCAGCTCACCTGCGATGTAATTTCCCTTATGCCCGATGGCAGTGGAAACAGGAAATCCGGGGATGTCCTTGTAATGAATTACTATAGGGTTCTCGATCTTCTCTGCAAGCTTTCCCAATCCGCTTCCAAGTACGATTCCGGCTACCGGAACACGTCCGTCGAGCCGCTCCTTGATATAGTCAGCGGCCTTGAAAATTTTTTCTGATCTTGGGTCCATAACTATGTGATTTAGAGTATTTTGATTAGTTGTTCCTTCGCACCTGCAATGATGCCTGCCTCGTCCTTCACCTTGCGGTTCTTCATTACGAATCTGCCGCCTGCAATGACGTGGTCGATACAGTCGCTGTGCGCTGAATAAATGAAATTCGACAAGAATGATCCCGGAGAAATGAAGAAGGTATTATCGGTATTGACAATCAGAATATCCGCCAATCTGCCTTCCTCGATCCTGCCGGTGTTCAGCCCCAATGCCTTCGCTCCGTTTTCCGTCGCGAGCGGGAGAAGTTCCTCCAGAGGCAATGATTTAGGGTCGTTCCTCCAGGCTTTCTGGAACAATGCAGAGGTCTTCATGGCCTCGAGCATATCCAGATTGTTCGATGAGGCGCAACCGTCAGTACCAATGCAGACATTTGCTCCGGCATCACGCAACTCATTGTACCTGAACATATAACCTGACGCGAGCTTGGTGTTCGAGTTGATGTTGTGGACGCAGTTCACTCTGCGTTTTCCGAGAATCTCCACGTCATTGTCACTCAGCCAGAGGGTGTGGGCGGCGAGAATGTCCGGTCCCAGAACTCCGAGCCTGTCCAGATATTCGACAGGGGAGAGTCCGCCGTGCTGCTCCTTGCAGTCTGCGATTTCCTTCGCGGTCTCGCTTACGTGTATGTGAATTTTCAGGCCGTGTTTCCTCGCGAATTCGGTGGCCCAGAGAATCAGTTCCTCGCTTGTGGAGTAGATGGCGTGGATGCCGATCTCGAATATGCCTCCGTCATCAAGCCCGAGTGACTCCTCATAGGTCCTGATGCATTGTTCCTTCTGCCTTTCGCATTCCTCATGGTTCCCGTGGTCGAGGGTGACGTATGAAACCACTGGGCGGATACCCATCTCGACAGCGGCCTTGCGGGCATAAGGGGAGAACCAGTATTGGTCATTGAAGGTGGTGGTTCCTGTCTTTATCATCTCCAGGCAGGCCACTTTCGTGCCCCAGTAAACGTATTCAGCATCGATTTTGGACTCTGTCTCCCAGATTTTCGCAAGCCATTCCGTAAGAGGAACGTCTTCTTCAATGCCTCTCATCAATGTCATGGCAGCGTGGGTGTGCATGTTAATGAATCCCGGCACCGCTGTCCTGCCTTCGCAGTCCATCACTTCCACGCCTGAGGCTGTCTTCACTTCTTCTTCGGAAGCGATGCCGACGGGAGTTATCCTGCGGATGGTCGTCCCTTCAATATATATATTGGAAAGGACTCCGTTGACTACTATATTCTTAAGTAATATCGAACTCATCTGTTCTGCAAATTTGTTTCTAAAAAACGACGAATCTTGTCGTCAAAGTTCAAATATAAGGATTTTTTTCGTAACTTTGAATCCCGTTATGAAATACGGGTTCGACAACGATAAATATTTAAAAATTCAATCCGAACACATCAGACAGCGGATTTCGCAGTTCGGAGACAAACTTTACCTCGAATTCGGAGGTAAACTTTTCGATGACAATCATGCAAGCAGGGTTCTGCCGGGTTTCCGGCCGGATTCCAAGATGCGCATGCTCAGGCAGTTGGCCGACAGCACGGAAATCATCATTGTCATAAGCGCATTGGACATTGAGCGGAACAAGGTCCGCAATGACCTGGGCATCACGTATGACGTGGATGTGCTGCGGCTTCATGATGAGTTCGAGCGGCATGGCTTCCTGGTCAGCGCCGTGGTCATCACTCACTACAATGGTCAGTCCAGCGCGGACAACTACCGCATCAAGCTGGAGAGGCGCGGTATCAAGACCTATTACCACCACACCATCGAGGGCTATCCGAACAATGTGGCCCTGATCGACTCTGAGGACGGTTTCGGAAGGAATGACTACGTTCCTACCACCAGGCCTCTCGTGGCGGTTACGGCTCCGGGACCGGGCAGCGGAAAGATGGCTGTGTGTCTGTCCCAGCTCTATCAGGAGCACAAAAGGGGTATCAAGGCCGGCTATGCGAAGTTCGAGTCGTTCCCTATCTGGAATCTGCCGCTCAAGCATCCGCTGAACTTGGCGTATGAGGCTGCGACGGCTGATCTCAATGATATGAACATGATTGACCCGTACCATCTCGAGGCCTATGGCAAGATGGCGGTCAATTATAATCGCGACATCGAGATTTTTCCTGTGCTCAATGCCATTTTCGAGAGCATCTACGGCGAGAATCCGTACAAGTCGCCTACCGACATGGGTGTCAATATGATAGGCTACTGCATGTGCGACGAGGAGATCTGCTGCAATGCAGCGAAGCAGGAAATCGTGCGCAGGTACTATGATGCGTTGTGCAGGATGGCGGACGGCGCTGTCAATGATGCTGAAATCAATAAGATAGGCTCCCTGATGAAGCAGGCGAAGATAGACACTTCGTTCCGCAAGACGACTGTGGCGGCCAAGGAGAGGAAGGAGGAGAGCGGCGGTCTGGCTGCTGCTGCCATCGAGCTTGCCGACGGCACTATCATCACTGCCGGGTGCAGCCCGCTGCTGGGTTCGAGTGCCGCATTGATATTGAACGCCATCAAGCATCTGGCCGGCATTGACCATAATATAAAGCTTCTGCCGCGTGATATGATCGAGCCAATCCAGAAGACGAAGGTTACTTATCTTCACGGACATAATCCGAGGCTGCATACTGATGAGGTGCTGGTGGCGCTTTCGCTGCTGAGCATTACGGATGACAAGTGCCGCAGGGCATTGGCCCAGCTTCCGGAGCTTGCCGGCTGTCAGGTGCATTCGACGGTGATGCTTTCGGAGGTGGACCGCAGGGTGTTCAAGCGTCTGGGTGTCGTATTCACCTGCGACCCTATAAAAGAATAGGTGCTGATGGGGCCGGTGCATCCTACAGGAAAATCTTGTGCTTGTCATAACTGAACTTGCCGTCCTGTTCAACCCTGCGTTTGCTTTCAGTAATAGTGAGGTAGAAGTCGTTATTGCCTTTTGTCGATTTGACATCGAAGAAATAAGTCCTTTTGCCTGCTCTTACCGGCTTTGAATAGATCTCATCGCCGGAGCGATCGTGGGAGTAGCCTCCCTCATAATCATCGTTGTACATATCTCCCTTGCTAAATTTAATTATTTACCAAATATAAGGATAATTCTGAAAAATGGTAGTATCTTTGAGAAAATTTTGTGAAAAAGATACTGATTCGATTATGTTAGGTAGAAGAATTTTGAGGATAAAGGCTTTCAAGGTGCTGTACGGTTATGCATCTGTGGGCAAGATGACATTGGATGATGCGATGAAGGAACTGGAGTTGTCCTGCGAGGCGACACGTGACCTGTATCTGTTTATGCTGTCGATAGTTATGCCATTGACGGATGAGGCGAAGCACCGCATTGACCTTGCTAAAAACAAGTTCAATCCTACGGAGGAGGACCTGAATCCGAATACCAAGTTCGCTGACAATCAGGTGGCTGAAATCCTCAGGAACGATCCTGACTTCAAGAAGATGCTTGAGCGCAAGAACTTCTCATGGTCGCAGTATGACCTGCTCATCGGTTCTGTTCTGGACTCGCTCAAGGGCAAGAAGTATTTCCAGAACTATATGGCCGAGCCGTCCCGTTCGCTCAAGGAGGACTGCCGCCTTTTCATAAAGATATTTGAGAAGGAGTTTGTGGACAATCCGCAGCTCGCGGCCATTCTTGAGGACATTTCACTTTACTGGATAGATGATCTCGCTTATTCATTGACCTTCTGCTGCAGGACGATGGAAGATCTGGCCGCAGGCAAGGCTTGGCGTCTGCCGGATCTGTATATGAGCGACATTCTCAGGAAGAAGAATCCTGAAGCTGATGTGCAGAGCGACAAGGTGTTCGTTACCAGGCTGTTGAAGAACGCCTTTACCGGATACGAGGGCTATTACAGTCTCATCACGTCGTCAGTGAAAGGCTGGGAGGCGGACAGGTTGAACTCCATAGATATATCTATTGTGGCGCTCGGTCTGGCCGAGGCGGAGAGTTTCCCTGAGATTCCTCTGAAAGTGACTATCAATGAGTATGTTGAAATTTCCAAATACTACAGTTCTCCGAAGAGCTGCTCGTTCGTGAACGGCCTTTTGGACAAGCTTTGCGCGAAACTGGTGGCTGACGGCAAGATAGTCAAGAGCGGAGCAGGACTGGTGGAGTAGGATTGTCGTAAAAGGAAAATCTTTTATTATATTTGTAGAATAAATTTTTATTGAAAATGAATATTCTTACTTTAATTCTTCAGGCACCGGCTGGTCAGCAGCCTGTCGGCGGCGGTTGGTCAATGTGGGTGATGCTGATTCTCATCTTCGTGATCATGTGGTTCTTTATGATTCGTCCGCAGCGCAAGCAGCAGAAGGAATTGGAAAAGTTCCGCAATGCCCTCAAGAAGGGCGACAAGGTCGTGACTATCGGCGGCATCTACGGTGAGGTGGCTGAAATCAAAGACAGGACTGTCATCATCAAGGTGGACGGTGAGACCAAACTCAGAGTGGACAAGAATTCTCTTGTAAAGGATTTCTCTGAAACTCAGCAGCAGTAGTTCCATAATCCGGACTTCAGGCTATGCGGAACGTGTTCGGAAAAATAACGGAAAAGTTGAATATCAGCGGGAGGGATGCAAAGCTTTTTATTGTCTCTCTCCTGCTGGCTTATAGTATATGGCTGATACATTATCTGTCATTGAACTATACCGAAATCGTCCGTGTGCCGGTTCAGGCGCAGTGCGACATCAACGGTCACGCTTTCCAGTCTTCGAACACGTCTGTGGCTATGGCGAGGTGCCGCGCTACGGGATTCGGCCTTATCCAGCTGGAAAGGGCTGAGAATCAGCAGCCTGTGGTCATCCGTTTCAATTCGTCGGATATGCACCGGAGCAGTGAGGAGATGTACTACATCACGTCTGACGAGTTGAACAAGTACGCTGCGCAGATTTTCGGCACGGGGACCAAGCTGGAGACCTTCCTGGTCGATACGTTGTCCTTCCGGTTTCCTTTCGAGAACCATAAGCGGGTGCCGGTCCAGCCTGTCTATTCGCTCAGTTTCAAGCCTCAATATATCAATGTCGGAACCCTCTCGGTGTCGCCTGATTCTGTTACGATTTACGGCGAGCCGTTCCATCTTTCCGGCATTGACAGGGTTTATACTGAGTCACTTACGCTTAATGACCTGGACGCTTCGGCTCACGGAGAGGCGAAGCTCGACAAGATCAAGGGCGTGAGGATGTCCGATGCCACGGTGCGTTATCGTCTGAATGTCTCGCGTTTTGTGGAGGTCAAGGTGCAGATACCTGTGGACACGAGGAATGTTCCACGGGGCAAGTCGCTGATTATCTATCCGTCTGTGGCGGAGGTGACGTTCCACTGCGCGTTCCCGATTTCGTCGGCTCCGACTGACGATGTGAAGGTGTATGTGGATTACAATGATTTTACCCAATCGCTTAAGGGCCAATGTCTTCCGCGTATGGAATCTGTTCCTGTCGGGGTGTTGGACTATACGGTGAGCCCTGAGGTGTTTGACTGTGTGGAGAGCGGGAAATGAAATCATTGACATTGCTCATAACTGGCGGTATCGGCAGCGGCAAGTCGCTGGTCTCCAGATATATGGAGGAGTTTGGCGTGCCAGTGTACGACAGTGACAGCAGGACGAAGGCACTCTATGAAGGGGAGTTGCTTTCCAGGCTTGAGACTGCGTTGGGCGTAAGTCTGAGGACGGAGGACGGGCGGTTCGACAAACGGGCGCTGGCTCGGCTGATTTTCAGTGACAATGTAAATATGTCCAAGATGGAGCAGGTGGTCTATCCTGCTGTGATCGAGGACTTTGAGGCTTGGAAGAACGAAGTGTCGGGGAGAGTGTCAGAGGACATTGGCAAGTCTGGCGGAAAAATTGTAGCGATGGAGTCGGCATTGGCATTGACAAAACCTGCTTTCAGCGGGATTTTCGACCTTGTCCTTGCTGTGAGGGCGCCGGAGGAGCTGCGGGTGAAGCGTGCTTGCGAGCGTGACGGTGTGGATGAGGCTGCGGTTCGGGAACGGATCAGAAATCAGAGCGTGGATGTGTCTGCGGCTGATTATATTATCGATAATGACGGGACTCCTGAGGAGCTCAGGGCGAAGACCGAGGCGGTTTTGCGTGAGATTCAGGTGGTGCTGTCCAAAATGAATGAAATTTAAATTTTTTAGGTTATGAAAACAGATTTGGCAAAAATTCTTTCAGTGTCAGGCCAGCACGGCTTGTTCCTGTATATCGCTCAGGCTCGTAATGGAGCAATTGTAGAGGCGTTGAGCGACAAACGCAGAACTTGTTTCGATATGAAGAGCAGAATCACCACATTGGCTGATATCTCCATCTATACTTCTGAGGGTGAACTGAAATTGAAGGATGTGTTCGAGAAGCTTCACGCTGTGCTTGGCGAGGCTGACGCTCCGTCTTCCAAGAAGGCTACCGCTGAGGAGCTCAAGGAGCTGTTTACCAAGGCTGTACCTGATTATGACGGGGACAGGTTCTATGTCTCTCACATGAAGAAAGTTGTGGACTGGTACAATGAACTGAAGAATTTCGCTTCTCTCGAGTTCGTGGAGGAAGGCGAGGCTGAAGAGGCAGAACAGAAATCTGAGGAATAGAATGTCAGAAAAAAGGTCAATTCAGATAGTTACATTAGGGTGCTCGAAGAACGAAGTGGACTCCGAGCATCTTCTTGCCCAGATCCGTGACGAGTACGAAATCGTGCCGGCAGGGGAGGAACGGGATGTGGACTATCTGCTTTTGAATACGTGCGGCTTTATCGGTGATGCCAAGGAGGAGTCTATCCAGGCCATCTTGGCGGCGGTGGAGCGCAAAAATGCCGGAAAGGTCGGAAAGATATTTGTATTCGGCTGTCTTTCACAGCGTTACATTTCTGATATGCCGGCATTGATTCCGGAAGTGGACGGATGGTTCGGGGCGAGGGACATTGATCCGATAGTGAAGGCTCTCGGCGTGAAGGTGCATCCAGAAAGGCGGACGGAGCGTGTGAGGACGGGCAAGAAGTTGCCTTACGCTTATCTGAAGATTTCGGAGGGTTGTGACAGGCGCTGCTCGTATTGCGCTATTCCTTTCATCAGGGGTGCGCATCGTTCTGTGCCTATCGAGGAACTGGTGAAGGAGGCTACGGTGCTTGCTTCTGAGGGCATCAGGGAGCTGGTGCTGATAGCTCAGGACACCACTTATTACGGACTGGACCTGTATCACAGGCGCGCTCTGGGGGAGTTGCTCCAGAGACTGTCTGAGATTGACGGTATAGAGTGGCTGCGTGTGCATTATTCGTATCCGGCTGATTTTCCGGAAGATGTGCTCGACCAGATGGCCACGAATCCGAAGGTGTGTCGGTATATGGACATTCCTTTGCAGCATGTGGCTGACAAGGTGCTGGACATGATGCATCGTCACGTGGACGGGGCCTGGACAAGGGCTCTCATAAAGAAAATGAGAGAGAAAGTGCCGGGAATCGTGCTGCGCACCACTATGATCGTGGGACATCCGGGTGAGGGTGTAAAGGAGTTCAATGAACTTCTCCAGTTCGTGAAAGAGGCTAAGTTTGAGAGACTTGGAGCGTTCAAGTACTCTGAAGAGGAGGGGACTTTCGATGCCCTGAACTTCAAGGACTCCGTGATGCCGAAAACTAAACAATCACGGCTTGACAGGCTGATGGAATTGCAGAATGGTATATCATTTGCTTTCAATTCCAGCCGTGTGGGCTCGCAGGTGAGAGTGATAGTCGATGACTTCAATGATGGGGTGTTCGTGTGCCGCAGCGAATTTGAAAGTCCGGAAGTGGACGGTGAGATTATGGTGCGTTACGACAGCTCCGTGATGACGGAGGAACCGCAGGCTTATGTGGGCGGTTTCATGAACGTCAAAATCGTGGAAGCCGGTGATTATGACCTTGTTGCCGAGTTCGTATCTTTATAAATATTATAGACTATGAAACCGATTGTTTCTGCTGCATTGGCAGCCGTGGCTGCTGTCGTGTTGGCATCCTGTGATCCGCAGGCGTTCAGTTTGAATGTGGAGATGCGTTATCCGTCGAAATCCGGCATTGACCTTGCCGGCAAGTCCGTGGCGGTCGTTTATCTTGAAGACAATGCGCAGAGCGATTCGGTGTTCTGCAAGTATATGGCGAACGGTTTTGCCTCAGCCCTGGAGAAGGATTATTTCTCCGGAGAGGAGGCGATTCCTATCTACAAGCGTTCCAAAGACGGTTCTGCAAGCTACGCTTCGAAGGAGAGTCTGGTGAATATGGTGATGGAGACGGGGGAGGACATCGTGTTCCTTTTCGATTCTCCTGAGTTCGGCGAACTCTCCGTGGGCGATATGCAGGCGGCTTCCGACGGGCTTTCCGCCCAGTATAAGGTCAATGTCCCTGTGCATATCCGTCTGTATGCGTTCGACAGTATGGGAAAGGTGGATACTGTATATACTTGGGCCGGCAGCAAGACGATTTCTGATAATCTGAAAACGGATTTCTATACGGTGCCTGACAATGTCCCGTCTCTTTTCTGGCAGTCCCTTTCCAAGCCCGGCGAGAAGTTCGGCAAGTTGTCGTCAAGGATTTTTTCTCCGCAATGGAAGAATGAGCAGCTGACGGTATTGTATTTCGATTCGCCTTCCCAGTGGCAGGCGGCATCGTTGGCGGCCTATGATTTCAAGTGGAAGGAAGCGATGGAAATCTGGATGTCCCTGACTGACACCAATAGTATGATGAAGCGCTCCTGCGCGGAGTACAATATCGCTCTCGCTTGTTATATGCTCGGTGACAAGGCATTGGCTCTCAAATGGTTGGACAGGTCTGACGAGGATTATCCCATCTCGCTCTCCAAGAATCTGAGGAAACTGATTACAGCATCGCGGTGATTCTGTTCCTCCGGCGAGGTCGTTACGGTATCGCAGAGACGATGGTCGCGATTTTCAGAGAGGCCGTCACAGCATCGCGGTGACGTTCGCGTAATACCTCTTGGTGACGGGGATGCTGGTGGTTTCCGGTGTGTCAATGTCCGCAAACACCAGTCCGTTTTCGTCTTTTTTCAATATCCTGATATGCGCGGGGTTCACGAAGTATGAGCGGTGGCACCGTACCAGTGAATTCTTGGCGCAGATTTCCTCGATGCTTTTCATGGAGTTTCGCAGGACATATTTTTTCGTCTTGCCGTCTTCTATATAATGTATGTTCACGTAGTTCTCGTCTGCGCTGATATAGTAGATGGACGAGACTTTGACCACCAGTTTCAGCATCTTTCTGGAGTCGTAGAACCGGATTCTGTCGTCCGGGCCTTCTTCGGCTTTTTCTGCCTGCTTCTTCCGCAGATGGGCGAGCAATGCCAGGTAGATTACCACGTACGGATAGACGGTGGTCAATGCCATTGTCCCGAATGACCAGGCTGCTGCGCTGAAATAAGAGATTGCGGTGCGTTTCATCAGCCAGATGTACAGGCCCATGAACAGTGACGCGGATACCATGTCCATCAGACACCAGAAGAGGTAGGCGATCCTGTTGATTTTTCTCCTGAAAATGTAGAGAATGCTTCTGCTCAGGCCTTCACTTGCGGCGATTATGCATGTCTGCATCGCCAGGTGGAACGGATATCCCAGCTTCATGTCGCTGAAGTAGCCCTCTGCTCCATATGGTGTGTAGATCATCATGAAGCAGAAGAAAAACGCTGGAATTGCAACAATGTGCACCGTCTGCGGCCAGAATTTCCTGAATATTTCGTTGATGTCGTTCATAACATTATGTTGTGACGAATGCAAAAATAATCTTTTTTCGTCACTATATATCTGTTTTTGTCACTGAAACGCCTGTTTTGTCACAAATCCTATACCGTCATCACCTTTATTTCCCTGAACTGCCGGCCTTGTTTACTTTTGCAGCGTGTTTAGTAATCCTTAAAAAATAACTTGGCATTATGATTGGTAACAAGATTGTTTCATTCGGTGATTCGGTCATGAAAGGGATAATCACCGGGAAAAATACAGAAGATAAGGGCAGAGGCCGTTATGTGATTTCGGACTCTGGATTCGCGGCTCTCTGCTCCAAGCGGATGGGTGTTGATATCGAGAATTATGGCCGTTTCGGCAATACCGTAACCGGCGGCATGAAGGATGTGACCAGGCATACGAGGCAGATCCAGGATTCGCAGTATGCGTTTCTTGAGTTCGGGGGCAATGACTGCAATTATGACTGGAATGCCATCGCGGAGCGTCCTGATGAGGACCATGTGCCCCAGACTACGCTGTCGATGTTCCGCGAGACGTATGAGAGCCTGATTGTAAAGGTACGGGAACTGGGCTGCATTCCCGTCATGCTTTCGCTTCCGCCCATTGACTCCATAAAGTTCTACTCCTATATCTGCTCGGGTTTCTGCACTGAGAAGCGGAACAATGTCCTGAGGTGGCTCGGCGGTACTGTGAATACGATAGGGAACTGGCACGAGATGTATAATCTGGAACTGTACCGGATTGCCGCGGCAGAAGGTGTCAGGCTCATTGACATAACTACCTGCTTTCTTTCCCGCAGGGATTTTACAGAGTTGTTCTGCGACGACGGTATGCATCCGAACGAGGCAGGGCATCATATCATATCAGACGCCATCTGCGCGTCGTTTGTGTAACTCGTAGATGGCGTAAGTATGAATTTTTTGTATCGATTTGTGTTTCAGGCGATTGTGACGCTCTCGATTCTGAGCTGGAATGTTCCTGACGGGGCATTGACATCCACTATATCGCCGACTTTCTTCCCCATGAGCGCAATGCCGATAGGGGATTTGCAGGATATCTTGCTTTCCTGAAGGTTCATTTCGTGCGGGCTTACCACCGTGTA
>QWCB01002044.1_pt1 | contig 17741 bp, 12 predicted proteins | sample 1972511 | NCBI WGS metagenome assembly QWCB01 (sample SAMN09866719, study PRJNA288562) | Human gut metagenome isolate term5_stool, whole genome shotgun sequencing... | isolation source: gut | host: Homo sapiens | place: USA: California
TGCGTAAATCTGCAAAAATATCTGATTTAGGTATAGAACAGGATTCTTATGTTGGACCTTTTAAAGATTATTACAAAATCGACTCTCGTCTCAAATTTAGAATGTTGGATTGTTTAGGTACATATGTTTCTTGTTTCTCTAGCGAAAACGATTCCGTTTTAATGTGGTCACATTACGCAAAATCAAATACTGGTATATGTATAGAATATAATTTTAATAATCTTCCGGTAAATCATTTATTAACTAAATCAATTTTTCCTGTCTGTTATTCAGACTCGCCAGTGGTGTTGTCAGATTTACTTGATGATGAAAATCAAACACAATTTACTTATCCTTTAGAAACAGCCGTGCTCTGTGTTGCACTAAACAAGGCTACTGTTTGGTCGTACGAAAACGAATGGAGATTAGTTTGGGTATTGGCGTCAATGAAAAAGATGCCACGTCGTTTAACTTTGAAAACCGACATATTGCCAACAAGAATTTATTTTGGATATCATTTCCTTCGTCAATTGTTCTACAATTCATTCGGCAATGAATATGAACAAGCAAAAAATAATATCAAACAATTATGGCGACTGATAGAATATATGGACAAGAACGACATAACAATGAGTATTATGATGCCTTATGTTGGACAATATTTGTTTAAACCAATAGAAGTTAGAATAGAACAGATGAGAAAATTTTTAATTCAAATATTTGATGATAATGAGCCTGAAGATATCCAGTATTATCATATAATACACGATGTACTTAAAGATCTTTTAGAGAAAAATGATGGCAACTGATGAAGTTACGAAATTTTTATATGTATATATAGCGACAGGCACGAGATGTTAGAGCTCATTTTCTATTTATACAAACTTCTGACTCGAAATCAGTTTGCGATCAATCGCAGGTGGGTTCGAATCCCACCCTCTCCGCAACCATAAGCAAGTGAATTTTATAAATTCACTTGCTTTTCTTCATATACTGATATTGCTATTGTTCGCGATATAGAATATAATAATTTATCAAATTTATAAGTAAAGGGAGTATTTTATGGAATATATTTCTGCAAAAGAAGCAGCAAAAAAATGGGGAATATCTCAAAGAAGAGTTGCATTTTTGTGCTCAGAAAAAAGAATTTCAAATGCAACTATGATTGGGAATATGTGGGTTATTCCTGTAACTGCAAAAAAACCGGAAGATGCACGAAAAATCGCTTATAAAAATAAAAATAAAAAAATCGGAAAACCATTTTTAAAATGGGCGGGAGGAAAAGGACAGCTTGTAAAAGAAATTGCAAAGTATTATCCGTTTGAAAATGAAAAAATTGATAAGTATGCTGAACCTTTCGTTGGTGGAGGTGCTGTTTTATTTGATATTCTTTATAAATATGATTTAAAAGAAGTTTACATAAGTGACACAAATGCTGAGCTTATAAATACTTATATAATAGTTCGTGACAATGTTGATGAATTAATTTCATTTCTTCTACAATATCAAAATGAATATTTATCATTAGATATTAAAAAACGTAAACTTTATTATATATCTAAAAGAGAAGATTTTAATAAAATTAAATTAAAAACTGATGAATGTCCCAATGTTGAAAAGGCAGCTTTGATGATTTTTCTAAATAAAACTTGTTTTAATGGTCTTTACAGAGTGAACAAAAAGGGATTATTTAATGTTCCTATGGGTTCTTATAAAAGTCCTATAATTTGTGACAAAGACAATCTTTTTTCGACAAGTATAAAGTTGAAAAATGTGAAAATTGCTTTAGCTGATTATAGAATCTCTTATGATTTTATAGATGAAAATACTTTTGTATATATTGATCCACCTTATCGACCTATTAGTGAGACGTCAAGTTTTACTGCATATACCGAAAACACTTTCAATGATGACGAACAATTAGAATTGTCATATTTTGTTGATAAAATATCTAAAAAATGTGCTAAAGTTTTAATAAGTAATTCAGATCCAAAAAACATAAATAAAAAAGATGATTTCTTCGATAAAATTTATTCTGATTATAAAATAAAAAGAGTAAAAGCTAATAGAATGATAAACTCTAAAAGTGAAGCAAGAGGGAAAATTAATGAGTTGCTGATTTCTAATTTTTAGGGGGGGACAATTATGAAAAGAGATTTTAACAAATGGATTACAGGATTTCGTGATAGCATATCAGATTATGGTTATTACATAGACTTTGAGAAGGTTTATAAAAATGTTGACAAAATTAAGGTTGAACTTAATATATTAAACTCTTTAATAGGTTCTGAACAAATTGAAATAGATTTTAAAATTTTAATCGAAAAATATCCTGAAGTATTAAAATGCATACCTTTGCTTTTGGCAGTAAGAGCAAGTGAAATTCACGCTGTTGATGTTGACGGAGAATATACATATAATTTTGAAAAACCTAATTTTTCGATTGAGCAGTATATAATATTTATGCAGAAAACGGGACTTTTTGATTTGTTGAAAAACCATATAATAAACAATTTAGTTGATTATGTAACTGGTGTTGAAACCGGACTAGACTCAAATGGTCGTAAAAATCGTGGTGGTCATATAATGGAAAATTTGGTTGAAAGCTTTATATGTAAGACAGGATTTGTGAAAGATAAAACATATTTTAAGGAAATGTATATTCATCAAATATTGAATAAGTGGAATGTAAATTTATCTTCCATTTCAAATAAGGGTAAAATGGAAAAACGATTTGATTTTGTTGTAAAAACTGAAAATATGATTTATGGAATAGAAACAAACTTTTATAGAAGTGGTGGAAGCAAGCTTAATGAGACAGCAAGAAGTTATAAAACTCTTGCAATTGAAACTAAAAATATTGATGGTTTTACATTTGTTTGGTTTACAGACGGTAATGGATGGATAAGTGCGAAAAACAACCTTGAAGAAACTTTTGATATAATGGAACACATTTATAGTATTAAAGATATGGAAAATGGAATAATGAACGAGGTTTTCAAATAATGCAAAAAAAAATAACTAAGTGGGAACCGGATGACTTTCAATTGGAAATGACTACACATTGGTCTTTCCCCAAGCGTGGTAATTGGGCAACACATGATGCAAAATGGCGAGGTAATTGGTCTCCGTATATTCCAAGAAATATAATTTTAAGGTACTCTAAAATTGGTGATTTAATACTTGATCAGTTCGCAGGTGGTGGGACTACGCTTGTTGAAGCTAAATTATTAAACAGAAATATAATAGGTGTTGATATTAATGAAAAAGCTATAAATCGGTGCAAAGAAAAAATTACATTTGAACATGAAAATGCTGATGGTGAAGTTTATATACAAAAATGTGATGCCCGTAAACTTGACTTCATCAAAGATTCAAGCATTGATTTAATATGTACACATCCACCTTATGCTAACATAATCAAATATAGCGATGATTTAGATGAAGATTTATCTCGTTTAAACATAAAAAAATTTCTTGTTGAAATGCAGAAGGTAGCTGATGAAAGTTACCGTGTTTTAAAAAAAGATAAATTTTGCGCTATACTCATGGGTGACACTCGTAAAAATGGTTGTATGGTTGCGCTGTCTTTTGATGTAATGAAAATATTTCAAGAAGCCGGATTCCAGCTTAAAGAACTAATAGTTAAAGAACAACACAATTGTAGAGCAACAGGATACTGGAAAACAAACAGTATAAAATACAATTTTCTTTTAATTGCAAATGAGCATTTATTTATATTCAAAAAATAAATATATTAAAATTACCTAAATAAACCACCCCTAGTATTTACAACACGAGAGGTGGTTTAATCACATTTCTGTGTTTTCATAGGTCTTTATGTAAACAAAAACTTTATTGTTCTGCCTGTCGTAAGCATATTCAAAGTCAACTGTTTGTCCCGGTTTCTTCCCGTTGAACATGCAATGATAATTTTGCCTGTTTTCAAAGTTCTTTTTCAAGACTCTGTAACTTGTATCATTCAAAAACTTTTGCTTTGAATCTTCATTAATTACTTGTTCGAAAATAAAGTCTTTTACAAAAGATAGGTCTAAATCTTTTTTGAGATAATCCGAAGGAACATAGTTGCCGCCTAAAAAATTAGCTGTTGCGTTTGTTTCGAGATTATAGCAAAGAATGAAATCAAAAATCGAATATACATTGTAAAGATTATTGTTCTTGTCAGTGAAAATCTCATCAATTTTATGTTCCGATTCGGTGTTTCTGAAATACAAAGCTACAACTTTATCGCCGTTTTCATTTTTTCGCTTTGCACAGATTGTATAGATTTCAGTCCATTTATATTTATTATCGTTATTTTTTTCGCAGATAGGTTTCATTAAAGTTTCGTTAGAAAATGAAGAAATCTCAGGATTATCAAATAATGAATCTAAAGCTTCCAAAGAATAGAGGCTTTTAATGAGTTGATAATCTTCTTTCATGAAAAGTTTTTTCAATCGAAGTTCCGATATTGAAGAATATTTTCCTGCTACAAGTTTATCAATGTTTTTTTCATCAAGATTATCAAATGTACTGTAAAAATATACATCTTTAGTTATATTGACAACAACAAACGAATCATACTTTTCTGACAGTAGATCTGTTTGTAGCTCAAGCAAGGTATTTGTATTGAGTGTCCTAATTTTTTCATCTGCTTTTTCTATTGTCATAATTACATGTTCAGCATCATCTTTTGTCTCTTTCTTAGCCAAAACTCTAAAGGGAATGTAAACATCTGAATCTATATTCAATTTAAAATTTATTATGTAATCTAAAATTTCGTCTTTGTCTTCGTCTATTTGCTTAAGATTATCAATTGAAAGTAAGTCCATAAATACTAAGCTGTTTTTTGAAACTAAATTATTTTTAATGAAATTATATGAAATTGTATAGTTATCTAAAGTGGTTTCATTATATGTTCCTTTTTTGAAAATTTTATTTTCTAAGATTTTTATTTTTTCAGTATTAAGATTTATATCAAAACTGCAATAGAAATTTTTTTGATTTCTTATTGGAGAATAATTGGGAGAGAGTGTGTTGCTGAATGCCAGAGTTTCTGAAAATTCATCATTGTCTAATTCGCGCATATATCCAAGCAATTTAATATTTTGCCCTTTTTCTGATCTTGAACGGAATAATTGAAAATAAGCACCGGAATAAAGACCAAAATCATCTAAATATCGGAAAGGAATTATAAGTTCGCCGTTATATTTAAAATGTTCACGCAAAGATTCTAAATTAATTAGTTCTCTGACTCTGCTTCTGTCATCTTCAAATACTAATGTTTCACAAAAATAATCGCACAATTCGTCAACTCCGGCGAACTTGGAGTTAAGTTTATTAAGTGAGGAATTTGATTTTCGCGGGTGAAGTCTGAAAGATCCGTCTTCTAAATTTATATGTAAAATAAATATATAAGTTTCGTCAAGGACTTGGTCAATGGGAAGATCAGTGGGAGCAATTTCAATGAGTTTATCATAATCGTTGTCAAAATTATTATATTTATCAATATCATTTTTTACGATGTAATCTTCAAAATCATCGCAGGGCATGGGCTTTGAAAAATAATATCCTTGAACTATATTACAACCTATCATTTTTAGAAAGTCTAACGTTTCAAGAGTTTCAACTCCCTCTGCAATTGTTATTATTCCCAAGGCTCTTGCCATCGCAACAATGTTTCGCACGATCGAAAGGTTCTTTATGCTTGAGAAGAAAGATGCATCCAATTTAATTGTGTCAATCGGAAGGTCTAAAATCAAATTGAGTGAAGAATACTCTTTTCCAAAATCGTCAATGCTAAGTTCAAATCCGTTTTCATGTAGCTTTTTCATGACTTCTTTGGCTTTTTCTTTGTTTCCGACAAAGGTTGTCTCTGTAAACTCTAATTCTATTGTTTTGTCGGGAATATCATATTTTTCTTTTAATGCAATACATTTATCCACAAAGTCCGTAAAATCAAGATCAACGGGGGATATATTTACAGATATAGGAACAACGGGTTTATTCAGACTTCTTCTTTTATGTAAAATAGAACAAACTTTTTCTAAAACGAAGAAATCTAAATTATATATAAAACGATTCTTTTCAAAGATTTCAATGAATTGATCCGGAAACATAAGTCCCATTTCCGGTTCTTGCCAACGAACCAAAGCTTCACAACCGACCAGCTTTTCATTTGATGTTCTATGCTTTGGCTGCAAATAAACTTTAAACTCTTCATTTTCGAGAGCTTTATACATTTTCTGCTCAAGAAGGGCTTTTCTTGTCAAGAATTGTTTTAACTCATCATCATATGTGGCAATACAAAGATCAGAGTGCCCAATATTCTCCAGTGCAAGATTTGCATTTCCTATAAAAGGATATATATCATCGTTATCATAACGATTTTTCTGTATTTCACAGGCCCCGATTTGAACGCTCAATACGATTTTGTTTTCGCCCGGGAGTTTAATATCCGATATATTCTTAGACATATAGTCAATAAAAGTGTCGTCTTTTGAAAGATCTCGAGGAGAAAAGAAAACAAAATGATCGGAGTATAAGCGACAGTGATATTCAAACATATTTACAAAATATCGGCTGAGCTGTTTGCTTATTTCCGCCAAGATCATATTACACCTTACATATCCAAAGATTTCATTCAAAGTTTGAAAATTAGGAATTCTCATTGAGTAAATATAAAAAGTCTTGTGAGGATTATGTTTAATAGCTCTTTTAACTTTCTTTTGAAAAACATCGAAATTTATTTGATTTGTGATGGGATCTGTTTCATAGCTCTTTTTATAATATCGATTTAACAGAACAATTCTTATAATGAAAAGAATTATTAAAACGAAAGCTAAAAGATTAATCACTTGAATGAAGGGCGGATTGCCGTCATTTAAGATTTTTTTATTATCGGTAAATTGAAATAAAACAATTTCTCCTGCTATCATAATCAGCAGAATAATTGAAAATAAAATAGAGGACTTAAAATTAGTAGTGGAATTTATTTTTAAGTCTTTTTCTTTTTTAGGCTTTTTCATAAATACTCCAATTTTACACATTGTTAATTTATAAACTATTATACCATAAAGCAAATTAAAATAAAAAATACCGCTTTGCAAAATGCAAAGCGGTAAGTATTTATGAAATTTATTTTATAAGGCCACCATAATTTGCGATAATCGGTGCAAAAACAAGTGAAACAATTGTCATAAGCTTTATCAAAATGTTGATTGAAGGACCTGAAGTATCTTTGAAAGGATCTCCGACTGTATCACCGATAACTGTAGCGTGATGTGTCTCTGAACCTTTTCCTCCGAAGTTTCCGGACTCAACAAATTTCTTTGCATTATCCCAAGCACCGCCGGAGTTTGCCATGAAGATTGCAAGTAAAACGCCCGTTACAAGCGAACCTGCAAGAAGACCACCGAGTGCTTCGCTTCCAAGTATAAAACCTACAATCAAAGGAGCGGCAACTGCAATTATTCCGGGAAGAACCATCTCTCTGAGAGCAGCTTTAGTTGAAATACCTACACAGGTCTTGTAGTCCGGCTCTTCGGTTCCGTCTAAAATTCCGGGATGTTCTTTAAATTGTCTTCTAACTTCTTTTATCATGTCATTTGCAGCTTTTCCGACACTGCTCATTGTAAGCGCACAGAAAAGGAAGGGGAGCATACCGCCGATTAACATTCCGCAAACAACTTTTGAATCAAGAATATTGATTATCAGAGTTTTTCCTTGCGGAGCAACGGCTGTAGCGAACGATGCAAATAAAGCGAGTGCTGTCAAAGCAGCTGAACCGATAGCAAAACCTTTTCCTACGGCTGCGGTTGTGTTTCCGACAGAATCAAGTTTATCTGTAATTTGTCTTACATCTTCATCAAGATTTGCCATTTCTGCAATTCCTCCTGCGTTATCTGCAATCGGACCATAGGCATCAACAGCAATTGTTATACCGGTTGTTGAAAGCATACCGACCGAAGCGAGTGCAATTCCATAAAGACCCGCAAATTTATATGCAACAAATATTCCAACCGCGATGAATAAAATAGGAAGTGCTGTTGAAAGCATACCGCTGGAAAGACCTGCGATTATGTTTGTTGCCGCACCGGTTTGAGATTCTTCGGCAATTTTCTTAACAGTCTTATATTTATCTGAAGTATATACCTCTGTTATAAATCCAATTGCGAGTCCGACAATAAGACCGGCAAGGATTGCAAAGAACGCGTTGAAACCTTTGAAGAATAATTTACATAAGACGGCACCGAAAATAATAACTAAAGCTGATGAAACATAGGTTGCGATATTCAGTGCTTTATGAGGATCGGAACCATCTTTACTGCGAACAAAAAATGTAGCGATAATTGAAGAGAAAATACCAACAGCTGACAGAATAAGCGGATATAAAACGGTTGCGCCGTTAAATAATCCAATAACCGAAGTTGTGATTGCACCGAGAGAAATAGCTGAAATAATTGATCCTACATAAGACTCATATAAATCGGCACCCATTCCCGCAACGTCTCCGACATTATCTCCTACGTTGTCAGCGATAACTGCCGGATTACGAGGGTCATCTTCGGGTATATCGTTTTCGACTTTACCTACAAGGTCTGCACCTACATCTGCAGCTTTTGTATATATACCTCCGCCGACTCTTGCAAACAGTGCTATTGAAGAAGCACCGAGAGAGAATCCAAAGAGATAATCAACTTTGCCGTCAAATACAAGATAAATCAAAGAAACACCGAGCAGTCCGAGACCGACAACAAGCATTCCCATGACTCCGCCACCGGAAAAGGCAACTTTAAGAGCTTTATTCATTCCTTTTTCTCGAGCGGCATTAGCCGTTCTTACATTTGCTTTTGTTGCAACCTGCATACCGAAGAAACCTGAAAGAGTAGAAAATACGGCGCCAACTAAGAACGCAATTCCGGTTTGCCAATTTATTGCAACGGTAATGGCTATAAAAAGAACAAGCGTAAATATGCTCAAGAACTTATATTGAGAAGTGAGAAAAGCTTGTGCTCCCTCATGAATTGCCGCAGCAATTTTTTCCATGTTCTCGGTTCCGGGCTTTTGCTTAATAACTCTGAAAGCAAGAAAACCGGCATACAAAACTGCCAAAATACCTGCAACGAGAGAAACGTAAACCAAATTTCCCATTAGTATACTTCCTTTCAATTTTTAATCTGCTCTGTATTATAAGTAAAATAAGAAAAAAATACAACTCAAAATTGCAAAAATTCAATAAAGTTCACCTTAAGTAAACAAATAATTAAAACTTTTTGCAAGATTAGAAACTCAATTTACCAAAATAAGAAAAATATTAAGCAGAAATCAAAAAAATAATGTTTTTATTCAACTGCTTATATACACAAATAATAAATTAGATCAAAGAAAATATTGTGAAATTAACCAAAGTTTCGCATTGATTTTTTACATTCTTTTGAGAACCACAAAATGTTGTGGGTGGGTATTGCTGCAACCACAAGTCAACGCAAAAACCCTTAGAATGCTATTGCAATCAAGGAAAATCAAGGGTATAATTCACTCAAGTGGAGCAAATAGTATTAAAAAGGTTAAAAAAGGGGAATTTTGGATGGCCTTTTTAGGCGAATACAAACACACCTTAGATCCTAAAAACAGAATATTTATTCCCGCCAAGTTCAGAATGGAACTCGGTAAGTCTTTTGTTTTATGTAAAGCTCCGGATGACTGTCTTTTCATATATTCAAATGAAAATTGGGACAAGGTTTGTGAAGAAATATATAATCTTCCGCCCGGACCAAAATCAAGACAGATACAAAGAGATCTATTTAGAAATGCAATAAATGTTGAACCCGACAAACAGGGCAGAATAACGATTAATCAAAAACTTGCTGAATATGCCGCTCTTAAAGATAAGGTAACGGTTGTCGGTGCAGGCAGAAGAATCGAACTTTGGGATGAAGATAAATGGAACGATAATCTGACTCAAATGGAACAAGCTGTTAAAGATGACGATAATCATGCAGAGGTTCATTACTGATGAGCGATTACCATGAAAGTGTTTTATTATCGGAAAGTATCGAAGCTCTGAATATTAATAAAGACGGTGTATATGTCGATGCAACAGCCGGAGGCGGAGGCCATTCATCAGAAATATTAAAACACCTTTCAAACAAAGGGAAACTTATTTTGATTGATAGGGATCCCGATGCAATTGAAGAACTTTCAAAAAGATTCAAAGATGAAACAAGAGTAAAAATTGTAAATGATAATTACAGAAATATAAATACAATTTTAGATTCTTTAAAAATTGAAAAAGTCGACGGAATTATTGCTGATTTAGGTGTTTCATCACATCAACTTGATACGACTGACAGAGGTTTTTCTTATCATAAAGACGCGCTTCTTGATATGAGAATGTCAAAAGAGGGCCTTTCGGCAAAAGATGTTGTAAATACTTATGAAAAAGAAGACCTTAAGAGAATTTTGAGAGATTATGCAGATGAAAGATTTGCCGATCGAATAGCCGGAAACATAATAAATTACAGGGAAAACAAAGAAATAAATACAACTTTTGAGCTTGTAGAAATAATAAAAAAGTCTTATCCGCAGAGTTATTTGAAAAACGGTCATCCTGCACGAAAAACATTTCAAGCTTTGAGAATAGAAGTAAACGGAGAACTTACAGATTTAAAAACAAGTGTTGAAAATATGTTTAAAAGTCTCAAAACCGGAGGAAGGCTTGCAATAATAACATTTCATTCAGCTGAAGATAGAATTGTGAAAAATGTTTTTTTAGAATTATCAAAAGGTTGTATCTGTCCTCCGGAATTTCCGATTTGTGTTTGTGGTCACAAAAGTGAAGGCAAGATAATTGTAAGAAAAAAATCACCCGGAGAAAGAGAATTAGAATCAAACAAACGATCTAAGAGCGCAAGACTCAGATGTATAGAAAGAATAATGTAAATGGGAGGTAAAAATGAATAACTCAAGTAATGCTTTTGCAATTCCGAATATAAGTCCTGTACCGAAAAAAAGACTTAGACCAAGAGTAGTAAAGAAAAGTGCAAAAAGTTTAAGAAGAGAAAGACAGATTGCAAATGCTCAGGCAATTAAAATTATTTTAATTGCAACACTCCTGTTTTCTATGGTTGGACTTTTACTTTTTTCGAGAGTTAAAATAGATGAACTTGGAAGAAAGGAAAAGTTGATAAAGAGTCAGACGGAAATTCTTGCAGGGGAAAATGTCCGGCTTAACACGGAACTTGAATCTGCCATGTCTCTTGAAAAAGCTGAAGATATTGCCAAAAACAAGTTGGGAATGGTAAAAGTTCAGGATTCACAGATTGAATATGTTAAAATAAATACCGAAGACAAGGTTGTTAAAACTTCAAAAGAGGAAAACGATAAATTTTCAAAACTTAAGATCAGCAAAGCGAAATGAAGCAAGAAACAGAAATAAAAATAAAAGATAAAAAAAGATATTTCGATCTGAAAAGACACAGACCGGATAAAAAAATAAAAATGAGAGCAAACATCATTGTGGCATTATTATGTGTCATAGGGTTTGCTCTTGGTTTTTTTGGCATTTTCAGAGCTCAATTTATTAACGGGGCAAAATATAAAAATGCCGCGAGAAGACAACAGTATTCTGACATTAAACTTCAGTCAAGAAGAGGAGTAATCTATGACGCCAACATGAAAGTCATGGCTAAATCCGCAGATGTTTTTAAGGTGTTTATGGACCCTCATAACATAAAAAGTGAAGAAGACCGAAAAACAGTTTGTAAAATTTTATCTGAAAAACTGAATGTTCCTTATGATGAAGTTTATTCAAAGAGTAAGGACAAAAAGAACAGATATATTGTAATAAAAAACCAGGTTGAATATAACACAAAAGTAGCGATTGAAAAGGAATTGAGAAAGCAAAAAAAGTTTTCCGGCATTGTAGGGTATGATGACGATGTAAAAAGGTATTATCCTTTTTCAAACACAGCTTCTACCGTTTTAGGCTTTACCGGAGATGAAGATCGAGGCTTGAGTGGAATTGAGTATTATTATAATAAAGAACTTACAGGAATAAGCGGTAGGAATATAAGCGCAAAGGATGCTTTGTCAGGAACCATTGAAACAGATTTCGATAAATACTATGCATCGAAAAACGGAAGTAATCTTGTTTTGACAATTGATACAGTTATTCAGCATTACCTTGACGAAGCACTTGAGCAAGTTGTAACCGATAAAAAAGCAAATTATGGTTGTGGCATTGTGATGAATGTTAAAACCGGAGCTATTTTGGCTATGAGCACAAAGCCGGATTTCAATTTGAATAAGCCGCATGAATTACAAAATCCCATTTATATAACCGAACTTGACAAAATAAAAGATGAAGCGGAAAAGAAAGCAATGAAAAGCAAAGGGGTTAAAGAACAGTGGAAAAACAGATGTATAATTGATACTTATGAACCGGGTTCTGTTTTTAAGTGCTTTACCGCTGCTGCCTCGCTTGAAGAAAATGTTGTGACACCAAAAGACAGATTTTACTGTTCTGGAAAAATTCAAATTGCTGACAGAACATATTTTTGTCACGACCATCGGGGACATAAAGATCAAGATTTAAAAGAAGCGATAGTTAATTCCTGTAACCCGGTGTTTATAGAGGTTGGTCAAAAATTAGGACCACAAAAGTTTTTTAAATATTTTGAAGCTTTTGGATTTACGGAAAAAACAGAAGTTGATTTGCCGTCTGAACTTTCACCCACGGAAAACAGTACCTATCATGGACTGAATGATTTAGGAAAAGTTCAACTTGCTTCAAGTTCTTTCGGGCAAAGTTTTCAAATTACACCTCTTCAAATTATCTCGGCCATATCTTCTATAGGAAATGACGGAAAACTTATGAAACCCTATATTGTGGATAGAATTGTTGATGAAAATCAAAATACTGTCAAAAAAACTTATCCTACTGTTAAAAGACAGGTTATCAGCAAAAAAACCGCAGATCTTGTTACTGATATGATGGAAGAGGGAGTTAAAAGAGGAACTGCGAAAAATGCTTTTATACCGGGATATAGAGTTGCGGGAAAAACCGGAACTTCTCAAAAACTATTGAGTCCCGGAAAGTATATTGCATCATTTGCGGGATTTGCACCCGCTGACGATCCGGAAATTGCCATTTTGATAATGGTTGACGAACCTACCGGAATCTATTATGGTGGCTCTGTTGCGGCACCTCCCGCTGCAGAAGTTCTTAAAAATATACTCAGCTATTACAATATTGAACCTGAATACAGTGCAGAAGAACTGACAAAATTAAATGTTAAAGTTCCAAAAGTTATGGGAATGAACTCAAATGAAGCAAAATCCTCTTTACAGAGTAAGGGCTATTCGGTTAAAGTTATAGGTGGAGAAGGAAAAGTCCTTTCTCAAATACCGGAAAGCAATAATTCTTTGCCCAAAAATGGTACTATTTTACTTATAACCAAAAAAGATATTGATATACCTAAGGTAACAGTTCCCAATTTTGATAATATGACTGTTAGCAGTGCAATGAATCTTGCAAAGACAACCGGTTTAAACTTAAAATTGTCCGGATATATTGAAGAAAGTGAAAGTTTATCATATAAACAGAGTGCAAAGGCGGGAACCCAAGTTCCATACGCATCAACTGTAACAGTATATTTTAAGAGCTCTAAAAATATAGCAGACGCATAGGAGAAAATCATGGAAAAATTGACTACAACCGAAATAGCAAAAGCAGTTTTCGGAAAAGTTAATATTGAAAAAGAAGTTTATGGTTGCGAAATAGATAATCGTCGTGTGCAACCACAATCACTTTTTATATGTATAAAAGGTGAGAGATTTGACGGACATGATTTTGCCGAGTCTGCGGTAGAAGAAGGCGCTATTGCTGTTATGTGTGAGAAGGAACTTAATCTTCCGGAAAACATTGCACAAATAATAGTTTCAGACACCTCGAAAGCATTCTTGCAATTTGCAAATTATTATAGAAGAAAGTTTGATATTCCGTTTGTCGGAGTCACCGGAAGTGTGGGTAAAACGACCGTTAAAGATATGATACATGCCTTACTTTCACAAAAAAATAAAACACTTAAAACTGAAGGTAATTTAAACAACCAAATCGGTCTGCCAAGAACATTGATGGAATTAGACAAAACCTACGATTATGCCGTTATTGAAATGGGTATGAATCATAGAGGTGAAATCTCGACTCTTTCTTTAATCTCTCAAGTTGATATTGCCGTTATCAACAATATAGGAACTTCTCATATAGGAAACTTGGGCAGCAAAGAAAATATAATGAAAGCAAAACTCGAAATCTTAGATGGTATGAAAAAAGGTTCTACGCTTATTTTAAACGGTGACGATGAACTTTTATCAAAATATAAAAATGAAGAATATAAGGTTGTTTTCTTTGGTATTGATAATGAAAAAGCAGCTTATACCGCTAAAAATATAAAATTTGAAGATGAATATACGTCTTATACGCTTTGCTCAAAGCAAGGTGAGTTTGAAATAAAACTTCCGGCTTTTGGAAAACATGGTGTTTTAAATTCCCTTGCCGCTTTTAGTGTAATTTCTGAACTTGGTCTCGATATTTCCGACTATAAAGACGGGCTTGAAAATTTCTTGAGTACCGGGATGCGCGAAAAGCATGTTAAAATCGGCGATATTATGTTTATAGAAGATTGCTATAACGCAAGTCCTGACAGTGTCCGAGCTGCCATTAACACTCTTAACTCGAAAAAGAATCACAGGAAGATTTTTGTGTTTGGTGACATGCTCGAGCTTGGACAGATGAGTAAACAAGCTCACATAGATGTCGGAATTCAGGCTGCAAAGATGGATATTGACATGGTGCTTTGTTTAGGGGTTTATTCAGAATTAACGGCAAGGTCTGCAAAAGAAAATGGAGTAAAAATTTCCAAATCTTTTGATTCTAAAACAAAACTCGCGGAATATCTTTATGATAATTTACAAAGAGGAGATGTTGTGACTTTCAAAGCGTCAAGGGGAATAAAGCTTGAACAGGTAGCAAAAATGGTTTATGAAATGATGGAGGAAGATAAAAAATGAGATTTATTTTAATACTTGCAGGATTTGCTCTATCTTTCATAATTTCAGCTTTACTCGGAATAAAGACTATACCGATGCTTAGAAAACTCAAAATAGGACAAATTACATCGGAAGATATAACTTGGCATGAAGGCAAAAAAGGAACCCCGACAATGGGTGGAATAATGTTTATTTTTGCTACTCTCATTGCTTTCTTTATTATAATGATTATAGATTCTTTCACCGGACAGACATTGCAAAGCACGGCGAAAATTTATTCCGGCGAAGTTAAAGTGAAGTTATACGCCGGTATATTGCTTGCACTTAGTTTTGCAATGATAGGATTTATGGATGATTATATTAAAATCAGAAAGAATCAAAATGAAGGACTTACCGACGGGCAAAAAACCCTGCTTCAGCTATTCGTGATTTCAGCTTATATTATTTGTATTTGTCTAATAGGGAAACCTGCTATGTACTTTCCTATGATTGGAAATTTCTTGGTTCCTTATTGGTTGTATATTCCTATTTCTGTTTTTGCAATTTATGGAACGGTTAATTCTGTAAACTTTGTTGACGGAATAGACGGACTTTGTTCAAGTGTTTCAATAACATCAATTTTTGCTCTTTCTGTAATCTCTTATATTATTGGAGTTTTCAGTATTTCTGCGCTTGGTTTTATTACTGTCGGAGCAATACTTGGTTTTCTTATTTGGAATGCCTATCCGGCAAAATGTTTTATGGGAGATACGGGCTCAATGTTCCTTGGCGGAATTGTTTCAGCTCTGTGCTTTGCAATAGATCAACCTTTGATAATTTTACTTGTCGGAATTGTTTTCTTTATTGAAGCACTTACCGTTTTTGCCCAAAGACTTTATTTTAAACTCACAAAGGGAAAAAGACTTCCGTTTACAACTCCGATTCACCATGAATTTGAAAAACGCGGTTTTTCTGAGAATAAAATTGTTTTAACTTTTACTGCGTTTAATTCTGTATTCTGCATAATTGCTATACTTTTATATTATTTTTCTAAAGTATGAGAAAAAAGATTATTACTCAAAGTAAAAATAGAAAAAAAATACAAAGACTTGGCGGTTTCGACATTACATTTTTGATTATTGTCTTGTCGCTCGTAACCTTGGGTCTTATTATGTTATTCTCTTCAAGCTATACATATGCTTACTATAAACGCGGAGATAGCTTATATTTTTTAAAAAAGCAGTTTGTTTTTGTTTTCTTGGGCATAATTGTCATGTTTATGGTTTCGAAAATAGATTACAGAAAATTTAAAAATTTTGCATATATAACTTTGATTGTTTCCTATGCACTGCTTTTAATTGTTCTTATTCTTCCTCCTCCTCCCGGATATGAAGAATTTCATCGTTGGATAAGAATTCCGATTTTAGGCACATTTCAGCCTTCTGAAATAGCAAAATTTGCGATAATTTTATTTTTCTCGTTTCACATGGATAAGTATTATTTACATAATAATAACTTGGTGAATCCTGATTCTCCGACGGCGAAGATAAACATCGGATCTTTTAAGATTTCACGTCTGACATTCAACAAAATTTTATACGTTTCAATAATACTTTTAACCTGCGGACTTATATATGCCGAGAATCATGTTTCAGGAGCGCTTTTGGTTTTTGCGATAGGTGTTTTAATGATGTATCTCGCAGGATTTAAAAATTGGTATTTTATTGTGGCGGGTGTTCTGTTCTTGATTTTAGTTGCTTTTGTCATTTCAAGACCTGAACTTTTACCCGGACATGCGACACCACGAATAAGATCATGGCTTGATAAAGATTACAGTCCTATGAAATATAGGTGGCAGACAAATAATGCTCTTTATGCAATAGCTTCAGGTGGTTTTTTTGGAAAAGGATTGGGTAATTCCACACAGAAACACCTTTATGTAAGTGAGCCACAGAACGATTTTATTTTCTCAATTGTCTGTGAAGAACTTGGTTTTTTGGGCGGCGCGATAATTATAGGTTTATTCATAGCCTTACTTGTAAGAGGCTTATATATTGCAAACCGGGCAAATGACAGATTTGGAAGTTTTCTTTGCCTTGGCATAGTTTTCCAAATTGCAATTCAAGCCGCTTTGAATATCGGTGTTGTAACTGACATGTTACCCAACACCGGAATAAGTTTACCGTTTTTTAGTTACGGTGGTACAGCTATGATGATTTTACTTTTTGAACTCGGAATAGTGCTTTCAATTTCAAGAAGTGCAAGGATTAGGAAAGATTAATATGAATATTATATTTGCAGCAGGCGGAACTGCGGGGCACTTAAATCCTGCTTTGGCTCTCGCACAGGGATTCAAAAACAAGAATCCTGAAAATAGAATCTTGTTTGTCGGAACTCCCGATAAAATCGAATCTGAAAAAGTTCCTAAAGCGGGCTTTGATTTTACATCAATTGAGCTTAGAGGATTCAAGAGGAGTTTTGCTCCTAAAAGCCTTTGGCTTAATATTGTAAATTTATTTAAACTTATAAAAGCCTTTTTTACTTCGAGAAAAATAATTAAAAAATTTAAACCTGATCTTGTAGTAGGATTTGGCGGATATATTTCATATCCGATTTTATCGGTCGCAAAAAAAATGGGAATTAAAACTGCAATTCATGAACAAAATTCTTTCCCGGGAGTTGCAAATAAGATGCTGTCAAACAAAGTTGACCTCGTAATGCTTACAAAT
>QWCB01005530.1_pt1 | contig 17631 bp, 14 predicted proteins | sample 1972511 | NCBI WGS metagenome assembly QWCB01 (sample SAMN09866719, study PRJNA288562) | Human gut metagenome isolate term5_stool, whole genome shotgun sequencing... | isolation source: gut | host: Homo sapiens | place: USA: California
AAGCGTGAGAGTAAGTAATCACTAACCCCATAGACACACTATCATAATGGACTACGCATTTCTACAGCAATACTGGTGGTTCCTAGTCTCACTGCTGGGTGCCCTGCTTGTCTTCCTGCTCTTTGTGCAGGGCGGACAGACCTTCATCTTTGCAGCTCGTCGTGACGAGCCTCTGCAGCGTATGATCGTCAATTCAACGGGTCGTAAATGGGAGTTTACCCTCACGACTCTAGTCACCTTCGGAGGTGCTTTCTTTGCCTCCTTCCCGCTCTTCTACTCGACCAGCTTCGGTGGAGCTTACTGGGTATGGATCTTGATCTGCTTGACCTTTGTCATCCAGGCGGTCTCGTATGAGTATCAGTCTAAGCATGGCAACATATGGGGCAAGAAGACCTTCCAGACCTTCCTCTTCATCAATGGAGTCTTGGCTCCAGTGCTCCTAGGCGCTGCGGTCTCGACGCTCTTTACAGGCGGTAACTTCGTCGTGGACAAGAGCGCTATCTACGACCTCGGAGCCTCGATGCAGACCATCTCCGTCTGGCAGCCCGATCCCCTCACGGGGCTACAGCTACACGGGCTGGAGGCTATCTTCAACCCCTGGAATGTGGTACTCGGTGTGACGCTGCTCTTCCTCGCTCGCACCACGGCGCTCCTATACTTCATCAACAACATTCATGATGAGGTCGCCTACGAGCGTGCTCGCAAGAGCTTGCTCCCCAATGCGGCTATCTTCGTCGTCCTCTTCGTTGCTTATGTGGTCTTCCTCATGGTGACTAAGGGATATGATGTAGACCCCAGCACGGGAGCCGTGAGCCTAGTCCAGTACAAATATCTGCACAACTTCCTCGCTATGCCACTGATCCTCGTGGTCTTCCTCGTGGGTGTGCTACTCGTCCTAGCGGGCGTGATCCTCACACTGGTCAAGAAAGGCTTCCGCAAGGGTATCTGGCTCGAAGGTGTCGGTGTCGTCCTCGCTGTCCTGGGCCTGCTCCTCATCCTCGGGTACAACAACACGGCTTACTACCCCTCGATAGCTGATATCAATAGTTCGCTGACGATCCAAAACAGTAGCTCCAGCCCTTATACGCTCAAGGCTATGAGCATCGTTTCGTTGCTGATCCCGTTTGTCCTCGCCTACATCTTCTACGCTTGGCGTGCGATAGACCGCAAGAAGATCACACGTCACGAGATGGGTCAAGACGAGGAGATCAAGTACTAGTCACTGTGGCTGACCCCGCTAAGTAGGGGGCGCACACAAACCTCACAGAGGGGGCGACACTGAGACGATAGCGTCTAGGTGTCGCCCCCTCTCTTTGCGCCTTCAGCGGGACTGAAAGGATTTTCATACCAGTGACAATCCATTTTCATGCGGATGAAAATGTGGGTGGCCCCGAGCGAAGCGAGCTTAGCTGGTATATTTGTGGTAAATTTGTGGGCAAGAACAAACTTTCGCACAACATCTCCGTGAACTATATCCTCTGTCCTCACTGTACGACTAAGATCTCCGAAGAGACAATCCTAGCTAATGCCGACTGCCGTGGCAAGGTTGCTATGCTCTGCCCAACATGCTCCGAGAGCCTACGCTTTCGCCTTAGGGGCACTACGCTAGAGCATCTCAAGGCACGCTACGCTGAGCTTGCTCCCGAGGGGGAGCCCGTGCGGGCTTACTTACAGTTGATTGCCAACGACTTTGCCTACGCTGCCTTGCTCCCGCTCTACGAGGGGTGCAACACGATAGGTAGCTACAACGGGCGTGGCACCTCGGTGACCACCCCGATACATAGTAGCGATCCGAGCTTGGGACGCAACCATTGCCAGATCACGATAGAGCCTGATGGTCAGGCGATCATACAGGATTTGGACAGTATGACGGGAACTTTCGTGGCGGGTGTTGAGTACCTGCCGGATACCTTTCGCGAGTTACAGTCGGGCGATGTGATCACGCTCGGAGCGACTTCCCTGATCTATGTGACACGGACTGACTACGAAGAGACAAATCCATAATCCCTCCATTTTCCCCCTTCTCATGAAGACGACAAACACACTGACTCCCGCTCTACGTCAAGAGATTATCTCACTCATCCACCAAGAGGTGGTCCCCGCCACGGGCTGTACCGAGCCTGTCGCCGTATCGCTCTGCACGGCTTACGCTAGTGCTACGCTGGGTGACTTTACGCCAGAGAGCGTCTCGGTATTGCTAAGCCCCAACGTACTCAAAAATGCCCTCGGGGTGGGCATACCAGGGACGGGTATGATCGGACTGCCCATAGCGATTGCTCTCGGCATCGTCATCGCACAGCCTGACAAAGGGCTTACGCTTCTAGACAACTTTACGCCTGAGCAACTGGCTGAGGCTAAGCAGTTGGTCGAGGCTAAGGTCATTACTATCGGCACGAAGCCTGAGCCCGTGGACAAGCTCTACGCTGAGGTGACGATACAGACGACTAGCGGGGAGACGGCTACCGCTATCATCAGTGGCAAGCATGACCATCTGACTTATCTTGCCAAGGGAACCCAAGTTCTAGAGGACCATCCGATAGGACAGCAGGAGGACGAGGAGGACGAGGAGGAGCTGACGCTCAACTTTTCGCTCGTCTATGACTTCGCTACGACTGCTCCGCTGGAGGAGATAGAGTTTATCCTAGCTGATGCGGAGGTCAATGCAGAGGCTAGTCGCCTCTCGATGAAGTCTAACTACGGCCACGCTGTGGGGCGTATGGTGCAGAGTGACTTAGGACGGAAGTATCTAGGGAATTCAACCTTGACGCAGATCATCTCGGCGACGAGTGCAGCCTGCGATGCCCGCATGGACGGGGCCCCGGTGACGGTGATGAGCAATTCGGGCAGTGGTAACCAGGGTATCACGGCGACGATGCCTGTGCTGACCTTTGCCAAGGAGCAGAAGAAGAGTCACGAGGAAACTGTCCGCGCCCTGATGCTGAGCAATCTGATGGTGATCTATATCAAGCAGAAGCTGGGCCGCCTCTCGGCTCTGTGCGGTTGTGTCGTCGCCTCGACGGGCGCTGCTTGTGGATTGACCTATCTGCTCGGAGGTAATAAGCAGCAGGTGAGTTATGCGGTGAAGAATATGGTGGGCAACATCACGGGACTCCTCTGCGATGGGGCTAAGCCGAGCTGTAGCCTGAAGGTGTCGAGCGGTGTGAGCACAGCTATGTTCTCCGCTCTGCTAGCGATGGAGCAGAAGGTGGTCACGGGTAGCGAGGGCATCGTGGACGATGATGTGGATCAGACGATAGACAACCTGACCAGCATAGGCCGTGTGGGCATGAATGAGACGGATCGTCTCGTGCTCAACATCATGACCTCCAAGAACCACTAACAGGCTTTCACCAGACAAACGAAAAAGGCTGTAGCACCGCTCTCGGTACTACAGCCTTTACGCTTGATATGCTTTGCTAGAACTAGAAGTTAGCGTTGTTTGGTGTGCGGGGGAAGGGGATTACGTCACGGATATTGGTCATGCCGGTGACGAAGAGGAGGAGTCTCTCGAAGCCTAGCCCGAAGCCCGCATGTGGTGCTGACCCATAGCGACGGGTGTCGAGGTACCACCACAGATCCTTGTCCTTGATGCCGACCTCCTGGGCACGTGCCATGAGCTTGTCAATGTCGGTCTCACGCTCGCTACCTCCGATGATCTCACCGATGTGCGGGAAGAGGACGTCCATACCGCGGACAGTCTTGCCGTCTTCGTTTTGCTTCATATAGAAGGCCTTGATCTCCTTCGGGTAGTCGGTCATGATGACGGGTGCGTTGTAGTGCTGCTCAACGAGGTAGCGCTCGTGCTCGCTGGCGAGGTCGGCTCCCCAGTAGACGGGGAACTCGAACTTCTTGCCGTTACGGACGGCCTCCTCGAGGATGGCGACACCCTCGGTATAGGTGGTGCGTACGAATGGACGCTCCACGACGAAGCGAATGCGCTCGATGAGCTCCTTGTCGTAATGCTCGGCGAGGAACTCGAGGTCGTCCATGCAGTGATCAAGAGCCCACTGGAGACAATGCTTGGTGAACGCCTCGGCGAGGTCTTGGTTGCCCTCGTTATCCATAAAGGCGACCTCAGGCTCGACCATCCAAAACTCTGCGAGGTGCCGTGGAGTATTAGAGTTCTCAGCTCTAAAGGTAGGACCAAAGGTGTAGATACCGCCTAGCGCCATGGCTCCTAGCTCGCCCTCTAGCTGTCCCGATACGGTCAGTGAGGTGTGCTTGCCAAAGAAGTCTTTGCCGTAGTCCACGCTCCCATCTTTAGCGAGGGGAAGCTTGTTCATGTCTAGCGTGGTGACGGTAAACATTTGCCCTGCGCCCTCAGCATCGCTCGAGGTGATGATCGGGGTGTGGAGGTAGAAGTAGCCACGCTCGTGAAAGAAGGTGTGGATCGCATAAGCCATATTGTGGCGGATGCGGAGGACTGCTGCGAAGGTGTTGGTACGTGGACGCAGGTGGGCGATCTCACGAAGGAACTCTAGCGTGTGCCCCTTCTTTTGCAGTGGATAGCGGACGGGATCAGAGGTGCCGTAGATGGTTATTTCGCTAGCCTGTATCTCGTACTCTTGACCTTGACCTTGAGAAGCAACGAGCGTGCCGACGACACCGATAGCGGCGCCTGTGGTGATCTGCTCGAGAAGCTTGGGGTCGGTCTGGGTCTTGTCAATGACGATCTGTATGCTGTGTATGGTTGAGCCATCGTTGAGCGCAACGAAGCAGACAGCCTTGTTGCCTCGCTTGGTACGTACCCAACCCTTGACACAGACGGGCTGGGGGAGCTGACGCTGAGCAAGCTGGGGGAGCTCCTTGATAGTAGTGCGTGGTAGTGAGTTATTCATAGTATCTGCTGATCTCTTTGACACCCATGCGGAGGTAGCGCACCTCCTCGAGAGTTAAGTAGCGCCAGCGACCTCGTGGTAGATCTTTCTTGGTGAGACCTGCGTAGTAGACACGGTCTAGGTGTACGACGCGATAGCCTAGATGCTCGAAGATGCGGCGCACGATCCGGTTACGCCCCGAGTGAATCTCTATACCTACCTTGTCGTGGGTCTGTCCAGTGATATAGCTGATAGCATCGGCGTGGATCTCGCCATCCTCTAGCTCGAAGCCCTGAGCGATCATCTGCATATGCTCTACGGTGACCTCCTTGTCGAGGGCTACCTCGTAGATCTTCTTCTTGCGAAAGGCGGGGTGCATCAGGCGCACCGCTAGGTCTCCATCATTGGTCAAGAGGAGGATGCCAGTCGTGTTGCGGTCTAGTCGACCGATGGGGTAGATGCGCTCGGTGCAGGCGTTGTGCACGAGATCCATGACGGTGCGCCGACCCTCGGGATCGGTGAGCGTGGTGACGCAGTTCTTCGGTTTGTTGAGTAGTACGTAGACCTTTGCCTCTAGGGTGACTGGCTTGTCATCGACCATCACTTGGTCGGTCGGTAGTACTTGTGAGCCAAGCTCGGAGACGACGGCGCCATTGACCTTGACACGTCCAGCAGCAATGTACTGGTCTGCCGTACGACGCGAGCATAGTCCAGAGTTGGAGAGGAACTTGTTGAGTCGTATCGGTTCGCCCGCCTCAACGAGTGGAGAGGCGTAGCGCACTGGCTCGACAGGAGCCTTAGGTGTGCGGGGCTTAGACTCGCCCTTGCGCTGCTTGTTAGGACGTTGACCAGCGCTCTTGCGAGGAGCCGAGGAGCGCTTATCTTTACGGTCAGTCGCATTAGCTTCTCTCTTGCGACGTGGCGACGAGGTGCGAGCCTCTCCGCTATTGGCTTTAGAGCGGTTGCCCTTGCCTCTCTGCTTAGCGTATGGGTATATGACAGGGTCATCCTGATTGCCATCACCTACTAAAGAAACGGGTTTCGTCACTTTGTGAAGACTCCGTTCTTCTGTATGCTGCTCGTCAAAGTCAAGTCTGCGCTCCAAAGCTTTCTCAGCATTGATGTCGCGGGGCTTGACCATCTCGGAGGCATCTATGTTACGATGTGTCACCGTGGCACCAGCCTCGCCACTAACCTTGACACGGATCAAGGATTCGCTGGAAGCGGGTCGCGCTATGCGTTGACGTCTTCGCTTGCCCGTAGATGCGGACGATGGCACCTCGGCAGATGAATCAGCAGAGGTGCTCGCCTTGTGCTGTGCCTTTGATGTAGGATTGCTGTCTATAGACATGAAGCTGTTTAATGACTACACAACAAATTCGGACTGTTGCGTAGTATGTTCTGTATCAATGGGTCTCTGTCGCTGGTCAAAACAGTGTCAGCAGGCTCTCCTTCGGGTCACACGAACTGTGGATCTTACTAACTGACTTAGCTGAGACAAAGGTACTAATTTATTAGCAGACTAGAGCCCCCAGGGCTGACGCATTATAGCGGACGAGTGCATCTACGTCTCTATGGCAGAAATCGGGAGGTGGAGGAAATCGGGAAATTCATCCGTAGATGTTCTGGATTATCCAGCGAGGAAACGAAAAACTCTTCGGAACTTTCATTTCACTCTTCCGAAGTTTCATTTCATTCTTCCGAAGTTTTATTTCGCCCCTCCGTGGAGAATTTTCGTTTTCTCGTGAGCTATTAAGAAATTCCTCGGGAGATGTCGGACTTAGCGAAGATGTGTGAGTGTCGATAGCGCTATGAAGCCAGGCTCAATCCACATATCCCAGACTTGTTGTCAAAAGTGTAGTTAGTGTATAATCCGTCAGCCCTGCTAGAGCCCCACGTAGTTGTGCGGGGTAATCTGACGGAGCTCCGCCTTGACCTCCTCGGCAACTTCAAGCGTATTGATGAAGTGAGCGATCGTCTCTTGGCTTATCTCCTCGCCCGTACGGGTCAGAGCCTTGAGCGTCTCGTAGGGATGCGGATAACCCTCACGGCGGAGGATCGTCTGGATAGCCTCGGCGACGACAGCCCAGTTGCAGTCGAGGTCATGAGCGATGCGCTCGGGGTGAATGACCAGCTTGCCGAGTCCCTTGGAGAGACTGCTGAAAGCGATCATCGTGTAGCCCATCGGGACGAGCTGATTGCGGATCACGGTCGAGTCGGTTAGGTCACGCTGCAGACGAGAGATAGGGAGCTTGGAGGCTAGATGCAGAGCCACCGCATTAGCTAGCCCGAGATTGCCCTCTGCATTCTCAAAGTCAATGGGGTTAACCTTGTGAGGCATGGCACTAGAGCCAACCTCTCCCGCCTTAATCTTCTGCCCGAAGTAACCCATAGAGATGTAACTCCAGAAGTCTCGAGCGAGGTCGATGAGGATCGTGTTGATACGCGCCATCGCCTCAAAGAGAGCGGCGAGGTTGTCGTAGTTGGAGATCTGCGTCGTGTACTGCTCACGCTCCATACCTAATGATGTGAGGAAGCTATTGCCAAAAGCGACCCAGTCAATCGCTGGATAGGCGACATGATGCGCATTGAAGTTGCCCGTGGCTCCGCCAAACTTGCCCGTGATGGGCGCCTGCTCCAAAGCTTTCGTTTGCTGCTCCAGGCGATAGACGAAGACCATGATCTCTTTGCCCAGACGCGTCGGGCTAGCAGGCTGACCATGCGTACGAGCCAGCATAGCGACATCGTGCCACTCATTGGCGAGCTGACGAAGCTGCTCGATGAGCTGCTGAAGGGTAGGGAGGTAAACCTCGTGCAGCGCCTCACGAAGCATGAGCGGGAAGGCGGTGTTGTTGACATCTTGCGAAGTTAGTCCGAAGTGGACATACTCCTCTATCTCCTCTAGTCCCAGCTGAGGAAGGTGACGCTTGATGTAGTACTCGACAGCCTTGACATCATGATTGGTCGTAGCCTCTATATCCTTGACCTCCTGCGCAGCCTCCGTGGACCACTCCTTGTAGAGCTGTCGTAGAGCCTGTTGCTTAGGCTCAGTGATGGCTTTGCTTAGTGCGGGTATCGCTTGGGTGAGCGCTATGAGGTACTCCACCTCGATGCGTACACGATAACGGATGAGCGCCGACTCGGAGCTGTAAGCAGCTAGGGGAGCCGTCTTGCTCGCATAGCGACCATCTAGTGGAGAGATTGCTTGAAGAGCGGACATACTGTTGTGGATTGAAGAGTGTGGTAAGATGACAAAAGGAGCTTGCTACCCTCCGGCAGCAACTCGATAGGAGATAGATTAAATGAATGACTAGACGCAAGACTCAAGATCGTGATGTCGTAAAGGAGACATCGTGCGTCCTGTGTCTTGCGCCTAGGCTCTGTATTAGAGGAGTGCTCGTTTAGCCTCTAGCCTTTTCGCAGATAGACTTAAAGGCTTCGGGATTGTTCATAGCGAGGTCAGCGAGGACCTTACGATTGATCTCAATCCCCTGCGGTCGCGGTAGGCATAGGTGAGACCCTTCTCCCAGCCATTCTTGGCTACGGTCCATACGTTTCTGCGGGCACCGATGTATCCGCGTGTTAGTTTGAGTATTCTCTTGCGCTTAGCTCGTGAAGCGACGTGATTTACTGATCTAGGCATTTCTTGTGTCGATTAGTGTGTTTGATAGATACGTACTAAACTCTGTTGAGCCCTCGATTTAGAGGTTAAGCATCTCCTTAACGCTATGCTCATTGTGCGGGTGCACGAGAGCAGTGTAGGTAAGATTGCGCTTACGCTTCTTGCTCTTTTTGGTGAGGATGTGACTCTTGTACGCATGCTTACGCTTAACGCGTCCGCTACCTGTCAGGAAAAAACGCTTCTTAGCGCCTGATACTGTCTTCTGTTTAGGCATTTTGTTTGGATTTTGAATTGTGTGAAACTATTGTTACGGGTGGAGTAGGTATTTACTTGCTTATGAATGTGTCTGTGCTATGACTATTCGTTATCGTTTTTCTCAGATGCTTCTTGATCCGTCGGCTTCTCGCTGGTCTCCTTCGGCTCCTTCTTCTTACCCTTGGCAGAGGCGGGCTTGGGTGCCAGCATGATCGTCATGCGCTTGCCCTCTAGCACGGGCATACTCTCCACACGGGCTAGCTCCTCTAGGTCATTGGCAAAGCGGAGAAGAAGTATCTCGCCCTGATCCTTAAAGAGGATGCTACGACCACGGAAGAAGACGTACGCCTTGACCTTAAAGCCATCCTTGAGGAAGCCCTCGGCGTGACGTAGCTTGAAGTTGTAGTCGTGGTCATCTGTCTGAGGTCCGAAGCGAATCTCCTTGATCACCACCTTAGCCTGCTTAGCCTTCTGCTCCTTTTGTCGCTTCTTCTGCTGATAGAGAAACTTCTGATAGTCAGTCACACGACATACGGGCGGCTCTGCGTTTGGCGAGATCTCCACAAGGTCTAGCCCCTGAAGCTCAGCTATACGACGAGCCTGCTGGATAGGGTAGACTCCCTGATCTACGTTGTCACCGACCAGACGTACCTCGCGGTGAGGTATCTGCTCGTTGATGCGGTTCGGTTGCTCTTTGATGGGTGGACGTCTGAAATTTCTACTGTTTGCCATTCGTCTGCAATTAGCAGTTAGTGATTCTGACTCTCTATCTCCTGAAGGATACGCTCGGCAAAGGTACTAATTTTTTCTGTACCAGCATCACCCTCGCCTTGCTTACGTACTGAGACTGTGCCGTCAGCCTGCTCTTGCTCGCCGACGATCAGCATGTAGGGGATGCGCTTGAGCTCATTGTCACGGATCTTGCGACCCACCTTCTCGTTGCGATCATCGACCGATACGTTGATGTCATGCTCACCTAGAGTTGCTGCGACCTCGTATGCGTATTCGTTGAAGCGCTCTGAGACTGGTAGTATGACCACCTGGTCGGGAGCCAACCAGAGGGGGAACTTGCCCGCCGTGTGCTCTATGAGTACCGCTACGAATCGCTCCATCGACCCAAAGGGTGCGCGGTGTATCATCACTGGACGGTGCTTCTGATTGTCCTCGCCCGTGTACTCTAGCTCAAAGCGCTCTGGCAGGTTGTAGTCTACCTGAATCGTACCCAGCTGCCAGCGTCTACCGAGGGCATCCTTGACCATAAAGTCAAGCTTTGGTCCGTAGAAAGCAGCCTCGTCGTACTCAACGTGAGCGGGTAGACCAGCCTCCTGACAAGCCTCAATGATAGCTTGCTCGGCACGATCCCAGTTCTCCTCGCTACCGATGTACTTGCTACGGTCAGTCTGGCTGCGTAGCGAGATCTGCGCCTCAAAGTTCTCAAAGTCTAGCGCTCTAAAGATGATGAAGATGATCTCCATCACCTTGAGGAACTCCTCCTTGACCTGATCAGGACGGCAGAAGATGTGAGCATCGTCTTGCGTGAAGCCACGTACACGTGTCAATCCGTGTAGCTCACCGCTCTGCTCGTAGCGATAGACCGTACCAAACTCGGCCAGGCGCACAGGCAGATCCCTGTAGGAGTGTGGCTTGAGCTTGTATATCTCGCAGTGGTGGGGGCAGTTCATCGGTTTGAGCATGAAGGCCTCCCCCTCTTGCGGTGTCGTGATTACTTGAAATGAGTCAGCACCGTACTTAGCGTAGTGGCCACTCGTCTTGTATAGCTCCACATTGCCGATGTGAGGCGTCATCACCTGCTGATAGCCGTAGCGCTTTTGGATACGCTTGAGGAAGTCCTCCAGCTTGAGTCTCAGCTGCGTACCACGTGGTAGCCAAAGAGGCAAGCCCTGTCCGACACGCTGTGAGAAAGCGAAGAGCTCCAGCTCCTTACCTATCTTACGGTGGTCACGCTTCTTAGCCTCTTCGAGCAGAGCAAGGTACTCATCCAGGAGCTTCTTCTTCGGGAAGGTGATACCATATATACGAGTCAACTGCTTGCGCGTCTCATCGCCACGCCAGTAAGCGCCAGCCACGCTCAGCAGCTTGACCGCCTTGATAGGCGCGGTAGAGGGAAGGTGCGGACCACGGCATAGGTCGGTGAAGGCACCCTGCGTGTAGGTTGTGATGGTGCCATCCTCTAGATCGTTGATGAGCTCTAGCTTGTAGCCCTGACCCGTCTTCTTGAAGAAGTCCAGCGCATCGCTCTTAGAGATCGCTTTGCGCTCGAGCGTCTCCTTGCGACGCGCCAATTCGAGCATCTTAGCCTCGATCTTCGGCAGATCCTCCGCCTTGATCAGCTCATCGCCAGTATCTATATCGTAGTAAAAGCCCGCCTCGATAGCAGGTCCTATGCCAAACTGTACGCCAGGGTAAAGCTCCTGCAGTGCCTCCGCCATAAGGTGAGCCGAGGTGTGCCAGAAAGCGTGCTTACCACCCTCGTCCTCCCACTTGAGGAGCTTGATGTGGGCGTCCTGCATGAGCGGAGTGCGCACATCTATGAGTTTGCCATCGCATTCGGCCGCTAGGACCTCCTGCGCCAGTCGCTCGCTGATGCTATTAGCTATATCTAGCGGGGTCGAGCCCTGCTTCATTTCCTTGACACTCCCATCGGGTAGCGTGATATGTATCTGATCAGACATAAGTGGTGTGTTGTAGTCGACTAAAAAGGAGACCGTTGCCACGGCAACATGCTCCAAAAGGTATATACACCGCAAAGGTACAAAAAAAGCACTCACGGATATCCCCCCGCACATTTCACATTGACGTATAGTCCGCTCGGAGCGCATCGGACGAGTAACCCGCCGTAGTAGCGCACGATCGTTACTCGTCCATCGGGTTGTCCGATTTGCGATAGAGTTCGCTTTTGGAAAAGCGACTTTTCGTGCGAAAGTAGCTTTTTGGAAAGTGATTTTGGCTGAAGGACGGGGGAGAGGGGTTAGAGCTGGGCGATGAAGTTGTGCAGGTAGCAGCGTCCGTGCTCGGAGATGTAGCTCTCGGGGTGAAACTGTACGCCCCAGAGTGGCAGGTCGCGATGCCGTAGCGCCATGATGGTGCCGTCGGACTGTGCGTGTGCCGTGACTTGTAGCGTGTCGGGGAGGCTGTCGGGCTGCACAACCCACGAGTGATACCGACCGATGTGGCTACCTGTCGGGATGTCTCGTAGCAATGCGTCGTGATGCTCAATGATGAGTTGGTCGGTGTGCCCGTGGAGGGGGGCTCGAAGCTGCACTAGATCAGCACCGCAGTAGGCTGCGAGTGCTTGATGTCCTAGGCAGACGCCCAGCATGGGCAGCTCCGTGTGGTAGCTGTCGATGAGCGCCATCAGGTGGGTCTGCTCCGTGGGTATCCCAGGGCCTGGAGAGAGTAGGATGCCGTGACTGCGCGCTACCATGGCGGGCGTGATCTGCTCCGTGTAGTGTATCTCCATGGTGCACTCGTCGAGCTGGCGCAAGAGCTCTACGAGGTTGTAGACAAAGGAGTCGTGATTGTCGGCTATCAGTAGATGTTTCATTACAAGCCACGAAGATAGTATATTTGCAGATACAAACGAAGCTTGGGATACGGAAAGAGTGAATGATATGAAGCAGTCGATGATTGATAGGCTCAACGAACTGGGCGGACAGGGCAAGCCATTTGTCTTCTGCCTGGACTATGAGATGAGCGAACTGATCCTTCTGGAGGAGCCTCTGGCGCAGCAAGAGCTACTCTTCGATATTGGTGGCGTGACCAATTGCTTGGCACGCTCCGTGAGCGATACGCCTGCTGTGCTACGCACCACTCCGATTAGCGAGGAGGCTTATGCGGAGCGTTTCGCTGTGATCCGTCATGCGCTGGAGCGGGGCGATAGCTTTTTGGCTAATCTGACGGTGGCGACTCCCATAGAGCTGAACATTTCGCTGAAGGAGGTCTTCCTTCGTTCGCAAGCTCGCTATAAGTGCTACTTGCCGGGGCGGTTCGTTTGCTTTTCGCCTGAGACCTTCGTGCGCATCGTGGGGAATGAGATCAGCTGCTACCCGATGAAGGGGACGATAGATGCGACCCTGCCCGATGCAGCTGCGACGATCCTCAGCGACTACAAGGAGACGGCCGAGCACTACACGATCACCGACCTGATACGCAGCGACTTGAGTCGCGTGAGTCACGACGTGGCGGTGAGGCGCTTTAGGTATATCGATGAATTGGTTACTAGTCGTGGGCACTTGCTTCAGGTGAGCTCGGAGATCGTCGGGCAGCTGAGGCCTGACTGGCGCGCTCATCTCGGGAGCATCCTGAGCGAACTGCTCCCGGCGGGCTCTATTAGCGGGGCACCCAAGGAGGCGACTGTACGGGCGATTGCTGCGGCGGAGGGGGAGCCGAGAGGCTTTTATACAGGCATCTGTGGGTACTTTGACGGGGAGACGCTGGACAGTGGCGTGATGATACGCTTCATAGAGCAACAGGCGGATGGGGCGCTGCGCTACCGTAGCGGTGGCGGGATCACGATCAATAGTCACTGCGCGGAGGAGTATCGGGAGGCGTGTCAGAAGGTTTATCTACCATTCGTATGAGTCGAGTACCGTTATTACTGGAAAGCATCCGCTACGTAGATGGCGAGCCGGAGCTGCTTCCCCTGCACCAAGAGCGTGTCGACCGGTCGCTCGCTGAGTATGGCGTCAAGCCTCGCTGGCGACTGGCTGACTATCTGGCGCAGCACCCTTGTCCTGCGTCACTCGTGGGGGTGGTCAAGTGCCGTCTCCTATACGATGCGGAGCCTCTGGAGGTGGGCTACGCTCCTTATCATCGGCGTACGATCGGATCGCTAAGAGCTGTCGCTGCGCCTGCGCTGGACTACCATCTCAAGTGGGCCGACCGGGAAGCCTTGCAGGCACTGCTAGAGCTACGTGGTGAGGCGGATGAGATCGTGATCGTCAATGAGGAGGGCTTGCTCACGGACAGCTCCTACACGAATATCGCTTTGCGCCAAGAGAGCCGATGGTACACGCCTCGTATGCCACTCCTCGCTGGGGTGCAGCGCGCTCATTTGATCGCTAAGGGTCTATTAACGCCTCGCGACATACCGCTCGCTACCCTATCCGCCTACGATCGCATCGCCCTCATCAACGCCATGATGCCGTGGGCGGAGCGGATCGAGCTACCTGTGGCGGAGGTTAGAGACTAGCGGAGATCGGAGCTATCGGAAGGGGTCAGAGCTATCGGAGCTATCTGAGTGATCTGATGTATTTGATAGCTCTGATAGCTCTGATCCTCTCTGCCTCTCTCTCCAAAAAAACAAGCTCACACCTAGAGTAGCGTGTACTCTAGGTGTGAGCCTGCACATGCGCTAGATAGGGGGCTACCTAGAGCATGCGACCTTATGGGTTAGAGAAGTGATACGACGGACGACTAGTACTCGTCAGATACGGATAGCTTAGCGCGACCCTTGGCGCGACGCATAGCTAGTACCTTGCGACCTGATGCAGTCGCCATGCGAGATCTAAATCCGTGCTTGTTCTTTCTCTTACGGTTCGATGGTTGGAATGTACGCTTCATATCGGTATGTCTCTGATGCTTATGATTACTATGGTGAAGGACTTACTCGCTATGAGTAAAGGCTTCGGTTGGCAAAGGTACAAAAAATATCTTTACACGTCACCACCCTGCCGAGAAATTGCGGCTGACGATTATGAAAATGAACTAATCTACCGAGGAAACTGTGAATTCCTCCGTGAGGGTCTTTGACTTTCCAGTGAGGAACGGAAAAACCCTTTGGACTTATGATTTCATTCTTCCGAAGTTTCATCTCAGTCTTCCGAAGTTTTGTTTCTCGCCTCGGTAGAGGATTTCTGTTTTCCACGAAGCTATTTGGGATTTCCTCGGATATCGTCCTGTGCAGCTCCTAGCAGACGGGTTATAATGCGTCAGCCCTGGCAAAAACTTACGAACAACCCTTTGTCGGGTCTCACTTGACGAGTTGCGATTTGTCGGGTCTCGCTAGACGCACGACGATTTGTGTTCCGACGGTTTGGGTCTGGCCTTTTGCCTAGGCATGTGCGTAACGGGGGCTGACAGCTGTGGTATGGTGGCTTATAAAAAGAACCATCCGCTCTTCCTTGCTAGGCAAAGAGGAGCGGATGGCATCATACGCTAGGAGTACTATGGTGTAGTCGTATTTGTGCTACAGCATAGTCTCACGGGTGATTACTTATTCTTGCGAAGTAGCATGCTTAGATCAACGTTCTCATCAAGTACTGGGCGAATAGCCGTACGAGTAGCTAGAGATTGCGTCTTCTCAGGACCTCTCCAAGTGATCTGGAAGCTAACAATGTAGACAATTCCATCTTTTTCATCTTCAACCTTATCAGAATAAGCCAAAAGCTCTAGAGGCTTATCTTTTCCTCTTGATAGGTTGTAAGCACCAAACGCATTTGCTCCATCACTTAGTGTGCCTGTAGAATAGCCCTCTGTAAAGCCGTAAGCCTTAGCAACGGTTCTGATCATCTCGTTTATCTTCTTAGCCTCGTCACTAAGCTGATCTTCAGGTGCGAGAGGATCAATCCCCTTCCAAGCACTCTGAGTGCCTACACAGAATTTATTGCCCTTTGAAGGGTTGTGATAGTATGCGAAGCTTGCCATCTTCCAATCCTGAAGCTTTTCCTCTGGAGCTTGGAATAGGAAAGTCTTATCGCTATTTGGATCATTTTTGTAATGCGTGAACTCCCAACCCTTAGAGGTCATAGCAAAGACAAACTCTTGCTGCTTAGCCTTTGTTAGGTCAGCTGCTTTGTAAGGCATGTAGATAGCTGGGATGTACTTTTCGCTTCCATCGTTGTAAAGACCGATGTACATATCGTCCTTGAGCTCAACGAGAGGGATGACCTTAACAGCTACATCCTTAGTAGCAGTACCTGCGGTTACAGTTACTGTGGTCTCGCCCTCAGCAACGCCTGTGATGACGCCCTTCTTGTCGACAGTTGCGATAGCGGGATCCTTAGAGATGCAAGTGTACTCAGCGTTAGCTGGCTGGGTCTTGATCTCGAGAGCTGCGGTCTTGCCAACCATTACAGTTAGAGATGCTGGATTAACAGCAAGCTTGACATCTGTGGGCTTCTTGTCATCACCTTCGTTGTCCTTCTTACAGGACGAGAAGCTCAGTGTGAGAGCTGCGAGCGCTGCGAGCGCTAGTAAGATTTTTTTTGTCATAGTTATCGTGTTGGTTATTGGTGAATGTCTATTTGTAAAGGGATAGGCTTCGCGAAGTCTATCCTACCCGATGCAAAGATAACAATTTCTTTTGAATTAACAAGCGGTGAAGAAAGAGAGAAGAGCTATCGGGGCTGATTAGAGTGATCGGGGAATGGGTAGCAGTCTTGCTTGGCGGGGACTAGACGGAGACGGGCGCGGGGATGTGCGGATAGGGGTTGTAGTCGGTGAGGGTGAAGTCGTCGTAGACGAAGTCGAAGAGCGACTGCCCACGGTCTCGTAGGGTCATCGTGGGGAGCGGGCGTGGCGTGCGGGTGAGCTGCAGGCGCGCCTGCTCGAGATGGTTCTTATATAAATGTGCATCGCCGAGGGTGTGGATGAAGCGTCCGGGACGCAGCCCTGTGACTTGCGCAGTCATCATGAGGAGGAGGGCGTAGGAGGCGATGTTGAAGGGGACCCCGAGGAAGATATCGGCACTGCGCTGGTAGAGTTGCAGGTCTAGCTTATCCCCCACAACGTAGTACTGCATGAGACAGTGACAGGGGGAGAGGTGCATGAGGGGCAGGTCGGCAACGTTCCACGCTGAGACGACGATGCGGCGGCTGTCGGGCTGGTGACGTATCAGGTCGAGCGCTTGCTGCATCTGGTCAATGGTCTCACCCGTGTGTGGGTCGAACCAATGTCTCCACTGTGCCCCGTAGATGGGGCCTAGGTCGCCAGCTTCGTCGGCCCACTCGTCCCAGATAGAGACTTTGTTGTCGTGCAGGTACTGAAGGTTAGTATCGCCCTTGAGGAACCATAGTAGTTCGTGAATGATGCTGCGCAGGTGTAGCTTCTTGGTGGTGAGCAGGGGGAAGCCGTCGGCTAGGTCAAAGGTCATCTGATGTCCGAAGACACCGACGGTGCCTGTGCCCGTGCGGTCAGTACGTTCGTTGCCCTCGGTGAGGACACGCTCTATCAGGTCAAGGTATTGCTGCATAGTGGAGTGGGGAGAATAGGAGGTGTCTGAGCTATCGGAACTATCAGAGCTATCGGAGTGAATCTGATACAGATAGTCCTTGTAGGGACGCACGGTCGTATTGTTTTGACGGGGACGGACGCTCAGATCGAGCGTCCCTACAAAGGGCTACTCGTTTTGTGCGTCCGTCCGTCTTTACAGCCCGCTATGCCTCAGCGGGCGTAGAGGTCTGCACGGCGTAGTGCTGGAGCTGCTTGGGATCGAAGCGACGTATCTGTCCCTCGCACTTGTCCATCTCTCCACTGGCGTACTGTATATATACGTGTGTGGAGTGCTCGTAGAGGTCGGGACGCTCCTGCGCTGCGATGAGTAGCAGGTGTGCGAAGATGCAGTGGCCACACATCTCGACGAGACGACGAGCGTGGTAGTCGAGGAGGGTCTGATCCTTTGCCTCGGTGACCAGCTCGGTGCAAGCCTTGGCACGCTCTATCCAAGTGGCTAGTAGCTCCTTGGTCTCCTGCCACTCGGGCGAGACAGCTACCTGCTGGTACTCCTCTAGGCGTGCGAAGTATGTGCCCGTGGTGACGTGGCGGATAGCCGCAACGACCTGTAGCTGCGTGGTACCCTCGTAGATGTTGGTGATACGCACGTCACGATAGAGACGCTCGCAGGTGTAGTCCTTCATATAGCCTGAGCCACCGTATATCTGGATGCAGTCGTAGACGTTTTGGTTAGCTAGCTCGGTG
>QWCB01002077.1_pt1 | contig 17466 bp, 7 predicted proteins | sample 1972511 | NCBI WGS metagenome assembly QWCB01 (sample SAMN09866719, study PRJNA288562) | Human gut metagenome isolate term5_stool, whole genome shotgun sequencing... | isolation source: gut | host: Homo sapiens | place: USA: California
CAAATGGTACTGTGCAAACAAGGCTTTCGCCTGATATTCATGAACCTTCATGGCAATTTGTTTTGTTAGTAAATAGTTTTGTTAACTTTGCAAATATAACGCTTTTTTGTGTACGATGAAAAAAAAAAGAAAATAATAATATGAAAACCTGAGATTTATTTGAATTATTTGTAATTGTCGGTGCTTTTACCTACATTTGCAATGGCTTTTTATTCAAAATGTTTCATGCAGCAAGATCTACATTCCGTTTACGACAGCTTGTTTAGGAAAACATACGCCAAATTGTTTTTCTATGCAAAAGGAATGGTTGGCAATGATGAAGATGCCCAGGACGTTGTCGAGGATGTTTTTACAGATCTTTGGCAACGTCGCTCTGCGATAGAGTTTGGCGACAGGGTACAGTCTATGCTTTACCGATCGGTATACACACGTTCTATAAACGTGTTGAAACGCAGAAAGATGTCCTTAGGCTACATCCAGTTGATGGAAGAAATCAACTCCCAGCGTATAGAGTTCCTTCAAGGTCATGTGCGAAATCCAGAATCAGATTTGGAGAACGATGAACTGCGGCAAATACTTCATACAGCCATCAACGAGCTTCCAATAAAATGCCGCGAGGTCTTCAAGCTTAGTTACATTCAAGGTCTACACAATGTCGAAATAGCAGAACTCACCGGCACCTCTGTTCGCACGGTGGAGGCACACATGTATTTAGCCTTGAAGACCCTAAGGAAAAAACTATATAAAATAGCCCCATTGTTTGTAGTATTTCACATTTGGATTAAGTATCTTTTATGACAAACTTGTTATACATGTAAAAGACATCTTTCATGAGCGAAATAAGTGAAAATACCATTATCCACTTCATATTGGGTCAGTGCACAGAAGACGAGTTGATTCAAGTGTACGAATGGATGGCCAAAGATCAACAAAATGCTGACCTTTTGTTTGAGATGGAACGCATCTATCAACAACTGCAGTGCGACGCCATGTCGCAAAGCCAAATAGAAGCATCCCTGAAACACGTCCATCGTGTCTGCTCTGCCCCTTTGACCAGTGCCAGTTCAACCAGGTTACGCACGTGGATGCGCTATGCGGCTATCATACTCATAACCGTTTTAGCTGGTGCGGGATCGCTATGGTATATTCATGGATTCAAATCGGCGACACAATATATGACTGCCTCAACTGATGGCAAGACAACCAAACAGATACAGCTCCCCGACGGCAGCAGAGTATGGCTCAATCACAACTCGTCTCTAACCTATCCGGTAACTTTTGATGATAACATTCGAAGGGTATCACTCAAAGGAGAAGGTTATTTTGAAGTGGAGAAAGACAAGGCCAAACCATTTGTAGTGGAAAACAGAGCCATGACCGTTACTGTTTTAGGAACAGTCTTCAACTTCAAGAACGATACAAAAAATATGTACTCTGAAGTGAGCCTAATTGAGGGCTCCGTCGAGGTAAAGAGCAACCGCTCAGCTGGCCAAATGGTTCTACAACCTGGCCAGAAAGCCAAACTCGACTATCACACGGGCCATGTGACAGTTACCAACATCTACAATGAGACGGATATAGCTTGGCATACTCTGCTCATCCCTTTCAGAAATGCAACTATTGCCGAAATTGCTAAGCAATTGGAAAAATTGTATAATGTGAACATAGAAATTTCACCACAAGTAAACTTGAAAAATACCTATTCCGGCAGCATCAAGTACAAAAGAGACATTGACTCCGTATTCAATTTATTACAAAACACGCTTCCCATCACATTCCAGAAAAGAGGTCGTCAGGCCTATATCATCAAGGACATGTAAGGTCTATGCTACAAGCTTCGTACACTGAATGGAGATTGCATTCCAAAGTCAATGAGTAATGGAGATAAAGTGAATAAATTTCCCATCCACACTTCCTTGTTTTTACTTTGTAATGGCACAGTAAGAAGAAGCGAAATGTCATATTTCATCTAGTAAGCAACCAACCAGCCACGTCATGTGCATGCTAAGTGGGATTAATATTCTGAACTCACGATACTCATAGATTTGCTTCATTCGCTTCATGAGTTGTAAAGTATGTGGCAGCTACTGCATCTCGCACAGTCTTCTATAAAAACTTTTCTGAGTACAATCCATAATTTATTAAGTATTTTTATTTAGACCTTTGTTATATAAACAACACACTAGCCGACCGAATATCAAATAACTAAAATAACTACCAAAAAATGAAAAAAAAAATGAAGTCTTTTAAAGGCCTTAAATGGACAGGCATGGCATTTGCCGTGATGCTTGCCGTATTTCCGTTTCAAAGAGGTTTTGCACAGGTAACTCTCAAAACGCCTAAAACTACATTGGGAGTTGTCATCCAAAAAATTCAGTCACAGAAAAAATATCAGTTTTTCTACGATGACAGTTTATCTAAAATTCCCGTCAGTGCCTTGAATGTCAAGAACATATCAATACAAGCTTTATTAAAACAACTGCTAAACGGCAAACGTGTAGAATACACCATTGAAGACAACATAGTGTATCTCAAGCAACAAACACCCCAGCAGCCCAAGAAGAAAATCGGCGAGAAAAAAAATAAGATTACTGGACAAGTGCTTGATGAAAATGGGGAACCTATGATTGGAGTCACCATCACACAAAAAGGAACTACCAACCGAGCTGTGACCGATTTTGAAGGCAACTATACCATCATGACAGACACATCCTCCCCGACGTTAAGTTTCGCATACTTAGGTTACAAAGATAAAGAGGTGAAAGCAGACGGACGAAATATCGTCAACACATCCCTGTTGGTTGACGCCAAGTCTATTGACGAAGTCGTAGTAACGGCATTGGGCATCAAGCGCGAGAAAAAAATGCTGGGCTATTCGGTGCAAGACATCAAGAGCGACGCCCTCAATCCCACTGGCGACCCCACAGTTACAGGCGCCCTTGAGGGAAAAGTGGCTGGACTGCAGATGAACACCTCTAGCACAGGACTGGGAGGAACCACCAAAATCACCATTCGCGGTAATTCCTCGCTAACCGACAACAACCAGCCATTGTGGATTGTCGACGGTGTACCGTTCACCGACGATCAGACATCCGATGCATCTGCATACGGTGGATATGACAGAGGCGGGACGTCATTAGACATCAACCCCGAGGATATTGAATCTATCTCCGTACTGAAAGGACCTAACGCCGCAGCGTTGTATGGTTCACGCGCTGGAAACGGTGTCATTTTGGTGACGACCAAGAAAGGTTCACATAAAGATGGTTTCGGCATTGTATACAGTGGCAACTTCACCTGGAGCACGGTATCGCAGACTATCGGTATGCAAAAACTGTACGGACAGGGAAGCCAAGGCAATCCCATCTACATGACCAATGAGAATGGTGAGAAGACGTTGACAGGTGAATTGGCTTTCGGTTCTGCTCTGGACGGGCACGACGAACCATCATGGCTAGCACAACCCATCCCCTACCGCTACTATGGAGACAAATTGAAGGATTATTTCAAGACAGGCTTCTCACAATTTCACACCATCGCCCTGGGCAACGCTAACGAGAAGTCACATTTTCGCTTATCCATCGGCTTCAACGGCAACGATGGTCTGTTCAAAGACGAAACGCTGAGCAAACTGAACGTAGACCTCAACACTGGTACCACCGTGAACAAATATCTTTCGCTGGATGGCAAGATATCCTTATCACGCATGAAAGCAGAGAACCGTCCCATGACCGGGCTTGGCGGTGAAGTTGCACAATTACTGCTCATCCCGGGGAACATACGGCTGTCCGACTTGCAGCATTTCACCACCGACACCCGCTTGCATCAGAGTTGGTTCGGACCCAACCAACAATATTCCAATCCATACTATGTACGTCACCAATACCAAAACTCGGATGAGCGCTGGCGTGCGTTCGGTTACTACGCAGCAAATTTAAACCTGGCCGACTGGTTAAAGTTCAGCGCGAAGTATGCATTCGATTACTACCGCACCCGTTTGCAAAGCTCTAACTTGAGCCTAGGCGATCAAGCCATCTCCTCCTCATCACAGCATTGGTCCGAGAAGGTGACAACCGACAATATGCAAAGGGGTGAAGAGAATCACTTCGAGCACAACATCTCGTTCATATTCATGGGCGACCATCAATTGTCTAACGCATTCAGACTGGGGTATACTGCCGGGACCAACATCATGTATCTGCAACACGAAACACTTAATGCAGGCGTGGAGAACATGCTAGACAAAGACAACTGGCTCTTCAACACCGGCGCTCGCCTTAGCTCGGCCAACGAAAATGGTCACCAACGGGCCATGTATTCTGTCTTCGGATCGTTGCAGCTGGCCTACCAAGAATACCTCTCGTTGGACCTCACGGCTCGCAATGACTGGTCGTCGACGTTGCCCAAACAGCATAATTCGTTTTTCTATCCATCGGCTAGCATCAGCTATGTGTTTTCTGACTTCATGCGCAGTATCAAGCAGCCGTTGCCTTCTTGGATTACATTTGCCAAGATGCGACTTTCAGCAGCACAAGTAGGAAAAGACCCGATGCCCTACAACCTGTATAACGTACGAAAATTCACCTACAGTAACGGCATACGCCAGCCGATTCCTCAGACCATCAAGATGAACAGCAACCTCAAACCAGAGATTAAAAGTTCGCTGGAAGCTGGTTTAGATATGAAGTTCCTAAGCAATCGACTGGGTTTTGATTTCACCTACTATTGGTCATCAACAAAGAATCAAGCCATGCTGGTAGACGCCTCTTCACCCTGGAGCCAACAATGGGTCAATGCAGGAGAAATTGTCAACCAAGGTGTAGAACTCATGGTTTACTCCACTCCAGTGAAAACAAGTGACTTTGAATTCAACCTGGGTATCAATCTCGCACACAACGAGTCGACAGTAGAGAGTCTGGCTGATGGTGTGAAGCGCATTTATTTTAATGGCGATCCCAATATGCCTGTGAAGGTAGGTGCTGTAGTTGGTGGACGTTTGGGGGACATCTTTGCAAACAACCTGTTGAAACGTGACAAAGAGGGAGAGATTATTGTAGACAAAAATGGACTTCCACAGCCCGAGACGGGAGATGGCAACATGGAGGAATTTCTTCTGGCCCATCCTATCGGTAATATACAACCCGATTTGCTCATGTCAGTCACACCAACCTTCAACTACAAGGGTATACTGTTTTCTGCCATGTTAGACATGAAGTTTGGCGGCAACATAGTTTCTGTGTCGGAAGGCATGGCCACCTCAGTGGGTACCTCGGAACGCACAGCTTATCGCGGTGAATACAAAGAGATAGCGGGCAAGAGTGATTACTATATGATTGTATCGGGTGTGAAGGAAAACGGCAATGCAAACGACATCCCTGTAAGCGCACAGAACTACTACTCCACCATTGGCCTGTTCAAATCTCAGAAGGGATTTGCCGAAGAATTTGTACACGACGCCTCGTACATCAAGTTGAAAGAACTCTCCGTGGGTTATCAGTTACCAAAATCAATACTCAAACATACGCCACTGACTCAATGCAAACTTTCGTTCGTAGCACGAAACCTGTGTTTCTTGATGAAACACACACCTGGTAATCCAGATGGCGGTTACGATACCACGATGTTCTCGCAGGCCTTGGACTTTATGGCTGTGCCGTATACACGCACTTTCGGTTTTTCGGTTAATATAGGATTCTAATGATTAAAGTAATAAACAAAATGAACAACAAGTTTTCTTACATACATTTTCTGTTACTCGTATTCGTCATGTGTGCGATTACCTCATGCTATGACTTGGAAGACATGGGACATAATCCTTATGAGATAGAAGATAAGACATCAGGGGCTGGAACAGAGATTGAAGACACCACCAAGAGCAACAACAATACCAGATATGCTGACCTGGACCTCACGTACAAACTAAGTGCGGACGATTCTCTGACCTGCAAGACCGACTTGGCTGGTGCAGCATCCACTTTCCGTAACTTCTTGTATGAAGGATATTACAACGATTACCAGATAACCACCAACCTCAGCCACGACATCTATGCTGGCTATGTTGCCAACAACCAGCCCAAGCATGCGAAGAAATCGCCAGACTATGGTTATGCTGATGGCTGGAGTGGCAGACGGTGGGCGCATTTCTACGACGACCGAAGTTCAGAGTATCGCACGTTGCTCAGAGCTTTTAAGTTCAACACTACGCCGCAACGCTATAAGAACATGTTCTACGTCACCCGTATCTACTATGCGTTTCTGGCATTGGCCAACACGGATACCTATGGCGCCATGCCCTTCAAGGTTTACGTTCAGGCACGCATTCCTGAGACCAACAACGTAACATACAACACACAGGCCGAGGTATACGACTGTATGTTTCGCATGCTCGAGCAGGCTGTGGACAGCATACAGCCCGACGACGCTTCACAGTACAATGTAGGCAAAGAGGACATCTGCTATTTTGGTGATCTACACAAGTGGTTGCGTTTTGCCAACACCTTGCGCTTGCGCATGGCATTGCGCATCTCTAATGTAGACCCCGTACGTGCCAAGAAAGAAGGAGAGGCTGCGCTAAACAATCAGTATGGATTGATGGAGAGCAATGCCGACAACATGCAAACCGTCCCAAAGTACGCCCCAGTCGACATGGGTGGCATGGATGAAGGCGGATCAGAAAACGGACTGACCATGTGCAGCATCAGATACAATGGCGAAAGTGTGATGTCTTGGGATTTGGAACAATATTACCGCAACTTAAGTACAGGCGGAGGAACCTATATCATCAGGAAAAGCAGGAGAGAATTTGAAGAAAAGACTATCGACCCTCGCTGTCTGGTTAGCTGGTTTAGGGGCAATATGTCACAAAACATGATTGCCAGTGCCACCGAAAGTGTTCGCGAGGATTTCAAAGGCTGCAAACGAGGTACTCAAGCTCCTGAGATATCCATGTCGACCCTTACCTACAGCTTAGTTCGCTGCCAACCTAAGCCGCTATCAAAAAAACTCGACCCTAAATATTGGTTCAACGATGCGCGTCCAACCGTCTGGCTGGGCTATTCAGAATCTTTATTTCTCAAAGCCGAAGCTGCACTGAGAGGGTGGACTGGCAAAGACCTGACCCTAAGTACAGAAAACTATTTCAGGGCAGGCGTGAAAGCTTCCATGGATTATTACCAAATTGATAAGGCACAAGCGAGTTCATATATTGACGGACTCAAAGTTTGGAAGGAAGGTGTGTTCGCCAGCGGTGACAAAGAACGCATTCTCGAAGCCATCATCACCCAAAAGTGGATGGCTGTGTTCCCCAATGGTAATGAGGGCTGGGCGGAATTCAGACGCACCGACTATCCAGTTCTGGCCAACCAACTCAGTAACATGTCTGGAGGTGACGTACCAGAGGGCAAGAATATCAAGCGCATCTTCTACCCCAACAGCGAAGGCTCAAACAAATATTTCGCCTCACATGAAGACCTGAAGAAAGCTAATTCGCAAGGCAAACGTCTGTGGTGGGATGTACAAGACACTAACGACAACAGCGGAAAGCGTATGAAACCAAACAATTTCCGCACGGGTACATCACAACCAGTACGACAATAATCTCGCCAACGACGCTCACGTTGACCTTACTTTGTAGAAGATCAACGTGAGCATTCGTACTATTGCTTAAGTATTTTTCCCAACAAGATTGTTATATAATTAATACTACTATGGAAGACAGGCATTGACCACATGAGTACTTCGAGGAAAAACAAATAAAAATATCATATAACTTTTATATAATATCACTTTTAACTAAAAACAATGCTTATGAAACTACAACGACTTTTAAGTGTATCATTTCTGACTTTATTGTGCATGGTAATCACCAAAGCACAACAGCCGTATGGAGGATGCTGGCATCCCGATTATGTTCGTACATGGACACCGGAAAGCGATCCGAACGCAAAGTTCAATCGTTCCAAGGTACCATTGGCCAAGCGAGTGATAGAACCCGAATTGATGAAGGCCAACAAGAACCAGTATTATGAAGGGCAGGTGTGCGACGCCACCATTCTGTTCCCAATCTGTAGCATGTGTCCATCACAGGGTGCTAACAATTTTCTAGGGTACCAGCCAACCTATTGGCAGTATATGGACAAATTGATATATTGGGCAGGATCGGCATCTGAAGGAATCATCATTCCGCCTCCCGCAGGGTCCATTGACGCTGCTCATCAAAGCGGTGTGAAAGCTTTGGGACAAATATTTTTTCCACCCAGTTATTATGGTGGGAAACAAGCATGGGTTCGTGAATTATTAACACAAGAGAATGGCAGCTACATCTATGCGCGGAAGCTATATGAAATAGCCAAGTATTTCGGGTTCGATGGCTGGTTCATCAACGAGGAAACGGGTGGAGGCTCAAACAGCGAATGGGAAGGATTCATTAAAGAATTTAACCAAATTGCTGATGCGGCAGGCGACACCCAGATGGAAATACAATGGTATAATGCCTCGGGTTATCCAAACACACAAATCTTGAAAACACACAAAAACACCTCTCAGTTTCTAGAGTACGGTAACGTGGGTGACAAACGCAAGTATGCTTCAGAGTTAGGCATTTCAGAGGGTGAGACTTTCAGTAAGATTTATTCGGGCATACAGTGTGTATACAGCGGATTGACTGGCTATGGATCTCAGCTGCGTACCGCTTTCCCAACCACTGGTCACGTAGGTTCTGTCGACCTTTTCTGCCCTGAGGAGCGTGCCTGGAAAGACCATGTAAAAGAATATCTGAACGACAATTCCAAGAATCAAGGTCCTACTGCATACGAAGCGATGCAAAAGGTATTTAATTCGGAAGAGCAGATGTGGGTCAACAAACTAGGTGATCCTTCACAAGCCGTTGACGAGGGATCGTATGACTCTTGGCCCGGCATCTCTGGCTGTATCTTGGAGCGTACGGTGATTAGCAGCATGCCTTTTGTCAGTTCCATGTGTGTGGGAAATGGTAAACATCGTTTCGTAGAAGGAGTCAAGAAAGGCACACAGGACTGGTATAACAGCAGTGTGCAAAGCATTTTGCCTACCTGGCGCTGGTGGATAGAGAACAAAGGCGACTTGAAGGTCAGCATCGACTGGGACGACGCTTGGAACTTAGGTTCTAGCTTCAAAATTGCAGGTACCTTGTCAGAAGGTGATCACTTAATGCGGTTGTACAAAACACAAATTAAGGTGGAGAATGGTGGCGTGTTCCGCTTGGTTTACAAAAATCCGAATAACGTGAAGATAGAGGCCAAATTGTCAACGAAGAGTTCGATTACACCTGACGAAACCTTGACAGACCCCAAACTGACAGAGAAGAACGGCTGGATCATTGCCGACTATGACTTGAATTCACTCAACGGCAAGACCATTTACATGATTGCACTCAACCTCAAAACTGATGCCAGCATCAACAATTTTTCGGTAAACCTAGGTTCGCTGGCCGTGTTGCCGAAAGATTATGCTCCCGAAATCGTAAAAGTGACTAACTTCAGGACAACAAGCACCTTGGGTGATGAAGAAGGAGACCTTCGCTTGACATGGGATTACACTTACAATAATCACTTCGACCACTTTGACATTTATACGGTTACCCAGGATGGAACGCGTACACTGGTAGGACAGACACGAGGCGAAGGGTTTTATGTTCCAACCTTCAAGCGTGCAGGAATTGATACAAAAATAGGTGTAGAACTGGTACCGATAATGAAAGATATGGTAGAACGGTCTGCAGAAAAACTGTCCGTTGACTATCCTGCCCCGAAAGCCCCTGTTGTCACTTTCTCTTTGTCAAAGAGCTATGTCAAAGTAGGCGACAAGGTTACCATGACAGCCCAAGCAACTGGGAATCCTACCTCTTTCGAGTGGGTTCTACCACAAGGACTTATCTTGGCAGAAGGATCGAGTCTAAATAAACAGACTATTGAAGTGGTTGCTAAGACAGCAGGTAGGAAAACCGTCACAGTGAAAGCAACCAATGTCGTAGGAACCTCAGAAACAAAAAAGGACGCTCTTGATGTCTTTGAAAACGAAGACGATTTACAGATGGTAACTAATGTCATCAAGCATAAGACGGTGGTTGACTACAGTGGTTCGACAAACGGTTCAGAAACACCAAGCAAAATCATCGATGGCATAACCAATCCTTACAATACAAGCGATAAGTGGTGCAACATCAGTTCGGACAACTGGGCCATCTTTGACCTGCAAGGGCCATACCGCGTTTATGGGTTTAAAATTTATGACGGTAATGCTGGACCAGAGTCTGGCGTTGACCAAATTGACCAGTACCAAATCCAGGTAAGCTCCGATATGAAGAACTGGACAACGGTTGTCAATGAGAGGGGAACCGAAGGTATCACCATTAAGGAAAACTACATAGCACCTGTACGTGCTCGCTATGTCAAGCTGATACCTCATGTTAATGGGACTCTACGTATCTGGGAGTTTGAAGTGTTTGGGCTATCGGACAACAAGATGACCATGCATGTTGACAAACAATACACCATCAATGCTGGTTCGACACAAAACATCGTCGTAAACTACAACCTCAATGGTGACACTCGCGAAGACGACTTTGTCTGCAAGGTCGACGCAAGTAACGACAATGTTTCGATAGGCGAAATTACAGAAGACACTAAAGAAAGCTCGTTTACCATTCCAATAACCGCCAGCAAAATAATTGGTACAACATCCTTGAAAATCACAATTGACAATGGTGGAGCCTATATCGAACGCATGGTTCAGGTAACCATCGACGACGCAACACAACCGAACGTGCTTAAAGGCACCAAGGCAACCTTGCGACTGTATGATGCAGACTACTCTTTCGAGGCTGAATACACAGAACAGGAATTAAGTACACTGACTGACGGTGAAATGAGAGAGAACGCATGTGAAGACGTTGACCATGTATCCAAGCATAAGGACGATGTGTGGGCTATTTTCACAGCCCCTTCAGGCCAGACTTGGAATTTGTCTAAAGTAGTTGTGACGATTCCTTATGACAACAACGAAGCTGACGACAATGGCGATGTTGGCCCTGCCAACAAAGAAGTGAAGATTGCCATGGGAAACGACCTCACTAGGTTAACCACTGTGAAGACTTTTGACAATATTGACAAGCTGCCTATCAACACCGATGGAACCATCAAGCTGGAATGCATTCTGCCAGAGTTTATGAATGTGAAATACCTGGCCGTTATTTGTAACATGAACGCATTACATTATCCGTTGCTCTCAGAAGTAGAAGCTTATGAACAACTGGCTGATGCTATACCTGTGATTTCTCCTGTTGAAATTAGTAATTGGAATGCTGATGTGATTGTGGAAGAAAAAGACGCTACCGCTCATACAACAGCTGCACTCGACACTCAAGGTTGGTGCCTATATACCAAGAATGTACAAGAAAAGGGAGCCCTCTCTGATGAGAGCCGCAAGGTGGTCAGTAAGTCTGGCGTTACCTACCAACTGGCTGACTATACCAAGAACAATGCTTACAGGATGAAAGCTGGAAGAGGATGGCAAACATTGAATTTCACCACTCCTGTAGAATGTGAAGAACTCTATGTACTCTTGATATGTGCAAATGGTGACGGAAATATCAGCATTGAAGCAGTTTACGAAGATGACACTTACAAAATGATATCTGTCCAACCGGAAGACTGGTTTGAGAGCTACTATAGCAGCGATGCAGCTGTCAGGGGGCTTGGGCGTATCAAACGGGGAGATGCCGATGATTTTTTGGAGAACCAAATCGATGAACGCTACCAATTCCGCTTGTACGATTACACCATAGAGACCGACAAGACCAAGAAAGTGAAAAACATCGCTGTATATAATTCATCTTGGAACGAATGCATTCCTACCATTTTGGCTGTCAGCAGGAAAGGTAAGCAGGTATCTACTGCTATCAGGACCATACCGAACGGAAAAACTGAAATAAAAGTTGTTGGAATTTATAACCTCAACGGAATTCGACTCAACGCTCCAGTTAAGGGCTTGAATATCATCAAGTTCTCTGATGGTTCTACTAAAAAGGTATTGGTTCAATAACAATTAGCAACGTAGCCTCAAACCGTGGCTTTGCTCTTACTATCAGGTGTGTTCCCTTTAATCAAGAGAACACACCTTTTTTGTTTTCTCCGCTCCCACTGACGGAGAGAATCGTGAAGTATTGAATCCTGCATAAAAAGTCTTAAGTGTTTCCGTGATGGTATTTGTTATATATAAGAACGGTATGATAAGCATACACGAAGGAAGAGACACACATATAAATACAATTGATACTATTAAAACTATTAACTAACAAACATTTATGATTCTAAAAAAACTCTTAGGAATGGCTTTCCTGTCATTGTTCACCACGGCAGCCATTCATGCTCAGCAACCCTATGGCGGATGCTGGCACCCAGAAGACATTAAGAATTGGTCGCCGGAAACCGACCCTAATGCCAAGTTCAATCGAAGCAGAGTGCCATTGGCACCCCGATTTAAAGAACCTACAACAATGAAGGCCAATCGTAATCAATATTACGAAGGACAAGTATGCAACGCCTCCATTCTCTTCCCAACCTGTAGTCTTAGTCCCTCTCAGGGTGCCAACAATTTTGTGGGCTACCAACCTACCTACTGGCAGTACATGGACAAGTTGGTATATTGGGCAGGATCGGCATCCGAAGGTATTATCATCCCGCCTCCCGCTGGTTCAATAGATGCTGCACATGCTAGCGGTGTGAAGGTGTTGGGGCAAATATTCTTTCCACCAACTACCTATGGTGGTAAGGCCGAATGGGTACACGAGATTCTGAAACAGGAGAACGGTAAGTTCATCTATGCCATCAAACTCTACGAGATAGCTAAGTATTTTGGTTTCGACGGTTGGTTCATCAACCAGGAAACACCCGTGTACTTTCCAACAGATTGGGCTGGATTCATCAAAGAGTTCAACCGTATTGCCGACGAGGCTGGTGATACGCAGATGGAAATTCAATGGTATAATGCCGCACACGAACCGAACGTAGGAATATTGGCCAGTCACAAAAACACATCGCAATTTTTGGAATATGGCTCAGTGGGCGACTACCGCAGTTATGCCGACCGAATAGGTTGCAAACCCGAAGACATCTTCGGAAAAATTTACAGTGGCATTCAGTGTGTTAACGCCGGTTTGTGTGGCTTTGGCAGTGACTTGCGCACCGTTTTTGATGTCAACGGCCATTCGGGTTCGGTTGATCTATTCTGCCCTGAGGAGCGTATCTGGAAAGACAATGTCAAGGATTTGCTGGATAAAGCCGACAACCAAGGGGAAAAGGCTTATAAGGCTATGCTACTCACCTTCATGAATGAGGAGGCCACGTGGGTAAACCGTCAGGGCGACCCTTCAAAGATGACTGACAACGGTGGATATGCCTCATGGCCAGGACTGTCAGGATGCGTTGTAGAGCGTTCTGCTATCCAGCAGATGCCTTTCATGTCGGATATGAGTGTGGGCATAGGCAAGTATCGCTTCGTCAAAGGAGAGAAGAAAGCCACGCAAGACTGGTATCACTCGGGCATGCAGAGCGTGTTGCCTACCTGGCGATGGTGGATAGAAAACCGAGGCGACCTGAAGGTAAATATAAACTGGGGCGATGCTTACAACGTGAGCAACTCGTTCACAGTCAGTGGAAAACTGTCAGCAGGAGACCACCTCATGCGCCTTTACAAGACACAAATCGATGTGACAGCTGGAGGCAAGTTCAAATTGGTGTACAAGTGCTCTGACGATAATACACTTGAGGTAAAACTGGGCACCGAAAGCAAGATTGACGGAAAAATGGTCACCCTGACCAACCCGACAAAGAAAAATGAAAATGGATGGACAGTAGCCGAGTATGACCTCACACCGGTGATGGGACAAACCATCTACATGATTGCTCTCAACTTGAAAGCTGCTTCTGAACAACCTAAGTATGTGCTTACATTGGGAGAAATGGCTATGCTACCTGCCAATTATGCTCCTAAACAGTTGACCATAACGAATTTGGTGAACGAAACAAAATTTGAACAATTCAAAGGCGATCTTCGTTTGACATGGGACTGGGACAACAATGCAGACTTGGATCACTTCGATGTTTATCTCCAATCTGAGTCTGGTGAGAAGAAACTTGTTGGACAAACGCGCGGAGAAGGATTTTACATTCCAACATTTGACAGGAATGGAAAAGATAAAAAGGTGACAGTTTCGGTTGTTCCAATCATGAAAGACGGAACGGAGCAAACACCTTCCACATTGGATGTCGCTTACCCTGCAGCACAACTATCACAAGTTACCATCGTACCAAGTAAAAGTTATGTAAAAGTAGATGAAGAGGTAACGCTGAAAGCCAAAGGTACAGGCAAGCCTTCCGGCTGGCATTGGACACTGCCGGAAACAGTACAGTTGAAAGAGGGTAGCAAGCTTACAGACAACACGATTACCGTCATTGCCAAAGCTGTTGGCAAACAAAGTGTCAAAATAGAGGCCACCAACGAAGCTGGCACCTCTACCTCAGAGTTGTGCGTGTTCGACGTTTTGGAGCCGAACGATCTCAACACAGTGAAGAACGTAGCACTGAACAAAACAGTAGTATCTTACAGCAGTGCCACAGGTGATGCAGAATCACCTAAAAACATCATTGATGGAGAAACCAACCCACGCAACATACACAATAAATGGTGCAGCATCAACAACACACAAGAATGTGTAATCGACTTACAAAGTGACTATCGAGTGTACGGTTTCAAGATATACGATTGCAAATCAGGCCCTGAAAACAATCAAAACTTTGACAAATACCGCATCTACCTCAGTGAAGACGGTATCAACTGGAAGCTGCTAGTTGACGAACAAGGGCGTGAATACGACAACATTAAGGAAGATTACATCATGCCTACCACCGCCAGATACGTGAAGCTCAATCCCTATTCTGATAACGGCATGACTATACGCATCTGGGAGTTTGAAGTCTATGGTGTGAGCAACTCTAACCTGAAGCTCACTGCAGAAGACACAATGACTATGAACGTGTCCACCAGCCGAAGCATCGTGGTAGACTATGACATGAATGGCGACCAGCGAGAAGAGCCTTTCGAATGTGAGGTTGAAGCAACTGGTACCGACCTGACCGTGGGCGACATCGTTGAAAACCGCGATGCACACCAGTTCACCATTCCCGTAACTGCCGGCAAGAACATGGGCGTAGCCACACTGAAGGTGATGGTACACAATGGCAAGTCGTACAAGGAAAAATCTATCAAGATAACCATTGATGACCCATCGGCCAATAATGCCTTTGCTGGACTGAAGGCCAACTTACTGCAATATGCAAATGGTTATGTATATGGATCGCCCGTCAAGAAATATGTTACCACGGCACTTACAGATGGTAATACACAAAAGGAGGCTTGTGACATGGTAGAAGATCCATGCAGGAACGAACGCGATTTCTGGGCCGTGTTTACCAACGAAAAACCTTGGAGCATATCAAAAATAAGGATTCATATTCCTGACAACAACAAGGGTAAAGACGACAATGAACAAGATGGATTGGTCAACAAGACAATTGAAATTAAAGTGAGCGACGATGGCAACAGAGGATGGACTACCATCCATACGTTTGAAAATATCGGAGAGACATCGGTACTAGAATGTATGCTTCCCGAATACGTATCAGCCAAACAAATAGCTATTGTGTGCACGCTCAATCCGCTGTTCTATCCTTCATTGGCCGAGGTGGAAATGTTCGAGCAAAACAAGTCGGCGGTAGCAACCTGCATTCCGGTAGAAGTAAAAGAGGGTTGGAATCAAGATGTCATCGTGGAAGCTCTGCCAGCCGATAAACATGTCTCGGCAGCAGTTGATACCAACGGATGGACATTCTATACCAAGAGTGTTGAGCGAGAAGAGGGCGGACACCTGGTCGGTACCGACCGCATGATTACCACTAAGAGTGGTAATGTCTTCAAGTTGTCTCCATTTGACCAAAAAAATGCACTGGTGATAGATAAGCCCTATTCGACTTATAAAGTGACATTCGCACAACCTGAAGAGGCAGAGCACATCTATGTGCTATACACCAGCACGGGAGGTGGTAACAACGACATCATGATAACACCTATCTATGAAGACGACTCAAAAGGTCAGGCTTGGAACATGAATGCCGTAGACTGGTATGGATATGACAACGACCTTACAGCCGTAGCAGGATTAGGGCGCATCATGTCCATTAATCAAGATTTTGGTGAAGCAGAAGTAGATGAGTTCGACTTCAGGAACGATTTCCGCATCTTTGAATACGATTACGACGGCATCGAGAAGGGCAAGAAGGTGAAGGGCCTATCGTTCACTTCTTATTCTTATGGACAAATGGCAACAATCTTAGCTGTTTCTAAATTTGGGTTACCAACGGTGACTGGTGTACAGAATGTACAGACCACTAAGAACCGCCATATTATAGGCATTTACAACCTAAATGGCATGCGCCTAAATGCACCAGTCCGAGGACTGAATATTCTGAGGTTCTCTGATGGCACCACCAAGAAGGTAGTAATAAAATAGAAACTAAAGATTAGAGCGGCACACATAATGCGGTGCTTCGCCATTGGGCGCACTTCCCTGTCAAACAGGTGGAGTGCGCTCTTGTTGTGTATAAATCAAATTCTGTTTGGACACAACTATGCAATTTCATGGAGATTGATTCATAAAAGATATGGAACAAGGAGACGAAATCAATGATTTTTCACCCAATCCCCAATCCTTTGTCCTATGGCAAATAATGTCATTGAACAAGAGACCTTTTAAAGCGCCCCACTGATATTTTTCCCAACCAAAATTAAACTTTATTGCTTTTTGAACATCACATATAATAAGGTATCTCGACCCTGGAAACCACAACAGGTCCGATGAGAAAAGTAAACGAAACTAAACAGATGAAACGAATACTCCTCACCATGCTGGCCTTGATGATGATATCAATGGCCGCATGGACACAAGAACGACAGATTACAGGAACACTGGTAGACAAAGAGACGAACGAGCCGATGACGCATGCCACGGTACAGTTGTTGAAAACAGACAGCTCGTTTGTCACCGGAGCCGTATCCGACAAGCATGGCGCCTACACGTTGAAGGCTCCCGCCAACGGCAGGTACCTGCTCAAACTGTCGAGCATTGGCTACGTCACCAGCTTCCAGAACATCCACATCACGAAGAACGAGTCTGTGAGGGTGGGACAAACGGCCATGCATCCCGATGCCGTGATGCTGAAAGAGGCGCAGGTCACAGGCCAGGCCATGAAGGTGGTGGTTAAGAAAGATACTTTTATCTACAACGCCTCGGCTTACCGCACGCCGGAAGGGTCGGTAGCCGAAGAATTGGTGAGGCGCATTCCTGGCGCACAGGTAGACGACGATGGGAAGATT
>QWCB01004421.1_pt1 | contig 17412 bp, 14 predicted proteins | sample 1972511 | NCBI WGS metagenome assembly QWCB01 (sample SAMN09866719, study PRJNA288562) | Human gut metagenome isolate term5_stool, whole genome shotgun sequencing... | isolation source: gut | host: Homo sapiens | place: USA: California
CGCCGGTGTCGTCACGCGGTCGAAGAAAGCACTCTGGTCTTCTTTGGTCATAGGAGCCGACATTCGCTGGTCGCCCACCTGGGCATAGAGCTTGTACTTACCATAGTCAGCCCGCTGCTCATCTTTCTCCTTATACACTGTCATCTTGTCAATTACCCTGCCGTCAGATAAGATGTTAGCGGCCTTGTATTCCTCGGCAGATACTTTAGGAGCCAGCTTTGTGGGATAATATTTCTGCATCATATTCTCCACCTTCGCTTCCCGTTTCTGATAGGCAGCGATGTCGGCAGCGTCCATCTTCATGGGGTTGAGCTGCTTACCGTTGAGCTGCGCCACATAGAACCAGTCGGCAGGATTCACCTTGGACTGGAAGGCATGGGCATGGGAAACCTTGTCGCCATTGACCGTAACCATCTGCGGCTCACGCGGCTGATGCTCCTGCTTGACGGTTGCCGTTTTCTCCACGGATTTTCCTTCCTCTTTCTTTTCCTGAGTTGTCGTTTCCGTTTTCTCAGACACGGCTTTCTCCACACTTTGCTTCTTCTCCAGACTGTCCACGATAGCCACACGAAGACCAGCCCGGATGAGTTTGGGCAGATTCGTGTCCAGCGCATAATGGGGAAATGTAACTTGCAGAGAGCCGTCTCCTGCCTTGGCAGGCTTGTTCGCTTTGATCCCCAATGTGTCAGCCACCTTGGAGGCATCAGCGTTCAAAGCCGTGTAGAAGTCTCCCGTTCTGAAGAGCAGGACAGCATCAGGGTGCTTCTCCTTCATGTTCTCGTACAGCTCTGCCAGCGTCTTCGACTTCGGGAGCTTCGCGGTTTTTTTTGCAGCTTTTTTCTCAGTCTGAGCCATCGGCTCTTCCTTCGGGGTAGCTTGCTGCTGCACCTCTTCTTTTTTCTTGCTTGCCATATTGTTGTCAATTAAAGGGTAAATATCCGACTTCCATTTGTTGGGCGTGAACTTATGCGTATCACCGAGCACCGCCATTAGCATGTCCTGTCTGTCCATCGCTTCATAGGCAGCCATTGCCGTGTGCCCGGTATCGAGTACATTATCAATGAGAATGGGTATCTTGTCTTTAGGCACCCTGCGGATGCGATAGAAGTAGAGCGGCACTTCATCGAACGAGCCATTGGCTTTCTTCACCAGATAAAGCGGCTCGTGGGTATTGCTTGCCAATGCGTCGATGACAGGCAGATGCAGTGCCTCGCTGATTTTCTCGGCAAGCGTCTTGGTGTAACCAGCCCTGCCCGTGCGGCTGGGGATGGGCACCAGTACCACCTGCTTGTCCTTAGGCATGACATTCTTGACGGCAGCCGTCATCATCGCTGCTGCCTTGGCAATGGCCATATCGTCCCCAGCCTTTACCTTTCGGGCAATGGGAGCAACCTTGGCATAGCCAGCCACGGAGCTGACGATGTAGTCGTAATCAAATTTTTTGTATTTCTTTCTACCCACCTTGCTTATCGTGATATGCTTTAACGCTATGGTTCTACAACAGAAGAACTCGCCAATAGAGAAGAATGTTAAAGCACTCACCGAGGCTACGCAAAGCAACAAGCCGTGAGCAAAATATTAAAGAATCTCTTGTTTGGGAGAATGGTTTTTAGTGTGGGGCTATCGTATCAAGCCTGTACGCTGCTTCTTTTCGATAGACTCTGATGGGTTGTTGACCATGGCCTGGCGTTCCACCACCTTCTGAAATTCCCAGCGGTTTTCGTCGGTCATCACATAACCCATAAAATCCTCATGGGCATCATCGTAGCGCATCTGCTGGAGCCGTTCCCACTCTTTCATGTCGCCGTTGACCACCTTGAAGCCTTGTGGCTCACGCAGGTCCACGCCCACCGTAACTTTGGTATCACCGAGCGACAATTCTACGGGCTTTCCCTCTTGAAGAGCCTCCTTCTGGTTGGCTCCCAGGTCAATGTCTTTCACCTTATCCCGTGTTTGCAGCTCCGCTTCGATAAGCACACTTGTCACGTCACGGTGCATGAGCGAGTTGGTTTCCTTATCCAACTGGATAAATCTTACTTTCCTTTCTCCCTCCACGTCCACTTCCTTGCGGATAACATCATTCGACTGCACACGCTGGAGTTCACTTGGGCTTAGTCCTAACTCGTTGGCAATTTTCTTGCGGAGCGGATAGGTAATCAGCATCACTTGGTTGTTTTCATCCAGCACGAGTTGGGTTTTGAGCGGTAACTGTATCACCTTGCCATTTGATGTTTCCATGTTGGCCACGAAAACAGGCGTTATCTCTCCACGAAGCAGTGGAACTTTCAGACCATCAGGCATCAACTCCAGTTTTTCCCTGTCGATACCCAACTGCATCAGTTTCTCCAAGACAGCTCCCTGAGCTTGAAAAGTCATCACATTTTCCATACGTTGAATGTTTATCGGTAAATTTGCTTAGAGAAGTCTTGCGCTTCTCACCGAACAAAATTATCAAAAAAGCAAGACGATAAGATGAGACGATACAGATTATTTCTATTAGTTTTTGCCTCCATGATTATCAGCATGAAGATGGTAGCACAGTTTTATACCCTCCGCCCGGAGGTAGCTCACGTACAGGTAAGGCCTGTAAAACACATAGTTACAAAGCAAAAGAAAGACAGCGTAGGCGCAAAACAACCTGATGTGACCTTTCAAACAGGTCGTGGCTTGAAAATCACCATTGAGAAGGACGTACCACTGTTTGTCAATGTGAAGGACTCCTTGCTTTTCAATCTGATCAGCCAGCGCATGAATGTTTGCCTTCCGCTCGACTTCCTGAAGCTCAACTCAGCTTTCGGCTATCGCAAAGACCCTGTAAGTAGATGTGCGGCTTTCCACGACGGCATCGACCTCGAATGCAACCATGCACGAGTCTATGCGATGCTCCCCGGTATCATCAAGGAGGTACATTTTGGGAATAGAGGCTATGGCAACTATGTTGTTTTGGAACATGGCATCTTTGAATGTCTTTATGGCCATCTTGACCGGATAACCGTAAGAGCTGGCGATGCCGTTTCGGCAGGAACCATCGTGGGAATATCAGGGAACACAGGCAAAAGCACTGGTCCGCACCTTCATATCCGAATCAGGAAAGGTGGGAAGAGTGTCGATCCTAATGTCTTTGTGGACTATCTTAACGGTTACATCACGCAGCTACAGGATAAGATGTCGTATATTAGATTTGGCACGAAACCCAACAGAGAGCTGAACATCGAAAATCTGATGGCCACATTAAGGCAATTTGATGTAAAGTTCCCACAGATAGTAGCGGCACAGGCTCTGCTTGAAACAGGCTACTTTACCTCCCGGGTATGCTTAGAAAACAACAACCTCTTCGGACTCCGCCGTCCCAGCAATGGCAGCTACTACACCTTCAACTCATGGGAAGAAAGCGTTAAGGCATACAAAGACTATGTGCAGTACAAGTACAAAGGTGGAAACTATTACGAGTTCCTGAACAGGATTGGGTATGCGGAAGATGGCAGCTATATCTCCAAAGTGATGAGCCTTGAAAGAAGTCTTTTCTCTTAGCGCATAAAAAGTCCTGCAGCATGGGAACTACAGGACCTCAATATTAGTAATGGTTATTACCAGTTGTCATTTTCGTTTCCAACCAAGCCGTGCTTGGCTGCTTCTTCAATCTTGTCGAGCAATACATTCGAATAAGCGTAAGACATCACAAGCGCCTTGCTTGAAGTTTTCTTAGCATGATGTCCATCCTTCTCAGCAAAGGGATAGCACTGGTCAAGCAGCCATTTCTCTTCTACCTTTATGGGTATAGATCCTGAGAGGGCCCCAATGATACCACCTCCGGCAAGCACGACCACATCATAATGGTCGATAGAGTAAGTCACTCTTATCTTGCCCTCCTTGATATCTACCCTGATAACAGGCTTGATGCTTACGTTGTACGAGTTTGTTCCGCCTGCATGACCTGCAATGTCTGCCATGTAGCCCGAAGCAATGATAACACCACTCTCTTTGTCATTCAGCTTGATTACAGAGTTGGCATCGTTGAAGGTAGCAGTAAACCAATAGTTGAGATTCACATACAGCTGCTCTGCGGTCTGCCCATCACAGGGGATCACCTGCACAAAGGTCATCGCATTGTTCTTGTCGAGTTGCACACTCTTCGCGATGTTGGCAGCTGCCTCCGTCCACTTGTCGCCATACTTCTCCTTTGCGTACTTCTCCAACTCATCTACACGCATAATCTGCGCATTTGCACATACAGTTGCCAGCAGGGTGACAATAACCAATAATAATTTCTTCATAACCGATTAGTATTAAAATTAGAACTTCGTATTTGTTTCTGGATGCAAAGGAAATATACAACAGCGCAACTATTCTGCATAATTCCACAAAAAAACAGTCTTACATTGGGAGAAAAGAGGAAGTTTAGCTGCCATAACAATAAAAAGACTGGGGTTCCCTACATTATTTGTAATAAGCAGGGGTTACTCTCGGAAAAATTTCATTATATTTGTGCCGTAAGCATTTTAATTCCTAAGCAATATGGAAAAAGACATCAACCGAATCAAGGTCGTACTTGTTGAGCACAAGCGTACTAACAAGTGGCTTGCCGAACTGTTGGGTATCAATCCGACCACCGTTTCCAAGTGGTGTACCAACACTACCCAGCCCAACATCGAAACCTTGCTCCTGATAGCTAAAGCACTGGATGTAGAGGTGCAGGAACTATTGATAAAATAGCCTCAAAAGGCTTCTCATAAAAAATATCAAGCAAAGCTGAAAGACTACATTGAAGCATTTTTGCCTTGCCAATAGAAAAGATACGATATGACCGAACAAGAATTAGCGTCCGTGATATGGGACATTAAAGAAATAATAAGAGGACTGTACGATGATGCCGAGGTGGAGGACGTGATTTTGCCCTTCACCCTGCTGCGCCGACTGGACTGTGTGCTCGACGAAAAGCGTGATGCCATCATGGAGGAATTGAAAAAGATTCCTGATGATGCACCTGAGAAAATGAAGAAAATCAAGCTGGAGAGTATTCTTCGTTCGACTATTATCTCAACTCCTTCACTGACAACGTGCGCGACATCCTTGCCAACTTCGTACACAAGCAGGATGCTGGTGAACACCTGGACCTAAGCGACATCTATCGCCGACTGGCTGAGAGTAACAAGCTCTTCTCCGTGTGTCAGATGTTTGTGCAGCGTGCAGATCTCCACCCTGATAAGGTAAGCAATGCCATGATGGGAACGGTCTTCGAGAATGTGATACGCCGATCGAAGGAGTCGAGTAACACCAAGGCAGGACAGTTCTACACGCCCCGCGACATTGTGCAGCTGCTTGTGGCCCTCACCATCAGCGGGCACGAGGACGAACTCTACATTCCCGGACGCATCTTCTCTAGCTCTTCGGACAGGAACTCAACGACAAGACCTACGCCATCTGCAAGGCCGACCTGCTGATGAAGGGCGACGACCACAACATTGGGCAGCAGCTATTCAGGGGCAACACTTTCAGCGACGACCATCTCTATGGCCGCACGTTCAACTTTATGCTTGCCAATCCACCTTTCGGCGTAGACTGGGGGAAGGACGAGTACGTGAAGGCGTGCGTGCAAAAGGACAATGCCCCAAGTCGACGCTTCGAGGCAGGGCTGCCAACCACAAGCGACGGCTCACTGCTATTCTTGATGCACATGGTGGCGAAGATGGATCAGGAGAATGGCTCTCGCATTGGCATCGTGCTCAACGGTTCGCCGCTCTTCAATGGTGATGCTGGTAGTGGTTGGAGTAATATCCGAAAGATGCTACTTGATAAAAATCTGCTCGACTGTATTGTATCGCTTCCGGGCGATTTGTTCTATGGCACAGGTATCAGTACCTATCTATGGATTCTGGACAACAAACGTCCCGAAGCAAAACGTGGACAGGTGCTCTTCATCGATGCATCCCATAAAAATGAGTACGCCAAGTTGCTTCAGACCAACCTTGGTAAGAAGCGTTACGACATCAGTGACGAGGGTGCAAAAGACATTCTTGAAATCTACAAGGAGTATAAGAGCGTGACTCGTGACATTCTCAACGAGGACTCTGGCAAGGTAGAACTTCTCGAAATTGCCAAGAAGATGGACTACGACGACTTCCTTTATACCAAGGTTGCCGTGCGCCGTCCTATGCGCTATTGGTTTGAGAACATCACTGCTCAATACCAGCAGATGAAAGCCGTTGAAGGCTTTAAGCCAGACGATAAGAAAAATCTTATCTATAAAACCGTGGCAGCCCTCGAAGGCATTGACGAGAAACGTAGCGACACCGAGTTCTTTAAATTCTTAAAAGAAAATAAGTGCAAGCCTTCTGCTGCCGAGATAAAAGCCCTGCGCAAGGCGTGGGGCGAAGTGAGTGAGGAGGCACCAGAAGTACTCAACAATCCTTACAAGGCGGACAGTGGCTACTTGGAGGATGGCAATCTTAACGACACCGAGAATATTCCCTTTAAACAGGACATCAACCAGTACTTTGAACGTGAGGTGCTGCCCTTCACTCCCGACGCGTGGATGGACCACAGTAAAGATAAGATAGGATGCGAGTTCCCCTTCACCAAGCTGTTCTACGTGTATCGTCCTATGCGCGACCTCGACGCTATCCTTGCCGACATCAAACGGCTTGATGAAGAGGCCGATGAGGAGTTGGAAAATGTTAAGTTGTAAGTGTTAAGTATTAAGTGATGGATAGTAAAGGCGAGATAAAGATATATCAGACGCAGGACGGGCAGACCGCCATCGACGTGCGACTGGAGAACGAGACGGTGTGGCTCAACCAAGACCAGATTGCCCTATTGTTTGACAAGTCAAAGTCAACCATCAATGAGCATATCAACAATGTGTTCAAAGAGGGTGAATTGGAGAAAGAAGAGGTAGTTCGGAAATTCCGAATAACCACTCAACACGGTGCAATGACAGGAAAGACACAAGAGCATGACGTGATGTTCTACAACCCCGACGGCTCCAAGCGTATCGGCGACAACACCCTCGTGGCACTCACGCTGATGATTGCAGAGAGCCGGACGGAAGAAAAGGATACCATGGTAAAGGTGGTGGTGAACCTGATCAACAAAAAGAACGTATAGGTATGAAGAGATACGAGGAATATAAAGAGAGCGGAGTGCAATGGCTGGGGAAAGTTCCGAGCCACTGGAACTATTCACGTATTAAGTTCGGTCTCAAATCGAGTTTCTCTGGTGTATGGGGAGACGACGAAAAAGGAGATGATAATGATGTCGTGTGCTATCGTGTAGCGGATTTCGATTATAAAAATGGTGGACTTTCCGAGGAAAAGATAACTATTCGTAATATCGACGAAAAGACCTTCAAAGAAAGAGAAATTCTACCAAATGATATCCTTATTGAAAAATCAGGCGGCGGAGACGTCAATCCTGTTGGCAGAGCTGTAATAGCTAATCTTGATCATAAAGCAACATGTTCAAACTTCATACATTGTGTACGTTGCAATGAAAACGTTCTGAACACCAGATTGCTTTATTATTTCTTCTATTCGATTTATGCACAGAAGGTGAATCTTTTGTTCTTCAATCAAACAACAGGTATTCAGAATTTAAAAGTTCCTGAATATCTTGGCCAGGTAATGTTTTTGCCACCTCTTTCCGAGCAGCAATCAATAGCCTCTTTCCTTGATGCCAAGACGAAGCCGATAGATGATATTATCTCCAAACGTGAGAAGCAGATAGAACTTCTTGAAGAAATGAAGTCTGCCATCATCAGCCGTGCTGTCACCAAAGGCTTCAATCCGAATGCAAAGATGAAAGATAGTGGGATTGAGTGGATTGGGGAAGTGCCTGAGAATTGGAATTTATTAAGGTTTCGATTCCTTTGTAGAATCAGTACCGGCGATAGTGATACTCAAGATGCAGAGCCAGATGGAGAATATTCTTTTTATGTACGTTCCCCACAAGTCGAAAGGAGCTCTAAATTCACTTGTGAAGGAGATGCCATTTTAATGGCAGGCGATGGCGCAGGTGCTGGTCGAATTTTTCATCATGTTGATGGCAAGTACGCTGTTCATCAGAGAGTTTACATTTTTAACCAATTTAATAATAAGGTTGTCAACTCTAGTTACCTGTTCCAATTTATGCAAATAATGTTTCCTCAAAGAATGAACATGGGAAGTGCCCAATCAACAGTGCCATCTGTAAGATTGCATATGATTCAAAACTTTGTTGTAACCATTCCTTCTATAGAGGAGCAACAAGCCATCGCCTCCTACCTCGACACCGAAACCTGCAAAATCGACGCTCGCATTGCCAGGCGTCGCAAACAAATAGCTCTCCTGCAGGAGTATAAGCAAGCCCTTATTACCGATGCAGTAACGGGAAAGATAGATGTACGAGAATTTAATGCGTAACAATGCAGAATAGCTGCGCTGTTGTGTCGTACCTTTGCACCAACAATGAAGAATATCAAGAATTGTAAAGATCTTTTTTTGCCAAACAAATGAGAATCGCCAAGACCTCAATCTGTAACTCGCTGGAAACAAGAGCAATAGGAAAGCAAAAACAAAAGGACATCTTTTGCAAAGCAAAACCTATGCATTTGGAGGGCAAAAGAGCCTCTTTTGAAGTGCAAAAGCTATGCTTTTATGATCCAAATGATGGCATCTAAAAACAGTAAAGATAATTCATTGCGAAAATAGCTATCGAAAACCTATAAACAATAAACAGAAAAAGAAACAAGATATGGCAACAAACAATCTTAACGAAACAGCCTTTGAGGAGCATATTGCCAAGCAGCTGGCTGGCAGTGATCTATACAATGAGCGCACCAGCAAAGACTTCGACATCGAAAGCCTTTGCGACCGTGAGATGCTGACCCGGTTCCTTCGCCAGCAACCCGCTGTATGGAAGATGCTGGAGCATACTTTCCCGGGAGAAGAAACCAACACTGTGGTCAACGAGCTGAACCATCAGCTGGACCGCGGCGAGAGTATGCTTAAAATCTTTCGCAAGGGATTTAAGATAAGAGGGAAAGCCATTAAGTTTGCTCAGTTCAAGCCAGTACTTGCTGGCCCTGACAGCGATGCCTACAAGTTTTATCGTGCTAATACATTAAGCATTGTTCGTCAGATGCGCTATAGCACAGCCAACAGCGACAAGGGCAACGAGCTGGATATGTGTATTCTGCTCAATGGGCTGCCTCTGTTTACCTTCGAACTAAAAAACGAGGGCACTGGTCAAAGCTATGCCAACGGCATTTATCAGTATCAGTACGACCGCAACCCAGAGAACCGAATGCTGAAGCATTGCCTGGTACATTTTGTGATGGACAACAACTATGTATTCATGACCACAAAGCTGAAGGGAGTAGAAACAAAGTTCTTGCCTTTCAACCAGGATAGCGTCAATCCACCTATAGAGGGTGAATACCCTGTGGCCTATATGTGGCAGAATATCCTTCAGGCAGACAGCATACTGGATTTACTGGAGAATTTCATCAAACGATATAACGACGAAGACGGAAAGCCAGTGGTTATCTTCCCTCGTTTCCATCAGCTTCGTGCGGTAAGAAAGCTACGTAGGAAGGTACGTGATGAAGGTGCTGGCCATAACTATCTTGTCTGGCACTCGGCGGGCTCCGGTAAAACCAAGACCATGGCATGGTTGGCCCACCAGCTGGCCAATATGACCAATCCAGATCATACTCCTATTTTCGACAGTATTATTATGGTGACCGACCGTATTGTACTCAACCGCAACATGGCTGACGATGTGGTGAACTTTGAGGACGTGGTGGGTACGGTGAAAGATGTGCGCCGAGGCAGCAAAAACCTTGCAACAGCCATCGACGAGGGACACCGCATCATCATCAGCACCGTGCAGAAGTTTGCTTTTGCCCTAAAGACATTGAAGCGTGAGAAGCATCGTAAATATGCCATCATCGTGGATGAAGCACACACCGCCATCGGTAATGAGAGTGCCAAGGATTTGGTCAATGCCTTAAGTACAGATGAAGATCTGAAGAACATTCCTGACTTCAACCCAGACGAGTTTGACGATGAGATGGATGCTCTTATGGCTTATCAGCAGATTATGCGTCGCTCTATGCACCACATGAGCTATTTTGCTTTCACAGCTACGCCAAAGGACAAGACTTTTGTACTTTATGGTGACAAGAACCATAAGGAGCATGACCTGTACTCGATGAAGCAGGCCATCGACGAGAAGTTTATTCTTGATGTGCTTCAGAACTATGTGTCATATCAGACCATGTTTGAACTCATAGAGACTACCACTGATCCTGAAGAGAAGAAAAAACTCTTTGAGGAAAAGAAATCACTGGCTCTTATCTATGGCGAACTTAACAAGAACTCATATATCATGTTGCGCAAGGCAACAATGATTGTTGACCACTTCATGAAGCATACCATCGGCAAGATTGGCGGCGAAGCCAAGGCAATGGTCGTTTGTGACTCTCGTCGTGCTGCAGCTGACTTCAAACGTATCATCGATAAGGTGATTCAGCAGAACTATAACGGAGTAATCAAGACTTTGGTAGCTTTCTCTGGAGAAGTGGAAGACAGCCATGGTCGCAAATGCACCGAAGCTAACATGAATGATAACAATGTACATGATGATGGCATCCGCATCAAGTTCCGTGAGAGCGACTATAAGATTCTGATTGTAGCCAATAAGTTCCAGACAGGTTTTGATCAGCCATTACTTCACACCATGTTTATTGACCGCACTCTTGGAGGCATCCAATGTATTCAGACATTGAGTCGTTTGAACCGTTGTCACCAGGGAAAGGAAGATACCATGGTAATAGACTTCCGTAATAAACCTGACGATGTGAAGAAAGCCTTCCAACGTTACTACACCGATATAGACCTTATCGGAGATGTGGATACACAGCGTATGTACACCATGATGGATGACGTGAACCGTTGGCGCGTGTTCAGCGATGATGATGTCAACCGAGTAGCTAAGATGCTCCAGAAAAAGGAGACGGCCGTAGGAGTACCCTCATTGTTGAAGACCATTGTGAATGATCGAGTCACTCCAATGACGGATGACGACAAGGATCTCTATCGTAAATATGTGAACCGCTATGTGCGTCAGTATGGTTTTATGGCACAGTTGATGGATTTCGTCGATCCAGAGCTAGAAAAGTTCTATGTGTTCTGCAAGGTGTTCTACAAGTATTTGCCGTACACCAAGGAAACTCTCCCTATGGAGATTCTCGATAAGATCGACCTTGACAAACTGCGTATCCAGTTAAACTTCGACGGACAGCTGGAGCTCGAAGACGAAGAGCAGCAGATGAAGTCAAGTCGTATTGGTGAGGTAGGACAAAAGCCACAGGATGAGAAGAAGACGATTGCTGAGATTCTTGACATTGCCAATAGTCCATTCCAAGACTTGTTGAACGAGAATGATAGAATCTTAAAACAGATCTGGATTGACATTCTACAGGATCCGGACGTCACCGATGCGTTCTCTGCAGGAAATTCATACGATGCATTGATAGCACTTGTCAAAGAAAAATTCGATGAGAAGGTCGCAGACCAGATTGAGAAATACTATAATTTCCAGGAAGAGCTGGAGAAGAATCATTCATTTTCTATGATGCTCATTCGTAAATTTGTTGAAGCATTAGCAGCAAGAAGCCAGAAGGCAAGCACTCTGCCTTATGTGGAAAGTGAATTGAAGGAAGCTATTATTGCTAGCTTGGGACAAGAGTTTGTAGTAGTGTGCAGTCACATGCGCTCATTCGAGGAGTTTGTAGATGTTTTCTTTGAGGTGCTAAACCGTAGCAGCATACCTTCACTCGATGGAGCTGACGGTATCATCAAGAATGCTTTAAACAATATCTATTGCAATGACCACTTGCAGAGTTTTGACAAGCGAACCTATTTCAATAGTTTGCTTTCAAAATACGAGAGCTATCTGAAGAAGCTCTATTATCTCTGCCATGGTGAAGAGGTGGCTTCATCAACCGGCTCTACCGACAATTCGACGTTGGCCAATGCCATCCATAGTTTCAAATGTCTATGGAATCTGAAGTATGCCACCACCGAAGAGGGCAAGCGTTTCAGCGAGTATCTGGATATGGTTCGTCAGTGGCGCAACGATGAAGCCCATCGAGCTCCAATCACGACAGACGAAGAGGTGAATGCTGCTATTAAGATTCTGGTTGCTATGTATCTGTTCGTCACAGGAAGTTCCATTACAGATTTGGAAATGCAAGAGGGTGTAGAAACTTCTGTTGATGAACTACATCCTACTTCCTATAAAGATATTGTAGCGCATGACGAAGGTCATCATGGATACTGTATGGCAGCCGAGCCCGGGCCAGACGAAGAATAATTGAAATAAATAACAAAAACAATGGAACCTACAAAAGAGAATACCCTGTACTTGACCATCAAGCAGGTTTTCTTCGACCAGATAATAGCTGGTACGAAGAAGGAAGAGTATCGTGAGATAAAGGACACAACGTATAAGAAGTACCTTTTATGCGACGAAGATGGTTTTCCTTATTTCGATGATGAGAAGATTAGTCCTGACAACCCATTGGCAGGTGACATTTGTGTATGGAACGATGGAGTCTATCCTTTTTATCCGAAAGATGGTCTGAAATATCTGAACCTTGCCGTGGGCTACGCCAAGGAACGCGATACCGCTTTGGTAGAAGTAACCGACATTACCTTTCGTCCACTTACGGGTAAGGATGGCAAGCTTGCACGCTTTCACGATGATGGCGAAAATGTAGCTATTGATCCCAATGGAGAGCTTTGCTTCTGGGAGGCAGTGTTTCATCTTGGCAAGATAGTTGAGGTAAAGAGGAAATAAGGAATTTTCCTACTATGCATAAAGACTGCATAGTTCTGTATTACCTTTGTATCAACTGTAGAAATTAACGAGAATATGGCAACTAACAAGAATGCACAGATAAGATATCAGGCATTGGACAGATGCCTTAGTAACTGGAGCCGTCGCTATTATATTGACGACTTGGTGAATGCCTGCAATGATGCTCTTTATACGTATAACGGCGAAGGGAAGAAAGGTGATGGCGTAAGAAAACGCCAGGTGCAGGAAGACTTGAAGTTTATGCAGAGTGAGGAAGGCTACAGAATGATGATTGACGCTATACGCGATGGTCATAAGATGTATTATCGTTACCATCATCGCAATGACTCTATCAGCGAACGTCCGTTCAATCAGGAGGAACAGAACATTGTTTCGGATGCCCTGATGTTGCTCAAACGTTTTGAGGGAGTGCCTCAATTCGATTGGCTGATGGATATTGACAAGAAGCTCTATTCCACCAGCCAACTGGGAAAAGATGTGCATTCGGTGGTCAGCTTTCAGCATAACCCCTACCTAAAAGGAATGGACAAGGACTATTATAAGCAGATTTTCGATGCCATTGTCAACAGGCAGGCACTAGAGATTTGTTACCATCCTTTCGGCAAAGAAGCTAAAGAACTGGAGGTGAGTCCTTATCATCTCAAACAATATAATAATAGGTGGTTTCTCATTGGCAAACAGAGTGATTTTACTAGGCTGACCAACTATGCCATTGACAGGATAGACGGAGTTAAGGAACTTGGTCGGAAGAAATTTAAACCTTTGGACGAGGATTTCAACTTCGATGAGTTTTTTGAAGATGTTATAGGAGTATCAGTTGAAAATGTCCCTATTGAAGATGTGGTGATATATGCCAACGAAAAGGCTTTCAACTATATCTATACCAAGCCTCTCCATGAATCGCAGGTGGCAAGAAACGAACGATCTGAAGATGGGAGGCGTATCATAACTCTTCAGGTAAAAGATAATTATGAACTTAGGGCGTTGCTCCGCTCTTTCGGTAGCCAGATAGAGGTGATAAAGCCTGCCTCTTTACGTGAAAAGATGAAAGAAGAGGCTGATGCGCTAAGTAAAATGTACGCTGACTAATAAATATTTGGAAGAACGGAGAATATCTGCACTGTTATTGAATACCTTTGCATTGTAATTAAAAAAGTTTGTCTATGAGCGAGATTAAATGCCCTAAGTGTGGTGCAATTTTCACCGTTGATGAAGCTGATTATGCCGCAATCCTAAACCAAGTAAAGAACGACGCCTTTCAAGCAGAGGTAAGTAAAAGACTTACTGAACTTCATCAGCAGCAAAAGGTTGAGCAGGCTGCAGCCATCCTAAAAACCGAACAAGGTTACAAGGATAAGTTGTCGGCTAAAGACACGGTCATTGCCGGCAAAGATACTGAGATAGCAAAGCTAAACGAGCGCCTGAACAGTATTGCCCAGACAAAACAGCTCGAAATGAAAGAGCAGATATCTGACAAAGATACAGAGATTACCCGCTTGGAAGAGAAAATCGCAAGTCTGCAGAGTAGTAAGCAGATGGAGATTGAAAACAAGGTGGCAGAGAAGGACAAGCGTATACTTGAACTTGAAGCATCATTGCAGCAGAAGGCTAAAGACCAGGAACTTGCTGTGATACAGGAGAAGACCGCCCAACAGGACGCCATACAGCAGAAGCAACAGCGCATCACGGAGCTGGAGGCAAAACTCACCGAGAATGAGGCAAAAGCTGCGCTCAACGAAAAAAACATGAAAGACTATTACGAGCGTAGCCTGAAAGACAAAGACGAAGAGATAGAACGCTATAAAGATTTCAAGATTCGCCAATCAACCAAGATGATTGGTGAGGACTTGGAGATACATTGTCACACCGAGTTTGACAATGCACGGTCGCTCGGACTGTACCCCAATGCCTATTTTGAGAAGGATAATGATGCCAGCAACGGGAGCAAGGGCGACTTTATCTTCCGCGACTATGACGATAATACGGAGTATATCTCCATCATGTTTGAGATGAAAAACGAGGCCGACACGACATCTACCAAACATAAGAACGAAGACTTCTTTGCCAAGCTGGACAAAGACCGGACGGCAAAAGAATGTGAATATGCCGTGCTCGTCAGTATGCTGGAGCCGGAGAGCGAACTATATAATAATGGTATAGTAGATGTGAGCCACCGTTACCCGAAGATGTTCGTCATCCGCCCACAGTTCTTTATGCCCATCATTTCGCTATTGGCCAAGGCTTCGAAAAAGCAAGGGCTTTAGCTATAATTACGATTTGGCTAGAAAGAAGTTTAATACCGCCATCGCACAGATTGACGAGTCAATCAAGCATCTACAAAAGGTGCGTGAAGCATTGTTGGGGTCAGAGGACAACCTCCGTCTGGCCAACAAGAAGGCCGACGAGCTGACCATCAAGAAGCTGACTTACAACAACCCGACGATGAAGCAGAAGTTTGACGAGGCAAGAAAGTTGGAGCAAGGAAGCCAAGATAATTTTTAGAAAATGGCAGTAATTACTCTTAATTAAACGAGAATATTTACAGTTAGTTCTAAAAGACTAACAATATATTAAGTAGAAGAAAAGATTGTATAGCAAATGAAAAAGTATTGCGTATTTTTAGATGAATGTGGGGCCTATGGATTTGAATTCTCAAAATCAGGCACCTCAAAGTCATTTATTGTTGCTGCAATTCTTATAGAGGACTCTGATGTGGGCATTGTTAATTCAGCTATTGATGCAGTACGAAAAAAATACTTTTGTGGAAGCGAGATTAAGTCAAAGAATGTAGGAGGTAATTATAAGCGCAGGCTAAGAATACTGAATGAAATAAAGGATTTGCCATTTAGTGTTTTCGCTTTAGTTGTTGATAAACAATCCATATTCGCGGATCATGGAATTACAAAAAATAAAAGGACATTCTACAAGTTTATAAATCAGATACTTTATCAAGAACTGAGAACGAATATTACATATTTGAATATAAGAGCAGATGAAGTCGGCTCAAATGAGTTTTGTATCGAATTCGCAAAGTATGTGGAGACCAAGAAATGTACCAGTTCACTTTTTGACCAACAGACTTATAACTTTGTAAATAGCAAAATGGACAATGGGGTACAGCTTGCTGATCTCATTGCTGGGACATTATCGTATATTTATGATGAAGATAAAAGTGTAAATGTTCCTAATAAAGGAACGGAACTCTTAAACATCATTCAGACAAAATCGCCTCGCATACTGTTCTTTCCAAAAGAATATGATGAACACTTATTTGAACACTTAGAGGGAGATGCAAATTATAATAGGTGTATAGCAGAGTTAGCATACCGTAGGGCTCAAGCCTTCGTCGACCAACATAAGACAGACAAAGATGAGAGAATGCAAAAGCAAAGGTTTGTCTTAAATTATCTATTGTTTCGATTCAAATATAATAGATATAGGAAATATATACCTACAAAGGAACTCATAAACGCATTGATTTCTAACGGATATAGTGTTAAATCAGAACAGGTTTTCCGCAATAAAATAATTGGCAATCTAAGAGATCAAGGTGTAATTATTTCAAGTTCTTCAAAGGGGTACAAACTGCCTTCCTCTGAAAGAGAGATATCAGATTATTACCAACATGTTAATAGTGTTGTTGTTCCTATGATTAAGAGGTTGAAAATTTGTAATGACCTCCTGAAATCAAGTTCAGACGAACACATAGATTATATAGAGAAAACAGAATACAAGGCTTTGAAGGGCTTTTTGGAAGCTTATAGCAAAATCGAAAAGAGATAAACATGCAAGGGATAGTATGCGTAACACAAATACTTCGCATACCGTCCCTTGATAAATCCCCTCTGCCCATTGTAACACAGTATAACAGCCAAGCCCAACCACAAACCGATTACACCGTACTGGTACATGAACAGGGTGGCTAAAAGGCATTTCGTCACCTTGTCCGGCTGGAAGATATGATGCACCATATTAGGGGCTTGTCTCCGATTCTGCACATCCCCTCTATCGCTATCAACCCCAATAGCAGGGTAAAGAACACATTGTGGGTATTGTCATGATTAAGCAGCCACCACGGGACTTCAGATATGAGCGCAAAAGCTAAGAGATTGAGCGCATACTTCCCTGTGGAACGAGTATGCGTATATCCCTCCACCAGCAGAAAGGCGAAGGTGGGGAAAGCCATTCTCCCCACCGTCCGCATCACGTCATACTGCAATGTACCATTATCCATCAGGTAATAAGCGATATGGTCCACGGTCATGGATACCAACGCTATTACTTTCATGGCACTGCCCGACAAACCTTTCCACTGATAGAGTACCATACTACTACTGTTTATTTTCCTGTTTCTTTTTCCTTTCCTTACCTAAAAGCTCAGCAATCATCGCATCCACCTCATCATTGACACGTTTGAAGTTACGCCCCAGCATGATTTCCTTCTCACGGTTAGAGGCAAACTGATAAATCTTTGGCAGGTCGGCATACAGACTTTCCTCCTGTTTGATTTGTTCCATATCAAAGTGGGTCTTACAGAAATACTTCGAGGTC
>QWCB01002759.1_pt1 | contig 17411 bp, 12 predicted proteins | sample 1972511 | NCBI WGS metagenome assembly QWCB01 (sample SAMN09866719, study PRJNA288562) | Human gut metagenome isolate term5_stool, whole genome shotgun sequencing... | isolation source: gut | host: Homo sapiens | place: USA: California
AATAATGAGTGTACAACAAGAGAAGATAAAGCAACTCCTTGCCAAGCGTGAGGAGGCTCGTCTCGGAGGAGGCGAGGAGCGCATTGAGAAGCAACACGCTAAGGGCAAGTACACAGCTCGTGAGCGTATCGCTATGCTCCTCGATGAGGGTTCCTTTGAGGAGATAGACATGTTCGTCCAGCACCGCTGCACGAACTTTGGCATGGAGAAGAAGAAGTTCCTCGGGGACGGTGTCGTCGTAGGTAGTGGTACCATCGACGGACGTCTCGTCTACGTCTTCGCTCAGGACTTTACCGTCATCGGTGGCGCACTCGGTGAGATGCTCGCTGCTAAGATCTGCAAGGTCATGGACCTAGCCATGACTATGGGCGCTCCCTGTATCGGTCTCAACGACTCAGGTGGTGCGCGTATCCAAGAGGCGGTCAACGCGCTCTGTGGCTACGGTGAGATCTTCGAGCGCAACATCCTCGCTTCGGGCGTCATCCCTCAGATCTCTGGTATCTTCGGTCCTTGCGCTGGTGGCGCTGTCTACTCACCAGCACTGACCGACTTCAACATTATGGTGCGCAACTCCAGCTACATGTTCCTCACTGGTCCTAAGGTGGTCAAGACAGTCACTGGCGAGGACGTCACACAGGAGGAGCTAGGCGGTGCCGATGTACACGCTTCTAAGAGTGGCGTGGCACACTTCGCCGTAGACAACGACGAGGCTGGCCTCCAGCTCATCCGTCAGCTGCTCTCCTTCCTGCCACAAAACAACATGGAGGAGCCTCCCTTCGTCGCTTGCGACGATCCCGCTGACCGCTGCGAGGATCTCCTCAACGAGATAATCCCCGACTCGCCAAACCGCGCTTACGATATGTACGAAGTGATCGGAGCTATCGTGGACCACGGCGAGTTCCTCGAGGTACATCGTGACTACGCACGCAACATCATCGTCGGCTTCGCACGCTTCAACGGGCAGAGCGTCGGTATCGTTGCCAACCAGCCCAAGGTAATGGCTGGTAGCCTCGACTGCAACTCCTCTCGCAAGGCAGCGCGCTTCGTACGCTTCTGCGACTCATTCAACATCCCCATCGTCACACTCGTCGACGTGCCAGGCTTCCTCCCAGGTACTGGTCAGGAGTACAACGCCGTCATCACACACGGCGCTAAGCTCCTCTACGCTTACGGTGAGGCTACCGTACCTAAGATCACGGTCGTCCTACGCAAGGCGTACGGTGGTGCCTACATCGTGATGGGTTCCAAGCACCTTCGCGCAGATATCAACTACGCTTGGCCCTCTGCCGAGATTGCCGTCATGGGTCCGTCAGGAGCCGTCGAGGTGGTCTTTGCCAAGGAGGTCAAGGCGAGCGACGATCCCGCCAAGACAGCTTTGGAGAAAGAGCAAGAGTATCGTGATGCTTTTGCCAATCCGTACAATGCTGCTTCCTACGGTTACATTGATGACGTCATCGAGCCGAGGAATACCCGCTTCCGCATCGTCCGTGCGCTACAGCAGCTACGCACGAAGCGCCAGACGCTCCCCGCTAAGAAGCATGACAACGTACCTCTCTAATCCCTCCTACCGATGGCTACCAAGAAGATAGAAAAGGGTAAGAAGGCACCCGCCAAGAGAGCTAAGAAAGCAGCGCCAGCACCCTCTCCCGAAGAGGTTGCTATAGCGCTCGCCTTAGCGCAGGCTCTAGGCACCCCTCACGATGAGGAGTCCTATCAGCTCACGATACGGCACAAGGAGTTCGACCCCTGGTCGCTCAAGCTACAGAACATGCGTGTCATACCACAGAAGCAGTATTATATCTAATTCCAAACGGCAGTACCTTAGCAGGCTAGCTCGCTAGACTACTAAGCACCCATATCAAATCCCTTATGAAAGAATATAAGTATAAGATCGATGGCAAAGAGTACGCCGTCAAGATAGACAAGATCGAGGGTGACCAAGCTCAGCTAGAGGTCAACGGCACCCCATACAGCGTCGAGATCATACAGGAGAAGAAGAAGGAGACCCCTAAGGTCGCCAAGTCTGCTCCTACGTCAGCACCCTCTGCTACTGCAGCACCCGCACCCGCTGCGGCTCCAGCCTCCACAGGCAAGGGCAAAGCGGTCAAGGCTCCCCTACCTGGTGTCATCATATCGGTAGACGTACAGGTCGGTCAGCAGGTCAAGCGCGGACAGCAAGTGGCTGTACTCGAGGCTATGAAGATGGAGAACGGCATCAACGCAGAGTGTGACGGCACCATCACCGAGATCAAAGTCAAGGCTGGAGAATCCATCCTAGAGGGTACAGACATCCTCATCATCGGATAAGGAGAGTCTGACGACCAAACTATAGAGCGAGCTGGGGTTAAGGAGTGGATAGCAGAAGAGCCCAGTAAGACCTAGTGGCACGGCTCCGCTACCTCTTACTATCTCTCACGCTAGTTGCCCACTGCTTATCCCCGGCTCGTCTGCATTACTCGTAATTCACTACACATAGACTTATCATTATGAAAAACTTACAGCGTCTCATAGTCGCACTCACCGCAATCGTCTGCGTGACCCTTGCGATGAGTAGTTGCGACCCCAAACAAGAGCCCAATCCTGGACCCGACACGACAGGCGTGGACACCACTGGCACTAAACCTAATCCAGGGCCACAGCCCTTCCAGTCCATCCTCGAGCTAGATGACAATGGCGAGCTCACCGCCATCCCCTTCCCCTGCGTCGATTGGCTTGGTGGCGAGAAGGCTGTCCAAGCCTTCGAGCAGAGCAAGGGTGCTACCTTCGAAGGCTCCGTAGATAAGAATGGCAAGAAGATCCTTCGCTACAAGACGGGCGATCCCAAGGGACAGCAGCCCACCCGTATGTATATCATCGACCCCAAGAAGTCTCTCCTTGAGACCTCTTCCATACTGATTGCAGCCAAGCTAGTTGCCGAAGGAAACGATATCAATGACAATATGGAGATCCTCCTCAGCGACGCTGGCTATCAGAAGGTGCACGACGCTAAGGGCATCGCTTACTCCAACGGCACTTACCTGCTCGTCTTCTCTGAGGTCAACGCTAACTCTTGGGCTATCGCCTACCAGTCCGCAGGCGATCCCGCTCAGCTCGCAGGCATCCTACAGATCAAGGACTTCCCTTATCTCAAGAAGGAGACCAAGATGAGCACCTACACCTTTGAGGAGATCGAAGCTTACGAGAAGAAGCTCGGACTACGCAAGCAGACCAAGAAGACGGCAACCAGTGTTACCTATCAGGCGATAGATCCCAGCAAGGTAAACTTCACCTATGTCCGCTACGACATCAATCCCAATGACGAAAAGACGTCTGGTCCTATAGTCCGCACCGACCGCTTTTCGATGTCGATGTACAGACAGCCTGAGCTACGCTCTTACTTCGAGCTCAACGGCTTTACCTACGAGGCCTTCCAGGCGCTCTACCTACCACTGCTGGATGTCTTCGGACAGAGGATCAGCAAGGATAGTCCCATCATCACTCGTGAGCGAGAGACTCACCCCGACTGCTACGTCGAGTTTAAGCCAGCCGATCCAGATGCCGGATATAAGTACAATGCCATCAGGGTAAGTATGCCTCTCTCGTACAAACTTGACCCCGCAGATCGCAATAAGCCTCGCGCGGTGAGCTACGCCTACGAGTCTACAAGTGGCTCGACCATACAGAAGATTTCTTACGTATTCTCTAAAGAGTGGGAGGATGCTAAGATTGATGGAGACAATGCTATCATCAAGGACTTTATGACAAAGAATGGCTTCGTCTACACAGGTGATCGAATAATTGAAAACGAGCAAGGAAAGATCCACCTCTACCAGTATCACAAAGCATCTCTAGGTGTGTACTTTGAGTATGTACGCTTTATAGAGCCAGCCTTTATGACCCTCCCCATAGGGATCTTCACCAAGACACCTACAGTAACATTCTAGTCTTGTAGAGACAGAGCATCTACCCACAGAGCCAGCTCCTCGACCCATGCGCGTCGGAGAGCTGGCTCTCTTGCTATCGGCACAAGAAGCCTCCCTTTTTTGCGCAAAATCGGGCCACGTTGTCCCGATTTTGCGCTTTTATTTCGTCGTTTTTGGCCCGATTCGACAGGCGATTCCCGTTGTGGCGTACTGAGAGAGTGCGACTAAAGGCGACACCGTGTGACGATAAATGCCGATCCCCACGGAGGAAATCCCCAATAGCTCCGTGGCAATCGTCCATTTCCTCGGAAGAGTCAAATAAAACTTCCGAAGAATGAAATGAAACTTCGGAAGAATGAAATGATACTTCCGAGGGATTTCTCGTTTCCTCCCTGGACTATCTCAATTTCCTCAGGAGCAATTCGCACAAATTTCAAAAGTAGCCGAGAAGACTTTTGGCAGTGTCGCAAGTTTTCTATAACTTGGGTGTCCATTTAAAAGAAATAGGCTACATAAGGTCGACACAATTCATACATAAACCACTCTAATCTCTGGCTATAATGCTCACAATCAGAGGCAATAAAGCTCTTCCTATAGAGTACAGCCTACACCTCGTCTTGAAGCATCGGAGATTGAGCAGTCAAGACAAGATAAATACAACCAATATACCAATCAATAGAATCAGATATGCAATCAAACAAAAACCTCTTAAGTAAAACAACTAGACTGTTCATAGCTCTGGCTATCCTATCCGTCAGCTATCTACAGTCCTTCGCTCAGGAAGAGAGTGACATCATCACTATACAGACAAAACTGGCTGTAGGCAGTGATTTTGATATAGATATAACTCCCTATGAAGACACGCCTGAGTTTGAGATCCAAGGTGTCTCTGGGAATCTTGACGATGGCTATAAACTCACGAGTCAGACCGTAACCATCAAGGGTCGCATCAAAGAGCTATACTGCAGTAAAAGAGAGATTACTCACCTTGACCTCTCTAAGGCAAAGCATCTGTCCAAGCTAGACTGTCGAGGCAACTTACTCACAGAGCTAAATACCTCTGCAGTGCAAGACCTCCAGTGGTTCGCATGCAATGACAACTCAATCAACTCCTTAAACCTATCGAAAAATGAAAAGCTAGAATACTTATACTGTCATAAGAACCAACTCTCTAGCCTAGATGTAACTCACAACAAGCTCCTTCTAGAGCTATATTGCACGGACAATCAGTTGACATCGCTAGACGTTGATCAGAACAGTAACCTGCGCCTTCTCATCGTACACAATAACAAGCTCTCTGACCTCCGTGTAGCTCACAATCCAGAGCTTACACAGATCTCTTGCGGAGGTAACAACCTCTCGAGGCTAGACCTACAGAGTAACCCTAATCTCGTCAAGTTAGGCTGTAACAGCAATAAGTTATCCGCTCTAGACTTGTCTCACAACTTGAAGCTAGAGACACTCTTTTGTTACGACAATCAGTTCAAGTCAATAGATCTCTCCCTGCTCACTTCTCTAAAGCAACTCTCCATAGGGTCTAACCAGTTAGAGAGTCTAGATCTCCAGCACAACCCGCTTTTGAGCCAAGTCAAGTGTGGCAACAATCAACTAAAGCAGCTAGACCTTGCCAAGCTAGAGAAGCTATCTATCCTAGACTGTGGCAATAATCAGCTATCCAGTATAGACCTAAAGCACAATAAGATCCTCTCTACACTTTACTGCAACGACAACAAGCTCGAGGCTATAGACCTCTCAGCCAACGACAAGCTGATTACGCTAAATTGTAGCAACAATAGCATTGTCAAGCTGGATCTAGCGCACAATAGTTTTCTAGGAGAACTATATTGCGCTGGGAACAAGCTGACCTCTATCGACCTTTCCATACCTCAATACATACGGCACCTAGACGTTGAGGGCAACGCGCTCCAAGCGCTCGACCTCTCCAAGCAGACTATGCTCTCAGGGCTCGCTTGTGGCAACAATAAGCTGACAGAGCTTGATCTCTCTGCAAACAAGTCCCTACTTGAGCTACGCTGCGCAGGGAATCAGCTAAAGCAACTAGACCTACGCACCAATACTAAACTCAAGCTAATCAACGCATCGAAGAACCAGCTTAGCGAAATCATCACGGAGAGCTTAGGGAAGCTCATCTCACTCAATGTATCTGAGAATAAGCTGTCAGCCTCCCTCCTCACACAGCTACTAAACAAGCTTCCAGACGTCTCCTCCAAAGAAGTTCCCGAGGATCAGGCTGGATGGATGAAGATCGCTGACATTAGCAATAACCCTGGAAGCCACGAGGCTGATGTAACAACTGCTAGAAACAATGGATGGACAGTCAAAAGTGACCCCACAGCCATCGCACTCCCAGCTAATCATCAAGTCGTCCTAACCTATCATCCCGATGGTCAAGCGCTCCATACTGATAGTGACTGTAGCATGATCCAGCTACTCAACGTAGAGGGACAGCTCCTACTACAGACCAGCGGTCAGAAGCAGGATATCTCCATAGCTCACTACCCACAAGGCACCTACATTGCCGTTGCTTATGGGGCTAACGGTGACATTCTAGACAGATTAGTCTTCCTAAAGAACTAGTAGAAGCCTATCACCTTAGCTCTCTTTGTCTCTAATCGGTACAAGAAGAGCTACTCTTTGCGCAAGATTGGGTCGCACAGTCCCGATCTTGCGCTTTTCTTTAGTCGTCTTGACTCGATCCGATGGCGTCACAGACCATTCTTGTAAAGTAAACTTTTGGCTGTGTCGCAAGTTTTCCCTATCTTAGAGGGCGATTTTAACGAGTATAACAGATGAAACGAATACAATTCATACAGAAGTCTCTCCTGCTCATGACTGCGCTCCTCACGCTCAGTGTCGCCTGCACAGCTCAGAGCAAGAAAGAGACGCCTAAGGCCGAGATTCAGCACATCAATGCCAACTATATGCGCGAGCATATCTACGACTTCGAGGCGCATCCCGACACCTTCGTCTATAAGGGAGACAAGCCAGCCATCATCGACTTTTACGCCGACTGGTGCCGTCCCTGTCGCCAGCTGGCTCCCAAGCTACAAGAGGTTGCCGATCGATACGCTGACCAGCTCGTCGTCTACAAGGTCAACGTGGACGAGAACCCGCAGCTAGCCGCACTCTTTGGGGTACAGAGCATCCCGATGGTACTCTTCGTGCCACTCAATGACCTGCCCTACAAGAGCCTCGGGGACCTCCCCATGGATCACATCGAGGGGCTCCTCGGCAAGATAGGCGTCAAGACGAATAATCAGTAAAACACTTAATACACAGTAACTATAAACCACTACAAACTATGTCTACAGTAAAATTTCAAGATAAGATCACAGTCACGCTCTCTGGTGAGCAACCTAAGGTAGGTACGATGGCTCCCAACTTCGAGCTAGTTCGCAAGGACCTCTCCACGGCTAAGCTCTCAGACTATCGTGGCAAGCGTGTCGTCCTCAACATCTTCCCCAGCATCGACACTGGCGTCTGCGCAGCATCTGTACGTCGCTTCAACGCTGAGGCGGCTAAGCTCGACAACACCGTCGTCCTCTGCATCTCTCAGGATCTACCTTTCGCACAGGCACGCTTCTGCGGCGCTGAGGGTCTGGACAATGTCGAGACACTCTCTTCCTTCCGCTGCTGCACGGTTCCCTCTTCAGAGCCTGCTTTCTGCAAGGGCTACGGGCTGATGATGCAGGACGGACCTCTCGCAGGGCTACAGGCTCGCTGCGTCATCGTCATTGACGCCGAGGGCAAGGTCATCTACGAGGAGCTAGTGCCCGAGATCACCCAGGAGCCTAACTACGACAAGGCTATCGCAGCGCTGAAGTAAGCGCACGCCCACACAGAGGGAGACGATGTGACGCTATAGCGACCTTATCTTCCCTCCCACGACCGCGGCACCACGCCCCATACATTACGCCATGGAGCATGGTGCCGTTCTTTTTTTTCCTTTTCATCACAGCGCACACATATCTTATGAAGAGAACGACCACACTATTACTCCTCCTCACCGCACTCAGCCTGTCGCTCGGAGCACAGGTCCAGGTACCCAAGCCCAGCGATGCAGACTTTGCTATGAGCAACCTACTCGCCGTCTACGATGGCGATATGCGCATAGCGACTATCTGTCGCGAATATATCGTGGACAGCAATCTCAAGGAGGGCGCCGTCGCTGATGTTCTTTACCTGGCTAATGCAGACGGCTCCACCGACTACGCCTTCGGGTACGACCTTAAGGAGGCGACCCACTACAGCTGGGATCTAGAGCAAAACAGCTGTGATCGTCTTTATGTAGATACGGAGTACGAGGGGCTCTTTATCTCCCCGACCCTAACGGTGAGCTATGCTAAGCTTGCCAATGCTCGTACTGCCAGACTCCAGCCTCTCCTCCTCACCGATCAGCGAGGAGACGAGACGAAAAGCTATGGCATCGTCAAGGTTGGCGCACAGCTATGGATGCGCGAGAACCTCGCGACGCTGCGCTGGCGTGACGGGTCGAAGATCACGACTGGACTGAGCAAGTCGCAGTGGTGGAGTACCGAAGAGGCTGCCGTCTGTTACTACAATAACGACCTCAAGCTACTCGCTTCACACGGTGCTCTCTACAACTTCTTCGCCGTAATTGATGCTCGTGGACTAGCTCCCGAGGGTTGGACCGTTCCCAGTGATAGTCTGTGGCACTCGATGATACGCTACGTAGACCCCAAGGGCTTTGAGCCCGACCCTGATCTCCTGGATCGAGAGTCCGAGCACGCTGGCTTACTGCTTAAGAGTACTGAGGGGTGGAAGGTTCCCCCCAGTCCTGAGCCGGGCGCTGTCCTCAAGCAGGGCAATAACTTGACAGGCTTCAACGCACGCCCTATGGGTAGCACATCGCAGTCTAAGTGGATGGACTACTCTGCTGAGGGGTTCCAAGCGTACTTCTGGACTTCTTCTATCTATGAGAAGAGTGCACTCTTCAGGCGATTCTTTTGGGATCAAGATATTGCAAACAGATTTTTTGAGAGCAAGAACTACGGCTACTCCGTCCGTTGTGTCCAGCCTGCCACAAAAGTGAAGATCGTCCCCACCACCCCGCAAGTGATAACTGGCATACAGTTAGAGAGTGGCGTCGATGCTCAGACACCCTTCGTGATTCGTGCTGTCAGCAAGAGTGGAAAGATCGTAGTCACAGACGCTGCTGGGGCTAAGCACTCCTTTACGGTGGACAAGACCATTGACCAGCTCATAGGAGGTGCTGGCACGCTCGTCACCTTACTCGCCTCACCGCACAATGGCAAGCTAACCATCACTGGCGACCTCGTCTATCTCGATCTCTCGGGTCAGAAGATTACAGCGTGTCAGGTCGGAGAGGCTAACCTCCTACAAGCTCTCATCATCAACAATAACAAGCTCTCCCAGCTGAAGCTCCGCAACTGCCCTAGCCTCACGAGACTAGAGATCAGCAACAACCGCTTCGCCGATCCACTACCTCTTGTGGAGAGCCTACCGACTCGTCCCGACATAAAGGAGCATGCTGGCCACATCGTCTTCCTCAACAGTGCCAAGAATGGCGACTTACCCGAGGGCAATGTGAAGAGCGATGCTTTCATCACCGCTGCTAATAAGAAGGGCTGGATAGTGCTGGATGGCGAGACACCGCTCACGACACACATCTCCGAGATCACTTCTGAAGTGGCTGGGCAGATCATTCCGACAGACGACGAAGGTCACTACCAAGTCATCGGCATCACCCCCGCCTCGTGGCAAGTCTACACAGCAGAGGGGCTACTCGTAGCGACCAGCAGTCAGACCAGTGCGAACGTCATGGATCTCTCTGGGCTACCTCGTGGCGTCTACCTTGTACGTCTCATAGCCCACGACGGCGTGCAAGCCGTATACAGGCTGGTCCGATAGACTCCATACGGAGATTGCCCACCCCATAGGCTTCGCTCTCTAGATTAGGTTGCCGTCTCTGACCAAAGTTGGAGACGGTAACCTAATGGATGGCGTGGCGTAACAGCCATTGCGCGAAATAGTCGTACCTTCGCACTGTCTTTAGCTAGACAGAGATCTATAGAACAGACGCAAAATGATACCACAATACAAGAGTAATCCACCTCAGTGGACAGAGATATACAGCCAGTCTAACCTCCCCGCAGAGCTGCAATCGCTCAAGGACTTGACGATGAACCTATGGTGGTCTTGGCAACCACGGGCTATACGACTCTTTCAGTCTATCGACCCTGAGCTATGGGCGCAGACTGATGGTAATCCTCGCTGGATGCTTCACCTCCTAGGGGCGGAGCGTATAGCGGAGCTTTGCCAGGACCAGACCTTCCTCGCAGAGGTGCAGGCGCTGTACGATGAGCTACAGGCCTATCTGCAGGAGCGCCCCGATGAGACGCGCCCCTCGGTCGCTTACTTCTGTATGGAGTACGGCATTAGCAATACGCTGCACATTTACTCGGGTGGCCTAGGCATCCTCGCGGGTGACTATGTCAAGGAGGCGAGCGACAGCAACGTTCGGCTCACCGCTGTGGGGCTCCTTTATCGCTACGGTTACTTTACGCAAAGCCTTGATCCGAGTGGTAATCAGGTGGCGCACTATGTGCCGCAAAACTTTCACAACCTGCCCCTTGAGCCCGTACTCAACGAACGAGGTGAGCGTCTGACGCTACAACTAGAGATGGCTTCACTGCCGGTCGTTTGTCAAGTGTGGCGCGTGCCAGTAGGTCGCGTGTCGCTCTATCTGCTGGACACGGATGTGCCTGAGAATGGGGATCTGGCGAAGAGTATTACCCACAGCCTCTATGGCGGCGACTGGGAGAATCGACTCCGTCAGGAGTACCTCCTAGGCATCGGCGGTACGATGCTGCTCAAGCAGCTCGGTGTCACGTGCGATGTGTACCATATGAATGAGGGGCATGCCGCCTTTATGAATGTGGAGCGACTGGTCAATCTGGTGGAGGATAGGGGCTTGCCCTTTGACGTGGCGCTCGAGGTGGTGCGCGCCTCTTCGCTCTATACGGTGCATACGCCTGTTCCGGCAGGACACGACTACTTTGAGGATGCTTTGATCGATCGTTACTTTACGCCCTTCTATAGTCGTCTGGGTATCTCTCGTGATGAATTTATCCTGCTGGGCAAGGACAGCCACGGGAGCGGCGGTAAGTTCTCCATGAGCGTCTTGGCACTGCACACTTCGCAGGAGGCTAATGGCGTGAGCAAGCTCCATGGCGATGTGTCGAAACGTATGTTTGCTCCCGTGTGGGAGGGCTTCTTCCCCGAGGAGAGCCACGTCTCTTATGTAACGAATGGGGTGCACCTGCCTACCTGGGCAGCGCCTGAGTGGCAACAGTTCTTCGTTCGTCACTTCGGTGCTGACTACCTGAGCCATCAGTCTCAGGAGGAGATGTGGGCTAGGATCATGAGTGTGCCGAGCGAGGAGATACGTCAGATACGCCAGTGCCTGAAGAGACGACTGATACAGCACATCCAGAGCACGATCATAAAGACTCACGGAGAGATAGGACTGCCGCCACAGCTTGCTAAGGCAACGCTTGACGAACTACAGGAGCGGGCCCTCTACATAGGCTTCTCACGCCGCTTCGCCACTTACAAGCGTGCTCATCTACTCTTTGAGGATCTAGAGACTTTGGCAAAGATCCTGGACAATAAAGAGCGTCCCGTCCGCTTTATCTTTGCGGGCAAGGCGCACCCTGCCGATGGCGGTGGGCAGGCGCTCATCAAGCGCATCATAGAGGTGAGCCGTATGCCGCAGTTTGTCGGTAAGATAATCTTCCTACCTGACTACGACATCGCTCTTGCCAAGACGCTTATCCCAGGCGTCGATGTATGGCTTAACAATCCGATGCGCCTCATGGAGGCCTCTGGTACTTCTGGCGAAAAGGCCGAGATGAACGGAGTCCTCAACCTCTCTGTGCTGGACGGCTGGTGGTACGAAGGGTACAAGGAAGGCGCTGGCTGGGCGCTCTCGGCAGAGCGCACTTACACTGATCAGCATCTGCAGGATCAGCTCGACGCCATGACGATCTATCAGCTCATAGAGCAGGAGATCGTACCCACTTACTATGCCGACATGCCGGCTGGTTGCTCGGATCACTGGGTAGACTATATCAAGCGCTCGATGCTCTACATTGCGCCACACTTTACGATGCGCCGCATGCTGGACGACTACTACGATCGCTTTTACAACAAGTTGGCAGTACGCTCCGAGCTCCTAGAACATCAGGGCTACCAGCAGGCTCGTGATATCGTTGCCTGGAAGCAACGGGTCGCTGCCACGTGGAATACGATCACTGTTCAGGAGGCGACCTTCGAGGGGGTCATGCGAGAGCCAAACTACAATGGACAGCATAGTGATCCGACCTTTAGGGTGACGATCGATGCGGGACAAGTGGAGGCAGAGCTCGTCGCCGAGCTGATTGTCACGACGCGGGACGAGCTGACGGGCGAAGTAAGGTATGTGGGCAAGGATCTCTTTCACGAGGTGATGCCCCGCATGGGGACGACCCGTACTTATGAGCTAACGGTGCCGTCGGCTCGGCCAGGCAAATATCAGATAGCGGTGCGTCTGCGCCCTTATCTACCCGAGCTGCCTCACCTGATGGACTTCGCTTACGTCCGTTGGATCTCTTTCTAAGCGCTAGCTGTTAGCAGCTAGGACGGAAGAAATAACGAGAGGGCTCAATCGCTGAATGGAAGCGGTTGAGTCCTCTGCTGTTATTCTGATCCTCGCCTGATAACCTATTGGTAGCAAAAAGACAACGACGGGGCAATCGGCAGACGATACCTTTGCGTAGACAATCTAGGAAACGCAATATATATCGTAATCGACTATGAAGCAAACAGCACAATCCCTCACACGACTCGCCACGCTACTCGTCAGCGCCATCATCTTGCTAGCTCTCCCTCTGGAGGGATGGGCTGAGCGTCCCCCGCTCAGCACGAAGTCGGAGTACACCCTCCTCGTCTGTAGCGATCCGCACATTATGGCTCCCGAGCTAGTCGTTCAGGAGGGCCCTGCCTTTGAGGAGACATTACGTAGCGATCGTAAGCTACTCCTCGAGAGCGTACAGATCTTTGATCAGTTAATCAAGGAAGCTCTAGAGATACGTCCTGATCTCTTCCTCATCTGTGGAGACCTAACGAAAGATGGTGAGCTAGCTAGCTATCACTATCTCACGCAGCGACTAGAACGGCTCACCGAGGCTGGCATCAAGGTACTCGTCGTGCCGGGTAATCACGATGTCAACAATCCCCTTGCTCAAATCTACCTAGGGGATCATACGACTGCTACGGAGCATATCACTCCCGATCAGTTTGTTCAGATTATGGCGCCCTACGGGTATGACGCCTCTTCAAGCATATCGAGAGGCCCAGCGCTCTGCTACGTATCAGAGCCTCTCCCAGGGCTACGTGTCATCGGTATCGATGCTTGTCAGTACGAGGACAATATCTCCAATAACTATCCTACGACGGCTGGCCGTCTTGATGAGGAGCGCGTCCAGTGGATCGAGGATCAAGTGCGACAAGCCAATGCTCAGGGCAAGCAAGTCATAGCGATGATGCATCATGGTATCGTAGAGCACTTTCCCGGGCAGTCGCTACTGGCTAAGGAGTATCTGATACAGGATTATGATTGCATTGCAGAGCGTCTCGCTGAGGCTGGTCTGCAGTATGTCTTTACGGGGCACTTTCATGCTCAGGACATCGCCGCCAAGAGCTACAATCAGAGCGTCATACATGACATAGAGACTGGCTCCACAGTTACATACCCCTGTCCATATCGTTTGGTCCAGGTCACCCCGACAGAGCTACGTATATCCTCTCGTCAGATCGCCTTAACGATGCCCTCTCACAGAGCTTCAGAAGGTACGATCTCTTTGCAGGACTACGCTTATCAGCACCTAGAGCTTGGTATAAATGATTTGGTACGCTTCCTCACGGAGCATCTAGAGAGTCAGGATAGTACCTCTGTTATAACTCCTTATAAAGGCGTGATAGATCAGGCGATACCTGCTCTCAAGCCTCTATTCATGGAGATCTATGCGAATCACCTGCAAGGCGACGAGCGGGGCCTGCATCACAACCCAGATAGCACGGCAAGGATGACGGAGCCGTATCCGGGTGATCTCTTTGATCAGACGAAAGGGTTGATCCAAGGAATGCTACCATCGCTAACTCAGCAGATAGAGCTCTTTGAAACGGCTCTATACGACACCTCTGAGTCGGACAACAACGTGTCGCTGCCTTACGATCACACCGCTCGTCTTGACCCACAAAGACTTGCCAAGAGCAAGCCTTAGGATTGCTTGCTAGACTTTAGACGTGCGAAATGATCTTTCGGTAGAACTGTAGTACCGAAGGCGCAGTGCGTAGGTTGTGTGGCTTGAGTGGCTGTGTGAGCGTCAAGCCCTCGAGCGTGCGACAGCGACTGAGTGCCACGTATCCTTGTCCAGGGGCAAAGAAGCGACTCGGGTCAACCACGATCTGGTCGCACGTTTGCCCCTGCGCTTTGTGTACTGTGATAGAGTAAGCGACGATGAGCGGTAGCTGCGTGTAGGAGCCAGTCTGTCGCTCGACGATCTCCCCCTTCTTCTCGTCGTAGTCGTAGTCTACCTGCGACCAGGTGTGAGGCGTGACAACGATAGTCTCGCCATCGGGCGTCTCCACCTTGGCATACGGCTCCGTAATGTCGCCGACAGAGCCCCCGACGAGCTTCGTGATGACGCCCGTCGTGCCGTTGACCCACGCCCCGTCGGGATGATTGCTCACAAGCATCACCTGAGTGCCCACCTTGAGCGAAATCTCTTCGGGCACAGGCAGTGCAGAGGCCGGGATCTTACCCTTTAGCTTGCCTCGTATGGTCACCTCTTTGGCATCAAGCTGAGCACAGCGAGACTGGTTGTACGCCTCCACATTGGCTCTATGAGAGAAGAGTAGCACCGCATGCTGGTCGCTCTGGAGTAGCTCCTTCTGCCACTGCGGGGAGACGCGGCTGTTGAGCAGAGCGACCGTGTCCTCGCTGACACGTCCTAGGCGGATCTCCTCCAGTGCAGAGACGAAGTGCTGGTCGCTCTGACGATACATGCGCCGCAGGACTATGGCGATGGGCGCCAGTGTAGCGTAGGAGTGCGCCTCGAAGAAGTAAAAGCCGTCGCTTTCAGGATAAGCGCGTTGCATCTCCTCCTGATCGGCTGTTGTCGTGACGGGTGGTAGCTGAAAAGGGTCCCCCACCATGAGGAGTTGCACACCCCCAAAGGGCACCTTGCTATGTCTCACGCTACGCAGGATACGATCCATGGCGTCGAGCAGGTCACATCGCACCATCGAGATCTCGTCGATGATGATTAGGTCGAGCTGACGGATAAGCTCCCGCTTGTCCTTGCGGTAGCGACGCGTGATGGCGGAGGTGTGGTTGGGATCTGTCAGCGGAGCGAGCGGTAGTCGGAAGAAGCTGTGGATCGTCTGGCCATGAATGTTGAGCGCAGCGAGTCCCGTCGGGGCCAGCTTGACAAACTTCTTACGAGTCACCTCGCAGTAGTTCTTTAGGAAGTAAGACTTGCCAGTACCCGCACTACCCGTCAGGAAGAGACTCATAGAGGTCTGCTCCAAACATTGCAGGGCAGACATCTGCTCGGCATTGTGCTGATCGAAAGCTTCTGGGACAACTAGCATACCGCCACTTACTCCTCGTAAAGCGTTGGGTCCTCCAGCCCGTTTGCCACAAAAGCGTCGTGCCGCTCCCGACAAGTGCCACAGCGTCCGCAGTGGCGCTCGCCACCCTGATAGCAACTGTAAGTTTTGCCGTAAGGCACTCCAAGACGAGTGCCCCGAGCCACGATCTCAGCTTTCGTGAGGGTCGTGTAGGGCGCCACCAGCTTGACCCCATTGCTGGTGCCAGCCGTGATCGCCTCGCCCATAGGCTTGACAAAACTCTCCCGACAGTCTGGGTAGATGGCGTGGTCGCCGAAGTGATTCGCTATGAGTACCTGCTGCAAGTCTCGGCTCTCGGCCAAACCTGCGAGGATGCTCAGCATGATGCCATTGCGAAAGGGAACCACCGTCGAGCTCATATTTTCCTCCGAATAGTCCCCCAGTTGCATCTCACCACCCGAGAGAAGGAGGTCACTACGAAAGTACTCCCCGATGAAGGCGAGCGGGATGATCAAGTAAGGGATCTCTAGCTCACGGCAGATAGCCTCGGCCGCAGCCAGCTCACGGGCATTGTGCTTGGAGCCGTAGTCGAAGCCCACGGCACAAGCCACCTCCTCACGATATTCGTAAAGGAGCGTCGTGCTATCCACGCCACCTGAGAGTGCGATCAGCGAATTGCGCATTACCACTGTCTTAGTAAGAGCGAGCGATGATCACCCGACACTTAGAGGGGCGACCAGTCACCATACAGCGACCAGGCTCCGAGGGGATATCGCGAGGGATGCAGCGGATCGTTGCTTTGGTCTCCTCCTTGATACGTGCCTCCGTCTCGGCTGTGCCGTCCCAGTGGCAGAGGAAGAAGCCACCGTCCTCGATGCGCTCCTTGAATTCATCGTAGCTGTCGCAGATGTAGGTGCGCTCCTTGAGCGACTGGAGCGAGCGGTTGTAAAGATTGCTCTGAATATCCTCGAGCAGTTGCTCAATATGTGCGGAGATGCCCTCTAGTGGCATCGTCTCCTTGGTGAGCGTGTCACGACGAGCTACCTCGACGGTGCCATGCTCCAGGTCGCGCATACCGAGAGCAAGACGTACGGGGACACCCTTCATCTCATACTCAGCAAACTTCCACCCTGGCTTCTTATTGTCGTTGTCATCGATCTGAACCGATACGCCATGCTGACGAAGCTCGTTGACGATCTTGTCGGCTGTCTCATGGATGCGTTGCAGCTCCTCCTCGCTCTTGTAGATCGGCACGATGACCACCTGGATAGGCGCAATGCGTGGGGGGAGTACTAGTCCGTTGTCGTCGCTGTGTGCCATGATGAGTGCACCGACTAGACGTGTGGACACGCCCCATGAAGTAGCCCAGACGTAGTCACGATTGCCCTCCTTGTCAAGGAAGGTAACGTCAAACGCCTTGGCGAAGTTTTGCCCTAGGAAGTGCGAAGTACCAGACTGCAAAGCTTTACCATCCTGCATCATAGCCTCGATGGTGTAGGTGTCGATAGCGCCAGCGAAGCGCTCGGTCTCGCTCTTGACTCCGACGATAACCGGCAGCGCCAGCATCTCACGGGCGAAGTCCTCGTAAACGCCGATCATCTTGCGCGCCTCAGCGATCGCCTCCTCTTGGGTAGCATGAGCCGTGTGGCCCTCCTGCCAGAGGAACTCAGCCGTGCGGAGGAAGAGACGCGTACGCATCTCCCAGCGCACCACGTTGGCCCACTGATTACAGAGCAGTGGCAGGTCACGGTAGCTCTGGATCCAGTTCTTGTAGGTACTCCAGATGATCGTCTCACTCGTCGGACGAACGATCAGCTCCTCCTCGAGCTT
>QWCB01002091.1_pt1 | contig 17372 bp, 20 predicted proteins | sample 1972511 | NCBI WGS metagenome assembly QWCB01 (sample SAMN09866719, study PRJNA288562) | Human gut metagenome isolate term5_stool, whole genome shotgun sequencing... | isolation source: gut | host: Homo sapiens | place: USA: California
AACGAAGAAATTGTTGAAGAGATTAAAGAAAATGCAAACAATATCGGTGTTAAAAAAGCTGATTTTGTTGATCAAGACGGAGACGACAGCGATGAACTCACACCGCAAGCAATAAAAGTAGTGGTTGAAAGGGGCGAAGCCTCAACAACTTTGTTGCAGAGAAAGTTAAAAATCGGTTATGCAAGAGCGGCTCGAATTATCGACGAACTCGAAGAAAAGAAAATTATCGGACCGTTTGCCGGCAGTAAACCGAGAGATGTTTTGATTACAATGGATCAGTGGCTTGAAATGGATGCTATGAGGGACGATGAAGAAGACTGACAAAAAACTCCTTAAAATAATTTCAACTGCCTTTATTGTTTTGGCCTTTTTGATCTTAACCGTTTTTCTAAACTTAAAAGATAATATAAATGTAAATGAAGCTTTTAAGACAGTTGGACTTAAAGATAAAAATATAGCAACAAAGCAGGACTTTTGTGCCTATTTTATCGATGTCGGACAAGGTGACTGTTCTTTGATAAAAAATGATAACAAATATATGTTGATAGATGCAGGCAACATCTCTGACGGCGAAAAAATAGAGGAATTTTTGAAATCTGTAGGTTGTAATGAACTTGAATATGTTGTCGCAACTCACCCACATGCAGATCACATCGGCGGAATGGCTTATGTTATAAATAAAGTGAAGGTTAAAAATGTTTTAATGCCTGATATTCCGGATGAAATTATGCCGACAACAAAGACCTTTATAAATTTATTGAATGCGGTAAAAAGAAGTGGTGCAAAAGTATATAAAGCTCAACAAGTAAGCGGGTTTGAACTTGGAAAGGCAAAGGTCAAAGTTCTTTCTCCCAAAACCGATTTTGACAGTTTGAATAACATGTCTGTTGTTATGAAAATCACCTACGGTGAAAAATCCTTTTTGTTTACCGGTGATATGGAAAAAGAAGCTGAAAATAATGTGTTGAAAGAGCTTGGAAAAAATAAGGCAGATTTGAACTGCGATGTATTTAAAGTGGCCCATCATGGAGGCTCAACATCAAGCACAAAACCTTTTATTAAAGAAGTAAGTCCAAAATTTGCTGTTATTTCTTGCGGATTGAATAATTCATACCATCACCCTCATCCATCAGTCTTGAATACCTTAAATGAAAATGATGTGAAAATTTACAGAACCGATAAAAACGGAACTGTTTATATAGGAACAGACGGTGAAAAACTTTTCTGTTATACGAATGATTAAATTGGAGGATAAAATGAAGAAGAATATATTAAAAGTCTTCAATATTTTTTTTATTATCATTTTTGCATGTGTGACTTTGTCATCTTGTGTGGGACAAAAACGTGCAAGTTTTACTAAGGCTAAAGCTAAGGAAGGCAAAATTTCACAGTCTGTTTCTTCTTATTCTGCCTCGAATTTAGATTTATTGGCATCCTCTAATTTTGTTGAGCTTTATTTTGACCGCGTTTCATTTTGTCCTGTTATTAAAGATAAAACGACGGGTGAACTTTGGTCCGCGCTAACAAATGAAAATTTTGATGCCAATACAATAGAAATGAAAGTTGAATATAAGGGAAAGGTCTATGAGCTCTTTTCACAAAAAAATTCTGTTGCACTCGGTAAGGCTTCTTACAACTATAAAGATACCGGAGTTGAAGTAAAATATAATTTTGAAATCGGAGAAAACAGCGAAAAAGTTAGTTTCCCGATATTTGTTGATTTTAATCTTAAAGACGGATGTCTTTATGTTTCTTCAAACTTGGAAAAAATCGCAAAGGTGAAAGGTTTAAAAATCTTGTCAATAGATCTATTACCGTTCTTCGGTGCTGTTAAAACGGTTTCCGAAAATGATTTCATGCTTGTTCCCGACGGTTGTGGAGCGGTTATAAAGACCGCTGCCGCAGGCAATGCAAGTTACAACATCAAGACTTACGGATATGATCCGGCTCTTTCTGAAAAATCTGATATTCCGTATTCAATCATTCCCGCTTTTGGAGTCAAACACAATAAAGACGCTTTCTCGGCCCTTGTAATTGACGGCGATGCCATAAGCAGAATTATTGCAAATAAAAGGCAGGGCGGATATAACAACGTCTATGCACGATTTGATATAACTCAAAATGATCTGAATAAAGATTATAACGGACATATCGCAAAGAATCCCTATAAAGGTAAAATTCAAGTCGGTTACAGATTCTTCTCCGGCAACCAAACAACGCCGGGAGGGATAGCTTCTCTTGTAAGTGAGCAACTTATCAGAGAAAATTTCTTGTCAGATTTAGAGGATAAGGACAATAGAGATATTCCCATGAATATTGCACTTTTGGGTAGAATGAAAAAAGGCCACGTAATGAAAAATTTGACCGATTTCGATGAAGCTATTGAAATTTTAACTTATGCAAAAACTAAGGATATTAACAACATAAACTTAAGATATTTAGGAGCTTTGAGCGGAGGGGAAAAGCAGAAATCTTTGAATTTTGCAAAACTATCTAAATCTCTCGGCACGAAGAGCTCTTTTCGTGAACTCAATGACTATGTAAAAACACAGGAATGCAATTTATTTATAGACACAAAGCTACACAAGTCTTGCAAAAGAAAAGTTTTTGACATAAAGGGACGAATGATAAATTATACAGGACCAAACGGAGAAAAAGTATATCCTTCATCTCTCAGAAAGGGCGAAAACTATGTAATCCCGTTTCTTAGAAATATGAAGAAGAGAGAAATAACCGGCTACTGTGTTTCAGATGCTTCCAAAGTTTTATATTCCGACTTTTATAACAGCCGAATGAATCGTCAAGAAACAAGCACGATTGTTAAAAATCAAATTAAACTTTTATCTAATTCAAGAGATACTGCAGTAGAACACGGAAACGCATATTCTCTTTTTGAGACTGATGTTGTTTATAATTTGCCCTATAAAAACACCTATAAGAACAACGAATTTTACAATGCTGTTCCGTTTGTTCAAATGATATTACACGGAAATATGGATTACTCATTTGGTTACTTTAACTTAGACGCTAACCCAAAAATCCTGATGCTTAAATCTATTGAATACGGAGCGGTTCCAAGTTATATGTGGTCTTTTTCCGATGATAATAATAAAACTTTTTATGAGGATAATATGAAGCAGGCTTCGTCAGATTATAAAGCTTTCAAGGATGCGTTCAAAGATTTAAGATATACAAAGATTAAAAATAATACTAAAGTCGCCGATGGTCTGTATATGACCGAATACAATAACGGAACACATATTTATGTTAATTACAATAACAAAGATGTTACATATAACTCGTTTACCATAAAGGCACAGAGCTATTTACGAGTAAATTAAAATCATATTTTCATGAACGAAAATATGATTTACAGTAAATTATTTAATTTTGTTAATGTCGTAAGGCGTTTTTTGATAAACAAAGTAGTTGAGCCAATTTGAAAAAATCACGCTTGCACTTTGACGCCAAATAAGCGGAGGAGTTTTTTCGGTGTTGTCGTTTGGAAAATAATTATAAGGAAGAGCGGTTTTAAGACCTTTGTTTTTATCGCGAAAATATTCATTTGCAAGTGTAATTCTGTCATATTCCAGGTGACCTAAGATATAAAAATTTCGACATGCTTTATCGGCAATAATGCTGGCACCCGATAAATCCGAACCTGCTAAAATTTCAAGGTCTTCTTCTCTTTCAATATCATCTGCTTTTATCTGCGTATATCTTGAGTGAGGCATATAAAAAACATCATCTAAATTTCTTGTGAGAGCATGGAAAGGATTTTTTGTATGCTGCTCAAATACACCGAATAATTTTTTGCTTAGAGGATACTTGTTTATATTATATTTACGATACAAGGCAGCTTGAGCGGCCCAACAGATAAACAGATTTGAATATACATGAGTCTTTGACCAGTCAAACACTTTGCATAGCTCTTCAAAATAGTCTACATCTTCATAGAAAAGCGTTTCAACTGGAGCACCGGTTACTATCATTCCGTCAAACTTTTCGTCTTTTATTTGATCGAAATTTTTATAAAACTTATGTATATGTTCAGATGGTGTATTTTTACTTTTATGTGAAGTCATCTGCAAAAGTTCGACATCTATTTGAAGCGGAGAATTACTTAAAAGCCTTAGAATTTGAGTTTCAGTTTCGATTTTTTTCGGCATTAAGTTTACAATCAAAATTTTAAGAGGACGAATATCCTGTGTGTATGCACGAGAATCTGACATAACAAAAATATTCTCAAGTTCAAGGTTATGTTTGGCGGGCAATTGATTGTCAATTATGATAGGCATAGTTTTCTCCTTTGTTTGTGATAGAAAAAAGTATAACAAAAGAAGATTTAATCTTCAAGGTAAAGAAAGGCGATATAGATAATGATAGAAAAAAGTCTTATTGATTTGTATGATTTAGAGCTTAACGATATAGAAAAACTTATCGATTTAGCTTTGAAAATCAAAAAAAATCCGGAAAAATATATGGATTATTGTCATGGCAAAATCATGGCGACCTTGTTTTATGAACCGTCTACCAGAACACAGATGTCTTTTAAAACGGCGATGCTTCGTTTGGGCGGCCAGGTAATAGGATTTGATGATCCTAAGAATTCATCGGTGGCAAAGGGCGAAAACTTGAAAGACACTATAAAAATTTTTGCAAATTACGCAGACATAATCGTAATAAGACATCCTTTTGAAGGCACGGCATTTGCGGCTTCTCAATTTATTGATACTCCGATTATAAATGCAGGAGACGGGGGACATATGCACCCTACGCAGACACTTACAGATGTTGTAACCTTGAAGAGTGAAAAGGGAAGGCTCGATAATTTGAAAATCGGACTTTGCGGAGATATGCTAAATGGCAGAACAGTCCATTCACTCATAAAAACGATGAGCAGATATGAAAATAACAGATTTTATATAATTTCAGCCAAAGAACTCGCACTTCCCGAATATGTTGAAGATTTTATGAAAGAGAGAAACGTTAAATTTACTTATTCAGATGCAATAGAAGATTGTATCGGCGATTTGGATGTTTTGTATATGACCAGAATACAAAAAGAAAGATTTGACAGCGAAGAGGAATATCAAAAACAAAAAGGCCTGTTTATACTTACAAAGGATAAGTTAAAACAGGCAAAAGACGATATGATAATTATGCATCCGCTTCCGAAGATAGATGAAATAGAAATTGAAGTTGATGATGACGAAAGAGCAAAATATTTTGAGCAGGCTAAAAACGGAATGTATGCGAGAATGGGACTGATTATAAAAATGCTCGAGACTGATCAAAACAGACCGATAAACTACAAAAACAGTGAAATAAAATGCAATAATCCAAAATGCATAACTAATAAAGAAACATATCTTGAAAACCTTGTTGTGACTAACGGAAAAGATAAATACTGCGCGTATTGTGACAGTAAAATAAAATAAAAATTACATAAAAATAAAAACACCCAAATCAATTGATTTGGGCTTTTATTTATTGTTTACATATTTTTTGAAAGCGTCAAAAACTTCTTCGCTGATGACGTGTTCAATCGCACAGGCATCATTTTTTGCAAGTTCCGGCTCAATTCCCAAGTCAATGAAAAAGTTTCTCAAAAACTCATGCTTTTCATAAACCGAAGTTGCGGTTTTGTTTCCTTTTTCCGTGAGATATATATGACCTTTTTTATCCACAAAAATATCTTCCGTTTCACGAAGCTTTTTCATTGCAACGCTTACGCTCGGTTTGCTAATGTTCATATATTTGGCAATATCAATGCTGCGCACTTTGTCTAAATTTTTGGAGAGAATTAAAATGGTTTCCAAATAATCTTCTACGGATTGATTTATTTTTCTTTGCATATTTTCTCCTAATTAACTAAATTCAAATAAAAACTCTTTGCAAGTTCATCACATCGCTCATTATATGGGTGACCGTCGTGTCCCTTTATCCAATAAAATTTTGTGTCGTGAATATCAAGAAGTTTATGTAGTCTTTTCCAAAGATCGGAATTCAAAACTTCCTTGTTTTTCGAACGCTTCCAATTGTTTTTAACCCAGGAATCCAGCCATTTTTTGTTTATAGCGTCGGAGACATATTTGGAATCGGTAGTTATATTGACACGACATGGAAACTTAAGACTCTCAAGAGCCTTTATAACAGCTAAAAGTTCCATTCTGTTATTAGTAGTCTCTTTTTCGCCGCCACTTATTTCTTTTTCCTTGCCCTTATAGACCAAAATTGCGCCGTATCCTCCCGGACCGGGATTTCCCGAACAGGCACCGTCTGTGTAAATTTCAACAAGGGGCATTTCTTTTTGTTTCATATTTTTAATGTTATCATTTAAGAATATATTTTACAAGCAATATAAAATACACCCAAACATAGGGTGTATTTTGCCTACAAAAGATAATTGAGTTTATATATTTTTTAAAAGGAAACAGTCAGTATCATCTTGAATTTATCTTCGCCGTAAACCGAATGTGGGATGTCTTTTGGCATAATAAGTGTATCGTTGCTTTCAAGATAAAAAATGTCTTCTCCGACTGTAAATTTTCCTTTTCCGTCTATTACGGTTACCATTGCATCTCCGTCTGATTTGTGAGTTGAGATTTCTTCTCCCTTATCAAAAGCGAAAAGAGTCAAGCTCAATGCATCATTTTGAACCAAAGTTTTACTTACAACCTGTCCCGGTTGATATGAAATTTGATCTTTTAAATTTAGCTTTACATTTTTCTCAATGTTTTTATACATAATTTTGACACCTCTATTCTTTAATACTACCGTCTATTCCCATAACTACAATTTCCCATGGGATAAACTTGCCGCTTGCTTGCAAGGCTTTTTTCGCTGCCATCTCAAGACCGCCACAGCACGGCACTTCCATTCTTATGATAGACACAGACTTTATGTCATTTTGTGCAATAATCTGAGTCAACTTTTCACTGTAATCAATGTCATCGAGTTTCGGGCAACCAATAATTGTAACTTTCCCTTTCATGAATTCTTCATGCATGGACGCGTATGCATAAGCAGTACAATCTGCCGCAATCAGAAGTTTTGCTCCATCGAAATAAGGTGCTTTAACAGGTGCTAATTTTATTTGAACAGGCCAATTTTGCAGCCTTGATGTTTGACGTAAATTTGCAGTGTTGTCAACTTCGTTTTTTTCTGCTTGTCTGTTAATTTGCATTACTCTTGAACCGGGACATCCTGAATGCGCATTTTGTTTCAATTCTCCGTTTTCTTTCATCTTTGCCTTCATATATTTTCTTCTTTCATTTTCATCTTCAATTTGCATAATTTCTTCTTTTGTCATATTCATAGCTGCTTTTCTTATGTCTTCCTGCTCTTTTTTTACAGCTGTATCATCATATTCCGGTGCTTCTCGCTCTTCAAAAGTAATTGCTCCTGTCGGACAACTCGGCAGACAGTCTCCTAAACCGTCACAATAATGTTCTCTTACCAGCTTTGCTTTTCCGTCTATAATGTCAATCGCGCCTTCATGACAGGCATGAGCACAGAGCCCACAACCGTTGCACTTATCTTCATCGATATGAATAATTTTTCTTATCATGGTTTTTCCTCCTTCTATTTACAAATAAATTATATTATAATTATATAAAAAAATATGTGGTTATAACCACATATTAAAAAATTTTGGAGATTTAATATGTCTGATCAAAATAAAACAGATGCCTTTGATATAAGCGATTGTATTCTTTTTAATAATATGAATGAAAATGAAATTGACGAAGCCTTAAATTTTTTTAATGCGAGAAAAACGAATTATGATAAAGACACTATAATTTTTCATGCGGGTGAAAAGACTAAAATTTTAGGCATTGTTTTATCCGGCAGTGTTACTGTCGAAAGTAATGATTTATGGGGCAATCGAACAATTTTTACGATTATAAAAAAAAGCGGTATTTTTGCGGAAACATATTCCTTACTTAATGAAACACTTTTGGTTGACGCCGTCGCAAACGAAAAAAGTGAAATTATACTTTTGAATGTCGGTTCTTTAAGCAGCTTTGTTGATTTTGAAAAGACATGGATCAATAAATTTATTTTGAATCTTTTGTCTGTTTGTGCAAGAAAAAATTTAATCTTATCGGCAAAAAACTTTGATACTTCGGCAAAAAGCATAAGAAAAAGGGTGATGTCTTATCTTAATGCCGAGTCTATAAAAAAACAGAGCCGTAGTTTTGATATTCCTTTTAACAGACAGCAATTTGCCGATTACTTAAATGTCGAAAGAACGGCTCTTTCTAAAGAGATTGGTAAAATGAAAAGGGAAAATATGATCGATTATCACAAGAATCATTTTCAAATTTTGTAAAATAAAAAAGCACATATACCGTCGGTATATGTGCTTTGGTGCGAGAGACGGGGGTCGAACCCGTATGGTAATACCACACGCCCCTCAAACGTGCGCGTCTGCCTATTCCGCCACTCTCGCGAACAGGTATAGATTATATATTGAAATATAATAAAAGTCAATAAACTAATTACAAAATATTATGTTATTTTAATTTTTAATTCAATTAGTTTAGATAAATTGATTTAAACTTGACAATTATAATTTAATTTGTTACTATGCTACTACACTAAAGCAAAACGTTAATTGCAGACAAATCTTTTACGGAGAAACATAAGATGAACAAATATCAAAATTCAACACCAAACGGAGTCCGAGATATTCTTTTTGAAGAATCAAAAGAGCTTTCTTCTATAAAATCAAAAGTTACAAAGCTTTTTGAGGAAAGCGGATATTCTAAAATCGAAACGCCGACAATGGAGTTTTTCGATGTCTTTAACAGAAAAAGTTGCGGAATTCCGTTTGAAAGTATGTTTAAATTTACCGACCATAAGGGAAGACTCTTGGTTTTAAGACCGGACAACACTCTTGCAATCGCAAGGGCAACAGCTTCAAACTTTAAAAGTTTTAATCTTCCGCTTAAACTTTTCTATTCTCAGAAAGTATTCATCTCAAATCCCGAACTATCCGGAGCCTTTAACGAAGAACTGCAATGTGGAATTGAAAACTTTGGAAATTCAAGTGAAGATACCGACTTTGAGATTTTGACTCTTGCCATCAAATCACTTTTACTTTTAAATGATGAATTTAAACTCGAAATCGGCAATTCGGCTTTTTTCAGAACTTTGCTTGATAAACTTTCACTTAATTTTGACAAAAGAGAAAATATCAGACTCTATGTTGAAAACAAGAATTTCACGGCACTGAACGAAGAATTAAACGATGTTCCGAACAGCAAATATAAAGATTATCTTCTTAAATTGCCTACAATGTTCGGAAGTTGTGAAGTCATCGATGAAGCGATGAAGGTTTTGCCTGATGAAAATGTTCAAGTTGAACTTAAATCACTTAAAAATCTTTATCGTAAACTTTCTGAAAACGGATATGAAGATAAAATTTCTTTTGATCTTGGACTTGTTCACGGAATCAATTATTATACGGGAATTGTTTTTCGCGGATATCTTCCGTCGTCGGGACTCAAAGTTTTATCAGGCGGAAGATATGACAAATTACTTTCGGAATTTGGCAGAGATTTACCGGCTATAGGCTTTGCACTTGAGATGAATACAATATCTGACGCATTACTTAAGGAGAAGAAATGACTGATATAAAAATAGGATTTACAAAGGGCAGATTGCTCTCTGAAACTTTGGATATATTTGAAAAAGCAGGATATGATGTAAGCCATGTTAAAAATCCCGGCAGAAAACTAATCTTGCCTATGAACGATACTAATGTTGTGCTTGCAAAGGCACCCGACGTAATAACTTATGTGGGCGCGGGCGCTTGTGATATCGGAGTAGTCGGAAAAGATGTTATCATGGAGAAAGGCGGCACTTTCTACGAATATTTTGACCTTGATATCGGCAAATGCAAAATGATTTTAGCGGCTAAAGATAAATCTTTTTTTGAAGGATATAAGACCAAAACAATAGCGACGAAATATCCGGAAATAACTTCAAAATATTTTGCCAAAAAGTCAATGGATGTAAGAATAATTAAAATTGAGGGCTCGGTAGAACTAACACCATTAATTGGTTTGGCGGACGCAATTGTCGATATCACTCAGACGGGTCAGACACTCAAAGAAAACAACTTGATCATCTTGGATGAAGTTTGTGATATAAGCGCAAGACTAATTGTTAATATAGCAGCCTTAAAATTAAAACAAGTAAAAATAAATAAGATTTTGTCGGATATAGGAGGTGTAATCGGTGATAAAGATAATTGACGCAAACAGTAAAGCAGAATACTTAGAACTTGATCGAATAAAGAAAAGAGGTCAGGGTGAAAACGGTGTTGCAGACAGCGTAAAAAAAATAATAGATGATGTTAAAACCTATGGAGATAAAGCTTTATTTGAATATGCCTTAAAATTTGACAAAGCTGAGATTAAAAATCTTAAGGTAACGAAAAAAGAAATCGAAGAGGCATACAATAATGTTTCCAAAGAACTGATAACAGCACTGAAAAACGCATATAAAAATATTTATGATTTTCACTCAAAGCAGATTAAAAACGAATACAAATTAAAAGATCAGTTCGGCAGTGTAACGGGGAGACGAGTTTTGCCGCTAAATAGAGTCGGAATCTATGTTCCCGGCGGAACAGCTGCATATCCCTCAAGCGTTTTGATGAACGCTATACCCGCAAAAGTTGCCGGTGTTAAAGAAACTGTTATGATTACTCCCTGTGGAAAAGACGGGAAAATAGCCGATAATATTTTAGCCGCAGCCAAAATTTGCGGTATAAAAGAAATATATAAATCAGGGGGAGCGGGTGCCATAGCGGCTCTTGCTTTTGGAACACAGAGCATAGAGCCCGTTGATAAAATTACGGGTCCGGGGAATATTTTTGTATCTACTGCAAAAACTCTTGTATCCGATATTGTCGGAACCGATATGCCCGCCGGTCCGTCCGAGATTTTAATCGTTGCCGATGAAACGGCAAATCCCGAGTTTCTGGCAGCTGACTTACTCTCTCAAGCGGAACACGATGCACTCGCATCTGCAATTTTGATTTCTACTAACAGAGAAATTTCAGAAAAAACCGCAAAAATAGTCAGAAAGATGACAGACGAATCAAAACGTCGAGATATAATTGAAAAGTCTATTGAGAATTATGGATTGATTATAAATGTTGAAAATGTAGATGAAGGTATAAAGCTGTCAAATTATTTTGCTCCCGAGCATCTTGAACTCTGCACCGAGAAAAATGAAGAAGATCTTGAAAAAGTTGAATCAGCAGGCTCTGTTTTCTTGGGAAACTGGACTCCTGAAAGTGTAGGCGACTACTATTGCGGAACAAATCATATTCTGCCCACTTGCGGGACTGCAAGATTTTGTTCGGGACTCAGCACGGAAGATTTTGTCAAGCATATAACCTTTACAAAATATACGAAGAATTTATTGATAAATTCATCAAACGACATTGAAATCATAGCAGAGTCTGAGGGGCTTTATGCACATTCCAATGCAGTAAAAGTGAGGACAAAAAATGAAGTATGAGCCGATAGTAGGAAAATACAAAATAAAAGCAGACGCAAACGAAAGTTTTATAAATCCACTTGATTATCTGAAAGATGAGATACTCTCTGTCTGTGAAAAGCTTGAATTTAACAGGTATCCTAACCCGGATTATAAAAATCTTGTTTCAGCATTTGCAGAATATTTAGATATCGATGAGAATAAAATTGTCGCATTCAACGGCTCGGATGAGTCGCTAAGTGTTTTGATAAACGCCTTTACTCAAAATAATGATAAAGTTTTATGTTTTGATCCCGATTTTTCCATGTATCAAATTTACTTTGAGGAAAACAAAACAAATTTGATTAAGCTTCCCAAAAAAGACGGTCTTTATATAGATTTTGACGGTGCATTAAAATTAATAAACGAAGAACAAATAAAGCTCTGTATTTTTTCAAACCCCTGCAATCCGACTTCAGTCGGAGAAAAACGCGATGTTATAATAGATTTCATCGGCAAAGCACAGGAAAAAGACTGTATTGTAGTAGTTGATGAAGCATATATGAATTTTTGGAATCAGAGTGTATCCAAAGAGGTTGATCGATTTGATAATTTAATTGTGCTGAAAACTTGTTCGAAAGCAATGGGAATGGCTGCTTTAAGAGTCGGTTTTTCAATCTCTGACAAAAACTTAGCAACCAAACTTCGCAATTTCAAATCACCTTATAATATAAGCACACCGGACACTGAATTTGCGACCTTGATTTTAAGAAGACACGATATCATTGATATGATTACGGAAAAAATAAAATCGTCAAACAGAAGTTTATTAAATCAACTTAAAAAGCTTGACGGAAAAGATTTTGAGATTGTTGACTCCGATACTAATTTTGTCTATATCAAGACAAACAGAGCCGATGATTTAGATGACTTTTTAAGAAAAAATAATATTTCAATCAGAAAATTTGACAAAGCAGTCAGAATTACTTGTTGCAAAGAAGAGGATAATCTTGAGATAATAGAAAAGATAAAAGAGTTTTTAGGAGGGGAAAATGAGAACGGCTGAGATAAACAGAAAAACAAAAGAAACCGATATAAAACTGAAATTGAATATTGATTCCGATGAAATCAAAATAGACACCGGAGTCGGATTTTTCGATCACATGCTTGAAGCCTTTGCTTTTCACGGAGGATTTTCACTTGAAGTCAAAGTAAAGGGTGATCTACAAGTGGACGCTCATCACACAGTTGAAGATGTCGGAATTTGTGTGGGTAAAGCTTTTAATGAAGCACTTTCTGACAAAAAAGGAATAGAACGATTCGGTGAAGCCTTTGTCCCTATGGACGACGCTCTTGCACGTTGCGTATTGGATATAAGTAGGCCCTATCTTAATTATGATGTTATTTATTCTCAAGAAAAGTGCGGAGAATTTGATGTCTGTTTGGTAGAAGAGTTTTTCAGAGCTCTCTGTATGAATGCTAATTTCACAATGCACATTGCCGTTTTATACGGAAATAATGCGCATCATGAAGCGGAAGCCGTGTTTAAGTCTGCCGCCCGTGCAATAAAAAAGGCAGTTAAGATAACGTCAGATAAAACAAATTCATCAAAAGGTGTTCTATGAGACCGATAATTTTGCCTGCGATTGATATTAAAGACGGAAACTGTGTCAGACTATATAAAGGCGACTTTAAAACTGTGCATAAAGTTTTTTCTACTCCGCTTGACAGTGCCGAAAATTTCAAGGTTGAGGGCGCAGAGTTCTTGCACATAGTCGATTTAGACGCGTCATTGACGGGAAAACCCGAAAATTTTGAAATAATATTAAAGATAAAAAAAGAAACCGGTCTTAAAATTGAAGTCGGTGGCGGAATACGTGATATAGAAACTGTTGATTTTTATTTGGAAAATGGTATTGATCGACTGATTTTGGGAACTGCAGCAGTTGAAGACAGAGATTTTTTAACCAAAGCGGTTGAAAAATATAAAAATAAGATAGTTGTAGGAATTGACGCCGATAATGAAACTGTCTTGACTTCAGGTTGGACAAAGTCTTCAAAAATTAATTATTTTGATTTTGCAAAATCACTTGAAAAGCTCGGCGTTGAAACAGTGATCTTTACGGATATCTCAAAAGACGGAACCCTGCAGGGACCGAATTTAATTCAACTTCAAAAGCTCTTAGACAAAACAAATCTAAATGTTATTGCAAGCGGAGGAGTCAAAGATAAAAAAGACATTATCGATTTGAAAAACTTAGGTGTTTTTGGCATAATTTGCGGAAAGTCACTCTATGAGGGAACACTGAAACTTAAGGAGGCACTTGAAGTTGCAAAATCTTGATAAATATTTTGAAAAATCTAATTTGATTCCCGCAATCATTTTCGAAGAAAAGACAAAAGAAGTTTTGATGTTGGCTTATATGAACAGAGAGTCGCTTGAGTTAAGTCTAAAAACAGGTTATACAAATTTTTACAGCCGTTCGAGAAAATGTCTTTGGAAAAAGGGCGAGACATCGGGACATGTTCAGAAAATAAAAAAAATTATATCAGACTGTGATAACGATACACTGCTTATCTATGTGGATCAAACGGGTCCTGCCTGTCATACGGGAAGTCACAGCTGCTTTTTTAATGAAGTTTGGGAGAGTTAAATGGAAGATATAATAAAAGAATTACTGGACGTAATTAAATACAGACAAAAATATCCGCTTGAAAAATCATATACCTGCTATCTTTTAGATGAGGGAACCGATAAAATCTTGAAGAAAATCGGTGAAGAATGTTCTGAAACCATAATTGCCGTAAAAAACAAAGATAAAAATGAAATTGTAAATGAAATATCGGACCTGATATATCATTTGCTTGTTATGACTGTAAATGAAAATATAAATATTGAAGACATAAAAAAAGAACTTCAAATCAGAGCGGCAAAGCAACAGAATCTGAAAGAATTTCATAAAACTGATAAAAACACATAAAAAAACCGATGTTCAACATCGGTTTTCTTTTTAATTTATTTTTTTGAAATGTTCCGGTTTGAAATCTCCGGGATATAACTTTTTTTGTTCACTCAATAAAATACAGTCATATTCAAAAGCGGAAGCGCATTCAGGACAAATTAGAATATTTTTTCTCTTTAGTTCTTTAAGCGGAATTTTATAAAGCGAGACGGCATCTTTAATTGTAAGCCTTGTAAGATGGACGGATTTATGGCAGGATGGACATTCGAGTAAAACCGTTTTTCCTTCAAGCTTCAAAAATGTTTTATCAGCTTTAACATCTTTAATTATTCCGTTAATCTTTGGAAACATTTTATCCTCCCAAGTATGAACTGTATATAACACTGTGATGATTTTATCACAGCTAAAGTTTTTTATCAATTAAAATAATATATGAATAAAATCAAAAAATTATTTTAAGTCACTTGTGCAGTGAGGACATTTTGTCGCTTCAATATTGACACTTGACTTGCAGTGCGGACAAATTTTTGTTGTGGGATTTTCTTCCGGTTGTCTTTTAACTTTATTGATTGCTTTGACAAATAAGAATATAACAAAAGCGATAATCAAAAAGTTTACAACGGCTTGAATAAAGTTACCATACATAATTGCAGCTTCCGGAATACCACTTGCTGCGTCTGCGGGTTTAATTACATATTTTAGTCCGGAAAAATTAATTCTTCCCAAAATCAAACCTATTACGGGCATTATAATATCGTTTACCAATGAATTAACAATCATTCCAAATGCACCACCGATTATAACGCCGACAGCCAAGTCAATTACATTTCCTCTTGCTATGAATTCTTTGAATTCCTTTAACATAATTGTCTCCTCTCTAAAATTTATAATACAATTTTAGAAAATCATTTTCGTTATGTCAATATAGCTAAAAACCAATATTAAGAATATATTTTTATTTTTTGTATAATTGGTGCTATGTGTTAAAATGAAATGTAATTTTTTTTATAAAGGTAGGTAGCAGTGAAGAGTTTTTTTGATATTGACGAAAAAATATTGAATTTGTCAGAGATCGCGGAAAATGAGATAAAAGATCAATTTGAAGAAATAGAAAAAATCGGTTCATATAATTCAGAAAAAGTTCTGTCGGCTTTCGTTCAAAATCAGGTGTCCGAAAGACACCTACACGGAACAACAGGTTATGGCTATAACGACGAGGGCAGAGAAATAATCGACAAAGTTTATGCGACCGCATTTAAAGCGCAGGACGCTTTAGTTCGTCATTCTTTTGCAAGCGGGACTCACACTTTGACCGTTGCTCTTTTTGGGATTCTCAGACCCGGACAAACAGCTCTTTGTATTACAGGAACTCCTTATGATACTTTGCGTGGTGTAATAAAATCTAACGAAGATGTAGGATCTCTATATGATTTTAATATTGGATTTGATACGGTTGATTTGACAGATGACAATAAATTTGATGAGAATAAAATTTTTGAGAAACTTTCAAAAAAACAATATGATCTTATTTATATCCAACGCTCAAGCGGATATGAAAACAGACTAGCGTTTTCCTGTGAACAAATCGGAGATATAACACAAAAAATAAAGTCTGAATATAAAATTGATGTGATGGTAGACAACTGTTACGGAGAATTTGTTCAGACTCAGGAACCGACTTCATATGGAGTTGATTTGATTGTAGGTTCACTTATTAAAAACCCGGGCGGTGTTGTGGCAAAAAGTGGAGGATATATTGCCGGAAGACAAGATCTTGTCGAAAAATGTGCTTACAGACATACTGCACCATTGGTGGGTAAGGAAGTAGGCGCAACAATTGACGAAAATAGGAATTTGCTTTTAGGTTTTTATCTTGCTCCTAAGATCACTCAAGAAGCACATAAAGTGGCAATCTTCACTGCTTCTTTATTTGAACTTATGGGATATGAAGTTTCCCCGTTATCAACAGAGAAAAGATATGATATAATACAGAGGGTTAACTTAAAAAGTCCAATAAAACTTGAAAAGTTTTGTCAGGGACTGCAAAAAGGCTTGCCGGTTGATTCATATGTTGTTCCATATCCTTGGGATATGCCGGGTTACGATAATAAAGTAATTATGGCGGCAGGCGGATTTACTTCCGGATCTTCAATAGAATTATCAGCTGATGGTCCGATGAGAGAGCCCTTTACCGCTTTCTTGCAAGGCGGAATAGATTATTCAACATCAAAAATTGCTGTAATGCTTGCGGCAACGGAGGTTATTAGAAATGAAAGATAAGCTTGCAAAATTAAAAAGTGGAACTGATTTTAGAGGAAATGCAATTGAAACAGACGGAATACTTGATTTTACGGATGATGTCTGTAAACATATTGCCTACGGATTTGCAGCATTTTTGAGAAATAAAATTACAAACAATGAAAATCTTACGGTTGCTGTAGGTCATGATTGCAGAGTTTCCGCAGAGAGATTAAAGACGGCATTTATAGATGCTCTTTTGGAAGAGAGCATAAATGTAATTGATGTTGGTCTTGCTTCAACTCCTGCAATGTTTATGACTACCGTCAACTTTAATTGTGACGGAGCAGTTTCAATTACAGCTTCACATCATCCTTATAATAAAAACGGATTCAAATTCTTTATTGCAAAGGGTGGTCTGGATTCTCCGGATTTAGATTATATAATCGAACACTGTGATAAATCCGAGGGCATAGAGAAAAAAGGAGAACTTTCGACTGATGATTATATGAAAATCTATGCCGAAAATCTAAGAGAGATGATTTGCAAAGAAGTAAACGCCGACGATTATTTAAGACCGCTTCGCGATTTTAAAATTGCGGTTGACGCAGGCAACGGAGTGGGTGGTTTTTATGCCAAAAAAGTTTTGGAGCCACTCGGCGCCGATGT
>QWCB01002093.1_pt1 | contig 17364 bp, 18 predicted proteins | sample 1972511 | NCBI WGS metagenome assembly QWCB01 (sample SAMN09866719, study PRJNA288562) | Human gut metagenome isolate term5_stool, whole genome shotgun sequencing... | isolation source: gut | host: Homo sapiens | place: USA: California
CCCCTATTGGCTCCTGAAGCAGGGTTCGAACCTGCGACATCGTGATTAACAGTCACGCGCTCTACCGGCTGAGCTATTCAGGAATTTATAGTACATCCGTGAGGATGAAGCTATCTTATGGAGCGGAAAACGGGACTCGAACCCGCGACCCCAACCTTGGCAAGGTTGTGCTCTACCACTGAGCTACTTCCGCATCTCTGTCAGCAACGATATTATTATATCATTGCCTTATGATTTGTCAAGCAAATTCTGTAAAATTACGCTGTTCTCATTCAAACAGAATCCCCTGCAAATGACATCATAGTCACTACTTTACCATATGAATTTTTACATGTCAATGACTATCTTTAGAAATTTAGAGAAAACAACCGATCCCCTGTTTCCCGGAAAATTCATACATCCATACCGAAGACTTTTAAATGCCGGCTGAATATGGAATCCTCTCTGTCGGTGAAATAGCCCAAATATTCCGCCACTGTGGATTCTCCTGTCGGGTTCTCCACGTTGGCACTGCCGTAAGCGGTTTTATCCACTAAAAATCTTCCGTCCATCGGTATATAACCGGCGGAAAGCCCCTCTATCATAGCGGCGGCAAACGGATTGATTTCTTCCGCCGATATGGTTTCTCCTGTTGTAGAAACAGCATGAATCATTATTTTTTCTGTCGTTCTGCCGATTTCCGTTTTCCCCGGGATGATAGAAAACGGACAAACAAAAAGTGATTCCGCACCCAAATAATCAAGAGCCGCAAAAAAGCAATATAAAGAAATTAAATGTTCTTCTTTGACTCCGCAGCGCCGCAAATTAATGATATTGGCCGGAATTTCATCGAGTGCATCAGACGCTCCCGCCGCCAGAGAAGAAAACACTTTCCACCCCGGAACTTCCCATTCGGGATCCGCTTTTGTGCAAATTTCACGCCATTGCCTGTATAAATCTCCTTGACGAAGCAATAATGGTTTATTCTTGCTTTCCGGTACATGAAAATAATGGGCAGACACCCGGGCATTCGGAATTGGCTTTTCAATAAAGCTGTCGGGCAATTCCGCTTCCTTCAACTTTTCTTTCAGATATTCAGGAGGTACGCCCATATCAATAAGACCGCCCACAAGCATATCCGGTATTAATTTACCGTAACAGCGGATAAATAATGCTTTCATTATCTCACATCCTCTCTTTGACGATCCTTTCCCGGACCGTCTTCGGCCACGTCTACTCCGCCCTCGCCGAAAGTTTTCATCACATTCAGCATATCCAGAGATGCCTCTAAAAGGGAAAGTCCCATGGTAGAGCCGAATCCTTCCGCTAACGTAAAATCGTAATGCAGAAACGGTTTCATTTTCAACCTTTTCATTTGCATCTGATGCAGAGGTTCGTCATAGCAGGCGGAAGGAAATACATACTCCCTGATAGGCGGATACGTTTCCACCGCCGCAAGAACAGCTGCTCCCGTGACTGCATTATCAAAAACGATTGCCATTCTTTCTTTGGCCGCCTGTACCGTCAGCCCGAATAATGCCGCAATTTCCGAAGAGCCTATTTTTCCAAGAAAAGCGACAGGGTCTTCTCTTAAATCTCCAACTTCTTTGATTTCAATCGGTATCCCGTTTTCTTTTGCATTTTTTTGCAATTCGTCTTTCATAACGGCCGCCGTAACACCTAAAGCGGAAAGTAAAGACCTCTCCCCGATGTTCCCCAACGCAACGGCATTCACGCCCTGTGACGCCAGACTTTTAGCAACAGACATTCCTAAGCTGACGGCTTCCGCCGCTTGTTCCCTCGTCATGGCCCTCCCGCCCCGATGCGTGCCTTTAATCACTTTTTTGACAAGCGCCCCTTCTATCCCCCTTGTATCTGATTCAAGGCCTGCATCAATCAAGTATAAAGGAGTGTCCAGCATTCTTGCCACGGCACTTACCGGTGCCAGGCCTTTCGCCAATGCATGAAATTCCAAAAGACTTTGTTTGCCGCCGGTTTCATTCTCTTTATCAACAGCTGTATCTCCCGCTATTACAACGATAGCCTTATTTAACCGGCAAGGCTTTATTGTTTCTGTAATTCCTGCCAGGCGGACTGCCATTTCCTCCAATTTCCCCAAAGCATGAAGAGGTTTAATCAAATTATCGACATAGAGACGGCAGGCTTCCATCATATGTTTATCCGGCATTTTAATTTGACTCATTTGTCTGCCCCCGCTCCGTTTCCATACATTCTCCGTATACGGTCAGCGCCATATTCAATATTTTTTTCTGGATACTCGCTCCTACCGCCTCTCCTAAACGTATGTCCAAATCAATATATTCCGACAGCCCTAAACCTTCCAATGAACGCCGATGTGCCTGTTCCAGCGAAAGATGAGATGCCATCAGATATTGAATGGATAAATTTGATATTTTTTTCGCCACAAAGGCACTGGCGGTAGAATTAAATCCATCTATTATGGTGAGACACCGGTTCGCGGCTGCTCCCAGAATAACTCCGGTCATGCAGCCGAATTCAAAACCTCCTAGTTTCGCTAAAACATCAAGACCGTCATCGGGATCGGGACGGTTGATATCCAATGCTTTTTGGACTACTTCTATTTTATGTTTGAGTCTTTCGTCGGAAATATTTGTCCCCCGTCCGGTAACTTCTATGGCATTCCAATGATTAAACGCGCCGATCATGCAAGCCGAAGAGGTCGTGTTTGAAATCCCCATTTCACCTACAGTAAATACACGGTAGCCTTCCTTTACTTTTTGCTCCGCTATCTCTATGCCCGCCTCAATAGACCGGATTGCTTCTTCTTTTGTCATAGCCGGCCCGAGAGTAATATCCTTTGTTCCCCAGGCAATTTTTTTATCCAAAATCCCCGGCAAATCAGACATGTCATGATTAATTCCCATATCCACCACTACCATATCAGCCCCGCAATAGTGTGCCATGGCATTCGCCGATGCCCCTTTGGCGACCAGATATCCTCTTGTCATTCCTACGGTAGTCGACTGGGGATAGGCGGAAACTTTTTGTGCATATACGCCGTGATCGGCACATGCCACCACCATACAGCATTTCGGAATCTCAGGAATCACTTTTTCTGTAATCCCCGTATACTGAACTACAAGATCTTCCAGTTTTCCCAAATCTCCCACACCGAGATACAATCGCCCCCATCTTTCTCGGGCTTTTTTCATCACATCTTTATTGAGCGGCTGTATACGTGCCACCGTATCATTCAATAAACTCATTTAATTTCTCCATACACGGATTTTAACCTTTGATACTTCTTCGTTTTTTACGGACTTTTCACTTATTAATTATATCATAGGCATAAGATTATTCCAGATTCACCGCCTAAAGAGAAACGGCAAAATAAAAAAATGTGGCTGTCATTGCCACATTCTTTAAATCTACTCCTTGCTGACTTCCAGTTCTCCCAGGATAAAGGCTTCCGGATAAGAGAATTTCTTATCCTCACCTGAGAAAGCGACGACAAGTATACCTTTCCCGATTTCTTTTATAATCCCGGCGCCAAGTACTTTATTTAGAACACGAGTGCCCTCTGTCAACTCAAAATAACGGGTATCTCCCGTATTTCTTATTTTCCCCCCGGAACCCCCCTCTTCCTTACGACGCTCCGGTTTCTCCTCTTTTTTTGTTACAGAAGACACCTTATAGGTTCTTGCTTCTTTTAGCGATCGTTGCGGCTTATTTTTCTTTTCGTTTTTATTTTCTTCCGGAAACGCACTTTTTATAAGTTTTAACGGCAGCCCCAGCGGATACAAAACAAATTCACCCGTTCTTTCATAGGTGACGTAAGTCCCGCGTTCCGTGATACGTCCCACCACACCAGGCCCCAATACATCGTCCTTCACATGAAGTCCTACCTTGACAGGAGATCTTTTCACATTACCGTCGTTCTCTTTATTTCTATCTTCTGTTTGGTCAAACTTAAACACCGGATCTCTGTCATCTTTTGCATATTCTCTTTTTCCAAACACTTTCTTTTCTGAAGACGGAAAGACTTTCTTGCTTTCCGGCCTCCGGCGACGGGGAAATATTTTCTCCTGCTCCCCAAAGCAAACAGTGATTGATTCCTCTGTGAGTGCGGTAACCGTTCCTTCTCCCAGCTCTCTATCTGTATAAGGACTTCCCACCTCCAGTTTCTTTCTTTTAAACGATGCCTTTGCCCGTTTATTTGCTGACTTCCCGAAAGAAAACTTTCTATCTTTAAAAGAGCGGCTTTTACTTTTTGTAAATTCTTCACCTTTTCGATATTCTTCTTTATTGTTCATTTTTTCTCTCCATAAAAAACTTTACGTGTTTATTATACACGAAAGTTCTCTTTTCTCCTATAAAAGTTATACAATTTCCCCTCCCTTCCTACAGACTTTAAAATACTTTTCACTGTTATATAATAATAAGTAGACAAAGGAGGTCTTTTTATGAACTTTGAAAAACTATATATCAACGGACAATGGATTTCAAGTCGATCCGGTGAGTTGATGGGTGTGGAAAATCCGGCTACACAAGAAATTTTTGCAAAAGTTCCCGCCGGAAACGCGGAAGATGTAGATGCTGCGGCAAAAGCGGCTCACCATGCATTACCGGCATGGCGTGCCACTCCTCTTTCGGAAAGAATTGTACTCATGAAACGTTTCCTGGACATTTTTCGCTCTCAAGAAGAGGAATTGATTGCCGTTACCATAAAAGAATTGGGGTCGCCTTATACGTTTACCAAAACTGCGCAAGTAGAGTATCAATACACAAGAACCCAATCCTACATTGATTTGGCACCGGAAGTTCCTCTCATCGAACATATGGCAGCCTCCACCGTTTACAGAGAACCTGTCGGCGTTATCGGCTGTATTACACCGTGGAATTACCCGCTCGGACAAGTTATACAAAAAGTCATCCCTGCGCTTCTCATGGGAAACACGGTTATTTTAAAACCGAGCCGGCATACGCCGCTCTCTTCCTACTGGCTCGCCGATGCTTTTGAAAAAGCAAATTTCCCGAAAGGTGTATTTAATTTAGTCACCGGCCGCGGCGGAGAGGTGGGAGATGCTATGGCAGCTCACCCTCTTGTCAACATGATTTCCTTTACCGGTTCCACCTCCGGCGGCATCAATGTCGGAAAAAACGCCTTAACCGGTTTAAAGCATATCAGTCTTGAACTGGGCGGTAAGTCCCCGTATATCATTCTAAAAGGAAGCAATTATGAGGAAGCCGTCCGTCTATGTTTTAATTCCATATTCTTAAACTCCGGACAAACCTGCACCGCTTTTTCCCGCCTGCTCATCCCGAAATCTGAGCAAGCTGTCATCGAAAAGAAACTGACTGAAATGGCCAAAGAATATGTAACAGGGAACCCGGAAGATCCGTCAACCAAACTGGGACCTCTTGCTTCGCTCCGCCAATACGAAAAAGTGAAAAGCTATATTGAATCGGGCATACGGGACGGCGCCAAACTCTTATACGGTGCGATTCCGCAACGACCGCAAAAGGGATATTATATTTCACCTGCGATTTTCACCCATGTAACCCCTTCCATGTCCATAGCCGAAGACGAAATATTCGGCCCTGTCCTGTGTGTATTCCCCTATGAAACGGAAGAGGAAGCTGTTCAAATCGCCAATAATACCCGATACGGCTTGAATGCAGGTGTGTATGGAGAGAAAGAAAAAGCTGTCGCCATTGCAAAACAACTTGAGGCGGGAAATGTATATATCAATGCGAGCCCCCGTGATACAGCCGCCCCCTTCGGCGGTTATAAGCAAAGCGGTCTCGGCCGGGAGGGCGGCATTTACGGCATGCTTGAGTTTACACAGCAAAAGGCGGTCTTTGATACCGGCAAATAAAAAAGCAGTTCCCGCAAACTGCCGTTTATATCTTACCGCCTGTTATCATTAATTACCACAAAACGAAAGGAGATTCCATGAAAAAAATTCTTATTATAATCAGTCTTATTCTTGCTGCCGGTGCCGGATTTTACTTCGGATACTGGATCAAAACCCCGGCTTATGCCGCAGGAGAAATCCAGCAAGCCATTCAGAAAAAAGATTTACAACTTTTCAAAGAAAGAGTGGATATGGAGAAAGTCTATTCCTATGCGATTGATGATGTACTGACAGAACTGAAAGCGGACAAAGCTCCGAAATACAAAATTGCCGCCGCTGTCATCAACGGACTGAAAAAAGAACTGATTTCCGAGTTGATACAACGGACAGAAATGAAATTTAAAACCGACGATCCCCAAGGGAAATCATTTCTTAATGAGCCGGTAGAAAGTGTCACCGCTTATGTCGGTTCCGCCGCGCTTTCCATGACCGATGTGTTAGATGTGGAAGAGAAGGATCATTCCGCTGTTGTTAAAGTTAAAATCCATGACAAAGAGCTCGACAAAGATTTTATCTGGCATGTTCAAATGGAAAAAGATATCAATGGGAACTGGATAGCCGTAAGAGTATTAAACTTCAAAGACTATCTGTCCGAAAGAAAACAACTTTTATTGAAGTGATGTCATTCTATGCCATAGGCATTCTCATCATATCTTATCATTTACTCAATCCAATCAATTTTCATAAAAAAATAAGAGCCTGTATACAGGCTCTTATTTTTTTATGTGATTCAATTCCGGGAATTACATCATCCCCGCCCCACCCATCGGAGGCATAGGAGGCATCGCCGGTTTTTCTTCCGGATCATCGCCTACAATGGCTTCCGTTGTCAAAACCAGAGCGGCAATTGATGCCGCATTCTGAAGTGCGGAACGTGTTACTTTGGCAGGATCTACAATACCTGCTCCAATCATATCCTCATACTTATCAACAGCGGCATTATAACCGACTCCGTCACCGGAAGCTTTGACTTTTTCGGCAACGATTGCGCCTTCAATCCCTGCATTGTTGGCAATTTGACGAACCGGCGCTTCAATCGCATTGCGAACCAGGTTAACACCTGTCTTTACATCGCCTTCCACTTGCAAATCATCAAGCTTGGACTGGATATCAAGGAATGTTGTACCGCCGCCTGCGACAATCCCTTCTTCTACAGCTGCGCGGGTTGCATTCAACGCGTCTTCGATACGGAGTCTCTTGTCTTTCATTTCAACTTCCGTAGCGGCTCCGACTTCAATCACTGCAACACCGCCGGACATCTTAGCCAAACGTTCCTGCAATTTATCTTTGTCAAATTGGGAAGTCGCTTCTTTATATTGTTCACGAATCTGATCTACACGCGCATTGATTGCCGCTTTATCACCGGCACCGCCGACAATGGTTGTATTATCTTTGGTAATCCGCACCTGGTGAGCCGTACCGAGATCTTCAACGGTAGCGGTATCCAATTTGCGTCCCATATCTTCTGAAATAACCTGTCCGCCGGTAAGAACCGCAATATCTTCCAGCATAGCCTTACGACGATCCCCGAACCCCGGTGCCTTGACAGCTGCACATTTGAAAGTGCCGCGTAATCTGTTGACTACCAGTGTTGCCAGTGCTTCCCCTTCCACATCTTCTGCAATGATAAGAAGTTCTTTGCCGGCTTGTACCACTTTTTCAAGAAGTTGGATAATATCCTGAATCACCGGTATTTTCTTGTCGGTAATAAGAATCAGCGGGTCATTCATGACACATTCCATTTTATCGGCATCCGATACCATATACGGACTGAGATAGCCTCTGTCAAACTGCATGCCTTCCACAACTTTAAGACTGGTTCCCATCGTTTTGGAATCTTCTACGGTGATAACGCCGTCATTGCCTACTTTTTCCATGGCATCGGCAATTAAACCGCCGATTGTTGCGTCATCGGAAGAAATAGAAGCAACCTGGGCAATTTTTGCTTTCGTATCTACCGGCACAGACTTTTTCTTGATTTCTTCCACAAGGACTTCGACTGCCTTTTCGATTCCTTTTTTCAGCACCATGGGATTGGCGCCTGCCGCTACGTTTCTCATCCCTTCATGAATCATGGATTGTGCGAGGAGGGTAGCTGTCGTTGTTCCGTCACCGGCAACGTCATTCGTTTTTGTCGCAACTTCTTTGACAAGCTGGGCACCCATATTTTCAAAAGGATCTTTTAATTCGATTTCTCTGGCAATAGATACACCGTCATTGACAATATTCGGCGCTCCGTATTTTTTATCCAGAACGACATTCCGTCCTTTCGGTCCGAGGGTAATTTTTACTGCATCTGCCAGCTGATCTACCCCTCTTAAAAGTGCTGCACGAGCTTCTTCGTTATAAAGTACTTTCTTAGCCATTGATATCTCTCCTATCCGGTTTTCTAAATTAAAGTTTTCCTAAAACATCACGTTCTGAAAGAAGTAAAAATTTCTTGCCGCCCTCTTCAATGTCCACGCCGGAGTATTTGGCAAATAAAACTCTATCTCCTACAGCCACTTCAAAAGGCAAGCGTTCTCCATTGTCCAGAACTTTTCCTGAACCGATGGCAATCACAGTCCCCTTTTGGGACTTCTTCTGTGCCGTATCGGGAAGCAGGATTCCACCTGCGGTCTTCGTTTCTTCCACATCTACTTCAATAAGAACACGATCTGCTAACGGTTTTAACATTTCAATTCCTCCTTTGAATTATTAGCACTCATTAAATTCGAGTGCTAACTCACGCTACTATAATACTCATTTTATAAAAAAAATGCAAGTGCTATTTTATATTTTTATACGATCTCCCTATTCCTATCTTTTCTTTCCTATCAAAAAAGAGGCTTTTCGCCTCTCTTCAACTACTTCCGCTATCTTTCTTGCACCAAATCTTCACCAAGCAATCTGACATCTAACGGAATATGGATTCCGAACTTATCTTTCACTCGTTTTTGCACTTCATGAAGCACGGCTAAAACGTCTTTGCAGGTGGCCTTCCCGTTATTAACCACGAAATCAGGATGTTTCTCCGATACCTGTGCATCACCGATAGCAAACCCTATCAAACCACATTCTTTAATCATGGGACCTACATGATATCCCGGGGGTCTCAGATACATGGTACCTGCGCTCCTTTTTTCCAAAGGCTGCTTCGATCTGCGTGATTCCTGATGATCTCTCATTTTATCTTTAATATCTTGAGGATTTCCTTGGGATAAATGCAGCTTTACACCATAGATAATATCTCCGTTGTGCATAAAAATACTGTCGCTTTCTCCATAGCGGAGGTCATCCCATCCATAAACTTTTTCTGTTTGCCCGTCTGCGGAGACGGCATACACTTCTTCCACCACATTTTTCATTTGGCTTCCGTATCCGTTGGCATTCATAAAAGTGGCTCCGATAACAGTCCCGGGGATTCCTACTGCCCACTCAAAGCCGCGCAAAGAATTTCTCTGGGCCACTCTCGCCACATTTCCGGTTCCTGCGCCTCCGTAAACGGTAATCCATGTATCCTTGCAAATAATTTCCGGTTTCATTTGCATAGTGCAAATAGTAATCCCCCGAATCCCTTTATCGCTGATCAGACAATTTGAACCGCCGCCGATGACAGTCACCGGTATCCCTTCCCCGGAAGCACGTTTTAAAACTGCCATCAATTCTTCTTTGGTCCCGGGGGTTACAAATACGTCGGCATTGCCGCCAATTCCATACGTATTATGCCGACTCATCGGTTCATTGATTTTAATTTGTCTTTCCTGCACTATGTCCGAAAAAAATAAGTTCCAATTTATCATTTTTGTAATTCCAATACGTCCATACCCTGCGCCATCGCATCAGAAATAATTTTTTGCAGATCCGCCGCTACTTGATTCCATTTCATAAATGCTTGTAAATACTCCTGGGCATCACTATTATTGCTTACCAACACCGCCAATTCCTGCAAATGCTTCAAATCTTGTTCATCGGCACTTTTCCCTGAAATCTTTGCATAGTCGGTTTTCATCTGTGCCATAATATAATCTTTAACCATTTTCTTGGCATCCGGATTATTTTTTATTTTTTCGGCCGCTCCGACAAGCTTTTTCATTTCATCACATTCTTTAATGGCTTTTGCCAATGCATACGCTTCATCATAAGTATTCATCATTTTCCTCCTTTAAATAAACGCCCGCTTTCTTTCAATAAACGGGGAAATCCGTTTTGGCGGAGCGCCTCCATAGCTACAATAGCCACCGCATTTGATAAATTGAGAGAACGCGCCTCTTCAATCATAGGTATACGGATACAGTCTTCTTTATGTTCCAGTAATAATTCTTCAGGAAGCCCTTTCGTTTCTTTTCCGAAAACCAAAACGGCATCTCTTTCAAAACCAACATCGGTATAGCTGCGTACGGCTTTTGTCGTATTAAAATAAAAATGATGACCTGCAAGCATTTGTACAACCGATTCATACCCGGGATGTATATGCACATCCAATAAATCCCAATAATCCAGCCCCGCTCTTTTCAAATGCTTATCATCAACTTCAAATCCCAACGGCTCCACCAAGTGCAGAGTCAAATGCTCGGCTGCACAAAGCCGTGCTATATTTCCGGTATTTCCCGGAATTTCCGGCTCAACAAGTACAATATGCATCAAAAGTAGCTCCCATAACGATCACGATATTTATCTTTCATTTCTTGCCCGGAATACGCTCTAAAAGTTTTTGCTTTTTGCCCTTTATAAGAGATTTGATAAATAATCCCCTCGTCCAAACCGCTGACAGGAATCCGGTATGTATTCTCATGAAATCCGTCCGAATCCTGCAGCACCGGCATTCCGCATATATACACGCCCTCATTGAATGTAAAGTCCGGTTTAAAGCCGGAATCCGTCATGCGCAAAGGATCTGTTTCTTTTTCAGTCAGCGGTTTTTCCATAACCACTTCCACCGTCAAATAGTCTACAACAAATACATTTTTTATTTTATTAGTAATATCCTGTTTGGCAAAACAAGATGTACTTATGGCGGTGATAAACACCCCTATCCAAAAGATTTTTGCATATTTCATAAAATCCTCTCACCTTGCAGCAATCACTCAAAAATTTGTCACTTAACCTTCATATCAAGGTTAAGTATACAATATTTACTGCATAAAAAAAAGATGACCTTTCGGTCACCTTTCTTTTATTTTCTCTCTTTAATTCTTGCCGCCTTACCTGAAAGCCCGCGCAGATAAAACAGCTTGGCGCGACGGACAATACCGCGGCGTTTCACTTCAATTTTAGCCAGGCGCGGAGAATGAATCAGAAACGTTCTTTCCACTCCTACTCCATAAGAAATACGGCGCACTGTGAAAGTTTCTCTGACGCCATGATTCCTTCTTGCAATTACCACACCTTCAAACACCTGAACACGTTCGGTCTTTCCTTCGATAACTTTCGCATGCACACGGACAGTATCCCCGGGGCGAAATGCAGGAATGTCATTCCGGAGTTGTTCATTCTCCAATGTTTCAATAATATTCACGATCTTTTCCTCCTTCTCACAGAACATTCATGCCGATCGTATTTGGCAGAGGACTGTCCAGATTAACGGTATTATTTTATCATAGGCTCCGGTGATTTGCAACCGGATTCCACAAATTCAATCAAGCATATCTCCCCATCAAAGTCCTGCCATCGGAATGGCCAATTTCTTTAGTTTCTTTAATGCTTTTCCCTCAATCTGGCGGATTCTTTCACGGGTAACGCCGAAATGCTTCCCCACTTCCTCCAATGTCCGCTGTGTTCCGTCATCAATCCCATAACGCAACTCAATAACACCTTTTTCTCTCTCCGTTAAGGTATCAAGGAGCTTATGAATTTGTTCACGACGCATCGTCGCCGCCGCTTCATCTTCCGGAGAGGCTGTTTTCTGATCTTCGATAAAATCTCCTAAATGGGAGTCTTCTTTTTCTCCAATCGGCGTTTCCAAGGAAATCGGATCTTGTGCCGCTTTCTTGGCTTCTCTGATCTTTTCTACACTGATTTCCATTTCCTTTGCCAACTCTTCATTCGTTGCTTCTCTTCCATGTTCCTGGAGAAAGCGGCGTCCCACCCTGTTCATTTTATTAATGGTTTCCACCATATGCACCGGTACACGGATTGTTCTCGCCTGGTCTGCAATAGAACGGGTAATTGCCTGCCGAATCCACCATGTGGCATAAGTACTGAATTTATATCCTTTGGTATAGTCAAATTTATCTACCGCTTTCAGAAGCCCCATATTCCCCTCTTGAATCAAATCAAGAAACGGCATTCCCCGGCCGGGATATTTTTTTGCAATAGAAACGACAAGACGGAGATTGGCGTTCGCCATTTCCTGCTTGGCTCTGGCGGCAGCTTCTTTCTGTTCTTCCGTAGCGCCCGGCATTTTTCCGATTTCTATTGTTTGGGCAAGGCTCATTTCCTGCTCTGATGTAAGAAGAGGTGTGGTCCCGCATTCTCTCAAATACAAACGAACCGGATCCGTTACCCCTGCCGGGTCGGAGGCCACTTCCACATCATCCTTGCCCCACTCTTTTTCCGTTTCATCATCCTCATCATCAGGATCTATTTCCTCTGAAATGTCTTCTATGTCTTCTCCAAATAATTCGTCCTGCTCTTCTTTGTCTCCATAAACAATCTCAATCCCCTGTTCATAAAGCCCTTTAAAGACAGCATCCATCTGCTTTTGATTGGCTGATTTTTCTTTTATGAAATGAAGAATTTCATCATACGAAATATTTCCGTCTGCATTGACTTTACTTTGCAGTTCTTTAAGCCATTTAGCAATTTGTGTTGTTCTCCCCGCCAAATACGGACACCTCCCAAAAACATCCTGATAAAGTATTTTTTCCTATTGAGCTTATGGATTTCAAGTTTATGATACGCATATAGCAAACATCAATCAGAACAACATAATACTCCTATTTGTAAGATTTTGCAAGAAAAGAAAATATGTTTTTATAAAATTTTAAATTGCTCCACTCCCCAATGGAAATAGTCCGTTTTTCACCCCCTATGAAAAATAAAATTTCATTTTAAAACCGAAATGACAATCCATTTCTAAAATGATTCGGTAAAAAGCAATACATGTTCTATCGGCTTTTTATAAAATACATAACGTCCATTTATATAAAATAAAATCCGTATTAACAAGTCATTTCATACACAAAAAAGGCTCTGAATCAATCAGAACCTTTTTTGTGTTGCTATAAAGTTTTATACATGGTGACCCAGGAGAGATTCGAACTCACGACCTACCGCTTAGAAGGCGGTTGCTCTATCCAGCTGAGCTACTGAGCCATGATGTGGTCGGGGCAGCCGGACTCGAACTGGCGACCCCCTGCTCCCAAAGCAGGTGCGCTACCAACTGCGCCATGCCCCGGAATACCGAATAATTATATTACATATACCAAGTGATGTCAATGATTCGCGTTCAATTACTTCCGTTCAATTTTTTTGTGATTTATGTCTTCCTCTTTGACGATTCCTAAGTAAATCCCGCCTATAATCCAAGCCACATAATCATCTATAGGAACAGGTATTATGCGTAATCCCTCAGGAATAAATCGGTTGAGTCCTTTCGGCGGATTATATTTCCAAAACCGGCGCTTCCCCATCTCTGTAGTATATTTTTCGTTGACTATGACTATTTTTACAGCCCGATCTATATCCTCTGTCCATTTCTGTACTTGTGTTTTTATTTCTTTATGATGTGTTCCGTTTCCAATCACAAACGTATCAACTGGGTATGTATAAATGATTTCTTTGGTTGTTCTTTCCAGTTCTTGTGTCGGTATGATTTGTTTCCTGATAAGGGTTCCGTCTTTTTCTAAAACCGCCAAACCCGTTTTTACAGTTCCCGGATCTGCTGCAAGTATCATTTATTCATCCTTTATCACTTCTACATCAATGAGTAACGGGCCTTCTGAATAAATATCTTTTTTGGCTCTAATGACCAACATGCATTTGCTCTTATATTCTTTTACTTTCTCAATCACCGCCAATAACTCCTGCCCTTCCAGTTGCCCTATTTTTCCTGTAATCGGATCCGGAAGCACTCCTTTCTCTTTTGCATAGCGGTTCAAATCATTCAGCAGATGAAGCACTTGGGCATCAGGACGTTTCAGATTTCCATAATTAATCATTTCAGCTTTCATAATAATTTCATCTTTCAAGAAAATGAGATTATTATCGAAAACATCAAACTCAACAATCGCAGGTTCTCCCAAAATCAGATTCCCTGCCGCTACTACACGGACCAGTTTTTTATTTTTAGCACCGCTCACCTTTTCTACCGCCGAGTCAAAAGACACTTTGGGTATTCTTACCAAATAGGCTTCTTTATCTTTTACATTCATCCTATCTTTGAGTAAATTGTTGATATCATTCAAAATACTGCCTAAAACCTGCTCGGTTTGTTCTTTATTCATATTTTCATCAACAACCGCATCTGTTAAGATCTGCCCTGCACGGAATACGACAGTGCCTTCTCTGATAGCCGCTATGTTTCCAATAAGAGTTTCTTTTTCTTTATTCAACTTAGAAATATTTCCTGAAAGCTCTTCTTTTGTTTTTTCCAGCTCTTTGATTTCCTCTGCTGATGTTTCTATCCCTTGCCGGGCTTCATCATAGGCCTTTTGCACAATAGACAGTTCTTCTTCTATATAGGCCCGCCGGCTTTCCACTCGTTCCAATTCTTTAGTTATCTTTTCAGAACGAACTGTCATATCCAGATATTCCCTGTTTCTTTCTTGAAGTTGTTTTTTCCCTTCGTCCAACTCTTTGTTTTTGACTTGGATTTCCTGATTTAAGGTCGCCATTTGTTCTTGAAGCCGGCTTAACCCGAACAGCGCTACCCGGACATTTTCATTTACAACGGCAAGTGCCGCTATGGTCAGAAAAGATATCAGTATTCCGGAAATAATGGTCACGATAATAGAGGTATATTTAGGTCGCAGCCCAAAAAGCGTGAGCCGTTTTTTCCCCACTTTGGATCCGATTTTATCACCGAGAAATGCAATAATCCCGCCCATCATTATAAGAACGAGAAACATCGCAACGCCAATAAACATATATACCTCCTACATACCGTACTTAATTATTCGTTCGCTTAATAAGATACAGACCGCCGATAAACGCAACAAAATTCGGAAGCCATACGGCTATAGCTGGCGGCACCATATGTGCCTTACCGAGCGCCTCCAAAAACGTCATAACAGCATAATATATGAAAATGATAACAACGGACAACCCAAATCCGATTGATGAAGAGGATCTTTGTTTCTGAACCCCGAGCGGCGCCCCCAGCATCGCAAAAACAAAACTTGCCATCGGCAGAGAAAACCGGCGGTGTATCTCCATATATATGGGGGTTATATCCGCATGAGCGGCCGCATAGGCTTTACTTGCCACAATCAATTCCCGAATCGTCATTTCATCGTAGTTTTTTTTCTCTTTCGGAATATCTGCCGGTGATTGTCCATACGAAATGGCCTGCCTCTTAAAATGCATCATCCGGCTAACGCCGTCATCGGAAAGGTCATAAATAATTCCGTCATTCATGATCCATGTCTCATTTTCCCATGTGGCGGACGGCGCATTTTCCACACGGATTACTTTTTCATTTTGAAATTCCTGCAATGTTATATTTTCAAGAGTCTTCGTGTTCGGATTATATCGCCTTGCATACAAAAGATGCGAAATCTGCCCGTCTTGTACATCTCGCATAATGACATGATCTGTGATTCCGGGATTCAGATTATGCATGATTTCCGCATTGAGAACCTGTTCATACTTTGTATTGGTCCAAGGCACTACATACTCATTAAAAGCAATCGTGCAAAGACTGATGAAAAATGTCATTATAAAAATCGGCCTTGCAATGCGTATGAAACTTTGTCCGGACGTCCTCATGACAATGAGTTCACTTGCGCCTGACAAGCGGGATGTCGCCATCAATGAACCTAAAAGAACCGCCATCGGAAAGGTATACACGATTATTCTTGGTAGTGCAAGAACAAATATCTTTATGGCCGCCGTGGCTGAAGCTCCGTATTTCGTCACATAGCCGGCTATTTTAAGCAAAGTGTCCGCCCCTAAAAAGATGGAAGTGAATGCGGCCACCCCAAATAAAAAAGGACCAAGGAATTCTTTTAAGATATATTTGTCAAGGATACGCATAGGAATTCCTCCTCGTGGTTTCTATATATCATAATCTGAAATTTTCTCCCAAGTAAAATTTCCTTGCCGCCGGATGATTCGCAATATCTTCCGCCTTTCCGCTAAGCAAAATCTTTCCTTCCGATAAAATATAGGCATTATCAACAATGCGCAATGTTTCCCTTACATTATGATCCGTAATAAGTATACCGATTCCTCTCGCCTTTAAATGCATGACTACACTTTGTATATCCTCCACGGCGAGCGGATCTACCCCGGCAAATGGTTCGTCAAGCAAAATAAAAGAAGGATCCATCGTCAAAGCTCTTGCTATCTCCGCTCTTCTGCGTTCTCCGCCGGAAAGGGCATCTCCTCTTGTATTTTTTACATGTTCAATATGAAATTCCTGAAGAAGAGAATTTGCTTTTTCTGATCGCTCTTCCTTTGTCAAGTCCTCGCGCGTTTCCAAAAGCGACATCATATTTTCCCAAACAGTCATTTTCCTGAAAATAGAAGCCTCTTGGGGAAGGTAGCTGATTCCGAACTGATGCCTTTGGTGGATAGGCATCCCTGACAATGGTGTTCCGTCAACCGTCACCTCACCTTTATCCGGTTGTATAATTCCGACAATCATATAAAAAGTCGTTGTTTTACCGGCGCCGTTCGGCCCTAACAATCCGACAACGGTCCCTCGGTCAACTTCTATGTTCACATCATTAACGACTGTCCGCTCACCATATTTTTTTAACAATCCATGGGTTTCTATTTTCATTTTTTATCCTTAATTCAGATTTTATCTGACATGTTTCCTTTATACATTCCCCTTGCGCCGGTAAATCGCATAAATCATTGTTTTCTCATTCTCCGGCACCAGATGATGTATTGGTAATGATCAGGGTGCTTCTTCCTCTGGTTTCAACAATTTTATCGGCATCCCATATAACTAACTCGGGCCCGTCAAAAGAATTTCCATTCTGCTCAATATGAGCATTTCCTGTCAAAACAAGCTTCCCATCACTTCCGTTTACTCCGCTTCTTGTATAAGTAGCCATATCGCTATAGCCGGTCATTTGTCGTGACTCACCGGTCAGGTTTACCCCACCGGAAGCAACAATTTCCACCTGTTTCATATTCCCTTCAATCAAAGGCGCCTGCATAGAAACATCCGCAGATGCCAAATAACCGTTCCCTCGGATTTTTCCGACCCCGGTAGCCTCATTGTATATAACATCGTCTCCTTTAAGCACTCTTCTTCCCGCTCCGTCATTCATGTATACGGAGCCTGTTCCATGAACCGTTTTGTCATTATATACATGCAATTTATCGGCGG
>QWCB01002993.1_pt1 | contig 17316 bp, 20 predicted proteins | sample 1972511 | NCBI WGS metagenome assembly QWCB01 (sample SAMN09866719, study PRJNA288562) | Human gut metagenome isolate term5_stool, whole genome shotgun sequencing... | isolation source: gut | host: Homo sapiens | place: USA: California
TTGAGTGCCACATGCCGGATCGCCGTCGCCGTGACCTGGATAATCTGCAAAAAGCCGCTTTTGACGCACTCACTAAAGCAGGTTTCTGGCTGGATGATGCTCAGGTCGTTGATTACCGCGTTGTGAAGATGCCTGTTACCAAAGGTGGGAGGCTGGAACTGACCATCACCGAAATGGGGAATGAATGATGTTTGAGTTTAATATGGCAGAACTTCTTCGCCACCGCTGGGGGCGTCTGCGCTTATATCGTTTCCCCGGCTCTGTTTTGACCGATTACCGAATACTGAAGAATTACGCCAAAACACTGACAGGAGCAGGAGTATGAAGTCAGAGATAACAATCAACTAATACTGTTTTGTTGATTTTTGCTTGTAATTGGCGTTCTGGTCTGAGTTTTGTGGAGTAAGTTGATGCGTGATATTCAGATGGTTCTTGAGCGTTGGGGAGCGTGGGCGGCTAATAATCATGAAGATGTGACCTGGTCGTCCATTGCCGCCGGTTTTAAGGGATTAATTACTTCAAAAGTAAAATCTCGCCCGCAATGTTGTGACGATGACGCGATGATTATTTGCGGGTGCATGGCCCGTCTGAAAAAGAACAACAGCGATTTGCACGATTTATTAGTAGATTATTATGTAGTCGGTATGACATTCATGTCACTGGCAGGTAAGCATTGCTGCTCTGATGGTTATATCGGGAAAAGGTTACAGAAGGCTGAGGGCATAATTGAAGGGATGTTAATGGCATTAGATATCCGGTTAGAGATGGATATCGTTGTTAATAACTCTAATTAATATGCCAATTGTTTACTAAAAATTATTAAAAATGGGGCGTTGCAACGCCCCCAAAAATAAAGGGTAATATATAACAGAAGGTTTATATAGTTAGAAGCAAGGTTGTGCTCCTAAAGGAAGTGGCTTGAGGGAGCCACTTATATGTTGGGGAGGCAAAGCCTCCCGCAACATATCTTTTAGTAATCAAATTAGAACTGGTAAACCATACCTACAGCAACGATATCATCGGTAGCAACGCCAGATGCTTTCGTGAAATCGCTCTTATCAATCAGGTTGATTTTGTAATCAACAAAAGTGGACATATTTAAAAACAGTCATGTTCTGGGTTTCAGAATAGGTGGTAGCCAGATAGATGTTGTTCGCATCATATTTCAGACCAGCTGCCCATACTTCAGCATTTTGACCAGATGCATTCAGGCTGTTGTTACCGTAGATAACCTGATTATTAGTGCGGTCAGATTTAGCATAGGTTGCACCTACACCGAATCCTTCATACTCATAAGTAGTGGAGAAACCGAAACCATCACCATTAGCTTCAGTTACGTCAGTGCGGTCATTTTTACCCTGATACTGAGCAGCAAAGTTCAGACCATCAACCAGACCAAAGAAGTCGTTGTTACGATAAGTTGCAACACCAGTGGTGCGACCAGTCATGAACACATCTGTTTGGGTCCAGGTATCGCCACCGAATTCTGGCAGAACGTCAGTCCACGCACCGATGTCATATGCTACACCGTAGTTACGGCCGTAATCGATTGAGCCGTAGTCCCCGAATTTCAGGCCTGCAAATGCAAGACGGGTTTTGTCTTTGGAGGAGCCTTGAGATTCAGCGCGGTTGCCTTTGAATTCATATTCCCACTGACCGAAACCAGTCAGTTGATCGTTGATTTGGGTTTCACCTTTGAAGCCAAGACGGGCATAAGTAGTATCACCATCATCTGCATCATTAGAGGAGAAGTAGTGCTTGGCATTAACTTTCCCATATAGATCCAGCTTGTTACTGTCTTTATTATAAATTTCAGCTGCCTGAGCAGACATCGCCATCAGTACTGATGCAGCTACAGCAGAAATTGCCACTGTTAATTTTTTCATCGTGAGCCCTTTTTTTTGAACTATTATTAAAAAATGATGTCACTGCGCGATAAATATTCATCTAATCAATGTGATTATTTCAAGATGTAAGTTTTGGTTTCTCGTTTGATTTGTGAAGTAGATCTCTATTTTTATCTGAACTTTTTTCTATCGAATCCTATTCATGGATCTTGGCTGAATAAAAATAAATCTATTAGCCAATTTATATTAACGGCTGTTATTTATAAGTGCTCTGTAATTTGAAGGTTCAATTTAAATCGGCTAAAAATAACACTGGAAATTATTTGTTGGTTATTTGTTGAGATTTGCTTATGTATTTGTAGTGGTGTTTTCAATACTCGGTAGCATTCTCGCAAATATCATTTTGTGGTTTACGTACGTAAAAAATTGGTTATGCTGTTAAGAGTGGTTACTTCGTCACACAGCTTAAACCCGCCGTCGAGCGGGTTTTTCCATTTTTTGAGTCTCGATATTAGCTGATAACCCAATACCTGAGTTATTCACTGACTCCGAGTCTGTTACGTTTCTGCTTTTTTGCGATACGTTGTATTCCCTCAATTTACACCCGCTTTGTCTGCGAGGTGGGGTTATGAAATCCATGGATAAGTTAACAACGGGTGTCGCCTATGGCACCTCAGCAGGTAGTGCCGGTTACTGGTTTTTACAGCTGCTCGATAAAGTCACGCCCTCACAGTGGGCAGCAATAGGTGTGCTGGGTAGCCTGGTATTTGGCCTGCTGACGTACCTGACAAACCTTTATTTCAAGATTAAAGAAGATAAGCGCAAGGCTGCGAGAGGTGAATAATGCCTCCATCATTACGAAAAGCCGTTGCTGCTGCTATTGGTGGCGGAGCAATTGCTATAGCATCAGTGTTAATCACTGGCCCAAGTGGTAACGATGGTCTGGAAGGTGTCAGCTACATACCATACAAAGATATTGTTGGTGTATGGACTGTATGTCACGGGCATACAGGAAAAGACATCATGCTCGGTAAAACGTATACCAAAGCAGAATGCAAAGCCCTCCTGAATAAAGACCTTGCCACGGTCGCCAGACAAATTAACCCGTACATCAAAGTCGATATACCGGAAACAATGCGCGGCGCTCTTTACTCATTCGTTTACAACGTGGGTGCTGGCAATTTCAGAACATCGACGCTTCTTCGCAAAATAAACCAGGGCGATATCAAAGGCGCATGTGATCAGCTACGTCGCTGGACATATGCTGGCGGTAAGCAATGGAAAGGTCTCATGACTCGTCGTGAGATTGAGCGTGAAATCTGTTTGTGGGGTCAGCAATGAACAGAGTAACCGCGATTATCTCCGCTCTGGTTATCTGCATCATCGTCTGCCTGTCATGGGCTGTTAATCATTACCGTGATAACGCCATTACCTACAAAGCCCAGCGCGACAAAAATGCCAGAGAACTGAAGCTGGCGAACGCGGCAATTACTGACATGCAGATGCGTCAGCGTGATGTTGCTGCGCTCGATGCAAAATACACGAAGGAGTTAGCTGATGCGAAAGCTGAAAATGATGCTCTGCGTGATGATGTTGCCGCTGGTCGTCGTCGGTTGCACATCAAAGCAGTCTGTCAGTCAGTGCGTGAAGCCACCACCGCCTCCGGCGTGGATAATGCAGCCTCCCCCCGACTGGCAGACACCGCTGAACGGGATTATTTCACCCTCAGAGAGAGGCTGATCACTATGCAAAAACAACTGGAAGGAACCCAGAAGTATATTAATGAGCAGTGCAGATAGAGCTGCCCATATCGATGGGCAACTCATGCAATTATTGTGAGCAATACACACGCGCTTCCAGCGGAGTATAAATGCCTAAAGTAATAAAACCGAGAAATCCATTTACGAATGTTTGCTGGGTTTCTGTTTTAACAACATTTTCTGCGCCGCCACAAATTTTGGCTGCATCAACAGTTTTCTCCTGTCCAATTCCCGAAACGAAGAAATGATGGGTGATGGTTTCCTTTGGTGTTACTGCTGTCGGTTTGTTTCCAACAGTAAACGTCTGTTGAGCACATCCTGTAATAAGCATTGCCAGAGCGGCAGAAAACAACATTTTTTTCATCTTATTATCCTGCATTGTTAAAAACGGCAGAATCCTATGTGACAACAATTAAACGATAGTTAAATGGATTGATGAAAATTAAAACTATATAGGTGGATGCTCAGCCTATTGGAGGAGGGGGGGCACTCAGAATCCTGTGGAATGAAATAAACCGCTCTATCTGTCCATTACCCTTTTAGCTGCGCTGTATCGTCGCCGTATTCCCGCATTAACCATGACCGTAGCCCGACGGGGAATTCCTTCTGCGTGAGTGTGCGGGAATAATTATATGCTCTCTTTTCTGACGTTAGTCTCCGACGGCAGGCTTCAATGACCCAGGCTGAGAAATTCCCAGACCCTTTTTGCTCAAGAGCGATGTTAATTTGTTCAATCATTTGGTTAGGAAAGCGGATGTTGCGGGTTGTTGTTCTGCGGGTTCTGTTCTTCGTTGACATGAGGTTGCCCCGTATTCAGTGTCGCTGATTTGTATTGTCTGAAGTTGTTTTTACGTTAAGTTGATGCAGATCAATTAATACGATACCTGCGTCATAATTGATTATTTGACGTGGTTTGATGGCGTAGATGCACGTTGTGACATGTAGATGATAATTATTATCATTTTGCGGGTCCTTTCCGGCGATCCGACAGGTTACGGGGCGGCGACCTCGCGCGTTTTCACTATTTATGAGATTTTTTGAGGGGGGGGTTGTTGTTTAATTGTTTGGTATATCTAATTGATAAGTAAGGTGAAAATAAAATAAATACAACAACCTTACGATGTGTTTTGATGTCGTCAATGCGAAAAATGTCAATGATATCAAATGGTTTTGCAAAAACACATGGTTGTTGTATCGCTTTTTATCGATGACTTATGGAGAGGAGATGGCCTTTTTATTGAATAAAAGTGATATGGCCTCCTCCATCGGTATCTCTGTTCAGGCATTTGATAAATGGGGCGTTCCCCCTGTTGAACGTCGGGGGAGGGAAGTTTTATATGACGTTAAAACTGTACTGGAGATAGATCGCGAGCGGCGACAACACAATCAGAGAACACCTGATGACGGGGGAGAACTGGAGGAAAGGCTGCTTCGGGCCAGAGCTGAACTGACAGAAGAACAGGCTGTAGCTCAAAAACTTAAAAATCAGGTAACCGAAGGTAAGCTCATTGATTCAGACTTCTGCGTTTTCGCCCTCAGCAAACTGGCGATGGCATTGTCCAGTACGCTTGATTCCATTCCGTTATCCATGCAGCGACAGTTCCCGGATTTAACGCCACGTCATATTGACCATCTGAAAACCCTTATTGCAAAGGGCGCAAATCAGTGTGCGCGGGCAGGGGATAAATTACCGGATTTGCTGGATGAATATATCAGAGCAACAACTGAATAATATGATGGCTGCCGTTTCGGTTGCGCTGCAGCCTCTGGTCAGAGTTGTACCGATGACGGCAGTTGAATGGGCTGATCAAAATTATTATTTGCCTAAAGACTCCTCATACGGTGACGGCGAATGGAAAACGCTGCCATTCCAGATCGCCATCATGAACAGCATGGGGAATGATCAGATCCGCACTGTTAATCTGATTAAATCTGCCCGTGTTGGCTATACAAAGATGTTGCTGGGGGTGGTCGGGTATTTTATTGAGCATAAATCCCGAAACAGTCTGCTTTTTCAGCCCACGGATTCTGCCGCTGAAGATTTTATGAAGTCTCACGTGGAGGCGACGATTCGGGACGTGGCATGCCTGAAAGATCTTTCCCCGTGGCTGGGTCGTAAACATCGTGACAATACTCTCACGCTGAAACGCTTTTCATCGGGGGTGGGGTTCTGGTGCCTGGGTGGTGCGGCAGCAAAAAACTACCGTGAAAAATCCGTGGACGTGGTCTGCTATGACGAACTTTCCTCGTTCGAGCCGGATGTCGAAAAAGAGGGCTCGCCAACCCTGCTGGGGGATAAGCGTATTGAGGGGTCGGTGTGGCCAAAATCCATTCGCGGCTCGACGCCTAAAATCAAAGGCTCCTGCCAGATCGAAAAAGCGGCCAACGAGTCGGCGCATTTCATGCGTTTTTATGTGCCCTGCCCGCACTGTGGGGAGGAGCAGTATCTGAAATTTGGCGATGAATCCACGCCTTTTGGCCTTAAATGGGAGAAGGACAGCCCCGAAAGCGTTTTCTACCTCTGTGAACATCATGGCTGCGTGATCCATCAGTCTGAGCTTGACCAGAGCAACGGGCGGTGGATCTGTGAAAATACGGGGATGTGGACCCGTGACGGTCTGACGTTTTTCAGCGCCGCGGATAATAAAATTCCGCCGCCGCGCTCCATCACGTTCCACATCTGGACGGCGTACAGTCCGTTCACCACCTGGGTACAGATAGTCTATGACTGGCTGGATGCACTGAAAGATCCCAACGGCGTGAAAACCTTTGTGAACACCACGCTGGGCGAGACCTGGGAAGAGGCCGTGGGCGAAAAACTCGATCACCAGGTACTGATGGATAAGGTTGTGCGTTACACGGCGGCGGTGCCTGCCCGGGTGGTTTATCTGACGGCGGGCATTGACTCGCAGCGAAACCGTTTTGAGATGTATGTCTGGGGATGGGCACCGGGAGAGGAAGCCTTTCTGGTGGATAAAATCATCATTATGGGGCGTCCCGATGAGGAAGAGACGCTGTTACGTGTGGATGCGGCGATCAACAAAAAATACCGTCATGCAGACGGAACCGAAATGACCATTTCCCGTGTCTGCTGGGACACCGGGGGGATCGATGGCGAAATCGTTTATCAGCGGTCAAAAAAACACGGTGTTTTCCGGGTGCTGCCGGTAAAAGGCGCATCTGTCTATGGCAAGCCGGTGATCACCATGCCAAAAACCCGCAATCAGCGGGGCGTGTATCTGTGTGAAGTGGGGACGGACACCGCAAAAGAAATTCTCTATGCCCGTATGAAAGCCGATCCCACGCCTGCGGATGAAGCCACGTCGTATGCCATCCGTTTTCCTGATGATCCGGAGATTTTTTCGCAGACAGAGGCGCAGCAACTGGTGGCGGAAGAGCTGGTGGAGAAGTGGGAAAAAGGAAAGATGCGTCTGTTGTGGGATAACAAAAAGCGGCGTAACGAAGCGCTGGACTGCCTGGTGTATGCCTACGCGGCATTACGTGTGTCCGTGCAACGCTGGCAGCTTGATCTGGCTGTACTGGCAAAATCCCGGGAAGAAGAGACGACCCGGCCAACCCTTAAAGAACTGGCAGCGAAGCTGTCCGGAGGAGTGAATGGTTACAGTCGCTGAACTGCAGGCGCTGCGTCAGGCGCGCCTTGATTTATTAACCGGTAAACGGGTGGTGTCTGTCCAGAAAGATGGTCGCAGAATTGAATATACGGCGGCTTCTCTGGATGAGCTTAACCGTGCGATCAATGATGCGGAGTCGGTACTGGGGACAACCCGCCGTCGCCGTCGTCCGCTGGGAGTGAGGTTATGAAACGAACGCCTGTCCTGATTGATGTGAACGGCGTTCCGCTTCGGGAGAGCCTCAGCTACCACGGGGGCGGTGCAGGATTTGGCGGGCAAATGGCGGAGTGGTTGCCACCCTCGCTGAGTGCCGATGCGGCCCTGCTGCCCGCGTTGCGTCTGGGGAATGCCCGTGCAGATGATCTGGTGCGCAATAACGGGATAGCGGCTAATGCGGTGGCCCTGCATAAGGATCATATTGTCGGGCATATGTTTCTGATCAGCTACCGTCCGAACTGGCGCTGGCTGGGGATGCGGGAGACTGCGGCAAAAAGTTTTGTCGATGAGGTGGAGGCGGCCTGGTCGGAATACGCAGAAGGGATGTTTGGCGAGATCGACGTGGAAGGGAAACGCACGTTTACGGAATTTATCCGTGAAGGTGTGGGCGTTCATGCCTTTAACGGCGAAATCTTTGTGCAGCCGGTCTGGGATACGGAGAGCACGCAGCTGTTTCGTACGCGTTTTAAAGCCGTGAGTCCGAAACGGGTGGACACGCCAGGGCACGGTATGGGGAACCGCTTTCTGCGGGCCGGTGTGGAGGTCGATCGATATGGCCGTGCCGTTGCGTACCATATCTGTGAGGATGATTTTCCGTTCTCCGGGAGTGGACGATGGGAACGGATCCCGCGTGAACTTCCCACCGGGCGTCCGGCCATGCTGCATATTTTCGAGCCGGTGGAGGACGGGCAGACCCGTGGAGCCAATCAGTTTTACAGCGTCATGGAACGGCTGAAGATGCTGGATTCCCTGCAGGCAACACAGCTTCAGTCGGCCATAGTGAAGGCGATGTATGCAGCGACGATTGAAAGTGAACTTGATACCGAAAAGGCCTTTGAATATATCGCGGGGGCACCGCAGGGTCAGCAGGATAATCCGCTTATTAATATTCTGGAGAAGTTCTCCAGCTGGTATGACACGAATCATGTGACGCTGGGCGGTGTCAAAATTCCGCACCTTTTCCCCGGTGATGATCTGAAACTGCAGACCGCGCAGGATTCAGACAATGGATTTTCGGCGCTTGAACAGGCGCTGCTGCGGTATATCGCCGCCGGTCTTGGCGTTTCCTACGAACAGTTGTCCCGTGATTACTCGAAGGTCAGTTATTCAAGTGCCCGCGCCTCCGCCAATGAGTCGTGGCGCTATTTTATGGGACGACGAAAATTTATTGCGGCCCGGCTGGCCACGCAGATGTTTTCCTGCTGGCTGGAAGAGGCGCTTCTTCGGGGGATTATCCGTCCGCCACGGGCACGTTTTGATTTTTATCAGGCGCGATCAGCCTGGTCACGGGCAGAGTGGATTGGTGCCGGAAGAATGGCCATTGACGGGCTCAAGGAGGTCCAGGAATCGGTGATGCGTATTGATTCCGGACTGAGCACCTATGAGAAAGAGCTGGCGCTGATGGGGGAGGATTATCAGGACATTTTCCGCCAGCAGGTCAGGGAATCCGCAGAGCGGGAAAAGGCCGGACTCTCACGTCCGGTGTGGATAGCGCAGGCGTATCAGCAGCAGATAGCGGAGAGCCGCAGGCCGGAAGAGGAGACAACACCACGTGAGACGTAATCTTTCACACATTATTGCCGCAGCGTTCAATGAACCGCTGCTTCTGGAGCCCGCCTATGCGCGGGTTTTCTTTTGCGCGCTGGGGCGCGAGATGGGGGCAGCAAGTCTTTCGGTTCCACAACAGCAGGTGCAGCTTGATGCTCCCGGAATGCTGGCTGAAACGGACGAGTACATGGCCGGAGGTAAACGACCGGCCCGTGTTTACCGGGTGGTGAACGGTATTGCTGTACTGCCGGTGACCGGCACGCTGGTGCACCGGCTGGGTGGCATGCGGCCATTTTCCGGAATGACAGGCTATGACGGCATTGTCGCCTGTCTTCAGCAGGCAATGGCGGATAGCCAGGTGCGGGGCGTACTGCTGGACATTGACAGTCCGGGCGGGCAGGCCGCAGGCGCGTTTGACTGCGCTGACATGATTTACCGCCTCCGGCAGCAGAAGCCGGTCTGGGCACTGTGCAATGACACGGCCTGTTCTGCAGCCATGCTGCTGGCGTCGGCCTGCTCCCGACGGCTGGTTACCCAGACATCCCGTATCGGCTCCATTGGCGTGATGATGAGCCATGTCAGCTATGCCGGTCATCTGGCGCAGGCCGGAGTGGATATCACGCTGATTTATGCCGGGGCGCATAAGGTGGATGGCAATCAGTTTGAAGCGTTACCGTCAGAGGTGCGTCAGGACATGCAGCAGCGCATTGATGCGGCGCACCGGATGTTTGCCGAAAAAGTGGCGATGTATACGGGGCTGTCTGTGGAAGCTGTCACGGGGACAGAGGCTGCCGTTTTTGAAGGTCAGTCCGGTATTAAGGCCGGACTGGCGGATGAATTAATCAATGCGTCGGATGCCATCAGCGTGATGGCTGCGGCGCTGAACACACATGATACAGGAGGCACTATGCCGCAATTAACTGCAACGGAAGCTGCCGCGCAGGAGAACCAGCGAGTGATGGGGATCCTGACGTGTCAGGAAGCGAAAGGACGTGAACACCTTGCCACGATGCTGGCAGGACAACAGGGCATGAGCGTTGAACAGGCCCGGGCGATTCTGGCCGCGGCAGCACCACAGCAGCCGGTGGCATCCACGCTGAGTGAAGCCGATCGCATTATGGCGTGTGAAGAAGCGAAAGGTCGTGAACAACTGGCGGCAACGCTGGCGGCGATGCCGGATATGACGGTGGAAAAAGCCCGCCCTGTCCTGGCGGCTGCACCACAGGCGGGTGTCGGGCCCTCACTCCGTGATCAGATCATGGCCCTGGATGAGGCAAAAGGGGCTGAGGCGCAGGCTGAAAAACTGGCGGCCTGCCCGGGAATGACCGTGGAGAACGCCCGGGCTGTGCTGGCTGCGGGATCAGGTAAGGCAGAACCGGTTTCTGCATCCACAACCGCCCTGTTTGAACATTTCATGGCGAACCATTCACCGGCAGCGGTGCAGGGTGGCGTGCCACAGACGTCAGCAGACGGTGATGCGGACGTGAAAATGCTCATGGCCATGCCATGAAGTCAGTGCTGACATCAATATGAGGTTTTAACAAAATGGTGACGAAAACCATCACTGAACAGCGTGCGGAAGTACGTATTTTTGCCGGTAATGATCCGGCTCATACCGCCACAGGCAGCAGCGGGATTTCTCAGGCAACACCGGCACTGACACCCCTGATGCTGGATGAGTCCACCGGGAAACTGGTGGTCTGGGACGGACAGAAAGCCGGTAGTGCGGCTGGCATACTGGTACTGCCGCTTGAAGGCACAGAGACGGTGCTGACCTATTACAAGTCGGGGACCTTTGCGACGGAGGCAATCCGCTGGCCTGAACGTGTGGATGAACACAAAAAGGCCAACGCCTTTGTCGGCACAGCCCTGAGTCACGCGGCGCTGCCGTAACACGTTATCAGGCCACCGCGTTGGCCTGACTGATTTCTGAATGAAAGGAACTGATTTATGGGATTGTTTACGACCCGCCAGTTACTCGGTTATACCGAACAAAAAGTGAAATTTCGTGCGCTGTTTCTGGAACTGTTTTTCCGCCGTACGGTGAATTTCCACACCGAAGAGGTGATGCTGGACAAAATTACCGGAAAAACGCCGGTGGCAGCCTATGTCTCCCCGGTTGTTGAAGGAAAAGTGCTGCGTCATCGTGGTGGTGAAACCCGCGTGTTACGTCCGGGCTACGTCAAGCCGAAACACGAATTTAATTACCAGCAGGCGGTGGAGCGCCTTCCCGGTGAAGATCCGGCGCAGCTGAACGACCCGGCCTACCGTCGTCTGCGTATCATCACCGATAATCTCAAACAGGAAGAGCATGCCATTGTCCAGGTGGAAGAAATGCAGGCGGTGAATGCCGTGCTGTATGGCAAATACACCATGGAAGGGGAGCAGTTTGATACTGTCGAGGTTGATTTCGGGCGCTCTGAAGGAAATAACATTGAGCAGGCTGATGGTAAAAAATGGTCTGAGCAGGACCGTGATACGTTTGATCCGACGCATGATATTGACCTCTACTGCGATCAGGCCAGCGGTCTTGTGAATATCGCCATTATGGACGGTACGGTCTGGCGTCTGCTGAATGGCTTTAAGCTGTTCCGCGAAAAACTGGATACCCGTCGCGGCTCAAATTCACAACTCGAAACGGCAGTGAAAGACCTGGGAGCGGTGGTGTCTTTCAAAGGGTATTACGGCGATCTGGCTATTGTGGTGGCGAAAACGTCTTATGTGGCAGAGGACGGTACCGAAAAACGTTATCTGCCAGAGGGCACGCAGGTCCTGGGAAATACGTCAGCAGAGGGGATCCGTTGTTACGGTGCCATTCAGGATGCACAGGCGTTGTCCGAAGGTGTGGTGGCTTCTTCCCGTTACCCGAAACACTGGCTGACCGTGGGCGATCCGGCCCGTGAATTCACCATGACGCAGTCTGCACCGCTGATGGTGCTGCCGGATCCGGATGAGTTTGTGGTGGTACAGGTGAAATAATCCGGGAGCGGGGGCGAAATGCCCCCGTGTCTTTTTTCACAGGGGGCTGAGATGGCAACAAAAGAAGAAAATCTGAATCGTCTTCGTCAACTGGCTGGTCTGCTGGGGCGCGAGGCGGATATGTCGGGGAGTGCTGCGGATATTGCTCAGCGTGTGTCTGAGTGGGAAGAGGAGCTTGCTGCTTCCCGGGAGGACATTATGCACTCTGATGAGAGCGGGTCTGATCAAAATGACACAGACGATGGTGAGCCGTTGAACAACACGGATGCTCCGGATGATGTTAAAGCCGTCCGTGTGCGCAAGTGCCTGCATGTGATGGGGTATTGCCCGGAGACAGGCCGTCCTGTTGAGCTTACGTTCCGGGGGATGCGTGTTCTGGTGCCATCATCACTGGCAATGGCCATGATACAGCACGGAACGGCTGAGTATGCGTGATTTTCAGAATGCCTTTGATGCCGCCCTTGCGGGGGTGGACAGCACGATTGTTGAAGTGATGGGGATCCGTGCGCAGTTCACCTCCGGAGCACAGCGTGGCGGTGAAGTTCTGGGGGTTTTTGACGATCCGGAGTCGCTGGGTTTTGCCGGTGGCGGGGTCCGTATTGAAGGAAGCAGCCCGTCATTATTTGTGCGGACGGATACGGTCCGTGCCGTGCGGCGTGGTGACACGCTGACCATTAACGGCGGGATGTTCTGGGTGGATCGTGTTTCTCCGGATGACGGGGGCAGCTGTTATCTCTGGCTCAACCGTGGGCAACCACCCGCTGTTAACCGGCGACGATAAACGCAGGGTGAAATTATGGCGATAAAAGGGCTTGATCAGGCAATTGACAATCTGAGCCGGGTTCGTAAAAACGCCATTCCGGCGGCTTCAGCAATGACGATTAACCGCGTGGCCACAACGGCGATTAATCAGTCTTCATCACAGGTTGCCCGTGAGACAAAGGTACGCCGGAAACTGGTTAAGGAACGGTCCAGACTGAAACGGGCCACGGTCAGAAATCCGAATGCAAAAATTATCGTTAACCGCGGTGATCTCCCTGTGATTAAGCTGGGGATCAGAATGCTGGGGCGTCGTCCGGACAGCATACTCAAAGCCGGTCAGCATCGTTATCAGCGGGCATTTATCCAGCGATTAAATAATGGGCGCTGGCATGTTATGCAACGTCTTCCCCAGGCCAGATATGAGGAGGGCAATGATGACAAGGGCAGGAAAAAGCGTAATCGCCTTCCCATTCAGGTGGTGAAAATCCCGATGGCGGCCCCACTGAAACAGGCGTTTGATGAAAACGTTGACCGTATCTGTCGAGAACGCCTGCCCAAAGAACTGGCATATGCGCTGAAACAACAACTGAGGATTGCGATAAAACGATGAAACATACTGATATTCGTGCCGCAGTGCTGGATGCACTCGAGCAGCATGAACACGGGGCGACGCTGTTTGATGGTCGCCCCGTTGTTTTTGACGAAGAGGATTTTCCCGCGATCGCGGTTTATCTGACGGATGCAGAGTATACCGGTGAAGAGCTGGATGCAGATACCTGGCGGGCCACACTGCATATTGAGGTGTTTTTACCGGCACAGGTACCGGATTCAGAGCTTGATCTGTGGATGGAAAGCCGGATTTACCCGGCGATAACTGCGATCCCGGCACTGGCGGGCATGATTACCACGATGGTTACGCAGGGCTATGAGTATCGTCGTGATGACGATATGGCATTGTGGAGTTCTGCAGATCTGACTTATTCCATTACATACGAGATGTGAGGACGATATGGCAACACCAAATCCCCTGGAGCCGGTAAAAGGTGCCGGTACCACACTGTGGGTTTACACCGGCAAGGGTGATGCTTATGCAAACCCGTTGTCAGACGATGAGTGGACGCGCCTGGCAAAAATAAAAGATCTGACCCCCGGCGAGATGACGGCAGAATCCTACGATGATAACTATCTGGATGATGAGGATGCTGACTGGGTATCCACCGGGCAGGGGCAGAAATCTGCCGGTGACACCAGTTTTACGCTGGCCTGGAAGCCGGGCGAGAAAGGGCAGCGCGATTTGATTGCCTGGTTTGACAGCAGTGAGAGCCGGGCCTACAAAATCCGTTTCCCGAATGGCACGGTGGATGTGTTTCGTGGCTGGGTGAGCGCCATTGGTAAAGCGGTGACCGCCAAAGAGGTGATCACCCGTACGGTAAAAATCACCAATATCGGTCGTCCGTCGCTGGCGGAAGATCAGGGGGACATCACACCGGTCACCGGTATTACCGTGACGCCACCAACGGGCAATGTGGCAAAAGGTCAGAATATCACCCTGACCGTGGCTGTTCAGCCGGAAGGGGCGACGGATAAAACCTTCCGCGCCACGTCGGCGAATCAGAATTTTGCGACCATTACCGTGAAAGGGAACACGATCACGGTGAAAGGTGTTGCGGCCGGTAAAGCGCAGATCCCTGTTGTCACTGGCAATGGTGAGTTTGCGGCGGTGGCGGAGATCACCGTCACGGATGGCGCTGCAGGCTGAGAGGGGAGATAAAGCATGTTTCTGAAAACAGAACAATTTGAATATAACGGTGTGTCTGTCACGCTTTCTGAGCTGTCTGCGCTGCAGCGTATTGAGCATCTTGCCCTCCTGAAACGGCGGGCAGAAGAGGCTGAAGCCAGCGGCAACCTGCAGGTGAGTGTGGAAGATCTTGTCAGAACCGGCGCGTTTCTGGTGGCGATGTCCCTGTGGCATAACCATCCACAGAAAACGCAGTCACCGTCAATGAATGAGGCCGTGATGAAGATAGAGCAGGAAGTGCTCACCACCTGGCCTGCCGATGCTATTGCCCGGGCGGAAGACGTTGTGTTGTGCCTGTCCGGGATGATCGAAGCTGTTCGTCCGGATACTGATATTACTGAAGTGGCGAAAAATAACACGCTGACTGATGATGATTTTTCTGCGGGAAAGTCTTCGACGGCGAGCTGAACTTTGCCCTCAGACTGGCGCGTGAGATGGGGAGACCCGACTGGCGCGCCATGCTTGCCGGGATGACATCCACCGAATATGCCGACTGGCGACGTTTTTACCGCACGCATTATTTTCACGATACCCAGCTGGATATGCATTTTTCCGGGCTGACGTACGCCGTACTCAGCCTGTTTTTTTGCGATCCGGATATGCATCCCTCGGATTTCAGTCTGCTTGTCCCCCGGCGTGAGGAAGCGCAGACGGAGAGGCCGGATGAGGAAGACATGCTGATGCAGAAAGCGGCAGGACTTGCCGGAGGCGTCCGGTTCGGTGGGGAGGGAGGGGGCGATATTTCACCTTCTGCGGATGTGGTGGATGTCAGCGAGGATGATGTTGCATTAATGATGGCTTCAGCGGGGATTTCCGGAGGTGTGAGATATGTCCCAGCCGGTTGGTGATCTTGTTATTGACCTGAGTCTGGATGCGGTCCGTTTCGATGAGCAGATGACCCGCGTAAGGCGTCATTTTTCAGGACTGGAGACTGACGCCAGAAAAACCGCCACTGCTGTTGAGCAGGGGCTGAGCCGCCAGGCGCTGGCTGCACAAAAAGCCGGGATGTCCGTCGGGCAGTATAAAGCCGCCATGCGTATGCTACCCATGCAGTTCACCGACGTGGCCACGCAGCTTGCCGGTGGTCAGAATCCCTGGCTCATCCTGCTGCAACAGGGCGGTCAGGTGAAGGACTCATTTGGCGGGATGATCCCCATGTTCCGGGGGCTTGCCGGTGCGATCAGCCTGCCGATGGTCGGGGTCACCTCGCTGGCGGTGGCGACCGGTGCGCTGGCGTACGCCTGGTACCAGGGGGATTCCACGCTTTCAGCGTTTAATAAAACCCTGGTTCTTTCCGGTAATCAGTCAGGACTGACGGCAGAGCGCATGCTGACGCTCTCCAGAGCCGGGCAGGCGGCAGGGCTGACGTTTAACCAGGCGGGAGAGTCACTGGCAGCCCTGGTCAGTGCCGGTGTGCGTGGTGGTGAACAGTTTGATGCCATTAACCAGAGTGTGGCGCGTTTTGCGTCTGCCTCCGGTGTGGAGGTGGACAAGGTTGCAGAGGCTTTCGGAAAACTGACCACCGACCCGACGTCGGGGCTGACTGCGATGGCACGCCAGTTCCGCAACGTGACGGCGGAGCAGATTGCGTATGTTGCACAGCTGCAGCGTTCCGGAGACGAGGCCGGTGCCTTACAGGCGGCGAACGATGCTGCCACGAAAGGCTTTGATGAGCAGACCCGCCGCCTGAAAGAGAACATGGGGACGCTGGAAACCTGGGCGGATAAAACAGGAAAGGCGTTCAAATCGATGTGGGATGCCATTCTGGATATCGGTCGTCCTGAATCCTCAGCGGATATGCTCGCCAGTGCGCAGAAGGCATTTGATGAGGCGGATAAAAAATGGCAGTGGTACCAGAGCCGGAGCCAGCGCCGCGGTAAAACCTCCTCTTTCCGGGCCAACCTTCAGGGTGCATGGGATGACCGGGAAAATGCCCGTCTGGGGCTGGCGGCGGCAACGCTGCAGTCGGATATGGAAAAAGCCGGTGAACTGGCGGCAAGGGACAGGGCTGAGCGTGAGGCGTCACAGCTGAAGTATACCGGAGAGGCGCAGAAAGCGTATGAACGCCTGCTGTCGCCGCTGGAGAAATATACCGCCCGTCAGGAAGAACTGAACAGGGCCCTGAGAGACGGGAAAATCCTGCAGGCGGATTACAACACGCTGATGGCGTCGGCGAAAAAGGATTATGAATCGACGCTGAAAAAACCGAAGTCGTCAGGTGCGAAGGTGTCTGCCGGTGAGCGCCAGGAAGACCGGGCACATGCTGCCCTGCTGGCGCTTGAAACCGAGCTCCGGACGCTGGAGAAGCACAGCGGTGCGAATGAGAAAATCAGCCAGCAGCGCCGTGATTTATGGAAGGCGGAAAGTCAGTATGCAGTCCTGAAAGAGGCCGCCACGAAACGACAGTTATCCGGGCAGGAAAAATCCCTGCTGGCCCATGAGAAAGAGACGCTGGAGTACAAACGCCAGCTGGCTGAGCTGGGCGACAAGGTTGAATACCAGAAACGGCTGAATGAGCTGGCACAGCAGGCGGTGCGGTTTGAAGAGCAGCAGAGCGCGAAGCAGGCCGCCATCAGCGCAAAAGCCCGTGGTCTCACTGACCGTCAGGCACAGCGGGAGTCTGAAGCGCAGCGTCTTCGTGACGTGTACGGCGATAATCCGCAGGCGCTGGCACAGGTCACCGGGGCACTGAAACAGACATGGGCGGATGAAGACATGCTGCGCGGTGACTGGCTGGCCGGGCTGAAGTCCGGCTGGGGGGAGTGGGCGGAAAG
>QWCB01002553.1_pt1 | contig 17304 bp, 4 predicted proteins | sample 1972511 | NCBI WGS metagenome assembly QWCB01 (sample SAMN09866719, study PRJNA288562) | Human gut metagenome isolate term5_stool, whole genome shotgun sequencing... | isolation source: gut | host: Homo sapiens | place: USA: California
GGAGGAGTTCCCGAGTGGCCAAAGGGGACGGACTGTAAATCCGTTACTTTATGTTTCGGTGGTTCAAATCCACCCTCCTCCACCAAAAGAATTCATGCGGAAGTGGCTCAGTGGTAGAGCATCGCCTTGCCAAGGCGAGGGTCGCGAGTTCGAGTCTCGTCTTCCGCTCCAGACAACAACAGATGTGCATACATCTGTTTTGTTGTATATGAACGATTAGCTCAGCTGGATAGAGCGTCTGGCTACGGACCAGAAGGTCGGGGGTTCGAATCCTCTATCGTTCGCCAAGACTATAGCAATCATGATGATTGCTATAGTCTTTTTTTATTTCTTCATAATTCGATATATTTTCAATTCAAATAAATAAGCCTCATACCCAATTATTTTCAAAATAATCACAAATATTTAATAAATTTAAACAAATTTTAAAAAAATTTGCAAACGATACGATGTTTTTAGCTCTTAGTAACAAATTATATCAAAAAATTCCTATTTTAAATCTATAAATTATAACGTTTACTTAAAATTATCAGGAAATTTATAAAAATATTCCTAAATTTTTATGATATATCTCACTAAATATATAGAACAATATTTGAACAAAAAACTTAGAATAAATATCAAATTAGCAATTAATTTCATAATATAAAGTAAAATACAACAAATTAGTCAGTAATAAGATAAAAACAAAACAAATAAAATCTATTTAAAAAGTAATTTGTAAATATTTAATAAAACTTTATTTGTATAACATCAAAAAATCATAAAAACTATATGAACAATTCATATAAATTGACATTTCTTATATATAGTGGTAAACTCTACATATAAATAGTACATGCAAATATATATTACATAAAAACAGAAGCAAACGTAATTATAATGGATATAAAAAGCGATGCATTTTATTTAGAACTAACTGAGTCAGGCAACATTATTCATCAGATATGTTGGGCTGATTCTTTCTTTATGTTAAGAGAATAAATGCAAACGATATGCATTAACTAGCTGAAAGTTTGTAGTATTTTATTCTAAATGCATGTAAAGCAGTAGAGAATAAAAATAGTATAATAAATATCAAAAAACTAACATTTGAAATAAAAATCAAGTAACTCAGGAGGTTAAAATGAAGAAAATATTTGATAGACTAACGGCGTTAGTCATGGTAATGCTGATGTTCATACAATCATGCGTTCCAGCCATAACATCATTTGCTAAGGAGGAAGAGCTCGACAAGAGATATGTAATACAAAAGCTCGAGACCTTGAAACAGGATACCTATGCCAACTTTTCATTGAACCTCGCTACAGTAATTGATGATAAGAATCTGGACACAGACACCAACGTCAAGTTTGTATTGAACACCACGAACGTCAATTCTAACATCAAACTATTAGTTAGAAAGGATTTTAGTCTTTATGACGAGAGGACATTTGATACAGTAGAAGAGGCTCACAAAGAATTCGACAGAGTGGACAAATCACTCAAAGATCAAGGATTGAGCTTGGATGTATCCGTAGTACAAGAAGATGGAAAATACAGAATCCATAACAACTACGTGCCTCAAGCTGACAAGGAAGACTTTGGAGACGACTACAAAGTATACAGCCTTAAAGTCGTAGACGAATTTGATTTTGACAAAGAAGGATTGTTCAACAAACTTCCAGAAGATCTTAAATCAACAGAACAACACAGACTTCAACTTGCAGAAGAACGCAGACTTCAACAAGATGGCGAAGTACCAGAAGGTGACAAACACAACCGTACTTACATCTTCGACTTCAAAGTTGACAAAGCAGTTGACAGCAAACTTACAACAATAGCTCTTAATAAGGATGACAATAATCCACTTGAAGTAAAACAAAACGCAGACTTATTTGCAGCTATATTAGATGATAAAACTTACAGCACATATCAAACAGAACAATTACCAGCTGAAGTAACATCATCAATAGAACACAAAAAAGAAGTTGCCGAAGCAAAAGCACAAGCAGATGCCAAAGCCAAAGCAGAGGCAGACGCAAAGGCAAAATCCGAAGCTGAAGAAAAAGCAAAGAAAGAAGCCGAAGAAAAAGCAAAAGCAGACGCAAAAGCAAAACAAGAAGCAGATGCTAAGGCAAAACAAGAAGCTGAAAAAATAAAAGCTGAAGAAGCTAAAAAATCAGAAGAACAAAAAGCTCTTGAAGAAAAAGCCAAAGCAGAAAAAGATGCCAAGGCAAAACAAGAAGCAGATGCCAAAGCCAAAGAAGAAGCTGAAAAATTAAAAGCAGAAGCCGAAGCAAAACAAAAAGCAGCAGCAGAAGAAAAAGCAAAACAAGAAGAACTTGCCAAAAAACAAGCTGAAGCAGAAGCTGAAAAAGCCGCTGAAGAAAAAGCGAAAAAAGACCTTGAAAACAAAAAACTTCTTGGACTTGAAAAAGACACAGAAGAAAACCAAGAAGAAGAACCTATTATAAAGAAGAAGGAAACAACTGAAGAAGTCAAAAAAGAACCTGCAACACCAGAAGAAAGAAAACAAAAAGCAGAAGAATTTGACAAAGCATTACAAGACAAAAAAGAAGACATCAAAAAATCAGAAGAAAAGAAGAACAAGCAAAACTAATGGATGATAACAAAGATGCAATCAAAGCATTAATCGAAAAAGATGCCGACAAGAACTTCACACCACAAATGCTTCTTGCTCCACTAAGAGCACCAGAAGGATCATCATTAGAAAACAAAAAGTTCACAATCAGGACTAGACTTGATACATCAACTATTACTGGTGCAATTCAATCGGGACAACTCTTTGAAATCAAGCTAGACCCAAGACTAACTGTTAAAGATCCTAACACATTAAAGCCAATTGTGAATAATGGAAAGACAATTGCAACCCCATCTTATAATAAAGATACAAATACAATAACATACACAATTGCTGAACCTATTTCAGACAATCTACAAATACCTCTAGCAATTGACGTAGACTACAACACAGGTAAAATCGAAGAATTAGATAAAGATGCTACAAAACACTCCATCAAAAACTCAATCTCAGGAATTGGAGTTACAGGAACAGTAAAACTTCCCGAAACAGTTGTTGATGATGAAGGTAATGTAGTAAATCAAATTGTAGAACCTGGTGGAGAAAATGTTTACGAAATTGTAGAACAAGGCGATGACTATAAGGTTTATATGGATGCCTTTGGCACACCAGTAGTTGAAAATGGAAAATTAACAGCTATTGATTGGTCAATTACATTCTCTGGTACAAAGGATTTAAATGAATTAGGACTTATATCAAATGCTACATTAGTAAAAGGATCAGGCTTAAAAGATTTTGAAAGTATTTTATTAAATGGTAAACCTGTTCAAACAGGAGATCTAAGCGATAACCCTATAGAAGGACAACTTGGAATAGTAAAATCTAAAAACCACAAACTAACTTTTAATACAAAAGAAGTAAAATTCAACTTTAGAACTCCTGTAGAAGATGCGCCACAAGCAAAATATGTAATCGACCTATCAGTTGTTCTTAAAGCTAAAACCAAATCAGGTGCTGTTAGGCTTATCTTTGATAAGGGATATAGCGAAGATGTTATAAAAGAAGAAACTTCTAAACGCGTTGACATGAACAACAGGACAACAATTCTTGGTGAATTTGCCGGCGAAAGTTCTGCAACATGGACTGTAACAGATGAAGTTTCAGCTGGAGACAAAGATGTAAAATTCCCACTTGCAACAAGAGAACTAACTGGAGAACAAAGTCTTACTTCAGCTAAGATGGCAGTTTACGGTTTAGACCAAGACGGTAAAATGGTTGTTAAAGTAAACGAAACAGACCTTAATAATCAAATTCCAAAAGAGGGAACAAACCCAGCTGATGTTCAACTTCTAGGTAGAATTGCAGTTTATGAATACAAAACTTCTTTAACAGAATCTGAACAAGGTTATTCACTATCTGGTGTAAACATTAATAAGTATCAAGACATAAAAGTAAATCAAAAGTGGAATAAAAGTGCGGATATTCAAGCGACAATTCCAGATCAAAAAATTGAAGTAAAAGACCAAAATGGAAAACACTTAAAGACTTATGACATAAAAGGGCGAAATGATCAAGTTTTTGAAAGAGATCTTACTTTAGATAATGTCAAATATTTTAATATAAAAGATGATGGTACAGAAGAAAGAATTCATCACAAACTAGTGCAAGATTTGCCAGAAGATGGACAGTATTCTTATACTGAAGGCTATAATTACCAAAAATCTGATGACAAAGTTTACTATATACTAAATTATATTGGAGAGGATCAGCCAACTGGTAGTGCAACATTAAAAGTTGTCAAAACAGATTCAAAGGATCCTAATCAAAAATTAGCTGGAGCTAAGTTCACTTTATATAACTCAACTTACAAAGTTGAACTTGTAACTGACGACAACGGAGAAGCAAGATTTCCTAACTTAGAACCAGGCACATATACTCTTGTAGAAAATAATGCGCCAGCTGGTTATAAAAACAATAAAGCCAATACAACAGTTACTGTTAATAATGATGGAACTGTTGAAGTAGATGGAGAAGGCTTGTCCGTCGAAAATGGTACTGCTAAGACTCAATTTGCAGAACACGATCAATATCCGGCTTGGCCAGACTACATGAATGCTATGCACTATGGAAAGGTAGATGATAGCGGAAATATAGAAACATATATCTACCTAAAACCAAGATCAAACTACAAAGGTGGTTCAACAAATAGAGATACAAGACTTAACTTATGCATTGATAATGGGAAAATTACAAATGTAGAAGTATTTGATGTATATCCAAATCAAAGAGATTCTATTAAACAATTAATGGAAGACCAAGATATATCTTATGATACTGTTGGAAATAACCTTGGATCAAGCGTATTAAATCAAGGCGTTGCTAATGATATTACTGGGAATCCAAATGTAACAGATTCATTTACTAATAAAAAAGGATATCAAGTTAAATTCCCGAAAGATAGATTTAATAATGACTGGGGATTCTTAGTAAAAGTTACAGCTAAAGGATCAACTGAAAGTCAAGTTTCTTATGATTGGTTAACTGATCCGCAAGAAGCTACAAAAGATAATGCTAAAATTCAAAAATCTGTAAGTTTGAGCAAGATATCACAGAATCCGGCATCTACAGATACAATTGTAAATGTAAGAAATGAAGCTTTTCCAAAACAACCTGTAAAGATCACAAAGGTAGATGACGATAGGCAGAAGAAAAACCCATTGGCGAATGCAACTTTCATCTTAATGGATAATAATGGAAAAACTTTACAAACAGTAGTTACAAAAGAAGATGGTGTGGCTGATTTTGGGAATCTATCACCAGGGAATTATGTAATAGAAGAACAAAAAGCACCTCAAAACTATAAAGCCTCAGATGTAGTATTTGATGTTATAGTAGGAGAAGATGGTACTGTCACATATAAGGCTAGATTTAAAAACGGAGGCGGTACTCCACAACCAAATGTAGACTACTATATAGAAACCGAAAACATAAGTGAACAAATAGACAAACCTACAGTAACTAATGTAGAACAAAATCTTGTTGTATCTGAAGGAAAAGGTTCGGGTTCAATAGGCCGTAAACCAGGTATTTGGGAAGCCTATATGTTTGAATCTCTAATATACACAGCTAAAATGCACGTATCCAATGTAAAACCGGGATCAGTATTAAAGATTCAATTTGACCCTAACTTAAACTTTAAACAATATGTATATGAAATACCTAGTCCAAATTATGCCAAGGCATATTTTGACTACAATACAAATTTATTGACTTATGTATTTAACAATAATTTAACAGGCAATGAAGTAGACCTATCTTTAAAAATCAACGGTATAATACCAGATAAATACTACGCAACAGTTAGTGGAGATTATTCTTTCAACATAACTGTTGACCCTGATGGTATTAATAGTACACAAAACTACCCTGTTAAAGCTGACTACGACTGGTATTATGATAGTTCTGGTACACCACCATTCTCCAACTATTACACTGATATATATGAAGAAAATGGAGAAAAATATTTTAAAGGTATAATCTATTACAATGCTCTAGCTAAAGGATCTAAAGGAGCTAGAACGCTTAATATTGACTGGATTTCTGCTAAACAAACAGAAAGAATTGCAGACATGAGTGTATATCCAGCTCAAGGAAAGCCGGCATATACTTTAGATGATATGAAGATTTACAAGGTTGATCCATATAAAAATGATAAGGGTCAACTCACTAACGAAAAGAATATGCCACTTTCATTTGGTGTACGTCCAGAACAATATCCAGATAAATATGAATTAGTCTTTGATAAAGAAAACATAAATCCAGAAAACTATTTTTCAGAAAAACAAGGTGGATTTAACGTAACATATGATCCAAATAAAATTAAGAGTTCTGGTACTATAAACCAAAATGGCCATTCTAACCACCCTATTCAAATTGGCACTCCAGCTATATCAGCGAAAAATGAAGGTTACGTAATAGTTCAAACCTTTAAAGTTAAAGATTTTGAAAGATATAAGAGTTTGTGGAGACTTTATTACTATTCAGATGGAAAAAACCAGGCAGCTTCTTATCAAAAGGGTAATTACAATGAGGCTGCAGCAGAACAATCTGGATCAGAAATACCAGAACTATATAGGCAAGTGGTAAAATTACCTAACTCACCTTATACTCCAGGTAATTTCTCAATTAAGAAATTAGACCAAACTGATAATACAAAAGTCCTAAAGGGAGCAGTCTTTACTCTTACAAGTAATGACGGAAAAGTCATTAACAGATCTACAGATGAAAACGGAGTAATAAACTTTACAGAACTCCCACCAGGATTTTACACTCTAGTAGAAAGCAAAGCTCCACAAGGCTATGCTAAATCAGATAGTACTTGGACAGTAATTGTATCCTCAGATGGTAATGTGAGATTTACTGAAAAAGGAATCACAGGTAGTGGTGAATCTCACTATGGTAAACAAATCTTAATTAATGTAACAAACAAACCAGTGGGAGAAGAATTTGTAGTCTATAAAAAGGACTCAAAAGGAAAAGCACTTCCTGGTGCGAAGTTTACTATAACAAAACAAGGTGATACTGCACCTTTAGAAACTAAACCATCAGATGCAAATGGTATAGTAAAATTCAGTAATAATCTAACCGAAGGAACTTATATTATAGAAGAAATCGAAGCGCCTGTAGGCTATAACAAGACTAATAAGAAATGGGTTCTAGTTATAGATAAAGATGGCAATAAGAAAGTTTATAATTATGTAAAACCAGAAGAATCTGGAAGTACAGAAGATAAACTTGACACTCTATATTATAAAGATGGAACAAACTGGGTAGATGTTAAAGGAAGAAATACTGATGGTTGGTCAGATTATGACAACAGATGGACAGGTTGGGCTGGCAATAGTCAAACTGCTCAATACATGGGTACAAGAATTGTTGCTATAAATAAGGATAAAAATTACGTAATCCAAAGATACGTAATAAATCCAGAAGCAAGAAATCTTGGACAAACAACTGCATCTATCCACAGACAAGTCCCAAAAGATCCTAATATGGAATGGTACAATGGAAGTGCAGAATATAAGGTATATAAATTAGATGCACCAGTCGCTGGATATATATCTGATTTAAGATTACAAGACTATAATGCAGAAGACATAACTAATCAAATTACTAGTGAAAAGGAACAAGGTAAATATAAAGAACCTGATAGATTAAAGCTTAATCTTCCAGCTACATCTAGTCCAATAGTAATTGATGTTAAAGTTCCTTATAAAGAAGAAACAGGTGGCGTAGGTACAGGAATGGACTGGGTTGTTAATAATTCTAACATTTACTGGAAAGCCGACTACTACGAAAGAGTTACTGATATCAAAGAAGCAGGTCCAACAAAAACAGAAACTGGTAGTATTATAGGTTCATATGTTGGAGAAAACTCTCTTGATGTAACAAACGATGCAAAAACTTATGGATTTAAGATAAAGAAAGTAAAACAAAGTACTAAGGACCCAATCCAAGGAGCAGTCTTTAGATTAACAGGACCAAACGATAGTCCAGATGAAAGATATATGACAACTGCTAATGACGGTATGCTTGCTTTCGAAGATTTACCAGCTGGAGAATATAAGTTAGAAGAAACTCAACCAGCACCAGGTTATGAAAAAGCTAATACCAACTGGACAGTTAGAATAACAAATTCGGGTAGAGTCTACATCAAAGACAACAATCAAAAAGCTGGATCAGAAACAAATCCAAGTTTCACAGTAGTACAAGCAGCTTCTAGCTCACCAGCCAACAGAATTAGTCAGTATCTAGCACAAAACTCATCGTCATTGTACGGAGTGGATACTGGACTTGAATTTGGTCCAGAAATGGTAGATGCGGCATTAAGAGCTGAAAGTGACTGGGAAGTAATTGATCCTGCAAGATCTGAAAAAACAAATTTAGATGGAAAAATAAAAAGGTCTACAGATGATAAAGTTGTCTTAGAAACTAGAATGACAAAAATCAACAAAGTTGACAAGAAATTCAAACAAGTATTCTTGTTTGGTGAATCAACTTATGGTTCAAGGACACGAAAAATTCATATTCACAGTGAGCCAGAAGTGTTGGATGTTAGAGCAAATGATCCTAAGAAAGCTATAGTAAAAGTTTACACAGTTACAGGATCAAGCTTAGACAATCTAGGAACAAAGACAGAAATAACTAACGTTAAGTTTACTCAAAAATCTGTTAATAATCATTTTAGATTGATAAATGATTCAATTCCTGCAAGTGTCAAAGGAAATATACTTGTAGAAGTAGAAACTTATTATGAAGTTGGGAAAGGCATAGGTCTTGGAACAGATTATATTTCTAATACAACTCAACCAAGATATAGTACAAACTGGATTGGCGAATCTTATGCAAGTGTGGATAAAATCAACCAATTCAAAAAATTCACTGTGAAATTTGACGCTAATGATGGAACTGGAACAATGGCAGATGGAGAAGCAGTAGAAGGCAAACCATATACATTGCCAGCAAATGAATTTACCGCACCAGCAAATAAAAAATTTGACGGCTGGGAAGTAAATGGACAAATATATCAACCAGGAGCAAGTGTTACACTAACATCAGATACTACAATCAAAGCTATATGGAAAAGCGTTCAAGTTAATGTAAGCTTTGACCATGGCGAAGGAACTGGAAACATGGATACTGTCCAAGTAGATAAGGGTTCAGACTACACATTGCCACCAAATGGATTTAAACCTCCAGAAGGCAAAGCATTCAAAGCATGGAATGTGAGTGGACAAGAAAAACAACCAGGCGATGTTATACAAATCAATGCTAATGTAACAATAAAAGCTATTTGGAAAGAAAAAGCTCCAACAACTTATAATGTAACAGTTCAAAACCCACAACAAGAAGGTGGAACAATTACTGCGGAACCAACATCTGCAACAGCAGGCACACAAATCAAATTGACTGTACAAGCTAATGAAGGTTTTGAAATTCAAAGTGTAATAATGAATGAACAAACTTTAACAGTTGGAGCAGATGGTAAGTACAGCTTTAAAATGCAAAAAGGTGGCGCTACCGTTTCTGCAAAGTTCAAGAAAATTGATGATACTCCAGATCCAAAAGATGGTTGGAAAGAAATTACTGCTGGTAGTTTGGCACAAATCACTAACAAGCAAGTTGGTATAGAATTTAAGGTTATCAAAAAAAAAGACGACAGAACTTTTATTGAAGGTGCTGAGTTTACTTTAAGTAAGATGACTGATGACACTTACCAAACTGTCGATGAAACTTTTGAAAAAGTAACAGCAAAATCTGATAAAAATGGTAATGTAGTATTTTCAAGAGATGGTAAACCAATAAAATTACAAACTGGTAACTATCAATTAGTTGAAAGTAAAGAACCAGTTGGTTATAAGAAGCAACCTTCTCCTTGGAATTTGGAAGTTACAGAAGAAAATGGACAATTAATTATAAAATCTAGTGGTCCAGAAATGGTGCCAGCAGACTATATAGCAAAAGATGCATCAAAGGCAGGAGATAATCTTTCTTCCACTGATCTAATAAAATATTCTGCTAAAATAACAAATATAGACACGACTCTTGGAACTTATGTCCAAAGAATCTATATAGACACTAGAGGATACACTGGAAAAGAAAAAATTAACGTTCAAATAATTCCAAAAATAAAAAGAGAAGAAAAAGACTTTGTAAATGCAGACCCACCAGTTACCTTAGAGGGTGGTGTAAAAACAGCATACAGGACAACTTATAAAATAGAAAATCCTGATAGTTCTTTAAATCCAGACGATGTTTTAAATAAATACAGTCTTTCTAATCCTGGTGTAACTATGGTCAACACAGCTAGATGGAGACCATTTGACTGGGGATTTGATGAAGATATTTTGAACCTTGATAAAGGTGTCTACTTCATAGATATTGAAGGATATTTCGATAGAAAACCAAAAAATAGAAAAGATGCTATAAAGAAACTAGAAAGTATAGATATAAAGGTAGACTTCTATGAAGGCGCCAGAGAATTCCAAGAAAAGCAAGCTGATGGATCTTGGAAGTCCTATCCAGGAGCCGCTTACCAAAAAGGTAATATTAATAATGGAATAACAGATATGACAGATAAAGAAGGTCAAAAATATCCAGATGCTTTAGGTAAAAATAATGGTAGAATCTACCCACCTGTTGGTGATAATGAAGCTAAATTATTAAGTGTAACTACTTCAGCTAATATCAATCCACTATATGAATCCCCAAATATGAAAGTTCTTCAAAATGAAACATTGAGGATAAAAAATGAAGAAGTGGATTATAACATTACCTTCTCAAAGAATGGTAAAGATGAAAATGATTGGGATATTGGCGGAACAGAAGTTGCCAACAGAAGACTAGAAGGTGCAATCTTCATGCTTCAAGAATATCAAGGTATATTTGGCTGGCAAGATTTATCTGACAAAATCGTATCTTCAGCATTCAATGGATACTTTGGTTTTAGAGGATTAAAGGAAGGTCGCTACAGACTAATAGAAGTTCAACCACCAAAGGGATATAAACCTATAGAAGGTCCAATAGTAGACTTTAATATAATTACAAGTTCAGAAGACCTAGAAGTTAAGGATAAAACTGGTAAAACAGTAAAAATCATTGAAAAAGGTCAAGGTTATATTAAGATAAACGACAAACAAGGCAGTCTATATAACACAGAAGGTTACACAGGAAACTTAATTGACTATGTAACAGCAGCAACAGCTAAGAACCTTGGTAAGGTAATAAATGAATTGCCAGGAAAAGGTAAAGTTTCACTAACAAAAGTTGACGAAAATGATAAACCACTAGGTAAAATCCATGATGTGACTACTGGACTTGATAAAGGTGCAAAATTCAAACTAACAAAACTTGACAAAAAGGATGAAACAAATCCTGATGGTTCAACTACGGGTAATGAAGTTACAAAGATGGTAGATGAAAAGGGTAATATTGTCTTTGATCAACTAAACATTGGTCACTATAGATTAGAAGAAATTGAACCACATCCTGGACATGTCAACAAAGACTATGTATGGAACTTCACGATAGGTGGTAAGGATCTTGACCCTTATGCTGATGACAAATCAACTCCAACTAGGGATATTACAGACAAGATTACACTTGATAGATCTACAGTGACAGTCCAAAAGACACTTTCTGATGATAAAACTAATATTGAAAATGCGATTTACCCACACAAGGCGCAAAATCTTAACATCAAAAACGAATTTAAGATTAACAAAGGCACGAATATACAACCAGGAGACTATTTTGAAGTAAAACTTTCTGATTCTATAGACCTAGAAGGTATTTACAAAAATAGAACTTTAACAAACCTAGATATATTTGCAGATGGTGTAGGTACAGTAGCTAAGGCATATTACGACAAAGAAAATGGAGTTATAAGATATGTCTTTACGGAATTTGCTAAAGTATTTACTTTAAATGAATTCACAACAACACTTTCAGCTTGGATAAATCTAGACAAGATTACAACATCAAGAAATAGTGAAGCAGTGGGAATAGGTCTTAAAGACCAAGAAATGAAGACTAGAAATATTAAAATTGATTACGATATTCCTAGCGAAACTTCTAATCCAAAATACCAAGGTGGAGGATATTATTGGCAATATGACCAATGGGGTCGAGCACATGCTGTTTATTATAAACACAATGTATCTGGAAAGATTTTTGAACTAGATCCTTCTACTGGAGAATTTACACAGTACTATTACATTAATAGATACAATGTGACAGGTTATCCAGATTGGAACTTCCGATACGATCCTTACCGTTGGGATACTACAAACACCAAGACTCTTGATTATGCAAAGGTTAAGGTTTGGAGATTAAATGACAAAACTGGTAATAATATAGCAAATAGTATGCCAGAATCCTTTGCCATAAATGAAAATGATCCGAATTTAACAACTGTATATGACAACTATTTTAACAATCCAAACTATGTAAACATTCACTTTAATGATGGTGGAAGACAAAGTTATATTGTTCAAGTAAAGGGTAAGTTGCCAATTGAAGATGTTAAAGAACTAGAAACTGCTGGAGAAATTTGGACAAGTGATACTGGTGTAATTGCTGGAAGGTATGACGTAGCAAGATTTAATGAAAACGAAGCAGAAGCAAGTGCAGAACTTTCACTAGAAGCAGTTAACCCAATAAATAAAATATCCTTTAAAAAGCTAGACGAAAAGGGAGAAGCCCTAAAAGATGCTAAGTTTGGATTATTTAAAAAGAATTCATCTGGCAATTGGCCAACAAACCCTTATCAAACTAAGACTAGTGGAGAGAATGGCGCATTTGACTTTAGTAAACTTGAACCAGGTGACTACAAGGTAGAAGAAATCACTGCACCACAAGGTTACGTCAAGTTAGATAAACCAGTATTAGAATTTACAGTTCAACCATCTGGCAAGATTGTTAAAAAGTATATAGTTGATGGTAAAGAAGTCATTGAAGAAATAAATACAGCTACACCAATAGAAGTTGTAAACAACAAGCCTATTGAGTTTGTAAAAGTTGATGCAGAAAATAATAGTGTAAAACTTCAAAATGCTACTTTTAATGTTCTTTATAAAGAAAAACTTGATGGTAAATATGAAGAATATAAAGTTAATGGAAAGACATTAACTGCCACATCAGATAAAGATGGTAAATTCACTATAGCAGTTTCAAAGGATGGCTACTATGCCTTAGAAGAAATTAAGGCACCAGATGGATATTCTAAATTCCCAGGCTATATTAAAGAATTTAGAATATTAAATGGCAAGGTTCAAACATTAGAAAAATCATCAAAACAAGGTCCAGTACAAACAGACAATGATATAATCTCAAGTCAAACAATAGAGATCAATGAAAAAGATAGAACGTTCAAACAAAGAATTATCTTAAATCCAAATCATAAGGAATGGCATTTTGATGGAGGAGATACTCAACTTAGATTATATGAAGATAAATGGACTGTAAATACAACAGGCAAAAAGATAAGATACGCTGTTCTTGACGAAGATAAAACTATAAGCGACATTAAAGAAGGAGATTATAAAGAATTTGATCCAAGAAATAGTTCTGCTAATCCACTTTTATATGCTGTAACAAGAATGTATGGCGAAGGTAATTATACAAAACCAAAGGAAACTTCTAGTGGAGTCTACACAAATAAATCTCTCGTTGTTGAATTCACAGGAAAGTTGGAAGATAATGCAACTAGTCCTATAAATATAAAGATTGATGTGAACTCAGATCAATGGAAATACAGTGAATTAACTTATTCACTTGACTATGAAAAGATTAGCAAAGAAGATAAGATTTATGTAGATTATGAGTCTAAAGATCCAATAAAAGTTGAAAACCGCAAAGGTGAATATCCTCACACTGGTGCGATGGGTATTATTGGATTCCTTGTAGTGGGTGCTGTGATAATGACTACGGCGTACTACAAGTACAGACGTAAGAGAAGAGAGAGTGCGTTATCATGATTGAGGTTAATCAAAAGATGAGGTACCCTCCGTAAAGGGACTACAAAGAGAGACAGGGGATGAGGCGACATGCCAAGTCCCTGGGGTCTCGATGATGTTCGGACAAATCTTTTAAACGTCAATGAGGTGGTCTTATGGGATATGATGGTAAGATAAATAATGGCATCGAACTGAAAGAAGCAGAAGATAACTGTATTAAAAGAATTATTAGGAAGATACTTAAGAGATTAAAGAGGAAAAGTGAAGTTCGGTATTCTCTATCATATGATGAAGAAAAACACAGGTACTTCGACAAAGAGTTCTTATTAAAATATCTCAATGAAAATTACTTGGATGATAAAATTAAAAAGATAGTTAAAAAAAATCTGATAAATGATTTGATTACATTTAAGACTTACAGAGATGATGTGGATACTATAGTAAGAAAACAAAGCGACTTTGGTCAATTTCTAACTATATTACTTGCGATGCTATCAGTAATAGTTAATGTAAAGCTGAAACCTGATAGTAAATTACCTCTAGTAGTAATTTCATTGATTATAGTTATAGCAAGCTTTATATATTATTGGTGTTGTACTGGTAGTAAATCTGAATCAGCAAAGCTAAAATTTATCACAAATGCAATATACACACTGGAAAATATCAAGGAAGATATGGACAGGAATGGAAATTCTGGTACGGAATCTGATGAGATAATAAGTAGTGTGAATGATAAGCTAGATGATGGTAATACTGAAGATATTTCAACTGAAGATGCTGATGATGGTAATACTGAGGATATTGCAACTGAAGATGCTGATGAGAGATATGAAGGTCTTGAGCTTACAGAAGTAAAAGAGATAAGAACATACACATACAAGGCAACGAAGAACAAATATAGTCCAAGGGCTATGTATGAGAGAAAAAGACGTTAAGAAAAATTAACAAGCTAATCTAAGTTCTAATTAAAAGGGCTTGATTATAGAGAGCGGACTGAGAGGTCAGCGATAAGGCAAAGTCTAAGAATACCAATAAAAGGATATGTTGGACGAAGCCTCAAAAGGAAAAAGTGCCTAAAAGGCAAGGGTAAGGTAATAATTTGCGAAAGGCAAATGATTATAAAAAATATAAAGGAGTTATATTATGAAAAAAAGATTTTTATCACTAATCATAGCATTAGCGATGATGGTTGGTGTATTCACCCCATTGATATCTAGTGCGAAACCAGAAGCTGGAACACCTGTTGGTCCTACTGCTGATGTAGAAACAAAAGCAAATGTAACAATTCACAAAATTAAAGTGAAAAGTACTGAAGGTTTCCCTCTTGAACAAAAAGAAGGAGCTAACGAAATTCTAGGTAAAGATAATACTACAAAATATTCTGGTGGCAAAATTGATAATATTACTGGTTTCTTTGGAGACGGTTCTGAAGAATTAGCTAATGTTACATTTACTTACTGGGTATTTGATGATGAACAAGCTTATAAAGATATGGTAGCTGATCCATCTAAATTTGATACTGTTGATGAAGTAAAAGCAAAATTAAATGTTGACGGAAAAGATGTTACAACTACAAAAAATGGTGTAGCAATTCCAGAAATTACAGTACCAGCTAAAGGACACAAATATGTATGGGCTGTTGAAAAATCTAAGACAATTACTGATGCAGAAGGAAAACAACAAACTATAACTGGAGCAAAAGCAGTTCCATTTGGTTTAGCACTTCCATTATTTAAAACTGATGGTACAGTAAACTCTGACATTCACGTATATCCAAAGAACACTACAGCTAATGAACCAAAAGTTGACAAGGACTTCGAAGGAAAAGCAAACGCTGAACAAGATAGAAAAGAAGTTGAAAATGATATTGTTGAAGATGCATATGTTGGTCAAGAAAAAAAATACGACATTGAAACAATAATTCCAGCAGGAGCACAATATAAGACTGTTGCTTGGACTGACCAAATGACAGAAGGTCTTACATTTAATAATGATGTAAAAATAAAGATTGGCGCAAAAGGATCAGAAACTGATTGGGATGCTGCTAATTATACAGTAACACCAGACGGCAACGGATTCGTATTAGAATTAACTCAAAAAGGTCTTGAAGCAATTAATGGTTCAGAAACTGAAATTAGACTTCTTGTAAAATATTCTGCTACAGTAAACGAAAAAGCTAAAGTAGATAGACAAGAACGAAATGATGTTGTATTCCATTTTGGTAACGACCCACATCACGGAAACACTCCATATCCAACTAAACCATCTGATGGTAGTTTAACAGTAAATAAGGAATTTACTGGAGCTGAAGGCGATTGGAAAGACGGAGAAAAAGTTAAAGTAACATTAACAGATGCTCATACTGGAAAACCGGTTGTATTTACAGACGGACAAGAAGCAACTGTTGAATTAACAAAAGGTACAAAAGAAAGTCATACTTGGACTGGTCTTGACAATGATAGACAATACAAAGTTGTTGAACAATTTACCCCTGGCGATGAAGTAACTTATGAAAAGCAACCAGATGGAACTGTAAAAATCATAGATAAAAAGACTGACAACCCTAATCCAAAAGATCCACAAGAACCTGGTGTTATAGTTTATGGACACAGATTCCAAAAAGTTGATCAAGAAGGTAAAGGTCTTGCAGATGCAAAATTTGTTGTAAGAAATAATATTGAAAATGATGCTAATAAAGGAAAAGTTTTAGCACAAAAAGAAGCTAAAGACATAGCAGCTGATCAAGCAGCATATGTAGCAGCAGAAAAAGCATATAAAGATGCTGTAAAAGAAGGTAAAGCTGATACAGAAATTGCTCCATTAAAAGAAGCAAGAGATAAAGCATATGTAACAGTTAACACTCAATGGAAATGGATTGAAGATAAAACTGAAAATGGTGTTGAACACGCAGGCGCATATGTATTCACATCTGGTACAGACGGTTACTTCAAAGTAACAGGACTTCAAAAAGGTGCTTACGAATTAGTTGAAACTGAAGCTCCAAAAGGATATGCTAAGCTTACATCACCAGTACCTTTCACTATAGATGCAGATTCAACTGGTGTTACAGAACTTAAAGGTGAAAAATTAGAAGATGCTAAAGGATTCACTCAAGTAGAAAACAAGAAAGTAACTATCCCACAAACAGGTGGTATTGGTACTATTATCTTCACTGCAATTGGTCTTGCAATAATGGCATCAGCTATTATCGCTATCAAAAAAAGACAAGCAACTGAAGCTAGATAATAACTAAAAGAAGAGAGG
>QWCB01002108.1_pt1 | contig 17301 bp, 18 predicted proteins | sample 1972511 | NCBI WGS metagenome assembly QWCB01 (sample SAMN09866719, study PRJNA288562) | Human gut metagenome isolate term5_stool, whole genome shotgun sequencing... | isolation source: gut | host: Homo sapiens | place: USA: California
CGGAACGGAAATTGTGTTAAATCAGGGAAAGACCTATATCTGTCAGGTTGAAACGACACAGAATGTTACGGTTGAGTAAGGCTGAATAACGGAATACAATGCGGTTTGTGAGCTTAAAAAAAGACAGGAGAGAAAAATGGATTGCAGTAGTGATGAAATGAATCAGAAGCTGGCAGAAGAAGCATATGCGGCAATGAAGCATGCGTATGCGCCATATTCCCACTTCCGCGTGGGTGCGGCACTGCTCACCAAAGAAGGAAAAATTTTTACGGGCTGTAATATTGAAAATGCTTCGTACGGTGCAACCAACTGTGCGGAGCGTACGGCAGTTTTTAAAGCGGTATCGGAAGGGTATACGCAGATTGAGCGGATTGCCATCGTATCATCGTCCCATCAGAAAACGCCGCCATGCGGCATCTGCAGACAGGTACTGGCAGAGTTTATGACGGAAAATGCACAGATTCTGCTGGCAGATAAAGACGGCATTGAAAGTTATACGATAAAAGATTTGCTGCCGGAAAGCTTTAAACTCTAAATGAATTCCAATCCGGGCAGAATATTCTATCAGGAAAGCAGAAAACCATTGCTTTTTAAAGCAGCGGCAACATCATCTAAAATTTCATCAGAATAAGCCAGTATGGTGTGGTAATGTACACCAGAGGTAATATCGCAGAGCGGCACAGCATTACCGCTCTGCATTTTTTCTTTGAATTTTACAATATCATTTCTGGAATATATTTCAAGCGGTGCGGAAATTCTGCCGTATACAGGGTGTTCAATGATAATGTCCTGTATTTTGCCGCCTGCATCAATAATGGTCTGCATTTCACGTTCAAAATCCTCCGTGGCATGGCAGACCTTAAAAATGCGCGTTGAAGAAACCGGTACGGAAAGCAGATACCCTCTGTTCGTTGAAAGAATATCAACATTTGCCGCTCTTAACAGGGCAATGTCATTGACAATGACCTGACGGCTTACGTGCAGCAGGCGTGAAAGCCGTGTGCCGGAGAGCGGTGATTCTGTATTTTTAAGAAGTTCAACAAGTTTTTCTCTGCGTTCTTCGCCGTTCATAATAATCCCCATTCCGCAGACATTTCTCTGCAATTTTTCACCCGACGTCAGGTTTTCTGTCCTCGCTAAAAAACAGAAAACCATGGTTATTTGAATTCGTCAGACTTTTATTTTATTTCCTCTGACAAAGATTTGCAATACTTTATTTAGAAAATGTGTGCAGAAATGCTTCTTATTTATAGGCACAGATAATGCCGCGGACGGTTTTTATGCCGGAATTGCCGGCAGGCTGGGGCGTAAAATCATCGGGGGTTCATGAATTATGACACAACATCCGATAATATCAGTAATGGGAAAATAAAAAAGTTTTTAAAATTGAAACTTTTCAGGTTTTATAATCGTATTATGAGTGACGGGAGGTATAAGATACACGGGTGTCTGAAAAGAGAATGGGAGAAACAAAAGAAAGACTGGAGCAGATATTCCGGGACTATTATCAGCTGATATACAGAGTAGCATTTTCACAGGTGAAAAACCATGCAGATGCGGAGGACATTACACAGGAAGTATTTTTAAAGATTATCCGGCATGATATGCGTTATCAGAGTATGGAGCATGAGCGGGCATGGATTGTCCGTGTGACAGTTAATTTGTGCAGGGATTTACTAAAAAGCAAATGGCACAAAACGAGTGTCAGCATGGAAGAGGTCAGCGAAGCACAGAGAGGAAGCTGTAAAAATTTTACGGAAATACAGGATGATATGATGTGGGCGGTATTACAGCTGCCGGAAAAATACAGAAACTGCCTGTATTTGTTTTATTATGAAGATTATTCGATTAAAGAAATTGCACAGAGTCTGGAAATGCCCGAAAATACGGTGAAGACCAATTTAAAACGCGGCAGGCAGGCGCTGAAAGAATTTTTGGAAAAGTAGACAGGATTTGACAGAAATTTTAGAACGGAGGAACAAATGGAAGTCAGTAGGATTGGCAGCCGGTTTTATGAAAATGCGGCACAAAGCGGAAAGAAAGTAAAAGGAAAGCAGCAGGATGGCTTTGCTTATGAATTGCAGAAAAGTTATGATGAAAAATACCGCAGTGAAGACACGGATGAAACGGGTATGACAGCCGCAGACGGAGCGCAGGCATCAGGGATTGCAGAGTTTGGCAGCATGGGCGGACTGCGGGCAAAGGAAGTGGTGGCAGAAGGCGTTTTATCCAAAGCGGTGTCGGCCTGTGAAGTGAAAAATCTTACGGCAGAAGATGCGGATTATGTTGAAAAACATCTGGCAGAAGGGTATGTGTTAAAGGCAAAGCAGTCGGATGACGGCAAAACAGTATATGTCGAACAGAAATTTGATGATGGGACAGTAAAGGCATATTCTGTTGATTTGGATAAAATTGACGAAGAAACCGGCAATTTCATAGAACAGGCGGCAAAAGCCTGCGTACAAAAGAATGGCAAAGAGCAGCAGACAGACAAAGACTGGCATGAGGCGCTTGAAGAATTTGCAGCATACGTAAAGAACAGAATCAAAAACGGTCCGCCTAAATTTGCAACAGGGGCAACGCAGATGAGCGTGGAGGAATGGGACAAGCTTGTAAAAAATTTAGATGATACGATTGATGATGTGAAAAAAGAACAGGAACAGGAGCTTAAGAAGCGGCTTGAAAAAGAAGAACAAAAGGAACTGGATAACGAGCAGAAAGAACATGAGGAGGATATAAAAAAATGGGAATTGGAATCAATATAGCAGGAACGGGAATCGGACTGACACAGACGATTATGAACCGGAAAAACAAGCAGGCAGGACAGTATGATGATGTGAATGGACGAGTAACGCACTGCACTCTGCACTGGTTTGACGATACGCAGGGAAATGAGGCTGTGATGTCCACATCACTGGCAGGCGGCGGAAGCCTGACAGTTTACAAACCGGCGGATTTTAATCCGAAAGACCCGAAATATCTTGTGAAAACATGGGACAGTGAGGGCAATGTAACAGAGGAAGAAGTTTCATTAAACAAGGTAGACCCGTCCAATGCCACGTATGTTCAAATGGCGGCATATTCAGCTTATGCGGCAAAACAGAAGCTTGTACAGAATGCAGACGGACTGTTTTTGGCGGCAACGGAAAAGCTTTGTTTCGGCATGGATAATCTTCATGATAAAATGGATTTTACACAGATTGTAAAGAGTACGGCACAGGAACAGATGGAGGCAAAGAACTGGCATGGTTATATGCAGATGAATTCGCTGGCGGATTTCTTGGAAAAAACACACGACAAAGTGAAAAATCAGCCGGACAGCCAGACAGAAGATGTTACAACGACAGAGCGTACAAAGGAAACAGCCGTACATACGCCGTTTGATAAATTTGACGGAAAAAAGCATGCGCCGTATTATGAGCTGGCAGATGAAAGCGGTATTATCGAATATAAAGGCACGGTTTTTATCTGTGATGATGAACACGGCGCGTTATGTCTCGGCGATATGAGTGATGAAAGCAATGTCCTTAGTATTCCGCTTGCGGGCGGCGGCACGTTAAAGGTCAATCGGAATAACAAAGCCGATTTAGCGAGAGCAATCGGTATGTTTAAGCCGGAAGATGTCCGCAGAATCATGGCTGCCCTTGCGCAGGACAATAAAGTTCAGGAAATGGAAAATGAAATCGAGGACGAAAAAAACAGCATCGGAACCGGACAGGAGAACCAAAAAAAGCAGGAGTAAAAGAGTGTTGTCTTTAAGACTTGGATATGTTAAAATCAAAAAGTAATACGGTATATTTGTATTAAGGCATTGATTGATGATTGCAAAATCAAAAGGGGACGACATATGAAGGATACTGCAAGAACGGTATTGACAGAAGCCGGGATTAATGTAGATACGGCATTAAAACGTTTTTTGGACGATGAAGAAATGTATTTTGAATTTTTAAATTCATTTGTAGAAGATACATTGATGAGCCGGTTAAAACAGGCGGTGCAAAACGGCAGTGTAGATGATGCATTTGAGGCGGCACACGCGCTGAAAGGCTTATGCGCCAATTTAAGCATTGATTCCATGAGTAAAATGATTGTTCCCATGGTGGAGATTTTAAGAGGCAGAAGCATGGAGGGCATACCGGAAGATTTTAAGGGACTGTCACAGACCTATGAAAACGTCTGCACAGCAATCACAAAAGTATGTACAGTGCAGTAATACGGCAGAATATAATGAATTGCAAAAATAAACAGACAATAAAGGGAAGACTGGTCAAAGACCGCCTTCCCTTGTATTTGTGTAAAGATAATGGAGATGAATGAATGAAAGTAATGTTTGTTTCACTCGGCTGTGATAAAAATCTGGTTGACACGGAAAATATGCTTGGAATCTTAAATGACAGAGGATTTACCTTTACAGATGATGAAATGGAAGCGGAAGTCATTGCGGTCAATACCTGTTGTTTTATCCACGATGCAAAGCAGGAAAGTATTAACACGATTCTGGAAATGGCAGAACACAAAAAAGACGGCAAGTGTAAAATTCTGATTGTTACAGGCTGTCTTGCACACCGCTATCAGGACGAAATCACAAAAGAAATCCCGGAAGTCGATGCATTTATCGGAACATCTTCCTATGATAAAATTGCAGATGTTATTGAAGCCGTTTTAGACGGAAGAACGTATAATTCGATTGAAGATACCGACCGACTGCCGATTGTGCGCTCTAAGAGAGTGGTGACGACCGGTGGGTATTATGAATATTTAAAGATTGCGGAAGGGTGCGACAAGCACTGTACCTACTGCATTATTCCAAAAATCCGCGGAAATTACAGAAGCTACCCAATGGATTATCTGGTGGAGCAGGCAGAAGCTCTTGTGGCAAACGGCGCAAAGGAACTGATTCTGGTGGCGCAGGAAACGACCGTTTACGGTACGGATATATATGGAAAAAAGGCACTGCCGGAGCTGCTTCATAAGCTGGGACAGATTGAAGATTTAAAATGGATCCGCATTTTATACTGCTATCCGGAAGAAATCAATGACGAGCTGATTCAGGCAATTAAAAATGAGCCGAAGGTCTGTCACTATCTGGATATGCCGATTCAGCATGCCAGCGATGCCATTTTAAAGCGCATGGGCAGAAGAACGAGCAGACAGGAATTAATTGACATTATCACAAAGCTTCGTAAGGAAATTCCGGATATTGCCCTTCGTACAACGTTGATTACGGGCTTTCCGGGAGAAACGCAGGAAGACCATGAGCAGATGATGGAATTTGTGGACAGCATGGAATTTGACCGTCTGGGCGTCTTTACATATTCACCGGAAGAAGGCACACCGGCAGCAGAAATGGATAATCAGATTGATGAAGAAGTCAAAGAACAGTGGCGCGATGAAGTCATGGAGTTACAGCAGGAGGTTTCACTGGATAAATCAGCGGATATGGTCGGAAAGACGATTGAAGTCATGATTGAAGGAAAAATTTCCGATGATGAAGCGTATGTCGGACGTTCTTATAAGGATGCGCCGAATGTTGACGGGTTTGTTTTTGTCAACACCACGGCAAATTTGATGTCCGGTGCGATTGTCCACGTTGAAATTACAGGCGCAATGGAGTATGATTTGATAGGAAGCCTTGTTGAGGACTAGAAATGCGGCATTAAAATGCCTGCGGAATGGAGTATGGTATGAAAATGAATTTACCGAATAAACTGACGATTTTAAGAACGGTGATGATTCCGTTTTTTATTCTGTTTTTGTATACAGACTGGTTTCACGGTTATGATAAAATTATTGCGGCAGTGATTTTTATTGCGGCAAGTCTTACGGATATGCTGGATGGAAAGATTGCAAGAAAGTACAATCTTGTAACGAATTTCGGAAAGTTTATGGATCCGCTGGCAGATAAGCTGCTGGTGTGTTCGGCGCTCATTGCGCTGGTGGATTTGAATAAAATCGCCGCGTGGATTGTTATTATCATCATCGCAAGAGAATTTATTATCAGCGGATTCCGTCTGGTGGCATCGGATAACGGGGTCGTGATTGCCGCAAGCTACTGGGGCAAATTTAAGACAACATTCCAGATGCTTATGATTATTTATCTTGTGGTCGATTTGCAGTTTGCTTATGCAAATGTTGTCGGCATGGTGCTGGTTTATGTGGCACTGGCGCTGACGGTGATTTCACTGGTAGACTATATTGCAAAGAATTATAAGGTATTTTTAGAAGGGTCGTCAAAATAATGGAACAGTCAGAAACAGCAGAAAAGCTGGTAAAACTTTTAAAAAAGAAAAACTTGACGGTGACAACGGCGGAGTCCTGTACCGGCGGCATGATTGCATCGGCAATCGTCAGTGTTGCCGGTGCCTCTGCCTGTTTTAAAGAAGGCTATATTACTTATTCCAACGAAGCCAAAAAGAAGCTTCTGGGAGTCCGTGAGGATACCTTGAAGCAGTATACGGTTGTCAGCGCACAGGTAGCGCAGGAAATGGCGGCAGGAGCTGCGGCAGCGGCACAGAGCAGTCTGGCAGTTTCGGTTACGGGAGTTGCGGGACCCGACCCGGATGAAGGCAATCCGGTGGGGCTGGTTTATATCGGCATTGCATTTGAAGGAAGTGTATATGCGGCACGTTTTCAATTTACGGGCAGCCGTGAAGAAATCCGAAGACAGGCAGCCTGCGAGGCACTGGCACTGGCACTTGGGGTCGTTTCAGAATAAATGTACAGGAATCTGTAATATAGTTTCAAAATAAAAATAAAATAAAAACTTTACATACTGGGATAGATTGTGATAAAATGTGATTATGCAAATATTCCAGTATTTTTTATGCAATACACGAATATTTGTTCGTTTTTTGCTTGACAGCCTGAGTGAAATAGTGTATATTAATCACAACGAACAGATGTTCAATTACGGCAGGACAGGAAATTATCAGAAGGAAGGAAGAATGCAAACAACCTGTTCCGTAGAGTTTGCGCTGTAGAAGTTCTACAGCAGGTATGAATTTATGGCAAGTGATGAGAAGTTAAAAGCGCTGGATGCAGCGATATCTAATATTGAGAAGCAGTTTGGTAAAGGTTCTATTATGAAGCTGGGCGAATCGAATGTGAATCTGAATGTAGAATCCATTCCGACAGGTTCTTTAAGCCTTGATATTGCTTTGGGACTGGGGGGCGTTCCGAGAGGCAGAGTTGTTGAGATTTACGGACCGGAATCAAGTGGTAAGACAACGGTAGCATTACATATGGTAGCCGAAGTTCAGAAGCGCGGCGGTATTGCGGGCTTTATTGATGCTGAACACGCTCTGGACCCGGTTTATGCAAAGAATATCGGTGTCGACATTGACAATTTATATATTTCACAGCCGGATAGCGGTGAGCAGGCACTTGAGATTACCGAAACGATGGTGCGTTCCGGTGCGGTAGATATTATTATCGTGGACTCCGTTGCGGCACTCGTTCCGAAAGCGGAAATTGACGGTGATATGGGAGATTCCCATGTCGGTCTTCAGGCGCGTCTGATGTCACAGGCATTAAGAAAGCTGACACCGGTTGTCAGCAAGAATAACTGCGTGGTTATCTTTATCAACCAGCTGCGTGAAAAAGTAGGTGTTATGTTCGGTAATCCGGAAACAACAACCGGCGGTCGTGCGTTAAAGTTCTACGCTTCTGTCAGAATGGATGTCAGAAGAATTGAAACTTTAAAGCAGGGTGGTGAAGTGATCGGTAACCGTACAAGAGTCAAGGTTGTAAAGAATAAGGTTGCGCCGCCGTTTAAGGAAGCAGAATTTGATATTATGTTCGGCAAGGGTATTTCCGCTGTCGGGGATATTCTCGATCTGGCAGCGAATGTCGGCATTGTACAAAAGAGCGGTGCGTGGTTTGCTTACAATGAGAATAAGATCGGACAGGGACGTGAGAACGCAAAGCAGTTCCTGACAGAACATCCGGATATGCTGGCAGAGATTGACGAAAAGGTACGTGCCCACTACGGCATTGGCGAAGCAAATGAGGAAGCCGAAGCAGAAGATAAAAAAGAAAAAGCAGGAAAGTCTGCTAAATCTGCGGAACCGGAAGCTTAAAGCTGTTTCTGAATGAAAGCGGACAATCACGACGGCAGATGAGATGCCGTTTTACAGCAGGCTGTTCAGGATCAAAGTAAGGATTAGAACATGGAACAGATTGTAACAAAGATAGAAGAGCTTTCGGGAAGGCGCAGACTGGTCTATATCAATGGGGAACAGGCATTTGCGCTTTACAGTACGGAAGTACGCAGGTACGGCATTGCAGAGGGAAAAGCGCTTGCACAGGAAGACCTTGAACAGCTCCGCACAGAGCTTCTGGATAAAAGGGCTGTCAAGCGTGCAATGTATCTGCTACAGGCAAAGGACTATACAGAAAAAGAACTGACGGAAAAACTGCAAAGGGACTTTTATCCACAGGAATCTGTTGAGGGCGCGCTTGCCTATGTCAGGCATTTCGGATATCTGAGTGACGAGCGGTTTGCACAGATGTATGTTCAGTTTAAGGGTCAGAAAAAAAGCAGAAAACAGATTGAGTTGTTTTTGCAGAAAAAAGGAATTTCAAGAGAACTGATTGATCAGGCATGTGAGGAGTATTACGGACAGAACGAAGATTCCGAACTGGAGCAGATTCTTGTTCAGATGCGCAGGAAAGCGGCAGGAAAGCTGCCGCTTTCCTATGAAGAAAAGATGAAACTGATGGGCAGTTTTTACAGAAAAGGCTTTCAGTCTGACAGTATCAAAAAGGCACTTGATATTGTGGTTAGTGAGTGCGAACATGACTAGTTTTTCTTGACAAGGAATTGAAATAAGTATAATATTATTATATTGTATGTTTGTACAATGAAAACTTAATAAGGAGGTGCTCCTGTGTCGTCAGTTATTATCACGATGATTGCTACATTAGTGATTGTTGCACCTATTACATGGCTTGTGTCATCTTCCGTACAGAAGAAGATTCACAATACAACCATTGGCAATGCCAATGACAAGGCCAGAGAGATAATAGATGAAGCTTTAAAGACAGCTGAGACCAAAAAGAAAGAGTCGCTTTTAGAGATTAAGGAGGAGTCGTTAAAGACCCGTAATGAACTCGAAAAAGAAACGAAAGAAAGACGTGCTGAAATACAGCGTTATGAAAGACGTGTCCTTTCTAAAGAAGAAACTCTTGATAAGAAGATTGAAGCCGTTGAGAAGCGTGACATGAGCATTACCAAGAAAGAAGAAGAACTTGGTAAGATGAAGCAGAAGGTTGATGAACTTGAGCAGAAGAGACAGCAGGAACTAGAAAGAATCTCAGGACTTACCTCCGAACAGGCAAAAGAATATCTATTAAAGACTGTTGAAGATGAAGTGAAACATGATACTGCCGTAATGGTTAAGACATTAGAGAGCAGAGCGAAGGAGGAAGCAGATAAGAAAGCGAAGGAGTATGTTGTATCAGCAATTCAGAGATGTGCTGCTGACCATGTAGCAGAAACGACGATTTCAGTTGTCCAGCTTCCAAATGATGAAATGAAAGGCCGTATTATTGGTAGAGAGGGACGTAATATCCGTACTCTTGAAACATTAACAGGTGTAGAACTGATTATTGATGATACACCGGAGGCCGTTGTTTTATCAGGGTTTGATCCAATCAGACGAGAAGTTGCAAGAATTGCACTTGAAAAGCTGATTCTTGACGGACGTATTCATCCGGCAAGAATTGAAGAAATGGTTGAGAAAGCCCAGAAAGAAGTAGAAGTATTAATTAAAGAAGAAGGTGAAGCAGCAACCCTTGAGGTTGGCGTTCATGGCATTCATCCGGAGTTGGTAAGATTACTTGGACGGATGCGTTTTAGAACAAGCTATGGTCAGAATGCGTTAAAGCATTCAATTGAAGTTGCACAGCTTTCAGGACTGTTAGCTGGTGAGGTTGGCGTGGATATTAAGCTGGCAAAGCGCGCAGGCTTATTACATGACATCGGTAAATCAGTTGACCATGAAATGGAAGGCTCACATATTCAGATTGGTGTGGATTTATGTAAGAAGTACAAGGAATCCCCAATCGTAATTAATGCAGTAGAAGCACATCATGGTGACGTTGAGCCGGAAAGCTTAATTGCTTGTATTGTACAGGCTGCTGATACAATTTCAGCCGCAAGACCTGGTGCAAGACGAGAAACGTTAGAAACTTATACAAACAGACTTAAACAATTAGAAGATATTACCAATTCCTTCAAGGGAGTTGAAAAATCATTTGCCATTCAGGCGGGTAGAGAGATTCGTGTTATGGTTGTTCCTGAAGTCGTTAGCGACTCAGATATGGTACTTATGGCGAGAGATATTTCGAAGCAGATTGAAACGCAGATGGAATATCCTGGACAGATTAAGGTTAGTGTAATCAGAGAGTCCAGAGCCGTTGGCTACGCAAAGTAATTACGATAAAGTTCATGAAACAGACCGTTGTCTTAACAATGCAGATTGTTAGGACACGGTTTTTTTTTGTTGTTCAGGAAATTATGGATTTTTTAAGGTGTGCTGCATTATAAAACGCAGTGTGTTTTACAAAAAAATTTACAAAAATTTTAAAAAAATAAACATTTTATAACAAAATATGGTATAATTTTACTAAGTTCCAGCTGGAACAAAAAAATATAAAGGGGCGAATATGTATGATGAAATCAATAGGCGCAAAAATTAGTTATGTGTTGCTGCTGGTATTTCTGGTTTGTTGTGTTGGAATTATGATTGTAAATTCCAAGATTAACGGTATGGGAACAATTACAAATGAAATCAGTCAGAAATACCTTACAAGTATTGAAGAAGTGGATGCTATTTCTAAGAATGTAGTCAGTCTTCAGTCACAGATGCTGGAATATCTGATTGACGATGACACGCAGAAATCCACAACGATGGGTAATATCACCAAAACCCAGGGTGCAGTTGTGACTTCCCTACAGAATTTAAAGGGAAATGCAACAACTGACCGGGCGGGAGAAACGGTAAACAAGCTGGAGCAGTCGTATAATACGTACAATACCCAGTACAATGATGTTTTAAAACAGATTCAAAATGGAAGCATTACAGACAAAACAGGAGTAAACAGTAAGTTAAGCAAACTCTACGCTAGTCTGGAAATATCTATTCACTCAGTGGAAGTGCAGAATACGGTCAATACAATCCGGGCACAGAAGGCGCTGAGTAATAATATGACAATCAGCAGGATTACATTTGTAACAGTCGGTGTGCTTCTGGTAGTATCACTGATTCTTGGCATTTTAACAGCCGGATATACCATTATCCGCCCGGCAAAGATTGCAACCGGGGAGCTTAAAGGTATTATTGCGGGAATTGAAGCACAGGATGGCGATTTGACAGCAAGAGTTTCACAGAAATCATCGGATGAAGTCGGACAGCTGGTTGCAGGAGTCAATCAGTTTATCGGTGTGCTTCACGGCATTATTGCAGAAATGAAAAATGATGCGGTTGAAATGAAAAACAGTGTCAATGCGGTTTACGGACAGATTTCAACTGCGGATGGAAATATTATGGATGTATCGGCGACTATGGAACAGCTGACAGCCGGTATGGCAGAAATGGCAACGGCCGCAGAACACATCAGTGAGCAGGCAGACTTTATCAGTGATAGTATGGAAAAGATTGCACATCAGGCAGGGGATGGTTCTGCAATTGCAAAAGATATTAAGGGTAAAGCGGTTAAATTAAAAGAAGAGGGAATTGCAAGTAAAGAAAATACAAGTAAAATGGCAGATGAAATCAGAAATTCTGTCAGGGATTCTTTGGACAGAAGCAAGGGCGTTGAAAAGATTAATGATCTGACAGATAATATTTTAAGTATTTCAAGCCAGACCAATCTTTTAGCGCTAAATGCTTCGATAGAGGCGGCACGTGCCGGAGAAGCCGGAAAAGGTTTTGCAGTCGTTGCAGATGAAATCAGAGTACTTGCGGATTCCAGCAGAAGTACGGCAAATGATATTCAGGCAATCAGCAACGAGGTGACCAATTCCGTTGCAGAGCTTGCCGACAATGCCAATAAGATGATTGATTTTATCGTAGAGGTTGTTATGCCGGATTATGATAAACTGGTCAATATTGGAGAACAGTACAATCAGGACGCAGGAAATTTTGATGATATTATGCGCGGATTTACAGATAAGGCAGTAGAATTAAAACAGGCAACGGAAGAAGTGGCAAAGTTAATCCGTGGAATGTCTTCTACAATTAATGAAAACTCCGATGGTATTGCAACTGTTTCTAATAATACGGTTGGTCTGACAGAGGGTATCAGTCAGATTAAAGAAGAAATGTCACAGACTGAATCTGTGTCAGAACGGTTGGAAAATACGGTAGGACGTTTTACAAGAATATAATGGAGGCGGGAACAGTATGAGAAAGAAAGTCTTATTTATTGGAATGCTGGTGACATTGTTATTTGCATTTTCAGGCTGCGGTACAAAAAATGAACGTGTTGTCACCCTGATTATGTCAGATGTGCAGGAAGGCGACCACCCGACGGCACAGGCGTGTGACAAATTTGCAGAGCTTGTTAAGAAAAGAACAAACGGAAAAGTTGTCATAGAAGTTTATCACGGTTCAACACTTGGTACGGAAGCGGAGCAGATAGCACAGGCAACCGTTGGTGGAATTGATTTTGTCAGAGTATCATCACCGGTGGCAGCATATTATGATGATATCAAGGCGTTTCAGGCATTGTATCTGTATAGCAGTGAAGACGATATGTGGAAGGTGCTGGACGGAGAAATCGGAAACGAATTTTTAAAGGCGCAGCAGTTAAAGGACAATGGTCTGGAAGGTTTGTGCTGGGTATCCGGTGGTTCAAGAAATTTTTATAATAATGTAAGACCGATTACAAGTCCGGAGGATCTGGCAGGACTGACACTGCGTGTTAATACAGATTCGATGTTTGCGTTTTTGGAAAGCTGTGGTGCAAAGGGCATCAATGTATCTTATAATGATATTTATAACTCCATTGAAGCCGGAACGATTGACGGTGCGGAAAATAACTGGCCGTCCTATATTTCAACGGGACATTATAAAGTGGCGCCGTATATTACGGTTGATGAGCATACAAGAATCCCGGAAATGATTGTGGCATCAACGGAATCTATGAACAAGCTTACTTCCGAGCAGCAGCAGATTGTCAGAGAGTGCGCACAGGAAGCAGGACAGCTTCAGCGTAAATGGATGCAGGAATATGATGAAAAAGCAATTAAAGCTGCAGAGGATGCTGGCTGTACGATTACATATTTAACAAAGGAACAGTCCGCAAAATTCCAAAGCGTTGCAGAGCCAATCAATGAAAAGGTCAGCGCAAAATATATGACCATTATCAGAAAAATTAAGGCGGCGCAGTAAAATTTGCGGTAGTCTGAAAAACAGAAAGTAAAAGCTGTGTGATCCGGTAAAACGGAAGACACAGCTTTTTTATTTTATAAGGTACATTTGAAAGTTGTATTATAAAAAGTTGTAATAAAATCTTTTTACAGAAGAAAGTAAATTAAATGGATAAGAACACTTCAGATAAAAAGGCAGATAAGAACAATATCGTTAATAATATAAACCAAAATAAAGAAACAACTTAATAAAATAAGTTCAAAACAGAAAAAAGTTCAAATAAATAATAATAAGCTTGCTTTTTTGCCGGAAACATTGTATGATAATGCAAGCTACAGAAAAATAAGCAATGAACTAGGAGGATTTTATGCAGTACAGTGAAATGAGCAAAGAAGAATTATTAACCTTACAGGCTGAGTTAAACCAGCAGTATGCAGAAGCAAAAGCAAAGGGATTAAATCTTGATATGTCAAGAGGTAAGCCGTCTGCAACACAGCTGAATGTATCTTTAGGTCTGTTAGATGCAATTAACGCTTCTTCTGATTTAAAGGCAGAAAACGGAACAGACTGTAGAAATTATGGTGTATTAGACGGAATTCCGGAAGCTAAAAAGCTGATGGCAGATATGATGGGCACCACTCCTGAGCATATTATTGTTTATGGTAATGCAAGTCTGAATATTATGTACGATCAGGTATCAAGAGCTTACACACACGGTATTTTAGGAAACACACCTTGGGGCAGGCTTGACAAGGTGAAGTTCTTATGTCCGGTACCGGGATATGACAGACATTTTGCAATCACAGAACATTTTGGTATTGAAATGATTAACATTCCAATGTCAGAATCCGGTCCGGACATGGATATGGTAGAACAGTATGTAAACAACGATGAAACCGTAAAGGGTATCTGGTGTGTTCCAAAGTATTCAAATCCACAGGGCTTTACTTATTCAGACGAAACCGTAAAGCGTTTTGCAAACTTAAAGCCGGCAGCAAAGGACTTCAGAATTTTTTGGGATAACGCTTATGTGATTCATCATTTATACGATGACAAGCAGGATGAAATCTTAGACATCATTTCTGAATGTGAAAAAGCAGGAAATCCGGATATGGTATTTGAATTTGCATCCACTTCAAAGGTCAGCTTCCCGGGTTCAGGTATTGCGGCACTGGCTTCATCAGAAGCAAATCTTGCAGACATTAAGAAGTCACTGACAATCCAGACAATCGGATATGATAAGTTAAACCAGTTACGTCATGTAAGATATTTTAAGGATATCAACGGTTTAAAGGAACATATGAGAAAGCATGCAGAACAGATGCGTCCAAAGTTTGAAGCGGTACTGGAAGTGTTAAATACAGAACTTGGCGGACTGGGTATCGGTTCATGGTACGCACCAAGAGGCGGTTACTTCATTTCATTTGATGCAATGGAAGGCTGCGCGAAGGAAATCGTTGCAAAGTGTAAGGAAGCCGGTGTAAAGCTTACAAATGCCGGTGCAACATTCCCTTACGGAAAAGACCCAAAAGACAGCAATATCAGAATTGCACCGTCATTCCCAACACCGGAAGAGATGGCACAGGCAGCTGATTTATTTGTTCTTTGTGTAAAACTGGTAAGCGTAGAGAAGCTTCTTGCAAAATAATTACAGAAATTGATATAATAAAAGGGCGGTCGCACAAAGAAGGATTTGCATAAAAATGCAGATGCTTGGAAATGTGCGAAAGCCCTTTTATAGTTATATCATTTACAGCACAAATATATGCGGAGATGGAGGAAGAAAAATGGCACAGTTTGGATTTATTGGAATGGGAAATATGGGATATGCGATGTTAAACGGCGTACTTGGAGAATTTGCACCGGGACAGATTATATTTACGACACCGCACAAAGAAAAATGCGAAAAAATCAGCGCACAGACTGGTGTAAAATATGCCGAGAGCAATGCAGAATGTGCAAATAACGCAAAGTATATTATTTTAGCCGTTAAGCCGCAGATGTACGATGCAGTTTTAAAGAACATTGAAAATGTGATTACACCGGAGAAGGTCATTATCTCTATTGCGCCGGGAATTACGATTGACAGTATTAAGGGGAAATTAGGCGGCAGTGTGCGTGTTGTCAGAGCTATGCCGAATACACCGGCGCTGGTAGGCGAAGGAATGACAGGCATCAGCTATAATAAAGAAGAATTTACAATCGAAGAACGCGACACGATAGAACAGTTCTTCCAGTCTTTCGGTGAGGTAGTTACCGTGCCGGAGCATTTAATGAGTGCCGTTGTATGTGCAAGCGGCAGTTCACCGGCATATGCGTATATGTTTATCGAAGCGCTGGCAGACAGCGTTGTAAAATACGGTATCCCAAGACAGGACGCTTATAAGCTGGCGGCACAGACACTTTTAGGTTCAGCCAAAATGGTATTACAGACTGGAGAACATCCGGGCAAATTAAAAGATAACGTATGCTCACCGGCAGGAACAACAATTCAGGGTGTTGCGGCACTGGAAGAATACGGATTTAGAAATGCTGTGATAAAAGCAACGGATAAGTGCTATGAGGCATGTACAAAAATAAAATAGATCAAAAATGGAGAATTGTATGGAACATATTGAAAGAGTTCAGAGAGAATTAAAATACAAAGGCGCAATTTTATCCATGTATGCGGATACGATTAAAGTGCCAAACGGCAATACGGCGGTCTGGGATTTTATAGGACATCAGGGGGCAGCGGCAGTTGTGCCGGTCACAGATGACGGTAAAATTTTAATGGTAAGACAGTACCGCAATTCGGTAGACCGTTATACACTGGAAATTCCGGCGGGCGGATTAAACAGCAAGGACGAACCGACGATTGAAGCAGCTGCAAGAGAACTGGAAGAAGAAACAGGATATGCTTCAGAGCATTTAGAACCACTGATTTCAATTGTTACGGCAATTGCCTTCTGTGACGAGGTCATTGACATTTATCTGGCAACTGGTTTAAAAAAGACACAGCAGCATTTAGATGAAGATGAGTATATTGATGTCTATGCGTATACACCACAGGAACTTGCCGATATGATTTACAGCGGCAAGATTCAGGATTCTAAAACAGTTGCGGCGATTATGGCATATATCAACCGCAAGTAGCATATATTGTCCCATAAATGAAAAAGACAGGAACATTGCTGGATATGGAATGTCTGTAAAATGGGGGATTGTGTGAAAACAAAAAGATTTTTGATGCAAAATTTTTTGCTGCGCCATCGGTTTGCGGTGACATTTTTTGCCGGTATCTGTATCGGAACCGGCTATGCGAATATAGCGTACCGTTATCAGGCTGCATTGCCGGAAATTTACAATCAGCATTATTTGTCGGCATATGCGGACATTACAATGAATTATTATGCACTTTGGAAGTATATTATCCGGTATCGTTTCAGGGATTTACTGCTGATAGGCATGATGGGGCTGACAGCATTCAGAAAATATTTGATTGCATTTTATATTGCGTATCTGGGAATCTGTGCCGGAATGCTGGTTTCAACATCGGTGATGTATTACGGACTGGCAGGAATCGGACTGTATCTGGCGTCGGTTGTGCCGCAGTATATTCTGTATGGAACAGCGCTGTATTTTTTGTACCAAATGTTTTATGTTCATCATCTGACCGGAAAAAATGTACTTATGATTGCGGCAATTGCTGTGATTCTGGTAGGGGCAGGAACGTATACGGAAGCGTACTGTAATCCGTTGATTTTAAAAAAGCTGTATGGGTATCTTTACTGAGAACCCATACAGCTTTTGTTTTCTTTTATAGAAAAGACTGCTTGTGAAAATTTTATGCAAATTTTTATACAAGGTCTGCAATATCGTATAAAAGCTTTTCAGATTCAGCCCATCCGAGGCATGCGTCTGTGATTGATTTTCCATAATTTTC
>QWCB01003733.1_pt1 | contig 17288 bp, 17 predicted proteins | sample 1972511 | NCBI WGS metagenome assembly QWCB01 (sample SAMN09866719, study PRJNA288562) | Human gut metagenome isolate term5_stool, whole genome shotgun sequencing... | isolation source: gut | host: Homo sapiens | place: USA: California
TTGGCAAAGTCTATACCTACTTTACTTGTCTTCATTCTTTGTTGCTAAGTTCTTTTCGCATAAATCTAATAGCTCCCTATCCATGCCTAGTATCTCTGCTATGCGGAGAGCCTCGTGAGGCGCATCGGTTTGGGTGTCGTATATGAGAGAGTAGTCGATACAACGATTGAGCTGGTTGATCTCGAGTGGCTTGCGTAGACGCTCCTCCACGAAGCCACGTACTCTCCATCTGTGGCATCGCCCCAAGATACCACTATAATGTGTCGTGATGATAGCGCGCACAGCATACTGAGCGAAGAGCTGTACGAGTGCACTCACTAGAGCATGACCCTCTTCGGGATTGGTCGTACGAGCTGGTTCATCAATGAGTGCTAGGACCTGTTTGCCTTCCTTGACCGACTCGATGATTCGGTTGAGGCGGAGCATCTCGGCACCATAAGAAGAAAGGCCCGACTTGATATCTTGGTCATCTCCGATGGAAAAGATCACCTCATCGACAGGCACCAGCTGAGCTTGCTGAGCCGTCACGTAGCAGCCGAACTGCATGAGACACTGCGCCAGTCCTATGGAAGCGAGAAGGACACTCTTGCCCGCCATATTAGCCCCCGTGATGAGCGTAGGCTGGTCGGAGTAAGAAATCGTCACTGGCTGGAATCTATCCTGTCGCTCAGCTAGATGGTAAGCCACCTCTGGGTGTATCAGATCTGTCAGAGTACTCTCGCCAGAGCGTATCGGTTTAGGACGACAGCACCCATGTGCTACAGCCCACTGAGCGATAGCGTGGAGCTTGTCAATCTGAGCCAAAGCCATAAGCGCCTCCTCTATCTGATCAGCATAGGGGTGCAGCGCCTCGGTGAGACGCTTGCGCACACGATCCTCTTCGATAGCACATTGGACAGCGAGCTCGTCTCGCTCGCTCTCCTCGGAGGTACGCTCCATCTGCTTACGTAGCGAACGTAGCACAGCGCTGTAGCTATCGCTGATGTAGAAGCTCGGTAGTCGCTCCCCGTCAATGTCCAGTATATCTACGACCTCAGAGAGTGTGTGGCACCGTAGGATCTCTAGATGATACTGCTCGGCGAGGCGACGCACCTTCTCCTCGATGAGCGCCAGTCGCTTGATCTCAAAGAGGTCAATGTCGCTACAGATGACCTGAGGCTGTCTGATCGTCTCGATAGAGCCCGACACATTCATCAGCTCGCAAAGGTGTATCGCCACCTCTTGCATACCCTTCTGCTGCTCACGGTCGGAGAGATAGCCTATGTAGCGGGCGACCTCATCCAGTCGCTGCTCGATAGTCTCCACCTCGACACTCCAAGGCGTAGCTAGCATAGCCATACGTCCTGGGGAGGAGTTGAAGTGCATCTCCTCCACGACATAGCGCAGTCCGCTTATTTGGTCTATACAACTACGTAGGTCTCTCATAGCCTTCTGACATCATATACAGGGACCTCCAGCGCCTCGGATAGTCGCTCGCACATGCGCTCACTATCCAGCCGATAGCCCGAGGGGGCTAAGGGATTGAAAGTGATCGCCATGAGCTTACTACTATATAGAGTCTTGATCTCCCTGCCAGTAGCTAGATAACTCTGTACAGCTTGTCCCGATGCAAAGATACGAGTAAAGTCCTTGACCACAAGCTGTCTGTGCCGCTTTATGAGCCTCAGTTGGTTGAGTAGCTTATCGCTGACCACGCCTGGCACGTAGAGCATATCGCCCTCTGCCAGCCAAGTCGTGTCACGCCACATATCGGGCGTGAGTGCCGAGGCAAAGCCTGGATCTACGATAGCCCCCTCATCAGTTAAGAGACGAACGCCCTTGTCCACCTCTGAGAGCTGCTCGGCAAGCTCTCTGTCGGTCAGCTGAGGCAGATGAATCAGGCGCATCAGTTCACGCATACGCTTGATGAGCTGCTCGGGTTGCGCCGAGTAAGCACTACCCGTAGCCAGCACCATCCCCTCGGCCACCGAGGGCGATGCTAGCGAGAGACGTGAGAGCGCTCCGTCGATGAGTGTCAGATCGACACCCTCCTGCCTCATCCTCGTGACTACACGGCGCAGACCACCCGTCGAGGGAGGACCCGCGATGAGCGTCTTGCCGATGCCACGTGCTCGGGCATAGATAAGTCGCCCGATGGAAGAGGAGTAGATGCGATCAATGTCAAATATCTCGGCTGGGAGGAGCTTCTTGCGAAAGAAGTTCTCCGCCGTCACAAAGCGCATCCCCTCGTGGAGGGTTATCTCAGGCTTGTCCGTCTGTGTTACCTGATCACGTAGCTCTCCATCTATGCCGATCGACGTCAGGGCTAGCTGTAGCTCAGGATGACGCTCTCGGAGAGCGCCAAGGATGTAGTTAAGACTTTCCGTCTTGCCCACATTCTTAGCGGTCCCTACGATAGCGAGACTCTTGAGCTGAGCTATGTTTGCGATGAATGGCATGAATAGTTGATTTGATATCTGGAGAGCTACGTAATCAGAGGCGTGAGGAGCTTATCCCTTGTGAGCTTCGCGCCACTTACGGCTACGCTCCTTGCGGTCTAGGTGCTCAGGAGCCATAGCTAGGCGATCGCCCGTGAGGAGTCCATAGACACCCTCGTGACGAGCCTTCTTACAGTCAGGACACTGACAGGGCTCCTCCTTGTAGTCACTAGGCTCGGTGTAGGTCGTGATGACTCCCTCGTAGTTGCGTAGCACCACACGGTGAGGCGACTGAGAGATCACATAGTTTGGCATGACTGGTGTCTTGCCACCACCACCTGGAGCGTCTACGACGAAGGTAGGCACAGCATATCCTGACGTATGTCCACGTAGAGCCTCGATGATCTCGATACCCTTAGAGACTGGCGTACGGAAGTGTGAGATACCCTGCGAGAGGTCACATACATATATATAGTATGGACGTACGCGCATCTTGACCAACTCATGGACGAGGTGCTTCATGATCGAGATCTGTACCAGCTCAGGCGTGATGCGCTGTGGGCATACGACAGGGGTGCGTGATCCGATACGGATGATCTCCACATGAGGGATAGCACGCAGACGCTGTATGATATACTCCAGCATCTGGTCGCTGACCATCAGAGCGTCACCTCCAGAGAGTAGCACGTCGCGCACCTCAGGTGTCTGCTCGATATACTCAATGCACTTCTCAATGCGCTCCTTAGGCGAGGCAGCATCCTTCTGTCCGGCAAAGCGACGACGCGTGCAGTGACGACAGTACATAGAGCACATATCGGTAATCAGGAAGAGCACACGATCAGGATAGCGGTGTGTCAGTCCTGGTACGGGTGAGTCCTCATCCTCGCTCAGAGGGTCAAGCTGATCCTCTGGGCTTACGTGTAGCTCATTGATCGTAGGGATCGACTGCTTACGTACAGGATCGTTAGGATCATTGGGGTCGATCAAGCTTAGGTAGTAAGGCGTGATAGCCATACGGATCGTCTTGAGAGACTCACGTACACCCTCCTCCTCTTCGGGAGTTAGTTTGATATACTTCTTAAGCTGGTCAAGTGTCTCGATGCGGTTACGTACCTGCCAGTGCCAATCATTCCAATCAGCGTCAGAGACTTCAGGAAAGAATTCCTTTCTTCTGCTTTCGTTCATTGTGTGTGTGTGATTGATAGGGGATTGAATTTCGACTTGTAAAGAGTAAGAGATTAGAGCGTCTTGGATGCGCTCTAATCTCTTATCCATTTACTTAAGCGTATAGCTCAGTGAAGATCTTGCGTAGAGCCTCACACTCACGGAGCTCCTGCAGTGTGATCTCTGCGTGACCCTTGGTGTAACCGTTACCTACGATCATCGTCACATCCTTACCGACACCCTCAGCACCGAGAGCAGCCTTGGTAAAGCTCGTAGCCATAGAGAAGAAGTAGACGACACCGTCATCCTTCGTGCAGAGGATGCTGGTCATCTCGGTATCGGTGATGTTGACATTGTTGATCGTGACATCACACATCTTACCGTCGGTGAGCTTCTCGATCTCCTCCATGACGGGTACAGGCTGTGTAGCATTGCCTGAGAAAACATAGTCGCAGAAGCCGAGCGCCTTCAGACGATCCGTACTACGCTGTGAGTGGCACATGCCGATCACCTTACCTGTGACACCAGCACGCTTCTTAGCCTCGTAGCAGCAGAGCATACCGCTCTTACCACCAGCACCGATGATGAGGACCGTATCTCCGGGCTTGACTAGCTTAGCCACCTGAGCAGGTGCACCAGCTACGTCTAGAGCTGAGAGAGCGAGGTTCTCGGGCAGGTCTTCGGGGATCTTAGCATAGATACCGCTCTCGAAGAGGATAGCCTTGCCGTCGATGTCAACCTGGTCAATGTCGGGACGGATATCCTTGATCTTGTCAATGCGTAGAGGCGTCAGTGAGAGAGATACGAGGGTAGCGATCTTGTCGCCCTCCTTGAGGTCTATCTTACCCTTGAGCGCATCACCGATCTTCTCGACAGTACCGAGGAGCATACCACCAGAGCCCGTGACTGGGTTGCGGTGCTTACCTTGCTTCTCGACGATACCCATCATGATCTCGGCAATCTTTGCCTTATCGCCACCAGCCTGCTCCTCGATCTGCGTGAAGCTAGCTGAGTCAATGTTTAGCGTCTGTACATCGATGAGGATCTCGTTATCGTAGATCTCATCCATGTTGTTGTCGATCTTGTCTGCGGGCTGTGGGAGCACGCCCTTAGGGGAGATGACACGATGCGTGCCATACTTGTTTCCTTTCTTCTGCATATAAAGTTGATATGATTGATTATGTGATTGTATTAGTAAATAGGGGAAAATCAATACCCTTTAGTGGCGTGGAGCCAGCGAAAGGATCTGACGCGCCTCAGCCGGATTAGCTATCTCACGGCCCAGCTCATGAGCTATGCGTGCAGCCTTAGCGACTAGCTCGCCATTGCTCTTAGCGAGGACACCCTTAGAGAGGTATAGATTGTCCTCAAAGCCGACACGTACGTGACCGCCCATGCCGATAGCAGCTGCTGCTAGAGGGAACTCGTGACGACCGATACCAGTGGCTGTCCAGGTAGAACCTGCGGGGATGTTCTTAACGAGCCAAGCTAGGTTGTCAGCCGTAGCGGGTGTACAGCCGAAGACACCTAGCACGAAGTTAAACTGCATAGGATCTCCAGGCACCTCGCCTCTCTGAGCTAGACGCAGGATGGTGTCTAGGTGACCCATCTCAAAGCACTCGTACTCAGGCTTGATCTTGTTTTCGATCATACGCTTGCCGAAAGCACGCATCATGGGGATGGTGTTTTCGAAGACATCATCACCAAAATTGCACGTACCGCAGTCTAGCGTAGCCATCTCAGGCATCAGCTCTGTAGGCTGTAGACGCTCCTCAGCGGTCATACCTACGGCACCACCCGTCGAGGGGATGATGATCACGTCAGGGATCACCTTATAGATAGCGTCCAGCGCCTCCTTAAAGCGTGCCTTAGACTGTGTCGGCGTACCATCGTCCTCACGGACATGGACGTGGATGACAGCTGCTCCAGCATCATATGCGGACTTAGCCTCGCGGACGATCTCATCGATCGTATAGGGGACTGCGGGGTTCTGCTCTTTGGTTACCTCGGCACCGCAGATTGCTGCCGTTAGGATTAGTTTATCCATAGCTTTAGAGAGTTGTTATAGATTAAGACTTGCGCTGGCACTTCTTAGGGACTACACAAGTACCATGTGCACGGCATACGACGACAGGCTCTGCGAGCACATCAGCTGCAGAGGCGCTGATATCTGTGCGTGGAGCGATCACCTTGCGAGCCTCAAACTGCATCTGGCGTGATGAATTACCGACCTGGGTAATCTCGCCGACAGCCTCTATATAGTCGCCAGCATAGACAGGAGCTAGGAACTCAACCTTGTCATATGCACAGAAGAGACCCTCGTCGCCATCCTGTATGATAAGGAGCTCTGTAGCTACGTCACCAAAGAGTTGGAGCATCTTAGCACCATCTACTAGATTGCCGCCGTAGTGCGCATCAGCACTAGACATACGTAGACGGATCATTGATTTTGGATTTGCCATTTTTTCTGGGGAAAGTTAAAGTGATTGATTGGTCAGAGCCTGTCTTTGGAGAAGCTTACTCAGAAGTTCCTACGACAGCACTCCGAATGTGTATAGAGTCTCCGTGCGACTTACTCGAAGATGTAGTCTACGAAGATGCCAGAGGTATGTACCGCCTCGGGACTAATCTGCCCTACGGGGACGAGCTCGTCAATCTCAGCAACAACGCAGTCAGCAGCCATAGCCATCAGAGGCTGGAAGTTTTGGGTCGTACCCTTGTATACGAGGTTACCCGTCTCGTCACCGACAGTACCCTTGATGAAAGCCATGTCAGCGCGTAGCGGTAGCTCGAGGAGGTAGTCCTGGCCGTTGATGTTGATGACCTTCTTGCCCTCAGCAATGATGGTGCCTAGGCCAGTCGTCGTTAGGACGCCACCGAGACCACAGCCACCCACACGGATACGCTCAGCGAGTGTACCCTGAGGGCTAAACTCGACCTCTAGCTCGCCATTGTTCATCTGCTCTGCGGTCATTGGGTTCGTACCAATGTGCGAGACGATCAGGTGCTTGACCTGCTTATTGGCGATGAGACGACCACAGCCACGGTCGGGATAAGAGGTGTCGTTGACGATCATCGTGAGATCCTTGACCCCACTCTCGACCAGCACGTCGACAATGCGCTCAGGAGTCCCATTAGCGAGAAATCCCCCGATCATGATAGACATACCATCGTGTAGCTTAGCTTTGAGCCCTGCTTTATCGATTGATTTTTTCATAGATCTGTGTGTTTATATATTTTGAACTTACTATCGTTGATTGTTTTTGGTCGCTCGAGGCACCTGCTCCTGGCACCGCTACGAGATAGCTACTGAGACGTCAAGCCTCTAGGCACAGGCATTGCGTCAGAACCGCTCGGCATAAGAAGAGACCAAGCAATTCGCCGCATAGCATACCCTTCGTGATACCGTAAGTATCAGCCTTTATGTAGCCTTCATCGTACAACTCTTCAAAGGTACGAAGATTTTGCGAATAAACCGTATCACCCTCTATCTCCTCCATCCCGCAAGCCTCACGAGCAGCCCGCTGGGACGATATCCCGATCGTGCGTCCCTACATTTTGCTATTCGTCTCTTCTCGGGAGGGATTTGCGAATAGCTCGGTGGAAAACGAAAATTCTTCACGGAGGAGCGAGATAAAAGTTCGGAAGAATGAAATGAAACCTCGGAAGAATGAAATCAAAGTTCGGAAGAGTTTTTTCGTTCCTCGGTGGAGGATTTTTGTTTTCTACGGAGGCATTTGCGATTTCCTCGGGGGTGGGAGATTAGAGATTAGAGGTTAGAGGAGACGAGTAACTGATGTAGGGACGCACGATCTGTGCGTCCGTTGTATCAAAGGTTACGGTAGCCGTTGTATCAAATGCCCCAGCGTCGTAGTTTTAATGGGGACGGACGCCCTCCCGCTCAACACTTCCGTGCGTCCCTACAGGGCGACGTCTCACTCTAATCTCTAACTTCTAGTCTCTAACCTCTAATTTCTAACTTCTAGCCTCTAACCTCTAATTTCGTACCTTTGCGGTTAAGAATACGTTGCTCATCCCTTATACTTCACCACAAGATGTCTTTACCACAAGAGCCCGCAGCAGCCCACACGCCTAAAGTGTCGGTCATCATCCCCGTTTACAACGTCGAGCAGTACCTCCGTCGCTGTCTAGACAGCATACTAGGTCAGACGATGCCTGACTGGGAGGCGATCTGCGTAGATGACGGTAGCCCTGACGGCTCCGCTAGCATCCTCGCAGAGTATGCCGAGCGAGATAGTCGCTTCCGTATCCTAACGAAGGAAAACGGCGGACTCTCCTCAGCACGCAATGCGGGTACGCAACTGGCGCATGGCCAGTATGTCAACTACGTAGACTCGGACGACTTCATCCACCCGCAAACCTTCGAGCTGGCGCTGGCGCTGGCCGAGCGTGACGGATCAGACATCGTATCGTGGGTGCCAGACATGATCTACAAGCGTCGGCTACTCCTACGCGCTAAGCTGGGACAGTCTTACGATGACGTGATACCCTGGAGCATGTCGCAGCGCTACGACCTGAGCAAGGTGCACGCCGTCTGCACGACTGAAGTAGTCAGACATGCGACCAATCATCGCTGGTTTGACGGAGTATCGGATCCGATCCGCTACTTCTACGCTTGGCGTCATCTGGTGCGTCGGGAGCTAGCGGTAGAGACACCTTTTGTCGAGGGACTGAAGTTTGAAGATTTCCCCTGGTGGAGCGACTTAATGCTTCGCTCGCCTCGTGTCACCATCACACAGTTACCGCTCTACTATTACTACTATAATAAAGAGTCGATCACGAGCGCCTCGACCGAGTGCCACAAGATCACCCACTGGATAGAGGGTATACGTCACACCTTCCCGCAGTATGTCGCGTCGGCATCGGTGGTGCAGTGGCACTGCTGGAAGAATCAATGTCTCTGGGCGGTCCTATGCGATCGCATCTCCAAGCAGCTTTACAAGGTGCAGGACGAGACAAGCCGTGAGACCCTTGTACCGCTACTGCGCGAGCTGTGGGATATGGGCGTCTTTGCAACTCCCTACAACAAGCGCACGAGGTATCACCAAGGTCGTATCAAAGAGTACATCAATCTGTGATACCTTACGTCGTACTCGTGGGCTTGATGCTCCTCTTCACAGGGCTATACTATAGAGACCAGCGCTTTGAGGGGCTATACCAGCTCTTTACCTTTATCCTACTGGTCGGCTTCGCAGGTCTGCGGGTCGGACTAGGAAAGGACTACGAGGTGTATGAAAATGGGTACAACTGGATAACGTCCGAATCCTTTCAAGCGTTTGAGCCGTTGTGGCAGAACGTGATCCTGGGCATGCATGCTCTGGGGATGAGCTTTCGTTCCTTTATGGTACTCACCTCGGCAATCACCATCGCTCTATTCTTTAAAGGCATACGACGGCTCTCTATCTCCTACCCCTTGGGGGTGCTCTTCTTTGTACTCTTTAATACGGGTTACCTGGAGACGCTCAATGGGGTGCGACAATGCCTTGCTTTGATGATTACCTTTGCGGCCTTTCATCTCTATGTGGAGCGACGCTACTGGCGATTCTTCCTATGGGTCGTCTTCTCCTGTCTGGTACACAGCTCCTCGGTGATATGGTTTATCCTCTTACCGCTGATGTCTATACGGTGGGACTGGCGAGTCCTGACGGCGCTACTCGTGATGACGCTCGCGGTGGGCAATCCGCTCTTCAAGGTGGTGGGGCATGTGCTGGAGCCAATGCTGCCTGATCGCTACGCCTTCTACATATCCTCTGATGGGTGGGATACACACCAGGGATGGGTCAATGTATTAACACAAAACGGGATGACAATCCTCTGCCTCATTGGGTCGCTCTACCTAAATAAGGAGCGTGATCGGGTGACTCATCTAGCTATCCTACTCATCGCCTTCAGTAGTATGATCTACAACTGTACTCTATCCTCCAGTGTGGCAATGCGCTTTATGTACAACCCTGGTATCATGGTCTGTGTGGCACTGCCGAACCTGCTGCTATCGGTAAAAGATAGATGGTATCAGCTGACCATCGCTGGGGTGATGATCCTCTACTTCATTTTCACTGTCAACAATGTGATGGATCCAGGTAGCTCGCTCCACACCTACCGATGGATCTATGACGACTACATCTATACTCCTACGCTATGGTAAGTAATGAACCTACACCGCCTAGAGCAATCGCCTTTGTAGTGAATCAGATCCGCCCACAGGGTCCCCTCTTTGTGGTGCGAGACATTATCGCAGGACTACCCGAGGGCTACTACAAACCATATATCATACAGCTCTGTACACTAGAACCTCAGGGCGAGGCGATGGCTGACGAACTGCAAGCGATGGGGTGCGAGATCATTGAGCTAGGCTTCACGCGTGGACAGCTGGAGCTCTTCCCCCGATCTGCGGCTAGGCTCCTCGACGAATGCCTACAGCACTACAACATCACACTGGTACACAGCCACACCTACCAGCCCGACATCGTCACCAGCTATCTGGCGCATCGCTACATCCTCTTGTCGACACAGCACAACATCGCCAAGCTAGACTTCACCTACGGCAAGGGTCATCTGCTCGGTGGCTATATGTGTCGTCGCTTGATGCGCGCCCTGTCTCGTCACCGTGAGGTGGTCTGCGTCTCGCACGTCTGCCGGGACTACTACCGCAAGCGCCTGCCGACACGGGTCAACGTTTACACAGCGCCCAATGGCATTGACAACGAGCTCTTCACTCCTCCCGCCAGCCCCTCCGGACGGGCACAGCTGCGTCGCCAACTAAACCTCCCCGAGCAGGGATACATCATCACATACTGCGGATCGCTTACGAAGCGCAAAGATCCCGAGCTGATACTACGCGCCTTGCGTCGACTGAAGAGGCGACGCCAGCTACCGAGTGACCTGCGTCTTCTCTTCCTCGGCAAGGGCCCTCTAGAGAGGAGCTGCAAGCATCTAGCGAAGCCCTTGGGAGAGCAGGTTCAGTTTATCGGCTTTACCAATCGTGTGGCGGACTACCTAAGTGCTTCTGATGCACTGATTACGGCTAGTCACTCCGAGGGGTTTGGACTAAATGTTATAGAGGGCGTAGCATCGGGATGTGTGGTCATTCACTCGAATTTGCCTATCTTTGGCGAGATTTTGGAGCGTGTTCCACAGATGAGTGCTCTACGTTTTGACATAGGAAGTGTATCTCAGTGTGCCGATTGTATACTAAAAGCACCCTCTGTGACGTTTGATAGACAAGAAGCTCTGGAGATGGGAGATCTGTATGGTCGCCAACGCATGGCGCTACAGTACCATCGCATCTATCAGCAGCTACTGAGGAAATATCTTGGATAACGCATAAATAAATAGACAATATATAGGTGCTAACGACTGGCTCTATAGTACTCTACAAGAGTAATGCGTCCTTTGTGGAGCAAATTATTGAGGACTTCTTTCGAACGCCCTCACAGCCACGGGTGGAGACGGACAAGCGTCTCTACCTCATCGACAATTCGCCCACAGATGAGCTACGCTTCCTCGCAAACCTGCCCGTCGGCAAGGGACGAATCTACTACGAGCATCAGCCGAGCAACATAGGCTTTGGCAAGGCACACAACATAGCCATACGCTTAGCCCACAGCGAGGGCGCACGATACCATGTAATCATCAATCCTGACGTGCGCTTTGACGAGACGGTGCTAGATACGCTCACTGCCTATATGGAGGAGCACGAGGAGGTGGGGCTCGTATCGCCTTTTGTCTACTACCCTGACGGTCGTCCGCAGCAACTCTGCAAGCTCCTACCCAGACCGTGTGATGTGCTCTTGCGTCGCTTCTCTTTCAGCCAACGAATACGTGACAAGGTCAATAAGCGGTACGAGATGCACTGGCTAGACTATAGCAAGCCTGTGGAGGTACCCTACTTGTCGGGTTGTTTCATGTTCACAAGGATGGAGGTGCTGGAGCGTGTGGGAGGCTTTGATGAACGCTTCTTCATGTATGTCGAGGACACCGACCTCTCTAGGCGCATCGGCCAAGTCTCCAAGACGATCTGTCACCCAGAGGCTAAGATCACGCATGTCCACAGCCGAGGCTCGTATCACGATGCGAAGCTTCTGTGGCACCATATCTCCTCGATGGTCAAGTACTTCAACAAGTGGGGCTGGTGGTGTGATGCGGAGCGCAAAGAGGTCAACGCGCGCTATATACCTAAGGAAGCGAAGCTATGAGTGTAGAACTACCCCTCTCTGTCATCATACCTGTATATAATGGCGCGAAGACCATCGCACGTTGTTTAGATTCTCTCGTCGCTATCCCTGATGCTGCGACAGCTATCGAGATCATCGTAATCAATGACGGGAGCCAAGATGAGACTCTGGAGATAGTGACCGACTATCAAGCACTGCACCCTGAACAACGCATGCGCATCATCAGCCAAACCAACCAAGGACAGTCGGCAGCTCGCAACAAAGGCTTAGAAGTAGCTCAGGGAGCCTACGTTTGGTTTGTCGATGCCGATGACTGGGTAGATAGTGTCGCGGCAAGTTACCTGCTCACACTCATTGCCCAGGATACGTACGACAAGCCGTACGACATGCTCTGCTTTGGCGTGCGCAATGTCGCAGACGAGGGGGAGGAAGTTCCTATGTGGTTGGACAGTTCAGTACATGACTTTGACCAGCTCCAATGTACCGATGGAAGAGCGCTCTTGACGCAGCGCAATCTGTCGGGAGGCATCTGGGCCTTTCTCTGGCGACGCACTATGCTAGAAGAGCATCAAGCTCGCTTTATGGAGGGGCTGCTTCATGAGGACGCGCTCTTCTACTGGCACTACACAGCTTATGCCGAGCGGGTGCTACTCGTCCCTATCGTAGCCTATTACTACTATCAGAGAGCTGACTCTTCCGTCCACAATCCCGACACGCTACACCTCCGAGGCATCTCTCGCCTGGAGGGTTCCTTCAGACTACTGGAGTGTGCCAAGGAACAGAAAGACCTGAGCTCATTCTATCTGAATCAAGCCTCTGGCTTTTATCGAATAGGTCTGCGTATGGTCGCTCGCTATGGTAATGTCTCCGAGCTCAAAGCCTACACGCAACGTATGGGACAGTTGGGAGACTACAAGCTCCTCATGCGCTACGCAGACCGTAAGGGCGTCCTGCTCATCTACCTAGCGCATAGGATGCCTAGACTCTTCTATCTGATCGCTCACATACTTCGCCCTGTAGCATAGACTCTCATGTATCGTAACTACATCAAGCGACTCCTAGATATCATCTGCTCCCTACTGGGACTGATCATCTTGTCTCCACTGCTTCTTGTGGTGATCGTGGTGATGTCTTTTGCCAATAAGGGGGCTGGGGTCTTCTTCTCACAAGCACGTCCTGGACGAGGAGAGCGACTCTTTAATATGTATAAGTTCAAGTCGATGACGGACGAGCGAGACGCTGCGGGCAATCTGCTCCCCGATGCAAAGCGCCTGACCGCTATGGGGCGGTTTATCCGCAAAACCTCCATCGACGAGCTGCCACAACTGTGGAATGTGCTACGTGGTGACATGAGCCTCGTGGGTCCTCGCCCCTTCCTAGCCACCTATCGTCAGATCCCTACGGAGCATCACAGAGTGGAGATCATCAGCGTCTCCATCGAGGGCGACCCGATAGCAATCACTCCAGCACAGCGTGTCCGATATCAGGTGCGTCCTGGGATCACCGGCTTGGCGCAGATCAATGGCCGTAACAAGCTAAGCTATCAGCATCGCTTTAAGTATGATGCGTGGTATGTGAGTCATCTCTCCTTCGCCCTAGATCTCAAGATCCTCTTAAAGACCGTCGGTCTGACACTCAAGATGAAAGATGTCTCCTCGGCAACGAGCGAGACAAGAAGCCACTCGTAGGGGCACACGGCTCGTCTCTAGCAGGAAGGAATCCGTTTCTGTTAAAAGTTATATCGTCAAAATCGTTCGACAACGGACGCACGAGCCGTGCGTCCCTACTTTTTGCTATTCGTTTCTTCCGAGGGAATCGGGAAGCTCCACGGAGCAAACAAAAATTCCTCACCGAGGGTCGAAATAAAAGTTCGGAAGAACGAAATGAAAGTTCGGAAGAACGAAATGAAACTTCGGAAGAATGAAATCAAAGTTCCGAAGATTTTTTTCGTTCCTCGCTGGAGGATTTCTATTTTATACCGAGGCATTTTCAATTTCCTCGGGGGGTGGGAGATTAGAGGTTAGAAGTTAGAGATTAGAGGAGACGAGTAACTGATGTAGGGACGCACGATCTGTGCGTCCGTTCCCGTTAAAATCACTACACTGTAACCTTTGACACAACGGACGCTCGACCGAGCGTCCCTACATATCGTTACACGTGAGGATTTGCATATCTCGGGAAGATTTGGTTACTTTGCAGTACCATTAAGTAACCAACAAGCAATCACAGCCTATAGAATAGACAGCTACCTTTTATAAATACAAAGGATACTCTCTATATGACCACACTCCGTACGTGCAGCGACGATGAGCTCGTCTGCGTGCCAAGGGCAAGTTCAAGGCCTGGCTCCTACGCCTGACGCACAATATGATGATGGATCACTTCCGCAGTGAGAAGCGATCACTCTACGTGACCAATTACGATGCCAATCAGCAGATCCTCGATCTGACACCAGCGAGCGACCTGCCCGAGGACTTCTTTGACGATCAGGAGGCTATGTACCACCAGATATCGCTCTGCGTCGAGGACCTACCCGAAGCGCAGAGAGAGGTGCTCAAGATGAGGATCTACGAAGATATCCCCTTCAAGGAGATAGCTGAGCGCACCGAAGTAAGCATCAGCACAGCCCTGGGACGTATGCGCTATGCGCTGATCAATCTGCGCAAGATGGTACGTGAGCGCAATATTGCGCCCGTCTAAGCGTTTAGTCTGTGTACGGGGGATCGTAAGCTGTAGCCCATCAGAATTAACAGCGTCGCCCTCCCCCATCACATGACTAGACGACTATGGATATACGACTACCTTATCTCACACCCACAAGTCTCTCCGAGGCTCTAGAGGCAGCCTCTCGAGCTAGGCAATCTACACATCACCAAGAGATGATACAGCATCTCCTCGAGCTGGCGCAGAGCGGGGTGTAGCAACTTCTATTCTGAAGGGATGCAATAAGCTCCACTTCCAAGCCTCCCAGCCAGCAAACACTGCGAGACAGATGCCGTGGCACTCGGGTCAAGAGACACACAAAGCGAGCCGCCTAGTACTCAGAGACTAGACGGCTCGCTTCTCTTATAGCGTCTTAGAGCTTATCGCTCAGGCATCACTGCACGATCAGGCTATAGCTTGTGTCACCAGCCTGTACGATGTATCGCGCTGCGGGTAGATCGGCAAGGTCTATCGTTGCCACATGCGCCTCACCAGCCAGCGTCTCAGCGACCAGTGCACCACGTAGATCATAGAGCATCACCCGTGTCCCAGCAGCCAGCCCCTCGATAGTCACCTGCTCACGAGCAGGGTTCGGATAGAGCGTCTGATGCGCTTCCTCAGGCGTAGCGATGGAGGTGTGATCGACAAACTTCGCATGTATAGTCGTCGGCTCCTTGATGGTCACCTTGAGATCTCCCAGTATGCTACTACCATTGGCTGTAAGCTCCTCGAGGATCCAGTGCTCATTCTCAGGCACAGGCTGGAGGGTTAGCTCCTGATTGTAGAATACCGAGTCAAGGTTTACCCACTCCGGAGCTACCTTAATGTCTCCCTTACCTTCAACCTCTATTTTGACTGGGTAGGATTGTAGTCCGAAGGCTACCACGATGGTTGTATTCTCCTCGATGACTACACGCGCGGCCTCGGTGATGTCGATCTGATTAGCCTTGATATAGACGAGACGTCGTCCCTCATCTGGGGTCGCCGATACCGTGATAGTTGTCCCCTTAGGCACCTCGTCATAATACTCAGCTCCCGAGAGCTTAACATCTCCATCTCCGACTATAGCCAGCTGCACGACGTAAGTATCAGGCTTAGGATTGGTCGAGCGAAAAGTGACACGGACGTCTAGAGGCTTGTCAACCGTTTGCGTAAAATGATCAGCCCCCTTGAAGAAGTCTCCTGCAGATTCTCCATCTAGATACCACTCGTCTACTGCATAGCCATCGTTAGGCGTAGCAAGCAGATTGGCCATAACGCCCTGAGGCACTGAGTCGCCACTCTCGAAGGTCACCTTATTGCTAGCATCATCGAAGTAGTAGCCCGTCAGTCGGCCACCCTCGCCAGCCGTGTAGGTCACTGGATAAGCAGCCGGTTGCTCTTCCTTAGACTCAAAGATAGCCTTTAGAGTCAGCGGGCTGTGCAGATTGTACGAGTACTTGTTCGGCTCATACTTGTTCGGCTCCACATCTTTATCGTTGACTACCCACTTCTGGAGCTTGTAGCCCTTGTCTGGAGTCGCCAAGAAGTTGATAAAAGTGCCATCAGGAAGGTCCGTCCCACTCTGCAAGCTGGTTGACACCATGTCCTGATCATAGTAAGTCGCTGACAGCGTGCCTCCATCACTAGTCGAGAAGTCGACAGTAAAGCGCTCAGGAGCAGCCTTGGCGACGAAGGTGACCCGGATACTCTTATTCTCTTGGACCTTAACGCCAAAGAGGGTACGCCCTTTAAGCCTATCCACAGGCTTTTCGTTGTCAAACCACTCACCTACTTCGTACCCTTCGTTTGGTGTCGCTGTCAAGTAGACCATCACGCCTTCTGGTACTGTACCACCACTTTCAAGAGTGAACTGCTTAAAGTCTTTGTCGTAGTAAATTGCCGTGAGAGATCCACCTTCCCCCGCGACGTAAGTGACCGTGTACGTCTTCGGCGCCTCGCCTATTTTCTCAAATACGGCTTTTATATCGCGGTTCTCGCTCAACGTGAAGAAGTAGGCGTTAGGATGGTTTTCATCAGGACTGACGTCAGTGTCGTTGATAACCCATTTCTGTAGTTTGTACCCATCGCTAGGATTGGCAAAAAGACTGATATAGGTACCCTTCGGTAGGCTCTCTCCACTATTCAAGTCTTGAGAGGCACTGCCTGGTAACTGATAAGTAGCAGTCAGCTCGCCACCCTCACCCGCGGAGAATGTCACACGGTAGCTCTCAGGCGTAGCACTCGCTTTGAAGAAAGCTTCAACTGTCAAAGGTTGAGGAGGTAGCGGGATTTCTAGTTTGTTAGGCGACTGCGGATTGGCTGGCATTTTGTATCCACCGACATTCCAGTGAGACAGCTCGTACCCATCTTTTGGCATGGCATAGAAGCGCAAGGTCGTGCCTTCCGCAAACTGAGCCCCCGACTCAAAGTCCGTCTCCGTGTCGGTCATGTAGTCCATCGTACATGCTTTCAAGGTTCCCCCCTCACCAGCCGTGTAGGTCACCTTATACAGCTCCTGAGCAGACGATTGGATCGCCAGACTTAGGAGTGTCACAGATAGTAGTAGCAGTAATCGTTTCATAAGCTATAGCGTTTTTAGAGTATGTGCATGTCTTGCATCGAAGCAATGCTAAGAGTTTTCATAGCAAATATAACAATCTTATTCGATATGCACGCAATCATTGCAAAGGATCAAAACCTTACGAGTAATAGGTTACCAAATCTCATTGTGTAGATTCAACTATCAAATGCAACTGAATTGGTTTCATCGAGCTTCTGATAAAAAAGCTGTCCAGGAGTTAGGAAGTTGAGTTTCTTGCGAGGCCTG
>QWCB01004775.1_pt1 | contig 17263 bp, 21 predicted proteins | sample 1972511 | NCBI WGS metagenome assembly QWCB01 (sample SAMN09866719, study PRJNA288562) | Human gut metagenome isolate term5_stool, whole genome shotgun sequencing... | isolation source: gut | host: Homo sapiens | place: USA: California
ATTTGCTTTATCTTCACTTTCTATTTTAGACAAAATAAAAAGTGCCAGATCGTGAATCCGTCGATTCATGATCCAACACTAGGTTAGTATGTTTCTTTATTACATCTAATAACCGCTAATTTTAGCTTAACCTTTATCCTCCGTATTGGAATTGGTTTAATGATTGCTGTTGACTATACTGTAGGGAATGCCTTGTTAACCGAATGGCTACCTAAGGGCGAAGACAGCAAACGCCAGAGTCATTTATTAATCTATTGGACAATTGGTTTTATTTTGTCCTATCTAGCTGGTAGTTTTATCACTGGATTTGATAGTTATACTTGGCAAATAATCTTAGCAACAAGTGCAGTACCTGCACTAGTAACTGCTATCTTCAGAAGTCTTTTCCCACTCCCTGCTTCACCAGGCTGGCTAGCAAGTAAGGGTAAGATTAAGACGGCCAACAAGGTCATTCGTAAGCACATGGGACGCAAATGGAGATTACCTGCCCGCTTTATGAAGCGGAATAAAAAGAAAACGCCTAGAAATATTTCCTGGGCAATTTTATTTTCCAAGCAATATCTGCGACGTACTCTAGTAGGTGGGATTTTCTATGCCTGCCAAGCCTTCTCATTTTTCGGTATTAGTATCTTCTTGCCAATTTTATTACAAAGCATGAATATCACTAGTGGAAATATCTCAGGAATTATCTACAATGGTGGGATGTTCATTGGTGTGCTAATCGGTACCTGGATCTTTAACAAGGTTAGCCGCCGCTTCTATCTTATCAGTAATTTTCTAATCTCAGGTCTGCTAATCGGCATTTTAGCAATAGTACCTAACTTAAATTCAATACTTAAATTAGGTATTTTTACGTTATTTGCGATTATTTTATCAGCTGGTTTGATCCTAGATTATCCTTATCCGACTGAATTATTTGATCTGAAGGTACGAGCAACTGGTGTAGGTACTTGTATTACAATCAGCCGAATCGGGGCTGCCGCAGGGACTTTCTTATTGCCCGTCTTAACTAATGTGGGTGGTGCTAGCCTGGCAATGCTAGTTTGTGCGATTGTTTTACTCTTTGCCTTTATCGTTTGCCTCATCTGGGCACCAGAGACCTCACCCCAATTTATGAAAAAATAAAATAATTAATATGCTACACAAAAAGACAGATTACATATGATGCAATCTGTCTTTTCTTATTTCTTATCTTTTTTCTTCTTGTCCTTAGAATCCTTATTTAATAATTCTTCTGGATCCTTATGCTTAGGCGTCTTCTTTGGATCTGGTACAGTTGCAAAGCGATCAAGCATCTTCTGTAAGTTATTAGGGTTGTCAAAAGTTAATCCCATAAAACATCTTCCTTTCGTTTTCTCAATTATATTAAAATTTCAATTCAAATGACAATAATTTTAACCCTTATTATCAATAAATTGTTGCATCTTAATCATTTCTGAACCAGCCAGATCAACACTAATTAAATCACTATAATCATGAACACTAGTATCTCCTAAACCATATTCAGTTACAATTTTTAGGTCGAAGCCACTATCAGAGCGATCTTCAATTAAGCCTAAACGATCAGGATAATGATAAATTGAATCACTAATTTTCACTATTTGATCTTCGGGCCAATTATCAATAATTTCTGCTGGTGACTGAATTTCATCCCGTAATTTAACTGAACGCTCCAGCCTGTCCGGATCAAAACTACCATTATTTTTTTGCCATTGAACTAAAAAATTAAAGAAGAGCAAGCGCTCGGAATCTTCAGTAATATGCGTTATATGGCTCCTAGCAATCACTGCAATTGATTCAACCTGCCCTAACTCATTGATGCTCTCGAATACCAGATTATCATCGTCATACTTGAGTACTTTACCAATAGCAAAACTACCATATTGATCATCAAAGGTATAATCAAAATAAATTTCAACCAGATCCAAGTCGTTAGTGAATTCTTGCTTCTGTGATTGCCGCAAATATTGGGTAAATAAGCGATTATCAATGGCATTAGTATCGACACAAACAATATCGTCAAGTGGTATAACGGTGGCATAATGCTCTAAAGTTAATTCATTGCGTTCTAAAATACGCACCTCTTGCTGATCAAGTTGAGTAATTAAGCCAGTGTAAGTAGCACCTGTATTCACCTCAAAAGTTGTAAAGGGTTGCGTGTCAGCTACGTTAATCAGTAAATCATGCAGATTAGTAAAATCCCAGGCTAACACTGTCTTATTTAATTGCTCTAAGTTAAATGAATCCTTAACTTGGGTAATCATATAATAGCGTAGATTAGGCGTATCGTCTTCAATCTTAGCTACTTGATCTTCTTTAATAAAGACTATTCCACCTAAATTACCGCCTTGATCGACTGATTCAAAGGTAATCCAGCCATGATGTTGCGTGATAATGCGGCCAATATAGTAAGAATTTGCATCAACTACCGTAATACTTGCATCCCCATCTAAGTTATATTTTTCTTGATCAGCCTTAAGCGTGATTTGTACAAGTTTATTCAATTTTTCGCCCCCTCTTTTTTCTTCCGTGAATTTAATTGTCGCCTAATCATTATTTTTCTGCAAGAAAAAAGAAGATGGTTTAGCCATCTTCTAATATTGAGTTAATTCTGTAGAATTTTGGGGCTAACGAATATTACTTCTTTTGTGCAGCTGCCTCAGCTTCTGCTGCTGTGTTTGAAGGGGTTAACGAAGTACTGTTTGGATCAAAACGCACATCGCTTGCTTTTACATAACCATCAGCAAATTGGACTTCACCTTGATTACTATAGACAGATTTACCAACTAAGTGATAAAACAGTTCTGCCTTATTTTCACTTGGTACCCAGATGTAAAGCAACTTATTTACCTTGTATCTTCCACCTTGTTTTCTAACTTGATCGCCCTTGAAGTCAATCTTGTTTCCGTTAGCATCATAGATATCAGTTGGCTTAATAAATTGAATTAGTGATTTTTTAGTATGATAATAATTTTGAACTGGAATATCTTTAGCAGCTTTAACATTGAAATTATAAATCCAATAATCAGTTCCCTTAATATGATAGATTGCTAATTCGTTGTCATCGTCACCATCTCTACCAGTATCAGCACGTGTCCCTTGCTCTAAACGATCCACTGTAAACTTATCACCTTGTTTTGCGTATTTTCCTGAAGGCTGAACTGCATCTTTATCAGGTACTTCAACAAAAAGAGCAGCACGTTTATCAGTTACAGTAACAGTCGTTTCTTCTGATTTAGTTGTTTGAGACGAAGAAGAACTAGTGTTGTTATTTGTATTAACACTAATTACAGGACCTAAATTATAAGACTTAATGTACTGTTTATTAGGTCCACCTATTCTAAAGTAATGCTTTCCGTTCTTAAATTTGTATGAACCGCCATAAGTCGTGATAGTTTCACCCTTATACAATTTCCAACGGTTATTGTAAGAGGTTCTGCCAGTTGAGGTACGATAAATGTAAGTATTATGAGTAATCTTACGTGTTACACCATCAATGTTGGTAGCCTTTATGTATTGATCCTTGCCGCTTACTTTATAGTAAAGCGAGCCGTCAATTTTTACAGGGTTGCTTTCAACAGTGACATATTGATAGGCATTGTATTTTACACCTGTGCTGTTACCATCCTTGTCGTAAGCTAAAGCAGTATGCATAACTGCTTTAGTCGTAGCAGCTTGTACTTCATTAGTTGTATTAGTCAAAACAGCCAAGGGTGCAACTGTCATTAATGTAGCTGCAGAAATTAATGCAATCTTATTTTTCTTCATCATAATCATCCTTTTCAAATCTCTACACTGCTATTATATTCTCTAAAGCTAATTAAAGCATTAAAAAGAAGCCCATTAAGTGAAGTGGACTTCTACTTTTGATATTTTCTTTTAATTTATTTTTTCAATGCCGTTGCCTCAGCTTCTGCTGCTGTGTTTGAAGGGGTTAATGTCAAACCTATATTAACAAATTTAACATCACTAGCTTTAACATAGGCATCATTACCGACTTCAATTTGATCAACGTTACCTGTAGCATAGAACTTAGTACCAACTAAATGGTAGAATAATTCTGCCTTGTTTTCACTTGGTACCCAAATGTATATGAGTTTATCTACTTTCAGATTTCCACCTTGTTTTACAATTTTTGCGCCATTGTGGTTTTGCATAGTACCGTCAGCATTATACACATCAGTATCCTTGACAAATTTGATATAGCCATAATGTTCGTGATCATAATCATGCTTTACTAATTTTTTATCGGCAGTTACATCAATAGCTAAAAGCCAATTGTCTGTACCTTTTATTCTATACATTCCAGCTTGTGCTGCAGTTGATGGAAAATGATCAGCAAACGGAGTAACTTCTAGTTTATCTACAATAAACTTCGTACCAGCTTTGAGATTCTTTTTGATTGCTTTACCTTGATTATCATAAATATTTACACCGTAAGCATTTTTTACGGTAACAGTTGCTTCCTCGGCATTAGTATTAGTAGCGTTGTTTGATTCATTGCTGGTTAAATTTGATGCAGTATTAGTACTAATAACTGGGCCTAAATTATATGATCTAATATATTGCTTACGTGGCCCACCTACTCTAAAGTAACGTTTACCGTTTTTAAATTTATATGATCCACCATATGTAGTTACGGTTTCACCTTTATAAAATTTCCATTTCTTACTGTTGGCAGTCATACCATAAGGTGTCCTTTGAGTAGAAGTCCGGTATATATAAGCATTATGAGTAATCTTTCGGGTTACACCATCAATATTAGTTACTTTGATATATTCATCTTTATCTGTAACTTTGTAATATTGACTTCCATTGATAGTTACTAGTTTTGGATCTACATGAACACTACCATAAACGTAATATTTATGACCGGTACTATTTCCATCTTTATCATAAGCTAATGCGTTGTGCATAATAGTCTTGGTTATTGAAGAATCTGCTTGTACTGTATGAGCGCTAGTTGTAGTACTCAGGATAGGTGCCGTTCCCATTAAAGCTACTACAGAAATTAACATGATTTTATTTTTTCTCATTATTAACCACCCTTTGAAAATCTCTATACTTCAATTATCTTACTTTGTATAAACTTAGACAACAAAAATAGCATCAAATCATATTGATTTGATGCTATTAAGGCTAAAATTTACAAATTTAGTCCCAAGCTAATTCATAAACCTTATTTGAAACAGTTTTATTTTTACCGTTAACATTAGCATGGTATGCAACAGTTAAGTAACCGTGATTTTCATCAATAATTTGGATACTTTCAACTTCACTATGTTCATCTGAAATATCTAATCCACCAAATGCACTTAAGTTTACATTTTCCCATTGAGATTGATCATTACGTGCATAAAACGGAATTTTTACAATTTCCTTGTGATAGTATGACCATGAACCATTACTTAAACTTGGTGATTTTTGACTAGTAATATAAATATTACCAGAATTATCAAGATCATAACCTTGTACAGAGTTTAAAACAGATCCATACAAACCATATACTGTAAAACTAGTTTCACATTGATAATTTCCCATATTTACGAAACCATTATTTCCAGCCTCATCTAATGCATTATTAATGACATTTAGGTCATAAATTGAAAAGTGGCCTGTTCCATTATTCTCAATAGTAGCAATTAAAAGCATACTATAATCTGGTGAAACTGCTACTTCAGCGCGTTCCATTTCATCACCAGAGCATTGATCTTCAGGATTACCTGCGCGGTTCAAGTATGCTAAACGTGGGAATTCAGTATTTGATGAAGCATATGATTTGTATCTAATATCTGCTCGAGCAATTTGAGAAGCCCATTTATTCTTGTTTTTAGTACCAACGAACCATTTACCAGATCTACCTGAATATTCCCAAGTTTGGGTGTGTCCAGCTGCTGCACCTACTAAAGTAAGCACAGGGGTTGTCACGTTGCCACGGAAGCCACGCAATACATGTGTTTCTGTCTGGTTATTTCTTAACTGTAAACCATAAACATACTTTGATCCTACATTACCTTTTTGAACTACAGCTCTGTAACCTGTATTCATATCGAATCTATCTAAAATTCTAATATTTGTTGCATCTAACATAATAAAACCTCCGAAAAATTTAAAAACTACTACTTATCCTGAGTTTGCTCATTCATCTGTTTAGCCACTTCCGCAAAGATGTCCTGCACTTCTTGCCTGTTCAGCTTGAAGCCTTTTGCTTCAAGGCTGTTCACTACTGCGTTGCCAACACGGTTAATCTTCTGTTCGTCAGAAAGATTTTCTTTGTCGTATAAGCGTACATAGCTTTTCATTAAGCTATCTGCAGTATTGCGGAATTGCTCTAAGCGTTTATTCTTGAAATGAACTCTGCTCAAGATGCCAATACCTACTACGCTAATTACCCATAACGCCAGAGTAATCAGCTCAACGTAATCATGAATATCCATAATTGAATGAATCACCTCTCTTTTGATCAAACGATCCAAGGGGGCTAACGAATGTCCATTGGACTTCACCTCTGTTTGATAATGTTCAACAAGACACTAATACACTTGATTTATATTAGTTTTTAGACTAATATAAATGTATAAGAAATAACCGAAAGCTGGTAAATGTTCCGCCAAGAATTTTATTAACTTAGGTTGTTTTCTTTTTCATATCTCGTTGACAATATTTACTATAAGTTAATTAACTAATTATGTCAATAAAAAAAGCTAAAAAACTATTATTTTTTCGAACAAGTATTCTTGAAAGGCTTGGTATGATTGAGTTAGAGCGCACAAAAGAATTAGCAAAAAAATACAAAATGAATCTCCGTGAAGTAAATGACAAGGCAGGTTTAGGTAGAAATTCCATCTATAATTGGAAGAATCAAAGACCAGGAATTGATGCACTTAATGCAGTCGCAGATGTACTACATACGTCAGCCGATTATTTAAGTGGTAAGACAAACAATCCTAGCCCGTCACCTAAAGGTGATGAAACTGGTGGTATTTCTATTGATGGTGAAGTACCATATTTCTATCATGGCTACACTATTCCAGAAGACTACCTGAACATAGTTCGTCAACTTATGGAACGTGATATCAAAAAAGGACTTATTAAACGACATGACAACAGCAGATCAGAATAAACAAGAACTCATAGACTGGTTATTAGCCTATGCTAAAAAACGTGATATTATGGTTGAATTAGTTGAAGTAAATCCAACTTACCCATCCATTTCTTTAAAGAACTATAGATTCGCTGTCATTAATACTAATTGGCATCATCAAGAAGAAGTACCATTTTCAATAGGTCATGAGATTGGTCACATTATGCTGACTAATGGTGAAGTAGATTCTCGTCAATATATCACTTTTACAGAACAGAATTCCGAAGAAAGTCCAGCAGACATCTTTTCAATAAAGCTAATCTATAATTACTCCTGCAAAATGGGTGATTGCTTCGAAGATACAGGTTTATTTATGCAAGCATACGGGATACCAAATCGAGTAGCTGATGCAACTAAAGAGATATTTAAGCGAGCAGCTTAACCATCAACTTCTATATTGATTTGATTACTAAAAGTTTTAGCATTAGTTTTTACACTACTTAAAATCCAATTAAACAAAAAATCGCTACTCAATTGAGTAACGATTTTTTCTATCCATCCAGTTCAACGCCTTGCAAGTCCTTCATCTTGCTATAAACCGCGCCACGTTGACTTGAATCAAACTCCAGAATAAGCATATCTCCGCCGCGAATTACGGTTTGACCATTTGGTATGATCTCATCTCCATCGCGGTGAATTGTTCTTACCCTAGTATCAACCGGCCATTGAACCTCAGAAATGGTTTTATCAACCAGTCTACTGCTCTCATAGACCGGCAGAGCCATTGTATCAGCCTGACCAGTATAGTTAGCCTTATGGTCACTACTCTTGTCCATAGCGGCTGCTAGAAGCCCGTAGATAGGCTTACCGCCAAGAAGTTCATCAACTAATAACGCAATGAAGGCCACCACAGCTAATGGCATCAAGTGAAGTAAGGACCCTACCATCTCAGTAATTAAGATAATCGCCGTAAATGGTGCACGAATGATTGCTGCAAAATATCCTGCCATTGAAAAAATCACTAGGTTAACTACTAAACGCTGCGGTAACAAGCCTAACTGTACCATCATCAGTCCATAAGTTGCACCAATCAAAGCGCCCATTGTCAAAATTGGCAGGAAGATACCACTAGGAAGACCTGAATCATAAGCAACAATGGAGAAAACAATTCTCATGACATAATAGAAGGCTAGCATCCCTACAATGCCCCAACCTGTTTTAGTGATTATATTCGGCAATGCCAGAATTAACCGATTACCTGGACCGGTGATTAATGGCCAAAAGTAAGCAATCGGGATTAATATTGCCAAAGGAATAAGTCCATGCAGCCAACGAGGTAAAATGGTGATTTTAGCATAGACCTTCTTTAAACTAAATAAACCAACTTTATATAAATGACCCAATAAGCCTAATAAAATCCCTAAGATAAGCAAGTGCCAGTACAACGAAATCGGAAATGAATAGTTATATTGAATTGCTAGGGCGTGACGAATGCCAAACAAGTTTGAAACGACAAAGTTTGAAGCAATTGCGCCAGCTAAAGCATTCATCCAAACTAATGGTGAAAAGTTATGGAATACTTCTTCTAAGACAAACAAGGCACCACTCAAAGGAGCGCCAAAAGCGGCAGACAAACCACTTGAAGCCCCTGTTGCAAGCAGAATTCTAGTTTTTAATTTGTTCTGCTTGCATCCCTGAGCAACACCTTGACCAATTGTCGAGCCCAGCTGCAATGATGGTCCTTCTGGTCCTAGGAATAGCCCTGTGCCGATAACCAAGATACCACCGATTAATTTCCGCCATAAAATTGGAAACCATTGTAGTGATAGCTTCCCTTGCAGTTGCAATTTTACTTCTGGAATACCAGAACCACCAACATGGGGATATTGTTTAACAAAATAACCAGCAATTACCGCTACCGCAATAAAGCCAATGATAATCGCAATAAACCACAACGGATTCTGGTGCGCTAATTGAAACAAGTATAACCAAAAACCAGATGTCTTTTCGATTCCAAATCTAAATAAACCAACTACTACGCCGGTACATATTCCGACAAGTAGTGCTTGGAGCAACAGTTTAATATTAGTTCTGTTTGCCTCGTCTTTCATTACTTTCTCCCTCACAATAAAAAAAACGTGTCACAAACTATTGTACAACAAAAAGCCAGCTAGAAATGTTCCAATGTCATTAAGTTAAGACATTGACAATTAAGGGTGCTTTTTTAGAGATCGAATCATTTGGATTCGATCTCTTTTTTTGTATAAAATAAAGGCGAAAAACCTTCAAAATTATTGCCAGAAAGATGGTGTTAATTATGAAAGCCCTTCATAAGAATATTCTAGAACGTCTTGATCAAATTATCAATAATACTGGGGATCATATTCACGATTTTATTAATAATCCTCATGCTTTTACCAGGAAACGCACTTTAGATGCAGCGACAGTCCTTAAAACTACAATTAACATGCAAGGTCAGAATTTAAACAGTGAACTCTTTAGAGCTTTTGGCGAAGATGCAACTAAAAAGAACGATAAAGTAGTTAGTACTTCTGCCTATGTTCAACGCAAAAGCCAGCTTTCTCCTGCTTGTTTTAAACATATTCTGACTGTTTTTAATCAAAATCTATTTAATATTCAACTTTTTGATCATCACTACCGTTTGTTTGCCATTGATGGCTCTGACTTTAATCAAATCTGGAATCCGAAATCGAATAACATTGTACAAGCTTCTTCTCATAAAAAGAAACCCTATTGTCAAATTCACGTTAATGCCTTATATGATCTATTGAATAATACCTACCAGGATTGTATTTTTCAGCCTAAATCAGAAATGGATGAACGCAAAGCGGCTGTTCAAATGCTTAAAGCTTTGAATTGTGGTCCATATATTGTAACAATGGATCGTGGCTACACTAGTTTCAATATGATTGAAAACTGCAATCGCCTGCCTAACTGTCATTACATAATACGAACTAAGGCTGGACAAGGCGGAGTTAAAGAAATAACGACATTGCCTGATCAAGAATGTGATCGTGAGATTTCCTGCCTGGTAACTACTTCTAACTATTACTACATCACGCATAAAGCCAGTGAGAATATTCACCATGTCCAGCATCATTATCGCCAATATATTAAGTATCGCTCTAAAAATACCCAGGATCTAAGCTGGGATTTTGGCGAGTTATGCACAATAAAATTTCGAGCCTGCAAATTTAGAATTAATGATGCCAAATCAGGCAAAGAAGAATGGGAAGTTGTGCTAACCAATCTTGATCGAAAAAATTATCCGCTAAAAAGAATTAAAGAGCTTTATCATCTGCGTTGGGGTATTGAGACCTCCTTCAAGAAATTGAAGTATTCTTTAGGCAGTGTACAGTTCCATTCCAAACAAGATAAATTTATTGAAATGGAAATTTATGCCCATATGATTATGTTTAATGCAATCAGTCAAATTGATGCACAGGCCTATATTCCGCAAAAGCATTGCAAGTATCAATATGCCATCAATTTCAAGCAATCATGCTTGATTATTCAGAGCATGTATTTGGCTTCTTCTTTAACGCAAGATTTTGAACGGATCCTTATTCAGATCAGCTATTATACCATTCCAATTAGACCAGGCCGCAAGGACAAGAGAAATATTAAGCCCAAATCAGCTGTATATTATTTATATCGCGTAGCTTAAAAAAGCAGAATCTGTGCTATGCCTTATTTGTTGTACGAAAAAAGCACCAATTTAACCAATTAAATGTTAAATCAGTGCTTTAAAAGTCTAATATTAATTGTCAATGTCTTAACTTAATGACATTGCATTATAAATGTGGCGCTCTTTTTATCATAATGCTTTTTCGTTAGCGTTCTTTATTTATTGCATATCGCTGCAGATGTTGTCTCTTTTGTTGATAATGCTGATAATCATCCCAATAATTCTTCAGATACCTTCTACTCCTTATTAAATGACGTTTGAATGTAGAATTATAATTTTTATTCCAGTCATTGCTATCATAATCAGATAGCCCATCGACTTTAAAAGTATGATCAATTCTAGCTCGACCATCTTGATAATTAAATTGATAGCCAGGTTGTACGTTAAAAATATAAACATTAAAATTCAATGTCTTGTCAGTAGTAATTGCCTGCAAGTCAATTCCACGAGCCATTCGTTCAGTTCCTCTAAAAATTGGGGTAGCTGAATATATTACTTTTTTATTTTGTCGCAGTGCTTGCCGCACTTTATTTTCATAAATTGTTTGAATCTTTTGATTCGTATATGCAGTCTGTGTAAATAAGTTCTTAGGATTGTTTTTGTCTCCTGATTGTTCATTAGGAGAATACTGACCTTGCTGGTTAATCCCCGCTGAAACGGAATAAGCAATTAGATGCCCACGATTATAAATTTGCTTGCCGTGATTAAAATGCCAGCCACTAGGCTGTATGTACTGTCTAACTCGCAATGAGCCATTAGCTAAATTCCTTCGTTCTAAGTATCCCACATTAGATGCTGAAGTGCGATTTAGGTTATCAGGTTGCTGATAAATCACATGATTAGTTTTCCAATCATAGGGATTAAGCTTGGCTCGATCATGATTTACATAGCAATAAGATTTTTCACCACTTTTAAAATTTAGCTGAGCCAAATCAGTATAGTCTGAGTTAGTAACACCAGTTACATTCTTTTGAAGCTGACTTTTTTGATTTTTAGTACTATGAAAGGCTTCTGAATCATACCCTTCTTGAGGATTAGTTGTTTGTCGGGTTCGTGAGCAACCTCCTAGTAAAGATAGTGCCACTAAAGCAATAACACTTACAGTCCTTAAGTTTGTACCTTTTTTCACCGCTTATACCCTCTTTAAGCAAAAACCCATGATAAATGCTTTAAACTGCTATTTTTTAAAAAAGCGAGAAATTCAGGCAAAACTTTTAGTTTTTCTATTTGTTTACTTTTTTCTTGATAAAGAATCGTCTCAGATGTTAAAGCTCGATAAAATAATTCAATATCATAGTTAGGTAATCGCCCATAGGTTTCGGGATGCAAAAAGAAATGATTCTCTGCTGCTTCTTCACTATGAAGCCCTGCTGCCATTGGCTCAGGTTTATCGTATGGATAATTTGGATAAAAATCTAACTGATTGGCTAGATAAACACGTAAATTTCTAAAATCAATAATAGGTATTGAAATCTGTCCTTTATTTGTCTGCTTTTCAAGATCAGTAAGCAAAAAATAAATATTATCGTACTGATTTTTCCAGTTAATCTTTTTACCGTAATCTTTTTCTAATTGGTTCAGAATGTACTTTTTACGTTCTGTGTCTTCCGCAGTAATTATCATTATCAAGCATCCTTTTAAATATTGCATCAGAAAACGCATCTACCATATCAATAGCTTCTTTAGCCTTAGCTAAGCGATATACTCTAGTCCATGCTATCGTCTCTAACTTTATTGGATCTTTTTGATACCGTTTAAGCAACGAATAGTCAATGCAAGTTTCCTCGCTAATTTTTTTCAAAGAAAAATTACTTTTAGATAAGTATTTTTCGTCTAATAAAAGCTTAGCGCTCCTTAAAACATTATCGGAATCGGCAATTATGACCCCTTTTTTAAGTACAGCTTCGAAGGAAATGGATGAATCTAAAAAATGATTTAAATAGTAATCATACTGAAGTTTAAATAAATACATTTTGTGGATTGACGTATATCGTGCTTTATCTAACCGTTCGTTATCCTCTATCCATTTTCGTAATGTTACAATTGGGATCTTGGTATACTGAGAAATTACTTTCAAAGGGACGGTTCTTTCAACCTTGAAAGTTTTAACTTCCCTCAATTCATTAACTAACATATTTACCACCTTGAAGATTTCTTTAAAATCCTAATTAATTGATTCTTGCTTTCTTTATCATCGACTAATCCCAAAAGCTGATTTCTAAAGTAAACGTCAAACTGATGATTTAACGGCCTTTCAGCGGCCTTCTGACAATTATTAACTGCCAATACTATCTCCTTCTTTTTATCTTCGTCAGGAAGATTATGAGCAAAATATGTACCAACCATAGTTGCTAAAGCCATATTATAGCTGTCAATATTACTCAACTTTTCCTTAACTAAGTTCAACATAAAATCAATATCTTCAAATTCATTCATAACAATATCCTTTCTATATTATCTGTCATATATTATTGCACTTATTATTCATTTTGCAAATTTGTCCTAATGTATAGATAAATCCTATACTCAAGTGCTTGTCAAATATTATTTATTTTTATTATGAAAGCACCTTGTTTTTGCTCTACTTCTAAGTACTTTAGTGTTTTCGCTAAAATTAATGATTAATTTGCAATATCCAAAATGAAATTCTGAAATTGTAACCTAAAAACAGAAAATGAATCGAAAAACATAAAAATAAGAGGGATAAATATGAGCAACATAACTAATGGTCATAGAAGATTCACAGGGCGTGAAATTTCAGAAGAACTTGTTAAGAAAATGAAAAGAGAAAAGCAAACCACCGTGTCTGTGGATCAGCTTCCTAACATAATCTCTACTTACTTCGATCAGATAGCAGATCACCTAAGTTCAGGTGATTCAGTGGTAGTCCTACACTTTGGCCGATTTGACGTAGTAAAAAGTAAACAATCCAACTTTTGGAAAAATCAAAGACATAAGTCGAAGAAAAAGCATGATTATCAGAAAGTTAAGTTCTCTGCCGTGAGGAAATTCAAAACTCGTTTAACACAGCATGCAGATAAGCTTAATTAGTTTTTATATGGTTTATATTTAAAACTTAATTTATTTATATAAAAAATATTGTTAATTTTTGTTTTAAATTTTTATTTGATATCAATAGTTTAGTTTAAATTTGATTGCATAAATTTATTTATTCAATTGAATAATATCTAAATAATATATCAATAAAGCGGAGAAAATATTTTAGTATCTTCTCCGCTTTTATTATTTATATAATATTTATATATTTAATTTATGTATTTTACATAAAATTGATAAGTTTATTTTATATATGATTTCCCACTTAATTTGTTAATTTGATGCCTTTCTTTAATAGCAAAGAAAATAAAAATGACTGGAATAATAGCTCCACAAAACAAATTAATTATTAAAAGTATGACTAACACATCTAAATGCTGCCACGCTTCATGTTTTAGACTTTGCTCTCGATATACATAATAAAGTCCCAAGCTTAACGAAGCAACACCTGGCAGCATGAATGCCCTATATGGTATTAAAAAAATGCTATCACGATAGTAATTAGCCCTATTGTCAAATTTATCCAAGTTGCTATTCTCATATTGAAGTTTATTTTTCGGTTTAGCACTTTTATTTTTTGATCTAAGCTAGTTGTCATTATTTGCCTCAAAATAATGCTTCCAAAATTTATTAATATTGTCTCTTCTAGTTGCATTTGTATTCAACTTGAAGACCTTTACCGGCCCTAAGACGTGATCCTCTGGTACAAAGCCAAAATATCTGCTATCATTTGAAACTTTTCGGTTATCTCCCATAACAAAATATGCACCTTTAGGTACTTTTTGCTCGTCTGTATGAGAGTGCCATAAATGCATTTCTGACAATGAAGCTAAATTCCAGTTGCCAGTACTCTCCTTATTTCTTTGACTTGAAGAAATATAACTTTGGCTAACCAATTTGTCGTTAACATAAAGTCGTCCATTATGAGATCTGACTGTGTCGCCTTCTACCCCTATTACCCGCTTAACATATATCTTTCCCGGTGTCTTACATTGAGGGTCAACACCGTATGCATCAAAGCAAACTACGGATCCTCTATGTATTGGGACGAATTTCTTAAAACAAAAAATAGGTTCGCCATTGTACAAATTAGGTTCCATTGAAGGGCCTGACACATGTACCGAATAAACAAAATGATGTGCAATAAGCACCATACCTACCGCCAAAAGTACTGGCCATAACCAAGTCCAAATTTTCCATAGAAAGCTTTTAGTTTTTTCTTCCCCCATTGCTGCATTATTCAAAATTGTATCCTTCCTTTTACATTCTTGTTGTCTTTAGTCTACTTGGTCTTTAGGTAAGCAAGTATTTTTCAAAATTTAGGCTTTTTTTAGCTTTTTACAGTAAGGAATTAAAAGCACTTAAAATTTTTTTAGTTACTTTAGGGAGGAAAATACATGTTTGAGCCAAAAGTATCAGTAAATCCAAGGGATATTTATGTTTATCAGACTAATTTACCCAATCCTTATGATTTACTTCAATTAACACATATTAATGCTAGTGATTATCAAGGAAACAAGATATACCTAGATAAGCAACACCTTATTCTAGATACTTCCAAAGTAGATTACAGTCACACTGGAACTTACACCGTATCAATATCAGTTATGGATAATGAAATGAACATGACACTTGACTATTTAACGATACATGTGCTGTCACCTGAAGAGGCAGACAGAATCAATGCTAAGCATCAATCACAGCAAGTACCTGAAAAGACAACAAAACAAAAAAAACATGAGCATCGTAGATCAGGTGGCTTGCAGCCTATTAATCGTGAAAAAAGTATCAGATATTTTGAAAAGCATGATTCTTCTAGTCCTAGCAAGGAATTGAAAAGCAAAGAAAATAATCATATTTTTGACCGAACCAGTACATATTTAATTATTGCTTTAGTTATTGCTTCTCTAGTTGCTTTTGCATACTACATGTTTTTCTAATAAGGTAAATTGCATGATCGGCTTCATCATATTTCATTGGTATTACTATGTAGTACTTTTTGTACTATCAGCAATATTTCCAGTTATCTTATCAGATGTCTTTCATAATTCGAACAACACTAAGACAACTAAAAGTAAATTTATTCATTATTATTTCCTAGATTTCTTAAAAATATTCATTGGAGGCTCAATTCTCTTATCAATTTTTATTATTTGTTTTGAAGATTTACTTACCAAATTCAGCTATCAAAAAGCTTTATTGAGTTTTGCTGCCATTATAATCTGGGCAGTTTTAGTAATTTATCAGAAAAACAAGCGATAAATCTAAACACATTCTCCATTTAATGAGCAACCTGTTTTATTTAAAATATTGAGTATATTTTTTGTATATTTTGTTAATATTAATTTTATATTTAATTTATATTTTCCTTATATTTAAAGCGATAAATGTGATATTGATATTACTCTTTACTTTTTATAAAAGCCGTAGTACTATGGTTCTTAAGGAAAGTTACTTGGATACTTTTCCTTTGAAAATAAACCTAAAAAAGCCAAAAAATCATAATAAAAGTTAGCTTTTTTGACTTTTAAACTGACCTTTTATTTATTATTTATATGTAAATGAATAACCAAAGATTTATCTTAGGTGACTATTTCCAACAGCCACCCGTATATTATCATGCGACATTCGATCATCTTTCCCATTACTTAAAAAATGATCGTTATCAAGCTGTCATACTACTATTGAATCTTTATTTAGTTGATGCAAAGGATCATGAAATTGAATTTCATCGTACTGATACTCCGCATGACGCAAAAGATAAAACATGGGTAGCAGATCATATTTGGCTAGATGTTAATCACTCCTTTTTTAAAAGCATCCCCCAAGAATTGCTTTATGGAGACGAAATCTACTTTAAAGCCGATGTAGAACAATACCCGATTAGTAGAGAAGATGTCTTGAGAAAACGCAATTTTATTTGGAGTAAAACACAAGAACTTAATAATTCCATTTTTCAAAATTGGCGAGCGATGCGTAAGAGATACAAAGGTGAGCAATACTCAATTAAATTAGCAAGTATTAAGGCTCAAATTAAGGCAAATAACGCAATAGCTAGTCAACAACAAAAGAAAATCAAACTAGTTGACTATGGACTGACTGGTATTAGAGACATTCATGTTGCAAAATACTTACTAGTTGTTCAATATAAAACATTTCATCGAATTCATTACAATTTAAGGAAACTAAAAATAAACGATTATTCTAAATGGCTTTCTCGTAGAACCATTCAGTACAAAGCACTAAAACAAAATAAGAAATAAGCATTAATGTAGCTTTATCTCATTAATGCTTATTTTTTGCTTTCTAAATTATTGAAACTGTCAAATCTTTTGTGTAAATAGTTCTTTCTCGTAAATTGATTTTTTAATTATTTATTCAAAATAAGATTCTAAGGTATCCTGAACCTGACC
>QWCB01002583.1_pt1 | contig 17248 bp, 13 predicted proteins | sample 1972511 | NCBI WGS metagenome assembly QWCB01 (sample SAMN09866719, study PRJNA288562) | Human gut metagenome isolate term5_stool, whole genome shotgun sequencing... | isolation source: gut | host: Homo sapiens | place: USA: California
GCACCCAGTGCTATGTGTCGCTCTGTAAATGGAGTAGTCTTCATAATGGTATGATGTTATTGATTGATCTGTATTGAATTAGTTGAGCTAAGCTCGTTCGCTCCCCAAAGATAGTAAAAATGAAGATACCAACCCTTTAGGAGCAAAAAACTAGGAGGCAGAAAGCGCTCGAAATGTGTGGCGCATGGAGAGCTCTACGCTCAGACTCTTCTAAGGTTAAGACCTATGCGACAGAAGGACCGATACTTTCGAAGTGTATGTGTCACACATCGTTAACATCTTTGGAGTACCTTTGCGAGTGAAATCAATCATCTCAAACTCGTATGCGACATCTCTCCAAGCTCGTCTTACTTATCATTACCCTTGCATTTACTGCTTATTTAAAAGCTCAGGAGCCCTTTACACAAGAGGTACGCGGAGAGGTCATCTCCGCAGTACCTGATGATACGATCGTTGGAGCCTCAATCATATTAGTCGGTAGTGATCCACTCGTAGGGACAACGACAGGCTCAGATCAGAAGTTCTCTCTACGGCTACCTGTAGGTCGCTGCTCCCTGCAGATTAGTTTCAGATACTAAGCTTGATGCTGTGGTTGTGACCGCTCCGTATGACAAGAGTACTCCTACGAATAGGTTTAGCCTAGCTGGAGCGCGTAGCTTTAGCGTTGATGAGGCGTATCGCTTTGCCGCTTCCCTGGGCGACCCTGCTCGTATGGTGCGTAGCTTCGCTGGTATCATGCCCGTCAACGACTCTCGCAACGATATCATCATACGAGGTAATTCGCCCGCTGGGGTGCAGTGGATCCTAGATGGCATCGAGATCAGCAATCCCAATCACTTCAATACAGGTGTCGGTATGACTGGAGGTCAGGTGAGCTATCTCAATACTAATCTGCTGACCAACTCCGACTTTCACTTGAGTGCTTGGCCAGCCCCTTATGGCAATGCGCTCTCGGGCATCTTTGACTTGCGTACAACAAAGCTCCACTTCGACCTAGGACATGGGCATACGCTCTCTTTCATCGGGTTATTTAGCAAGAGCCACATACACTTTGCCACAAACGAGCTGGGAGACAATTTTGAATATGCCGACTACGACTTTAGTAAGCTCACCTTCGCACAGCGAGTAGCGGTCAATTCGACAGCCTACATCGCAGGGCTGACACACAGCGTCCAGTTTTCTTCCCGTACGTCACTCCGTACGCAGCTCTCCTTCGTGCGCTCTGATACCAGTATGCCTGTTGATACGATGAACTTCCGAGGAGGCAAGCAGGATCCTCAGTGGCATCTCATGTGGTCGGAGGTGGCACAGGAGAATAGGTGGACCCTACACTCAGACCTTACGTGGCATCCTACTCGGGAGGGCTTGCTCGTGGCTGGAGTCAGAGGAGATCTCTTTGATGTGCGCTACTTAGAGCAGACGGCTGATAGGACGTTTGCTCAAGGCGTGCGGACGATTGCTGAGGAGAGTCCGCTCTATGGCATGATCCGAGCCTATGGACAGTATCGTCATCGCCTAGGAGACTATTGGACAGCCACATTGGGACTACATAGTATGTACCTTACGATCAATGATCGCTATGCTATCGAGCCTCGTATAGGCGTGCAGTATCAGCCAGCTCGCTCTCATACCATCGGTCTTGCTGCGGGACTGTATAGTCAGATGCTCCCTCGCTCCTTCTACTTCATCCGTTACTATGCACCGCAGGGTATCGAGTATCGCAATAAGCGGGTTGACTTCACACGTAGTGCGCAGGTGGATCTCTACTATGACTGGGCTTTTGCGCCCAACTGGCATGCTAAGATAGAGGGATACTATCAGGAGTTATACAAAGTGCCTGTGGTCAATGATCCGAACTCTATATGGACGCTCCTAGAGATAGGTGGCGCTGGACAAAACTACATAGAGCGTCAGGGCGATCTAGTCAATAAGGGTCGTGGTAGAAACTACGGTGTAGAGCTTACGGTGGAGAAGTTTTATAGCAATAACTACTACCTCCTCTTCAACGCTTCACTCTACAGTTCGACCTATACGACAGGATTTCAGAAAGAGTGGTGGAGTACGGTCTTCGATGGTCGGTATCTTGTCAATATGACGGGTGGATATGAGTGGAAGTTGCCGAAGCACTGGGCGCTCTTTACCGATCTCAAGGCCTCCTATGCGGGGGGCATCCGCTACACACCGATACGAGAGGATCTGTATAAGCAGAGCGGTCGCATAGAGCTTGACAAGACACAAGTCAATGCTCGTCAAGCTAAGGATTACTTTCGTGCAGACTTAAAGATAGGCGCTCGTCAGATAGGTCAGCGCATCACCCAAGAGTGGGCCGTGGACCTGCAGAATGTGACGAATCGCAAGAATGTCATGTCTATCCTCTTCGATAATGGTGAGTACTCAACGATGTACACGCAGGGCTTTATGCCGATGGTTACTTACAAGCTCTTTTTCTCTGTGAAATAACGAGGAGAGTCCGTCAGCCTTGTCGTGTGCAGAATCCTAGAGCGCGACACTGGCAGTGTCGAGGTGATCGGTTCAAGTCCGATATGCTCCACTACGGGAGGATGGTACTGGTTTACGGTATCATCCTCTTTATTGTATGATGACAGAGCGCTTTGCAGACGCAGTCGTCAAAGCGAGACGTGTAGCGACATGTAGGGACGCACGGTGAGTGTCTAGTCGGAGGGCGTCTGTCCCCGTTAAAACCAACGGTTGCTGTAACCTTTGACACAACGGACGCACAGATCGTGCGTCCCTACATGTCGCTACACGTCAGTGTTAAAAAGAGAAGTCCACACGACCAGTACTGTACTGCGTGTGGACTTCAACTATTCTGATGCTCTTGGGTCGCTATACCGTCACATGGCGTGTGGCATAGCTTCTTGCGGGGTAGTACGCTTTGCAGCGACTTCCCTAGAGTTCGTTGAACTAGTCAACGTGACTCTCCTAGAGCGGAACAGTGATCACGATGCTCATCTGAAGAGAGGTGTGGGCTACGTGAGACGCTCTTGTAGGGAAAGTAGGGTGGTAGTGGCTGGTCTTTTTCAACACACACTTAACCTGCGACCAGTGGTACGCACCGTACCTGTCTCTTAGTAGCGGATCCTCTCAGCTTTACGGTGTGAGGTTGTGGCCTCACTCTATGAGACTGTTGACTTTTGCAACAGTCACCTTAGGACTCGCATCATGATTTGCTCGGGGTGGCAAGAGGATCTATTTGTCTATCTCTTAGTCTTGGGTAGACTGACTAGAACCTACAGCTGCTCCTCAAGTGATAAGTATGTACAGTGGTCGCTCTGCACAGATTCCGCGGTGACACAGATTGGTCTAGGTCGCACACCAGCGTAGTGTAATGTAGGGACAGTGGCATAGACGAGAGCCTGCTGTATGCTTCCCCTTGTAGTGACGATCAGACATCTAATAGATCTCGTATGGCACGGGTGCTAGAGTAGCACGCATACCTTTATGGTACTCAGGGAGATCGTAGTAGCAAGACATTGCTCAATCACTTTATCGAAAACGTTCCCCTATTTTAAAGTAAATGTCCTCCTATCTAGTCTCGTATGAGCATCCAAAGAGTCTCCTAGGTGCATTGCTGTGATCAAAGCTTTTTGACTCGGAAGGTTATGTCACAGCTACTTCTCGTCGAGAAAGCTGGTAGGCACTCAAGATGTCCCATTCATTGTGGTGTGATGCCTAGAGGCATCGCTCGCATTGTAACATACATCTCCCGTCGCGCTCGACTAGGAGTAGCGAGGAGCGTACAGCTGGGGGAATAGAAGTCTCAGACTAGGATCTGAAAATTGACGGTTATTTCCTTATGCTATACCTCGTAGCGCTTCAAGCCTTGCAGGTCTTCTGACTCACCTCATACAGACATCCCTTCCCACACCAATTATACAAGGTGCAGTGGTTATGATGCCTGCTTTGCGAGGATTACAGCAGCGGGACTGTTCAGGAATTTCACCTGATTCCCTTTTAAGCCTTGAGGACTCCGAGACCCTACTCGAGGGTGAAGAAAGTGCTCTCAGCACAAAGCCACCACAAAGGTACGATAACTTTCGAATATATCAAAGCGTCTACCTGCCCTTTTTGCGAAAAAATGGGAGCTCCACGAGCTGGGGTGTCGTCTCTATGGGGAGGAGCTGCTAAGATATTTCGGAGCAGGATGGTGCCCCTGTGTGGAGATTTCTAGCTCTCTGCGTGGAAAATAAAGAGTATCCACGGAGGTAATGAGAAATTCTTCGGAACTTCGATTTCATTCTTCTGAAGTTTCATTTCATTCTTCCGAAGAGATTTTTCGTTCTTCGGAGGAAATGAGAGATTTTCACCGAGGGATTCACGATTTCCTCCGTAGGGATCGCCTCGGCGGGTGGACGTGTGATCAGCTAGAGCGTTCGTGGCGGGGGAAAAGTCGTCTCTACGAGACCTTTTGTAGCATGGCGTGAGGCGATCTGTGGCGGGGACTTTTTGCCGATTGGTGTAGATTGGGTACTTTTGCATTGGAGCTGGAGATGTCTCTCTGAGCTTACGATCGAATAGACCTTAATTCTGACTCTAAAGAACGATAACAATATGAAGATAGCTATAGTAGGTGCGAGTGGTGCCGTGGGGCGTGAGTTCCTCCGTCTTTTGGAGCACCGTGACTTCCCAATTGATGAACTGAGACTCTTTGGCTCGTCTCGCAGTGCGGGCAGTGAAATTACTTTCCGAGGTAAGGAGTATAAGATAAAGCTCCTGGCTCAAAACGATGACTTCAAGGATATTGACATCGCCTTCGTCTCTGCTGGAGGGCAGACGGCACTAGACTTCGCCAGCACAATCACGAAGCATGGCGCTCTGATGATCGACAATTCGAGTGCCTTCCGTATGGATCCCGAGGTGCCACTTGTTGTGCCCGAGGTCAACGGCGCTGATGCGCTACACCCAGCCAAGCGGATCATTGCCAATCCTAACTGCAGCACGATCCAGATGATCGTGGCGCTGGCTCCGATCCATGCGCTGAGCCCGATAGAGCGTGTGCATGTGGCTACCTACCAAGCTGCGAGCGGTGCGGGTCACGATGCGATGCTCGAGCTGGAGGGGCAGGTGCGTGATCAAGCGATGGGCAAGCCCTTGCAGACGAAGGCTTTCGGCAATCAACTTCTATATAATCTCATTCCGCAGATAGATGTCTTTACGGACAATGACTATACGAAGGAGGAGATGAAGATGTACAATGAGACTTGCAAGATCCTGCACAACGATGAGATACGTGTCAGTGCCACTTGCGTGCGTGTCCCAGTACTGCGTGCCCACAGCGAGGCTATCTGGGTGAAGTGTGCTGAGCCACTCACGGTCGAGGCGGTGCGCGAGGCGATGTCTCAGCAGAAGGGGCTACTCCTGATGGACGACCCTGCGAAGCGTAGCTATCCGATGCCCCTACACTGCTCTATGCAAGAGCCAGTCTATGTGGGACGTCTGAGAGCTGACCTTGCTGAGCCAGGCTGTGTCACCTTCTGGTGCGTGGCTGACCAGATTATGAAGGGGGCTGCGCTCAATGCCATTCAGATTGCTGAGTACCTGATTCAGGAAGGTGCTTTTGCTAAGTAAAGCCTTGATCCATTAGAGTGCATATGGAGCAAACGAGCGAGAGCAATCCGCAGGAGTTAGTCGCCTTCCTCACGCTGTGCAAGGAGTACTGCGCGCTCATAGAGCATGCGTCTGAGTATAGTCGTGCGGACTTTGTAAGGCGTACCTACGACTATCTGCCAGAGATCTTTAGCTACTTATCGCAGATGCCGGCTACCTCTATGGAGGAGCTGGAGGAGTGGCTCACGGGCTACACGCAGATGATCTCGGATGAGACGGTGAGCTACTACGAGGAGCAGGTGCGTGCGCTACTGGGGGAGGAGCTGGATCTCTTCCTCCACTACCCTGTGGGGGTGACGCAGGATGGCGAGCTACAGCCTGAGCGTCTCTCACGGCTCTTGGTACTGATCTACCGTGAGCTGGGGACACCATTGCTGGTGCTTAGAGAGGATGCTGGCGAGCTACTCGTCGCGACGCTCTCGATACTGCAATACGCTTTTGACACATACCTAGGCGATGCGCTCCTCTCTGCCCTGCGTGTGCTGCACTATCACAAGCATAGCGAAGCACTAGAGGAAGATACGGACTGCTGAGCCACAGGAAGCATACATTATATAAAGAGTAAACAATCGTGCTGTCATCAATTACTAAAGAGGAGATAGGCAAACTAGCCAAAGCGACCTTCACAGGTGAAATCGTTGTCGTGGACTCGCTCCCGCAGGTGGAGCCTGCCGTAGCAGCTCTAGAGCAGTGTGCTATAATCGGTATGGACACAGAGTCTAAGCCTGTCTTTAAGAAGTATGAGCGTCAGTCGGTAGCACTTATTCAGCTGTCGAGCGAGAGTTGCTGCTACCTCTTTAGGATTAACAAGATAGGCATCCCGCCACGGCTGCAGGGACTCCTAGAGCGTGAGGATATACTCAAGGTGGGACTAGACCTTTGCGGGGATCGGAGACAGTTGAGGAGGTTTTCACCAGAGTTACATCCACAGGGCTTTGTAGACCTGCAGCGTCTCACACCTGCCTACGGTATCCACGACTTGGGTCTGCAAAAGATCTACGCGATACTCTTCGCTGAGAAGATTAGCAAGCGTGCCCAGCTAAGCAACTGGGAGGCGGCTACGCTAACGCCTGCACAGCAAAGCTACGCTGCGCTAGACGCGTACGCTTGTCTCCGCATCTATCATCGTCTTGAGTCGGAGCCGATGCCACTACTGCACCACTTCGGACTCTGCCCCGAGCAACCATCCTAGGACTTTACCACAAGAGCTACAACCTACCACCACTCCTATGTATCAGTTATACCTCAAGCCTCACCGTGAGGAGCCTCTCCTCAGACACCATCCATGGGTCTTCTCGGGCGCACTGCAGCGCAGCAAGGAGAGCATACCGCTAGGCGCGACAGTGACTATCCTTAATCATGATGGCTCTCAGCGACTAGGTCAAGGCGTTTACGAGGGCGGGACGATAGCCGTCCGCATGCTGACCTTTGGCGAGGAGGAGATAGGGGAGTGGCGTGCCTTCTTTACCACACGTCTGAGCCAAGCGCTGCAGCTTCGCAAGACGCTCCTCCAGAGTCAAGACGGGCGACCGACAAACTGCTGGCGCCTATGCTATGGTGAGAGCGACTTCATACCAGGGCTGGTCATCGACATCTACCGAGAGGTGGCGGTGATACAGATACATGCGCTGAGCCTCTACCCGCTACGTCAGTTGATCGCCGAGGTGCTGTGCGAGCTCCCAGAGCTAGGCGTGCACTACGTCTACGACAAGTCTGTCGAGACGCTCCCAGTGCAGACACCTAGCGACTGGATTATGCCAAATGGCTACCTAGTCAAGGCTCCCTCGGCAGAGTATGATCGGACGGTGCAGGAGTACGGCTACAGCTTCCTGCCAGACTGGGAGCGGGGACAGAAGACGGGCTTCTTCGTGGACCAGCGTGACAACCGACATCTTGTCGAGTCGTACGCTCGGGGGCGCAATGTCCTCAACATCTGCTGCTATTCGGGGGGCTTCTCCGTCTACGCTCTCGGAGGGGGGGCCCAGCGCGTCGTCTCGATAGACAGCTCTGCACGAGCTATCTCACTTTGCGAGGAGAGTGTGGCGATCAACTTCTCGTCAGACCCAGAGACGCAGCAGAGGCACGAGGCAGTCGTGGCTGATGCTTTCGACTATCTCTCTGCGATCGAGCCAGGAGCCTATGACCTGATCGTCTTAGATCCACCAGCTTTTGTCAAGCAGCGCAACCATAAGCAGCAAGGTTTGGGAGGTTACCGCCGATTGAACGAATCAGCTCTTAGAGCGATCGCCCATGGTGGACTGCTCTTCACCTTTAGCTGCTCGCAGGCCGTCACGATGGAGGAGTTTACCCTAGCGGTGATGACGGCTGCCACGCTGGCGGGGCGAGAGGTGCGTATCCTCAAGCGTTTGGGGCAAAGTCCCTGTCATCCGATCAACATCTTTTACCCAGAGGGGGAGTATCTCAAGGGATTGCTCCTCTACGTCTCTTGATCCATGCCCTCTAAGCCCAAAGAGTCTAGCTCAGACCTACTCTCGCCACAGACGACCAGTGCCGTGGCTGGCGGTATCGACTGCGAGCAGCTCTTTGCCTTGATGACGCAACAGCTCACCCTTGTCGTTGATACGAGACGATCGGGCAAGCTGTACAGTCTTCTGCAGAAAGAGCTAGAGACTCCGACTGATCATATCAAGTATCTGCAGACAGAGGGGCTGCACTGGCTACATCGTGCGGCTCGTCACGACTCGCTCCCAGCGATTGACTACCTAGTTAAACTCTATCAGCCACACGCTGACAAGACTGCGCAAAACTGTCTGAGGCGCTACCTGCGCCAGAGGGTAGCCCTGCGGGGAAATGTGGAGGATCTGTACGCTCTGGCACTACACTTGACGAGTCCGCAGACGGGATTAAGAAAGAACTACCGAGAGGCGAGCGACTACTTGCGTATGGCGATTCAGCTAGGGCATCCGAAGTCTCATCTCCTCTTAGCGCAAATGTATCAGAGAGGCTTGGGCGTAGTGCGTAGTCACGAGCAATATCTCTATCACTTAGAGACGGCTGCCGAGGCGGGGCTCGTGGAGGCTCAGATAGCACTTGCGAGAGCTTACGCACAGGATGGGCTCTTCGCTCAGATGGAGCGGGTGGAGTACTGGCTCACGGTAGCCTTAAGGCAAGATGCGCCCGAAGCGTGCTACCTGCTCGGCAAGCTGTGGTATCACCAAGATGGGGACTGCTACAGCTCTCGTGTCGTCTCCTTGTGGGAGCGAGCCGCCGAGGCGGGCATCCCCGAGGCGTGCTACGAGATAGGGCGGATGCTCCTGACAGATTCGCTGCAACCTGCTCGTCGCACCGAGGCTATCCGCTACTTGTGCCAGGCAGCGCAAAGCGGAGTCTTCCTAGCCACCCAGCTCCTCTATCGACATCATTATGACGCTAGTGGACGATACATCGGGATGCTTCGTGAGTCCCTCTCGGAGTATGTCGCTAAGGAGCAGATGCTCTTTTGAGTTCTAAGGAAGTCTCACGTTAATAAACGAACAAACGATATGAAAACGCATCTAATCAAGCAGGGAGCTTACCTCTCGCAAATTGATAATCAACGAGGAAACAGCGTAACCGTCGACCTCCCCGTCGCTTCTGGCGGTACGGCCCAGGGACCTACCGCCTTCGAGCTCCTCGCCATGTCGCTCAATGGGTGCATCGCCACGATCTTCACCACGATGGCCGAGAAGAAGCGCCTCATCATCGAGCATCTAGAGATAGATCTTGAGGCAAAAACGACGGAGGGCGAGATGGAAGCGATCGACTACACGCTACGGGTCAAGACGACCGCCACGGATCAGGAGCTGGAGAAGTGCCTTGAGCTGACTGAAAAGGTCTGCCCCGTGGGACGACTCTTCCACCGTGCCGGCGTTCCCTTCACCCATCGCATCGAGCGAATGTAAGGAGCGCATGCTCCCCCTCTGCCAGCGAAAGAAAAACCCCACCATTGTGTCCGTACAATGGTGGAGTTTCGTAGTTTAGAGCGGTTAGCTCGGGAAGCTCGTCAAGCGACCCTCAAGGTTTTAGCTTTTCTGGTTAGCCACACTTTGAGGAGCCGCAGTTTGTGCAGATGAGGCAACCCTCCTGATAGACCAGTGTGTGCTGTCCGCAGTTAGAGCAGGCGGCAGATACCGTTGTACCGCTCGGGAGATAAGTCTTGAGAGCACGAGCCACACCGTTCTTCCAGGTGTTGATACTCTCATCGTTGAGCTCCATGCCCTGGACCAGATTGATGACCTGATCTATCGGCATCTGGTAGCGCAGGACGCCTGAGATGAGCTTCGCATAGTTCCAGTACTCGGGGTTGAACTTCGTGTCCAGCCCCTCCACCGTAGTCTTGAAGCCACGCTTGTTGTGGAACTGGAAGTCATAGTGCTTCGTGCCGTCCTCATCGTAGCTGCGGATGATCTTACCCTTCGTAACGCTCTTGGGGAGCATGATACCCTCGTCATCGTCAGCGATACCAGTGAAGACCTCGTAAGGCTTACCATCCAGTAGACCGACGAAGGCGATCCACTTCTCCTTATTGTTCTGAAAGCGCACGATATCCGCCTCTAGTACCTTGGGACGCTTGTGTGCCGCTTGAGGCATAGGCGTAGGCTCTACGGGAATCTCCGCAGCGGCCTCTTGCTCAGCCTTGGCTTGCTTCTCTTTCTTCTGCTGCTCCTCCGAGATGAGCACGCCTGAGCGCGAGCCCTCACGGTATACGGTACAGCCCTTGCAACCAGCCTTCCACGCCTCAACGTAAAGCGTAGCCACCATCTCCTGAGAGATATCCGAGGGAAGGTTGATTGTCACGCTAATGCTGTGATCCACCCACTGCTGTATGCGTCCCTGCATCTTGACCTTGGCGACCCAGTCCACATCGTTGGCAGTAGCCTTGTGGTAGGGCGACTTAGCGACCAGCTCCTGTAGCTCCTCGTGCGAGTAGTTCTTCTCGGTGTCGTAGCCGTTGGCCTTCATCCAGGTGAGGAAGTTGTGGTGGTAGACCGTGTACTCCTCAAAGGTATCGCCCGTCTCGTCCGTGTAGTCCACCTTGACGTTCTTATCATTGGGGTTGACCTTGCGTCTGCGCTTGTATACAGGCATAAAGACCGGCTCGATACCCGATGAAGTCTGCGTCATAAGACTCGTCGAGCCCGTAGGTGCGATGGTCAGCATCGCTATATTACGGCGGCCGAACTTCTTCATCTCCTCATAGAGCTTCGGATCAGCCTTGGCAATACGCTGGATAAAAGGATTGTCCTTCTCACGCTCTGTGTCATAGAGGTCAAAGGCTCCGCGCTCCTTGGCTAACTTTACCGAGCAAGCGTAAGCTGATAGGCAAAGGGCCTTCTGCACCTCCTCTGCAAAGCTGATAGCCTCGTCCGAGCCGTAGCGCATGCCCATCGCAGCGAGCATATCGCCCTCGGCGGTGATGCCGACACCCGTACGACGTCCGAGGAGGGTCTTGCGCTTGATCTTGCGCCACAGCTCACGCTCAGCCGCTTTGACCTCTTCGGTCTCCGTATCTGCGGCGATCTTCATGAGGATCGCATCGATCTTCTCCGCCTCTAGGTCAATGATGTCGTCCATGATGCGGAGCGCCTTGGCAACATGCTCACGGAAGAGATCAAAGTCAAACGAAGCCTTTGCCGTAAAGGGATTGCGCACATAGCTGTACAGGTTGATCGCCAGCAGACGACAACTATCGTACGGACAGAGAGGTATCTCACCGCAAGGATTGGTTGAGATAGTCTTAAATCCTAGATCGGCGTAGCAGTCGGGCACAGACTCACGGATGATCGTGTCCCAAAAGAGCACCCCGGGCTCAGCACTTCGCCAAGCGTTGTAGATGATCTTGTCCCATAGCTGGCGCGCCTGAATGGTGCGGGTAAACTTAGGCTCCTTCGAGTGGACGGGGTAGGTCTGCACATACTCTTTGTCATCCACGACCGCCTGCATGAAGGCGTCGTCGATACGTACTGAGACATTGGCACCCGTCACCTTGCCCTCGGTCATCTTAGCATCGATAAAGGACTCGCTGTCTGGGTGATTGATCGAGACCGTGAGCATGAGCGCACCACGACGACCATCTTGCGCCACCTCGCGAGTGGAGTTGGAGTAGCGCTCCATAAAGGGAACCAAGCCCGTAGAGGTGAGGGCGGAGTTCTTGACGGGCGAACCCTTAGGACGTATGTGCGAGAGGTCGTGCCCCACGCCACCACGGCGCTTCATCAGCTGTACCTGCTCCTCATCGATGCGGATGATGCCACCGTACGAGTCTGGCTCACCGTCTAGGCCGATGACAAAGCAGTTTGAGAGCGATGCGATCTGGTAGTTGTTGCCGATTCCGGTCATCGGGCTGCCCTGAGGCACGATGTAGCGGAAGTGATCCATCAGATCCATCAGCTCACTCTCAGAGAGCGGGTTGGGGTAGTTGTGCTCTATGCGGACCAGCTCCCGAGCTATGCGCTGATGCATGTCGCGAGGGGTCTGCTCGTAGATGTTGCCGTAGCTGTCCTTGAGGGCGTACTTGGTCACCCACACCTTGGCGGCCAGCTCATCACCGCCGAAGTAGTCCAATGTGGCTTGATAAGCCTCATCAAAGGAATATGTCTTTTGCTTCACTTGAGTAGATATATGAAGGGTTACAAGATTAAGTCTGCTAGAGAGGTTTCGTTATAAGAACGTCACGACCCTGAGCATTTCGGAATTCGTTTGCAATATTACAACCAATAATTGACGTGGGCAAATAAATCAACTAGAAAATGCATAATTGTTGATAAGTTGTCCGAGAAAAAATCGCAACTATCTCATAGTTAGTGTCTTCGGTTTTGTCGGTATGATCGAAAGTTGACCGTTTTGAAAACTCTCTCTTGTGGAAGATAGTCCAATGCTTGCCTATTTGGTTGACTATATGGGTGAAAGGCTTGTGTTTGTTACGCTTTTTGTGCTCTTCTTCTGGAGATTTCTCGCTCTAGCACAGTCATTAAGAAAGCTTTCCTCCAAGCTTTTCAAAGTTTTCCTCCGCATAAAACTCCTTTGCCAGCTTGTAGTTCATTTATATACGATGAATTCATTTACGTCTCTAGAGAGGAACGAAAAAACTTCGGACTTATGATTTGATTCTTCCGAAGTTTCATTTGATTCTTCCGAAGTTTCATTTCTCGCCTCGGTGGAGACTTTTTAGTCTCTACGGAGCTATTTGGAATTTCCTCGGGAGAGATCCGAATCATCGGAGATCCCTGAGTGAATCTGTAGGACAGTGTAGCAACGCTCAACTCATATATTCCTTTGTTATCGCCGTGTGCAGCTTCTATTATGAGGCGTCAGCCCTGTCGCGAGGACGTGGATGACCGTCTCGGATACCTTTTTTTGTACCTTTGTGGCGGATCTGGGGTGGTCAGCAGGGCGGATGCCTTGATTTTGTCCACTGTAGACCACACACAGAGTAGGGTAGTGCCCTCCTCGTAACTGTTTGCTCCTACTATATTTATCTATTTCATAGAGTGATATGATCAATCGGTCTATCGTACGCATCCGCGTCTTCCAGCAACTTTACCAGTCTATCTCTAGCGGTCGTCTAGATGTGGCTTTGGCGGACCAGTCGCTCACGACCTCCCTACGTCACACCTACTACCTCTACTACTATTTACTAGATCTGATACGTGCGCTCGCAGCCTATCAGAGGGAGCTCTTGGAGATACGTGAGCGGCGCTTCCTCAAGGCGTCGGACGAGGTGACTCCTCGTAGGCTCTCGGATATGACTCTCGTCAAGGAGATAGCTCGCTGCACGGAGATACAGAATCCGCTAGACGAGATGCAGAAGCGCTGGGAGCAGGACGAGCAGTTGCTCCGCACGCTCTACAATATAGTTGAGACAGACCCCTCCTACAGCACTCTACCTGAGGATGTCTCTACGCTCTCTATGCAGGAGCAGTGTGACTATTGGGGTAATCTACTCAAGCAACTCTTTCGCACAGCGGAGCTCAATGAGCATCTTGCGGCAAACTCGTTTTACTGGGCCGATGCGACCGCTATCTGCGAGCGCCTAGAGGTTGAGGAGATGCCTACAGTGGATCAGGTGGAGGCGACGGTAGAGCGTCTCAAGGGATCGGACGACTATCGTGTCATCCCCTTTACCAATCAGCCTGTGGTGACGATACAAGACTTTGCACTGAAGACTTTGCGCCGTGGTGCTAAGGATGGCTTAGAGCTACCAGGCGACCTGCTACCTATGTTTCACAGTGATCGGGATCGTCTCTATGCGCATCAGCTACTCTCGGAGACGCTCCTACATCGTGAGGAGTATGACGCGATGCTGACGCCACGACTAGATAACTGGGAGCAGGACCGTGTGGCGCTCGTCGATATGATTCTGATGGAGATGGCTGTGGCGGAGGCTCTCAGCTGCCCTGACATAGCGCTCGTCGTGACGATCAATGAGTACATCGAACTGGCCAAGGTGTACGACAACTCTAAGAGTGCCTCCTTCATCAATGCCGTGCTAGACAGGCTCTTTACAGACCTGAAGAGCGAGGGCAAGCTTCTAAAGTAAAGCTTACTCTTACCTAATCCTACGATCATGCAAGTAAGAGGTATGCGTCTGAAACCGAAGATTATGTACATCTTTATGGTGAGGTCCTTCTTGCCTCTCCTGCTGATGACCATCTTGATCTGCTGGTTTGTCGTCTTGATGCAGTTCCTCTGGCAGCACATCGATGACCTGGTCGGCAAGGGCATGGACGTGGGGGTGCTGCTGGAGGTGATCTTCTACGCAGGGCTCTATGTCTTGCCTACGGCTGTACCGCTGGGAGTCTTGCTGGCGTCGCTGATGACTTTCGGCAATCTAGGCGAGCGACTGGAGCTCCTCGCGATGAAGTCGGCGGGAGTGCCTCTGAGCAAGATCATGAAGCCACTAGTGATCCTCGTGACCTGCCTCGCTCTGGGGCTCTTCGTCTATCTAGATAGAGGCGTGCAGAAGGCTAGTGTGCGAGTTTATCAGATACTCTTCTCGGCACGCTATGCGCGTCCAGAGCTGGAGATACCGCAGGGTATCTTCTTCAATGGTATAGATGGCTACAGTATCTACGTAGGGAAGAAAGATGTGGCTACGAGTACCCTACACAATGTGATGATCTATGACTTCTCCGAGCAGCGCGCACCGCGTATCATCCTAGCCGATACAGGACGCTTGCTGATGGACGACAGTAAGCTTTACCTTATTATGTCGCTTCGGAGTGGGGAGAGCTTCGAGCAACTTAGTAGTCAGACGACTCTGATCCCAGGCAGTCAAGCTTCGGATGAGCGTCCCGCCTCTTACATCAAGGAGCACTTTGCGGAGAAGGTGATCTTCATCCCCTTTGATGCCAACTTTGAGATGATGGGCGATGACTACCTCAAGTCTCAGTTCGTCGGCAAGAACCTTCGAGAGCTTATTAACTACAGCGATAGCACCCGCTTGGTGACAGACAGCGTGGGTCGTCAGGTGGGGAGCAACGTACTCTTTGATATACATACCAAGCTTCAGCCACCTGCGCGAGCAGATATTGGCATGACGATGCCAGGCGCTAACCTGCAAGCTGCAGCTTGGCTAAAGCAGGATCAGCTCTCGCATCTACCCTTTGCCACAGTCTCCGCTCGTCGGCTGGACCATGACGAGCTGCTGGTGTCTGGGTATAGCGATACCTCGCCAACACACTACACGCTGGACACGCTGATGGATAGAGCCTCCGATCAGGATAAGTTGCTAGGCTACAAGCAGGCCCTAGAGTGGCTCGAGAGTCTCTCATCGTCGGTGCAGATAGCGGACACCTATTACGCTGATGCTGCCTCGGACTACCGTGTCAATGCGCAGGAGATGCACCGCAAGTTCACCTTCCCGGTGGCTTGTCTGCTCTTCTTCTTCGTGGGTGCTCCGCTAGGAGCCATCGTACGCAAGGGAGGCGTGGGTACGCCGATGGTCTTGGCGGTGCTAATCTTCATTGTCTACTATGTCATCGACACCTTTGGTCTGAAGATGATCAATAGCGGACAGATCCCCGTATGGGCGGGCATGTGGCTGTCGAGTGCCGTGATCCTACCGCTGGGAGCTTTCCTCACTTACAAGGCTTCGCGAGACTCAGCTACGCTCAATGCCGATGCCTACGTGGTCTTCTTCCGTCGCTTCTTCCACCCGAACTACGCAAGACAGCTGGAGTACAAGGAGATTATCATGGAGCCAGCCTCCTCTGAGGAGGTGCTACGTGAGATAAGTCAGCTACAACGTCAGATGGACGCTCTGCGCGGTATGACTTATGCGCGGAGTAAGGGGCTAAGACTAGACTGCTTGCCCGACTTTGCCAAGGCCTATCAACAGCTTTACCAGCAGCTAGAGGAGACCGTCGAGACGCTCCACAACTATCCCGACAAGTATGTCTTCGCACAGCTTCTGAGCCTCCCTATGCTCGGTAAGACCTTTGCAAATACCCTTTGGCAAAATAGGTTATGTGTCTGGATTTGCATACCTTTGTTACCAGTCTCCTTGCTGGTGATGCTATACCTAGCGGTGGCTCTACGGCGCAACGAGAGACAACTGAGGCAGATGCCTCCTATACTGAACCATATTGTCAAGCAGATCGAGTCACAGACAGTGTGATCTGCTCCTTATATATAGTATTCCTAGAATATGAACCAAGACTTCAAACTAAACTCCATCGAGGAGGCTATCGAAGAGTTCAAAGCTGGCAAGTTTGTCATCGTTGTCGATGACGAGGATCGTGAGAACGAGGGCGACTTCATCACGGCTGCCGAACTGATAACACCCGAGAAGGTCAACTTTATGATGCGCTACGGCCGTGGCGTGCTTTGTACGCCTATCACCGAGGACCGTGCTGCCCAGCTCGAGCTCAATATGCAGGTGCATGAGAATACGTCACTACACGAGACCCCCTTTACCGTGACGGTCGACCTCATCGGTCACGGCTGTACCACTGGCGTCTCGATGTATGATCGTGCCATGACCATCAAAGCGCTAGCCGATCCCAATACCAAGCCGACAGATCTAGCTCGCCCAGGTCACGTCAACCCGCTGCGGGCACGCAATCGTGGAGTGCTACGTCGTGCTGGTCACACAGAGGCGGCTATCGACCTGGCGCGTCTCGCTGGTCTCCAGCCTGTAGGCGCACTCATTGAGATCATCAACGAGGATGGTACGATGGCGCGTCTCCCTCAGCTCGTGGAGATCGCTAAGCAGTGGGATATGAAGATTATCTCCATCGAGGATCTCATCGCTTACCGCCTCAAGACCGACTGCATCGTCGAGGAGGGCGTGAGAGCTAAGCTTCCGACCGAGTGGGGCATGTTTGACATCATACCATTTCGCCAGAAGAGCAACGGGCTAGAGCACATTGCCCTCATCAAGGGCGACATCTCTACCACTAAGCCCACCCTCGTACGTATGCACAGCAGTTGCGCTACGGGAGACATCTTCGGCAGTCTGCGCTGCGAGTGCGGAGAGCAGCTCCACAAAGCTATGGAGATCATCGAGAAGGAAGGCACTGGCGTCATCGTCTACCTCAACCAAGAGGGGCGTGGCATCGGCTTGATGGACAAGATCAAGGCATACAAGCTTCAAGACGAGGGGCTCGACACGGTCGAT
>QWCB01002328.1_pt1 | contig 17237 bp, 16 predicted proteins | sample 1972511 | NCBI WGS metagenome assembly QWCB01 (sample SAMN09866719, study PRJNA288562) | Human gut metagenome isolate term5_stool, whole genome shotgun sequencing... | isolation source: gut | host: Homo sapiens | place: USA: California
GACGCCCTTCTGACCCAGAGCAGGGCCAACAGGGGGAGCCGGAGTCGCCTTGCCGGCCTCGATCTGCAGCTTAATGTAGCCAGTAACTTTCTGTGCCATGATAAATGCACCTCCAAAAATCTGTGGTGAGTTGCGGCGCAGTGTCTCTGCGCCTCCCACGAGCGCGTGCACGCTGCACACGCTCTATAAGAACCGCACTGCGGTCTTACCTTGGTAAACGGAACTTGCCGGTTGGTTACGGCAACTCGACCTGACCGATCTCCACCTCTGCGGGGGTCTCGCGGCCGAACATATTGACCTTGAGCTTCACCTTGAAGTTCTCGGTATCAATGGCCTCCACAAGGCCCATAAAGCCTTCCAGAGGACCGGCGGTGATCTGCACGGTGTCGCCGACAGCAAAATCGACGCTGAGCGGTGCAGCCTTCTCCACGCCCATCTTCTCCACTTCCTCAGCGGTCAGCGGAACGGGCTTGGAGGCGGGGCCGACGAAGCCGGTGCAGCCGCGCGTATTGCGCACGACATACCAGGTATCGTCGTTCATCACCATTTTGACCAGAACGTAGCCGGGGAACAGCTTGTGCTCCACCATCTTCTGCTTGCCGTTCTTGTCGATCTCAGGAACCATCTCGACGGGAACCTTGATGTCGCAGATCAGCTCCTGCAGGTGACGGTTCTCCACCATGGTCTGCAGGTCGTTGGCGACCTTGTTCTCGTAACCGGAATAGGTATGCACAACATACCAAAGAGCCTCAGTGGACTCATCTACCAGCTTGGTTGATTCTTCCATTTTGGTTGACCCTCCGTTTCAAGATGATTCTCAGGCGCCGATGATCAGGCCCAGAATACCACCAAAGATGGCATCCAGCAGGATCATCACAACCGCTGCGATCGCGACGGTCACAAGCACGACGATGGTGTTGGTCTTGACGTCCTGCTTGGACGGCCAGACCACCTTCTTCAACTCGCTCTTGGTATCGCGGAAGAACTTTGCGACCCGTGCGCAGAAGCCCTTGACAGCGGCTTTAGCTTTGGCCACAAAGCCCGGCTTTTTCTCGGTTTTGTCTGCCATTATGCTCCGCCTTTCTTTTACTTGGTTTCGCGATGAACGGTGTGCTTCTTGCAGAAACGGCAGTACTTCTTCATCTCGAGACGATCGGGGTTGTTCTTCTTGTTCTTCGTGGTGTTGTAGTTGCGCTGCTTGCACTCGGTGCAGGCCAGAGTGATTCTCCCTCGGGTGCGGGTGGCAGCTGTAAAAACAGGCGCACTTAATAACCCCGCAAAAGAGGTGATATCATTGTACCACGCGTTTTTCAATCCGTCAAGCAGAAAAAAGCGATTTTGAGAAACTTTTTTCGCAGTCACTGCCTTTTTGTCCCAAGGCGACTTTTTTGCATTCTGCTTGCATCGCGGGCGTAGATATTGTATAATGAATCGAAACGGCATTTTACCGGTTTGAAGCCGCCCCTTTACCGGGGCTCTATAAATAGGAGTGAGATATCATGCAGTCTGCAAATAAAATGTGCGTGGCTCTGTTGTTTGGCGGTATGTCCAGCGAACATGAGGTCAGCTGTGTCTCTGTGGGCAACTTTGTCCGCAACATCGACCGCAGCAAATACGAGGTGCTCACCGTGGGCATCACCAAGGAGGGCCGCTGGCTCTATACCGAGGCCACGGCGGAACAGATGGCCGATGGCAGCTGGGAAGAGCTGCCCGGCAATATGGCCTGCGTGATCAGCCCGGACCGCGCCGACCACGGCATGATCCTGTTTACCCCGGACGGCCGGGTGGAGAAGATGCACCTTGACGTGGTGATCCCGGTGCTCCACGGCCTGTGGGGCGAGGACGGCACCGTGCAGGGCCTGCTGGAGCTGGCAGGCATCGCCTATGTGGGCTGCGGCGTGCTGGCAAGCTCTGTGTGCATGGACAAGGCTGTGGCCAACGCCCTGTTCGAGGCCAACGGTGTGCCCCACACCAAGTGGGTAGCCGCCAACCGTTGGGAGATCGAGAAGGATCTGGAGGGCGTTTGCGCCGGTGTGGAACAAAAACTGGGCTGGCCGGTGTTCGTCAAGCCCGCCAACGCAGGCTCCAGTGTGGGCATCTCCAAGGTGTCCAATCAGGAGGAGCTGAAGGCCGCCATCGCCCTTGCGCTGGAAAACGACCGCAAGGTGGTATTTGAGGCCTTTGTGGACGGACAGGAAGTGGAGTGCGCCGTCATCGGTTCTGACCCCGCTGTTGCCACCCGTCCCGGTGAGATCCTTGCCGGTGCAGAGTTCTACACCTATGATGATAAGTACAAGAACGGTGTGAGCCAGACCGTCATCCCGGCACATCTGCCGGAGGCCAAGCTGGACGAGGTAAAGACCTACGCCGCCATGGCCTACACCGCACTGAACTGCGAGGGTCTGGCACGGTGCGATTTCTTTGTGGAAAAGAACACCGGCCGGGTGCTCATCAACGAGATCAACACCTTCCCCGGCTTTACGGCCATCAGTATGTACCCCAAGCTCATGGAGCACGAGGGTCTGCCGGTGCCGCAGCTCATCGACCGCCTGATCGCACTGGCGGTGGAAAGGACGGAAAAGCAGCATGGATAATCGCCCCATCGGTGTGTTCGACAGCGGTCTGGGCGGCCTGACCGGCGTGCGGGAGCTGCGCAAGCGCCTGCCCCATGAGGATATCATCTACTTTGGCGATACCGGCCGGGTACCCTACGGCAGCCGCAGCCCGGAGACCATTCTGCAGTACGCCCGGCAGGACGTGGCCTTTCTGCTTTCCAAAAACGTCAAGTGCATCATGGCCGCCTGCGGCACGGTGAGCAGCACCTACCCGGCTGCGGAGGCAGCCCAGCTGCCGGTGCCCTACCTTGGCGTAGTGGACGCCGCCGCTCGGGAGGCTGCTTTTGTCACCCGCAACCGCCGCATCGGCGTCATCGGCACAGCCGCCACCATCCGCTCCCGCAGCTACGAAAAGCTGCTGCGGCAGCTGGTACCCGGGGTGGAGATCACTGCCCGTGCCTGCCCGCTGTTTGTACCGCTGGTGGAGGCCGGGTATGTGGATCATAGCGAAGCCGGAAAGCAGCAGATCACGAAGCTGGTCATTGCCCAGTACCTGACCGAGGTGCGCGAAGCCGGAGTAGATACCCTGATCTTGGGCTGCACCCACTACCCGCTGCTGAAAAGCATGATCGGGGAGTTTATGGGCCCGGGCGTCACGCTGGTGGACCCCGCCATGACCGCCGCCCATCATCTGGAGCGGATGCTTGCCGAGCGCGGGCTGCGTGCCAGCCATGAAAGCGGGCAGGCACACTTTTACGTCAGCGATGTGCCGGACAGCTTTGTGCAGACGGCAGACCTGTTTCTGGGCGAGTACAAGGGCGGCCCGGTGGAGCAGATCGCCATTGATAAATATTGATAAGGAAAAACAACGTGAGCAAGCCACTGAAGGAAGACTATATCATCCGCATCAAAAGCCGCATTGAGCAGCGGCTGGACGAACCGGCTGCGGAGGAAGAAAAAGAAGAATTTGTGGAGCTGATGACCCGGGGCAGCCTTGTGCTGAAGGGCGGCAGCTACTATGTGACCTACCGCGAGACCGAGACCACCGGCTACGAGGGCTGCACCACCACTCTGAAGATCGCCGCAGACGGCAGCCGGGTGGCGATGCTGCGGTTCGGCAAGGGCGGCGGGGCAGGTACCCAGCTGCTGATCGAAAAAGGCCGCCGCAACCTGTGCCACTACGAGACCGGCTTCGGCTCCATGACCTTGGGCGTGACCGCGGACGAGATCGACTGTCAACTGACCGAAAAGGGCGGCACCGCCCGGTTTGCCTACCTGCTGGATGCCGACAGCGCCGAGCTGGTGAGCCGCAACCGGCTGGAAGTTACCGTGACCCATGTGAATTGACGAAGTTCCCTGAGACTGTGAAAGGAATCCGACCCATGACTGATTTTGAAAAGACCTACCAGAACTACAACCCCCGGCAGGCTGCACTGGACGAGGCACGCGCTCTGCTGACCGCAGCCGCTAAGACTGCCATGGCAGACGGCACCCTGCCCGAGGCAGAACTGCCCGCCTTTATCGTAGAGATCCCCGCCGATGTGAAAAACGGTGATATCGCCTCCAACCTCGCCATGGCCGGTGCACGCACCTGGCGCAAGGCTCCCAAGATGATCGCAGACGCCCTGCTGGCACATCTGCCGTCCCTTGAGAACAGCGTGTTCTCCAAGGTGGAGGTTGCCGGTCCCGGCTTCATCAACCTGTTCCTGTCCCAGAGCTTCTGGGCAGGTGTTGTGCTGGGTGCCTGCGCCAACAAGGAGTACGGCCGCACCGACCACGGCAAGGGCGCAAAGTACAATGTGGAGTTCGTTTCTGCCAACCCCACCGGCCCCATGCACATGGGTAACGCCCGCGGCGGCGCGCTGGGCGACTGTCTGGCCGCTGTGCTGGACTGGTCCGGCTACGATGTGACCCGTGAGTTCTATATCAACGACGCCGGCAACCAGATCCAGAAGTTCGGCAAAAGTCTGGCGGTGCGCTACCTGCAGCAGTTCTGCGGCGAGGGAGCCTATCCCCTGCCCAAGGAGTGCTATCAGGGCGGCGACATCAAGGTGCTGGCCGGGGAGTTCGCTGAGCTGAACGGCGACAAGTACGTTGCCGCCTGCAAGGGTATGGACGAGGAAGCTCTGTTTGAGAGCGAGGCCTTTGCCGCCCTGAAGGACGCACTGGTGGCCTACGCCCTGCCCAAAAACATCGCCGCCCTGAAGCGCGACCTCGGCAAGTACCGCATCGACTACGATGTCTGGTTCCACGAGAGCACCCTGCACGAGTCCGGCGCGGTTCTGGCTGTGGTGGACAAGCTGCTGGAGCTGGGTGCCTGCTATAAGGCCGAGGACGGTGCTATCATGTACCGCAGCGCCCAGTACGCTGCCAAGTACGGCACCGTGAACAAGAAAAAGACCGAGGACGGCACTGAGGAGGAGGCCAAGGACGAGGTACTCGTCCGCGCCAACGGCATTCCCACCTACTTTGCCGCCGATATCGCCTACCACTACAACAAGCTGGCTACCCGCGGCTTTGCCAAGGCCATCGACGTGTGGGGCGCAGACCACCACGGCCATGTGGCCCGCATGAAGGGCGCCATGGATGCCATCGGCCTGAATGGCGAGGATCTGGACGTTGTGCTGATGCAGATGGTCAACCTGATGCGGGACGGCCAGCCTGTCCGTATGTCCAAGCGCACCGGCAACGCCATCACCCTGACCGACCTGCTGGAGGAAGTGCCCATCGACAGCGCACGCTTCCTGTTCAATATGCACGACGCAGGCAGCGGCATCGACTTTGATCTGGATCAGGCCGTCAAGACCGACAACGACAACCCGGTGTACTATGTGCAGTACGCCCATGCCCGCATCTGCTCCATCCTGAAGAAGATGGAGAGCGAGGGTGTGCAGTTTGCCGGTGCGGAGCACATCGATGCTACCCTGCTGACTGAGCCCTCCGAGATGGATCTGATCCGGATGCTGGCTGCTTTCCCGCAGGAGATCGTGATGGCTGCCGAGAAGTATGACCCCAGCCGCATCAACCGCTTTGTCATCGATCTTGCAAGCGCCTTCCATCGCTTCTACGGCAACTGCCGCATTCAGGGCGCTGACCCCGCCGTGCAGCAGGCACGCCTTGCCCTGTGCATCGGCGTGAAGAACGCCATCTTCAATGTGCTCACCATGTTCAAGATCAACGTGCCCGAGAAGATGTAACATAAAATCACAGGGGCTGTTGCACCAAACAATGTGCAGCAGCCCCTTTTTGATAAAACAGATACAAGGAGAACCCATGGAACCTTTGAAGATCGGCAATATCACCCTGCCCCACCGGGCGGTGTTCGGCCCTATGGCGGGCTTTACGGATGCCCCCTGCCGCCGCCTGATGGCGCAGCACGGCGCTGGCTTTACCGTCAGCGAGATGGTATCCAGCCGGGCGCTGGTGTACGGCGACCATAAGACCGTCAGCCTGCTGAAGGCAGCGCCCAACGGCGCACCCTACGGGGTGCAGATCTTCGGCGAGGTGCCGGAGATCATGGGCGAGGCCACCGCCGCCATTGAGCAGTATGAATTTGACTTTGTGGACATCAACATGGGCTGCCCTGCCCCCAAGATCGTTTCCGGCGGGGCGGGCAGCAAGCTGATGCTGGACCCCGACCGCTGCGGGCGTATCGTGGAGCAGGTGGTGGCGCACACCAAGCGCCCTGTTACCGTAAAGATGCGCAAGGGCTGGGACGCCGACCACATCACCGCCGTGGAGTGCGCCAAGGCCTGCGAGCAGGCGGGCGCGGCACTGGTAGCGGTGCACGCCCGCACCCGGGAGCAGATGTACACCCCGGGCATCGACCCGGAGATCATCGCCCGGGTAAAGGACGCGGTGAAGGTGCCGGTGCTGGGCAACGGCGATATCCACTGCGCCGAGGATGCCCTGCGCATGGTGCGGGAGACAAACTGCGACGGCGTGATGATCGCCCGGGGCGCACTGGGCGACCCGTGGCTGTTTGAGCGGGTGAACGCCGCGCTGGAGGGTCTGCCCGCCCCCAAGGAGCCGAACCTGCAAGCGCGGATGAACGCGCTGCGCCGTCAGGTGGAGGAGATGGTAGAGCAGAAGGGCGAGTTTGTGGCTATGCCGCAGGCACGCGCCCAGACCATGCACTACATGAAGGGGCTGAAGGGCGCTGCCGCCCTGCGCCGCTACTGCTGCACCCTGACCCATTTAGAGGACTTGGACGAGCTGATCGCCGCCGTGTTTGAAGAGCAGCGCAAAGCCGGGCTGGACCCTGACGATGTGCGGGAAGTACCGTTCCCGTAATTTGACCCGAAGCAGAGCAATGCCGGGTAGCCTGTGGGCTGTCCGGCATTGTATTTTTTTACGGCTTCGTCAGCTCGTCCAGATTCTGGGTGTAGCAGGGCAGGCAGTGTTCCAGAAACCAGTCGGCTTCCGGGCAGTGCATGGCCTGCAGCGCAGTGCGCTGCTGCGTGAGTGCGGCGTCAAATTCGTGGTTGCCGCTGCGCTGCTCTTCGGTGCATTTGATCAGCGCGCTCAGCCGGTCGGCGGCTTTGAGCAGCCGGTGCTCCTCTGCCGTCAGGGCGCTGCCGTCCATGCAGGGGGTCAATTCTGCGGCCAGTTCTGCGGGCAGCAGGGCTGCCATGGAGCGCACGCTCTCGGTCTCCAGCGCCTTGTAGGCGTCCCGCAGCGCCGGGGAGTGGTACTTGACCGGCGTGGGCATATCCCCGGTAATGATCTCCGGTGCGTCGTGGTACAGCGCCGCCACCGCCACCACCTCGGGGCGGCAGGGCGTGCCGGTGTAGTGTTTGGCAATCAGGCACAGCAGGTGCGCCAGCAGCGCGGTGTCGCAGGTATGCTCGCTGAGGGATTCCGCCCGGGTGGAATGCATCAGGCTCCACCGGGTAATGTACTTCATGCGCGCCAGTAAGGCGCTGAAGGGATACAGCATAACAATACGCCTCCTTTTCTTCACCATACCCGCCGGGCGCTTGGTTGTCAAGCCCTTTTTTCTTGTACGCCGCCGTGCTATACTACAAGGTGTCATCAAATCCACTTCCGCGCCGGTGCGCGGAGAAAGAGGAACGCTATGGAAAAGTTTATAAAGCCACGGCTGCTCACACCAAGCGGGCAGAGCCATAAAAAATTCTGGCAGGCGGCGGGGCTGTGCGCCCTGACGGCGGCCATCTTCTTTTTACCCTTCTACCTCCTTGACGGTGGTTTTTTCCACTATGCCGGCGATTTCAACAGCCAGCAGATCAGCTTTTACCGGTATATGAACGGCTTCGTCAAGGGCGCGGGTTACCCGGACAGCGCCTTTGCCGGTGCGCCGCGCAATACCTTTTCGTGGGCGACTGACCTTGGCAGCGGGGTGATGAACGCCTACTCCTTCTACCTGTACGGCTCGCCGTTTTTCTGGCTGTCGGTGCTGCTGCCGCAAAGCTGGCTGCCCTATATGATGGTGCCGCTGCTGGTGCTCAAGTTCGGCGTGGCGGGCGGCGGTGCGTACCTGTACCTGCGCCGCTACGTCAAAAATGCGAACTACGCGGTGCTGGGTGCCTGTCTGTACGCGCTTTCCGGCTTTGCGGTGTACAACGTGTTCTTCAACCACTTTGTGGATGTGGTGGCGCTGTTTCCATACCTGCTCTGGGCGCTGGACGAAGCCATTTATGAGGATCGTCACGGCCTGTTCGCCTTCTGGGTGGCGGTGAACCTGCTCAATAACTACTTCTTCTTTGTGGGACAGGTGCTCTTTTTGTGCATCTACTTTGTGTGCAAGCTTTCGGCGCGGGACTTCCGGCTGACCGGGCGCAAGTTCGGCCATCTGTTGTGGGAAAGCGTGCTGGGCGTAGCCATGGGCTGTCTGCTGCTGTTCCCGGCGGTGCTCAGTCTGCTGCAGAACCCGCGCACCATCGACCTTTCCTCCGGCTGGGGCTTTCTGACCTACGCCAAGGTGCAGCAGTATCTGGCCATCCTGCTCAGCTGGATCCTGCCGCCGGACTCCCCCTACCTCACCTCGGTCTGGTCGGAGGGCGTCATCAAGTGGACGAGCATGACGGCCTATCTGCCGCTGTGCAGTCTGGCCGGTGCCATGGCTTACTGGCGCAGCCGGAAGGCCGACAGTAAAAAGCGCATTGTGGCGGTGTGCGCCATGTGCGCGCTGGTGCCGGTGCTAAACAGCGCCTTCTACGCGCTCAATTCCAGCTACTACGCCCGCTGGTACTATATGCCCACCCTCATCCTTGCCGCCATGACCGTGAACGCGCTGGAGGACCCGGACATTGATCTGGACGCGCCTGCCCGGGGCATTGGCTGGATCATGCTGGCTACGCTGGTCTTTGCCGTAGTGCCCGTGCGGGACGATACCACCGAGACATGGTCTTTCGGCGTACTGAAGAACCCGGGGCAGTTCTTTGTCGTGCTGGGCTTTGGTCTGCTGGGGCTTATGCTGTACCGCGTTCTTTGCAGCAAGTGGCGGCAGGACAGCCGCTTTGCCCAGCGCATGACGGCGGCGGTGCTGGTATTTGCCTGCGCATTCACCATGGTGCATATCGGCATTGGCAAGTTTGGGCAGTGGCACACCGACAGCGACCTTGTGGAGCAGGACACGAACGCCCTGCTACTGAAAAATGACCTGCCGGAGGGCGACTATCGCATCGACACCTACAAGATCCACGATAACATCGGGATGTGGCTGGATAAGAGCTGCCTGCAATACTTCGGCAGCACGGCGGCTCCCAGCATCCTCAGCTTCTATCCGGGGCTGGGGGTCAAGCGGGACGTGCGCAGCGAGCCGGAGATCACAAACTACGCTTTGCGCGGCCTGTTGAGCGTGGAGTACCTCATTACCACTCCGGAGCAGCGCGAAAGCTTTGAGGATGAGGCAGACGCGGGCTGGACCTATCTTGCCGATGTGGACGGCTACACGCTGTACCACAACGACAACTATGTGCCCATGGGCTTTATCTACGACTACTATGTGACCGAGGCCACCTACGAGACTTCGATCAAGACCCTGCGTTCCAACCTGCTGATGCGGGCGCTGGTGCTGGAGGACGAGGACGTAAAGGCATACGGCCAGTACCTGACCGAGCTGCCGGACGAGATGCTGGAAGAGCTGTACTACGACAGCTACACGCAGGACTGCGCCGACCGCCGCGCCCACAGCTGCAGCGTGTTCCAGATGAACAATGCAGGCTTCCATGCCGAGATCACGTTGGACAAGCCAAACCTCGTCTTTTTCTCTGTGCCCTACGATGACGGCTTTACCGCCTATGTCAACGGCGAAAAGACCGATATCCTGCAAGTGGACGAGGGACTGATGGCGGTGCTCTGCCCGGCGGGCGCAAGCAGCATCGACTTTGTGTATCAGGCCGCCGGGCTTTCCGCCAGCCGGGTGGTGACCGCCGTGGCCATTCCGGTGTGGGTGGTGTACGTTGCCTGCTTTGTGCGCCGCAAGCGCCGCAGCACCGGTGCCCCGGCAGAAGAATGACTTTGACCGGGCCAAAAAATAAAAATTTAAAAATCCCTCTTGACTTTACGAAGATAAAGTGTATAATGCAATCAAACCGATGAGGCGGAAGAGAACCTGCACAGCGCATCTGCAGTGAGCCCGGACAGTGCAAACGGGCGAAAGCGGGGCAGAGTTTCGTGGGCCGCCGAGGGCCGGGCAAACGGGTAGAAGCCTTAGTAGCTTTGGACGGAAGTCTCCGTTACAGGACAGGGGAGTGTTGGCTCTCCGTGAGTGGCTCTGCTGTATTGGATGCAGAGCAAGCAAGGTGGCACCGCAGAATCGTAATTTACCGATCCTGTCCTTGTGGATAACACACAGGGACAGGGTCGTTTTGTTTTAAGACCCGTCCCGCAAAGGGAGCGGGTCTTTTGATTTGCCGCCCGCTCCGGGAAAGGAGTTACCACTATGAAAAACCTGAACATGATCTCCCGCCGCAGCTTCCTGAAGGCCGCTCTGGCCGCTTCTGCTGTTTCTGCCATGGCACTGACCGGCTGCGGCAGTGCTGCTTCCAGCACCGTCTCCAGTGCAGCGGTCTCCTCCTCCGCAGCGGCTTCCGGCAGCGCCGCTGCCACTGGCGAGACCTTTAAGGTGGGCATCGTCAACTATGTGGACCACGCTTCCCTCAACCAGATCGTAGAATCTGTGGAGAGCCGTCTGGACGCCATCGGCAAGGAGAAGGGTGTCACCTTTGACTACGCCGATTACTATGCCAACGCACAGGCCGACCAGTCCAACCTGAACCAGATCGGTGCAGACCTTGTGGCTGACGGCGTGGACGTGATCGTAGCAGTGGCCACCCCCACCGCCGCTACCATGCTGGCCGCTGTGGAGGACACCGACATCCCGGTGGTCTACTCTGCCGTGACTGACCCCGCCGCCGCCGGGTTTGACGGGGAGGAGAACATCACCGGCACCTCCGATGCCCTGAACACCGACGCCATCATGAACCTGATCGTGGCGGCAAACCCCGGCATCGACACCATCGGTCTGCTGTACGACCTGAGTCAGGATTCCTCCACCCAGGCCATTGCGGACGCCAAGGCCTTCTGCGAGAAGAACGGCATCAAGGTGGTGGAAAAGAACGGCACCACCACCGCCGAGGTGCAGATGGCTGCCGAAGCACTGGTCGCCGCTGGGGTCAAGGCCGTGTTCACCCCCACCGACAACACCATCATGACCGCCGAGCTTTCCATCTATGAGAGCTTCATCGAGGCCGGTGTGCAGCACTACACCGGTGCCGACAGCTTTGCGCTGAACGGCGCACTGGTGGGCTACGGCGTGGACTACGTCCAGCTGGGCGAAGCCACCGCCGATATGGTCAGCCAGCTGCTGTGCGACGGCAAGACCCCCGCAGACCTGCCCTACCAGACCTTTGATAACGGCATCGTCACCATCAACACCGAGACCGCCGAAGCGCTGGGTCTGGATCTGGCTGCCCTGAAGGAAGCCTTCAAGCCCTACTGCACCGAGATCTGCGAGGTGACCACCGCCGAGAACTTCTCCTGAACGCCCCGCTCTGTCAAAACCTGACGGCTTTTCCGGCTCTCCCGCAAGGGAGAGCTTTTGGCGGTTCTGGGGAAAGTGGTTTCCCTCTCCCGTGAAAATGCGTTTGTCGCACTCCGCAGAGCAATGCGGTGCACATTCAAAATAACATAAAAGGAGCATACACCATGCTGGCGAGTATTTTTTCCCTCAACGTTTTGCAGACAGCGCTGGAGCTGGGCTGCATCTACGGACTGGTGGCGTTGGCACTGTTTCTGAGCTACTCCATCCTGAATATTGCCGACCTTTCCACCGACGGCTGCTTTACGCTGGGCTGCGCCGTGGCCTGTCAGGTGGCACTGACCGGCCACCCCATCCTTGCGCTGGCGGCAGCTATGGCTGCGGGGGTGTGCTCCGGCTTTGTCACCGCCTTTTTGCAGACAAGGCTCGGGGTGGAAAGCATCATGGCCGGTATCATCGTCAACACCGGCCTGTACACCATCAATCTGGCAGTGATGGGCTTTTCCTCCACCATGTCACTGGTCAAGACCCCTACCATCTTCTCCATGGCAAAAACTTCGCTGGGCTTTCTGGGCAGCTGGTACAAGCTGGCACTGGCGGCAGGCATCATTGCTGTAGCCTGCGCGGCGATGCTGGGCTTTCTGGGCACGCGGCTGGGTCTTTCCATCCGTGCTACCGGCGATAACGCCGCCATGGTGCGGGCTTCCAGCATTAACCCTGCCTTTACCATCACGGTGGGTCTGTGCGTGTCCGGTGCGCTGTGTGCGCTGTCCGGCGGGCTGCTGGCACAGTACCAGAAAAGCTGCGATATCAATGTGGGCACCGGTATGGTGACCATTGCACTGGCTTCCCTCATCATCGGCGAGACGCTGGTGGGCAAGCGCACCATGCTGCGCCGCATCCTTGGCGTGGTGTTCGGCAGCTGCCTGTACCGCTTTATCGTGGCCGTGGCGCTGCGGTTCAACGTGCCCGCCGCGGCCATGAAGCTGGTTTCTGCCATCATTGTGGCAGTGGCCATCTCCATGCCCGCCATCCGGGAGCACTTCGCCTTTGAAAAGCGCCGGCACGCCGCCCGTGCCCGCCGCACCGTGACCAACAGGGAGGGACAGTAACATGGAAATGCTGCAGCTGAACGACCTGCACAAGACCTTTAACCCCGGCACCGTCAACGAAAAAGTGGCGCTTGCCGGAGTGAGCCTGCAGATGGAGGCCGGAGATTTTGCCACCATCGTAGGCTCCAACGGTGCGGGCAAATCCACCCTGTTCAACGCCATCACCGGCGGCTTTATTGCCGACGAGGGCAGCATTCTGCTGGGCGGACAGGACATCACCTTTGCGCCGGAGCACCAGCGCAGCAAGGTCATCGGACATCTGTTCCAGGACCCGCTCAAGGGCACCGCGCCCAACATGACCATTGAGGAAAATCTGGCGCTGGCCTACCTGCGGGCAGGCACCGCGCCCAACGCCATCTTCTCCCGCATCTCCCGCAAGGATAGGGCGCTCTTCCGCGAAAAGCTGGCCCTGCTGGACATGGGTCTTGAGGACCGCATGAAGCAGCCGGTGGGGCTGCTCTCCGGCGGGCAGCGGCAGGCGCTTACCCTGCTCATGGCTACCCTTGTCACCCCCAAGCTGCTGCTGCTGGACGAGCACACCGCCGCGCTGGACCCCGCCACCGCCGAAAAGGTGCTGGCGCTGACCAAGAGCATCGTGGCCGAGAAAAAAATCACCTGCCTGATGGTGACCCACAATATGCATCAGGCGCTGGAGCTGGGCAACCGCACCCTGATGATGGACGCCGGGCGCATCGTGTTTGACGTAAAGGGCGCAGAGCGCAGCAAGATGACCGTGGACGATTTGCTGGAAAAGTTCCGCGAGAACGCGGGCAAAAATCTGGATAATGACCGCATCCTGCTGAGCAAGGTGGAGAAATAAAAAATTTTTACCAGAGGTGTCGTATGATAAAAATTGCGTTTTTTGATGTAGATGGAACCTTGCTCAAGCTGGGCAGCAAAGAGCCATCCCCCAAAACTGTGCAGGCTTTACAGCAGCTGCAGGCAAACGGGGTCTTGTTGTGCATGGCGACCGGCAGAGGCTATCTCTCCATCCCGCATTTTGAAGGTGTCGATTTTGATATCTGGCTGACCTTCAACGGCTCCTATGTCCGCAGTAAGGATACCGTGCTCTTCAAAAATCCGCTGGACGCTGACGACAAACACAGAATTCTGCAAAATCTGAAGCAGATGCACCGGGCAGCTGCTATCAGCAACGAACACTTTATCGTAACAAACGGGACAGACCCCGATCTGGCACAATACTTTTCCTTTGGCAGCGAAAAGCTGGTGATCTCCGAGCATTTTGATGCGCTGTGCGAGGAGGAGATCTATCAGATCATGTGCTCCTGCAACAGCACCGAATACGCACAGATCTTACAGGGGACGCACGCCACACAGATCACCGCATGGTGGGACAAGGCAGTTGATATCATTCCGCTCTCCTGCGGTAAGGGAAACGCTGTAAGGGCGGTCTTGGCGCATTATGGATTTTCAAAGTCCGAAGCCATTGCCTTTGGGGACGGACGGAACGACATTGAAATGCTGGAAGCGGTCGGCACAGGTGTCGCCATGGGAAACGCGCTCGAGGAGGTCAAGGCCAGAGCTGCCGTCCTCTGCCGCTCTGTGGAAGAGGACGGGGTCTATCATTACTGCCTTGAAAACCACCTTATCTGAGGGAGACTTCCTTCTATGCTGTGTTCCTTCTCGTAAAAGCGAAAAAGGTCTGCTGCACCGGCACGATGCAGCAGACCTTTTTAACTTTTATTCCTTTACCACAGGCGGATGACCTTGATGACGCCCTCGGCCTTATCGCGGGCCAGCTCCAGATGGTGCTGCAGCGCCATGGCAGCGCCGTCCCAGTCCCCTGCCAGCGCAGCATCCAGGATCTGCAGGTGCTCCTCACAGGTCTGCTCCTGATTGATCATGCTCACCTTGCCGGTCATGATGCGGAAACGGGTGTTCAGACCGGTGATGCGGTCGTAGGCAGAGCGCAGATACTTGTTGGGCAGGGTGCTCATCAGCAGCTCATGGAAGTCATCGTCCGACTCGCAGAAGTCCTCGATGCGCTCGCTGTGGTGCATCAGCTCGGCGTAGGCCTCCAGCTGCTCCCGGGGGATGGCATTGCCGTAAGTACGCAGGGCGTAGGGTTCCACCAAAAGACGCATCTCAAACATGCTGTGCACGTCCTCTTCGGTGATGCCGGAGACCATCAGACCCTTTTTGGGCAGAATGGTGATCAGCCCCTCCTGCTCCAGACGCCCCAGCGCATCCCGCATGGGGGTGCGGCTGATGTTGCCCATCTCGGCGCAGAGTTTCTGCTCGTTCAGAAACTCGTTGGGGCGGTACTCGCAGTTCAAAATCTTGGTCTTGAGGTACTGGTACGCCTGCAGCTTCAGGCTGAGCTTTGCCTGTGCGTCCTGCTCTTTCATAAGCACACTCTCCTATTCTTCTTCTCCAAAAAACGTTCCAAAACGTCCGAACCGGCAGCGCAAACCCACCGCTGCCGGTTTCTTCTTCATGTTCAGCCAGCTTGTATCCCGGCTGCAATCCAACCACTTTATCTAATACATTATTTCACATCAGGGCATTTTTTACAAGACTTTTTGCTTAACTTTGGAGTGTTTTCCGTTTTATACAAAGATTACGCCTCGATTTTGCTACTTTTTACAATGTTTTTTGTGCTTGTCGCCAAACAGGCCGACTTTCCGCCCGCTTCTTTTGCATCCAAGCGCAAACTGTGCTACAATAGGGGTAAAAAACAACACATCTACACCGGAAAGGACCGAAACTCTCATGGCACGAAGCGATGGCTACAACACCCGCACCCGGCAACTCATCTTAGATTACCTCATCAACAACTGCCAGCACGCGGTAAGCGCCTCCAACATTCTGGAGCATCTGGAGGCACAGGGCGCAAGCCCCAACCCCACCACTGTATACCGTTATCTGGACAAGCTTGCCGGCGAGCAGCGCATTATGAAATATGTAGCCGATAAAGGCGAGCGGGCGGTGTTCCAGTATGTGGACGAGGGGCGCCATTGCCGGGAGCACCTGCACCTCAAGTGCGTGCAGTGCGGGCGCATCTATCACTTGGACTGCCATTTTATGGATGAGGTGCGCGCCCACCTGATGGCGGAGCACGGCTTTACCCTGCAATGCGAGGGCAGTGTGCTGTACGGGCTGTGCCGTCATTGCGCGCAGAACGCGGCACCGTCCGCAACGGAAGAACAGCCTGCAAAAAAATGCGCCTGCTGTGTTGACACGGACAAAAACCCGTGATACAATGCAGACAATAAAAGCGTTGACCGGGAAAAGTAAGGCCTCAGGTTTTTCTTACAGAGAGTGCGGGACGGTGGAAGCCGCGCAGAAAACGAAGCCTGAAGAACACCCGTGAGCCGCTCCCTGAACCTGCGTGTGCAGCAAGTAGGGGCAGACGTGCGCCGCTCGTTATCGCGGCAGTGCTTTCAACGGGGAGAGCGCACAAAAGTGACCGGCGTATTGCGTATGCCGGTAATTTAGGTGGCACCACGGATACGGCAGCATATTCGTCCTAGGACTATGGGATGAATGTGCTGCCGTATTTTTTTATTTTAAGAGGGGTAAGAAGTATGTGTTGTGTTATGGGTTATACGGGGCACGACCTGAGTGCCGAAAAATTCAAAGAGTATCTGCTGCGCACCGTGGACCGCGGGCCGGACGACCAGCGAGTGGTGGAGGGTCCCTACGGCCTGATGGGCTTTGGGCGGCTTGCCATCATGGGACTGACCCCGGAGGGGATGCAGCCCTTTTACCGGGGCGCTGACTGCGTGGTGTGCAACGGCGAGCTGTACGGCTTCCGGTTCGAAAAAGAGATCTTAAAGCGCCGTGGCTACAAGTTCTGCTCTGACTGCGACTGCGAGATCCTGCTGCCGCTGTACTACGAGTACGGGCTGGATATGTTCCGCCACATGGACGCGGAGTTTGCGCTGATCCTGTACGATTCCCGCAAGGATCGGCTCATCGCCGCCCGCGACCCCATCGGCATCCGTCCGCTGTTCTACGGCTACTCCAAGTCCAGCCACAAGATCGCCTTCTCCTCCGAGATGCGCAACCTCATCGGCTGGTGCGATGATATCCGTCCCTTCCCCATTGGCAGCTACTACTGCGACGGCCGCTTTGTGCGCTACGAGGACATTGCCGATGTGCCCGCCCCCATGCAGGACGATATGCCCACCATCCTGCAGAACATCCGCGAGAAGCTCATCGCCGGTGTGGAAAAGCGGCTGGACGCCGATGCACCCGTGGGCTTCCTGCTTTCCGGCGGGTTGGACTCTTCCTTGGTGTGCTCCATTGCCGCCAAAAAGCTGGGCAAACCCATCCGCACCTTTGCCATCGGCATGGACACCGATGCCATCGACCTGAAATACGCCCGGCAGACTGCGGACTATCTTGGCAGCGAGCACCACGAGATCATCATCAACCGCGAGATGGTGCTCAGCAGCTTGGAAGAGGTCATCCGGCTTCTGGGCACATGGGATATCACCACCATCCGCGCCAGCATGGGCATGTACCTGCTGTGCAAGGCCATCCACGAGCAGACCGATGTGCGTGTGCTACTGACCGGCGAGATCTCGGACGAGCTGTTCG